>FWPV01011605.1_pt1 | contig 11325 bp, 12 predicted proteins | sample 2228371 | NCBI WGS metagenome assembly FWPV01 (sample SAMEA103939776, study PRJEB20133) | metagenome | reverse complement strand
CCTAAAATAATTGCCAAATTATGTAGCCAAACGCGAGATACGACAAATCTGAAAAAAATTAATAAAAAAGCAGCGGCAACGGAAAACAGATCAGACAGAAAGGCATTAAAAATAATCTGGGCACCGAGAAAAATAGTTATAGCAAAAAGCGTCCTAAAAAATAAACTTCCTTTAATTAAACGCAGTGAAATAATAACCAAAACTGTTGCTAAAATAAAAGCAATAATAAACTCCCAAAGTGAGGTGACCATCTTAATCTCCACAAGTTCAGTCCGGCAAAATAATTTAAATGCAGCCCATAAACCAATAACTTGAATAAGACCAAAAATTAACAATTCCTGGAATAATAACTTTCCTTTAAAAGCAGATTGCGTCGGCATAGCGCATAAATTATGAATTAGAAATTATGAATCAGGAAAATTACCATAATTCATGACCTCTGTTTTCTGACTCATTTATTTTATTATAGCACATTTTATAAACTCTTAAAAATTGGTATAATTGACTAATATGTTATTCGAAAATAGGATTGACGCTGGTCAAAAATTAGCCAAAGCACTCCTAAAATATAAAAATGCTCCGGATACACTTATTTTAGCCCTGCCGCGCGGCGGCGTTGTGGTTGGTTTTGAGATAGCAAAAGAATTAAATTTGCCATTGGATATTGTTGTTCCTAGAAAAATCGGCGCGCCAGGCAATCCTGAATTTGCCATTGGCGCCATTACTGAAACCGGCGAAGGAATTTTTGATGAAATAACAATCGCCAACTATGGCATTAATCAAGAATACATAAATAAAACCGTGGCCGCAGAAAAAAAAGAGGCCGAGCGGCGGCTAAAAACTTATCGCGGCGATCGTCCGCCGCTTGATTTAAAAAATAAAACAGTCATCATTGCGGACGATGGACTCGCCACTGGACTCACGATGCGCGCGGCGATTAAAACGGTCAAACAATACGGAGCGGCAAAAATCATTGTGGCCGTGCCAGTCACTCCGCCCGATACCGCGAAAATAATTCAAAAAGAAGTTGATGAAATAATTTATTTAGATGCCCCGCTTTTCTTCGGCGCCGTCGGCGCGTTTTATGAAGAGTTTACTCAAACGACTGATGGAGAGGTGATAGACTTATTAAAAAAATCAGAAAATTTTGGAAAAACATAAAAGTAACGAGTAACCAGTAACGGCTAACGAGTACAAATTGACTTTTGATTTCAAATTACTGGTTACTGGTTACTGGTCACTGGTCACTTCAAATATGTATCTCTTTTCCACCAACACTAACCCAGAACTCGCCCGCCACCTTGCTAAGCTCGCCCATCTCAAATTGGGCCGTTTGGAAATTAAAAATTTTTCCGACGGCGAACTTTATGTCCGACCGATTGATAAAATCCGCGGTCAGAGCGTGTGGGTTATTGGCTCCACAATGCCGCCGTCGGATAATTTGATAAAGTTACTCATCCTCTTAAACGCCCTAAAAACTAACGGTGCAAAAAAAATAAATTTAATTATCCCCTACTTTGCCTATGCTCGCCAGGACTGGATTGACCAACCAAACGCACCGCTCACAGCAAAGTTGATAGCCGACTTAATCGCCGCGGCCGGTGCCGACAAAATTTTCACTTTTAACCTTCACAGCAAACAAAACGAAAAATTTTTTACTAAACCGCTCGCCCATCTCTCCGCTTACCCCTTGTTCGTTAAGTATTTTAAAAAACTTCACCTCAAAAATACCTTGATTTTTTCTCCTGATCCGGGTGGAATCGATCGGGCCCGCCAGTTCGCCAAACTTTACGATGAAAAAAATTTAACCGGTCCAGTTGGCTATTGCAAAAAATATAGACCACGACCCAACGTGGCGGTTGTGACACTGTCAAAAGATGTGAATGTTAAAAATAAAAATATAATTTTGGTTGACGACATGATTGACACAGCCGGAACGCTCGTGGGAGCCGCCAACGCACTCCGCCGCGCCGGCGCTAAAAATATCTACGCCGCTGCTATTCACGGCGTTCTATCCGGCCCAGCTATTTCGCGAATCAAAAAATCACCCATTAAGCAGGTGATCATCTCCTACACTTTTCCTCTGCCACCAAAAAAGAAAATCAAAAAAATAAAAATTATTTCCGTCGCATCAATTTTGAGCATTAATCTTTAACCACTCCGTAACAATAAATCCGCGGCCGCGGATTTATTGTCTATATATAATATCGGCTTTCGTAATATCGGCTTTCGCGTAATGTCGGCTTTAATGTCGACTTTCGGAAAGCCGACAGCCGACACTCTTCGTTGGAAATACAAATCGCGTTTTCATTTTTCTATATTATTAAAGAAGGTTTCTCGGTTAATCTTTGACACACATTTGTGTCTTTTGTTTTTCTAACTTCTTTTTTAATTAAATCTCCAGAAGTCGGACTTCTAGGACTTCTGGACGCCGACTGGTTGCTTAAACAATAGCGCATTGCCAAAATCTAAAAAGCCAGCTCTCTGAAAGCCGGCTTTTTTGAATGCCAGTTTTTACAACAAATACTCTAAAAGTTGGACAAATTATGCCATGGCATAAAAATTCCAACTTTTACAAATTTCAAATAAATCGTGAATTGCACCTACTCACTCTTTACTAAATTCGAAACCCTCACTCCAATCAACCGAACTTTTTTCTTTTTCCCGATTAAAAATGGCAAAATCAATTTGAGTGAGAGTATTTTTAATTTTTGAAAACTATCTGTTGGCTCTTTTAATGTTTCTGACTTGTCATGCGTTTCAAAATCAAAATATCGACACGTAACCGTCACTGTTCTAAAAAGAAACTTTTGTTTTTTCGCTTCCTGCCAAACTTCACGCGCTAAACTTAAAAGTGTACGCGTAATCAATCCTCGATCGCGCGTGTCTTCAGGAAAAGTAATTTGTCGGCCAATTGACTTTACTTCCCAATATTCTTCCACCTCTCGCTCATCAATCCCGCGCGCCATTTTGTAAAGATCCTCACCAAAAACACCAAAAATATCTACCAGTCGACTCTTGCTAATTTTCTTTAAATCCTTTACCGTATGAGCGCCCATTTGGTACAAAATACCAGCAGTTTTTGGTCCAACGCCATAAAGCACGTCAACATCCATTGGCTCAAGAAAGAACTGCACTTTTGCCGGTGTAATCACAGTTAGTCCATCAGGTTTTTTGTAATCAGATGCAATTTTAGCAATTAATTTATTTGGTCCAATGCCAATTGAGCAAGTTAACTTTTCTTTCTTTTTAATCTCGTCCTTAATTTCTCGCGCCAATTTTACTGCTTTGTCATAATTTCTTAAAAAACTAACATCCAAATACGCTTCATCAATACTTACTTGTTCGAATTTTCCTTTTTGATCAATATATTTGCGCAACAGCAACATGATCTGCTCTGAAACTTTAACATACAAATCAAATCTCACTGGCAAAAAAACAGCGCTTGGACACTTTCGCCAGGCAATTGAAATCGGCATACCCGAATGAACATCAAATTTTCTTGCTTCATAATTGCAAGTTGAAACCACACCTCTGCCTTTTCCACCTTTTGGATCAGCGCCAACAACGACTGGCTGACCACGCAATGCCGGATTTTCTCTTTCCTCAACCGCGGCAAAAAAATAATCCATGTCTAAGTGTAAAATTATTCGCTTTGACATAAATATTATTAAAGAGGGAAGTGATTTTCGCACTTCCCGGGAATTGATTGAGATGAAGGTCTTTTTGGCTAACCTGCCATCAGCCGACAGATGGCAAGCGTTTTCTCGGTCCACTCTTCCAGGCGGCGAGCTGTTTCAAAATCAATAATTTCAACAGCCCGATCCCAGTGGTAGGTGATAAGATCACCGACCTTGAGCCTGGGGAAAAGCAACGGATCGTACTTCACGCCTTCAGGTGACGGTTCTTCTTCGAGAATGGGAAAAACGTTTCCTCCTCGCTTTTTCAGGACGCGGGTCTGCACAACAAGTTGCCGACCGCGGCCCTTGATCTCCCGAACAGTTCCCCAGCCAATCCGACAAAGTTCCTGCCCAATTGTCCCCCGCTCCACCTTGCCGGTAATTGAACCAACAATGAATACGTGGAAACTGTGATGCGGTCTGGCCTGATGCGGAATACGAAAAGCAAGTTCTTCGGCCACCTTAGCGCTCATGGTAGCCAAGCCACTGAAACTTTTGACTGTCTCCCGGAGATCTTCGGGACGTACTCGACCCAACAGATCATTACCAATCCAGTAGGCCTCAACCACGCGTGGATCAAGCCAATCATCAATCTCGTTCGAAGCCGCGATAAGTTTCAAGTAAGCCGTCGACGCCCAGAACTGTCCGAGAAGTTCTCTCACGCGAACGTCACTAATTTTTGTTTTGGTTGTCAGGTATTGATATAACTGCCCCTTTTCCCTTGCTCCTCGCGGACCGCAAAGTCCGAGTTCGTTCGGATAGAGGGCATAGCGAACCGCTCTTTCGTACTTCTTCATCTTCCACCTCCTCCTTTCCCCTCCTTCACTGATTTTTCTAGTGAATTCAATAAATTTAGCAGTTCCTCTGCCTCTTGTCCAGAAATCTTTTTTAAACCAGCATTCCCCTGCACCAAAATCCAATCGTCCTTCTTTATTTTGGACAAAAGTGAAATATCAATATTAAAAACTTTGCCACCATTTTTAACAGTGGCTTTGTTTTTAAAAATTTTTTCAATTTTACACGGAACGCCAAAGCACATGATTCTTATCCTTTCATTATCATAAACTGCATGGCGAGCGAAATGCAAAGCGTCACGCAAGCAGTGGCTATCAGGCTCTGCTTACTAAAAATCGCCCCTAAGATAAAAAGGATTATTGTCAAAAGCGGCATAACAGCTACTCCAAAAATGTCACGAATTTTTTTATTATCCATCTCTTTTAAAATTAATTTTAATTTTCCTGTCGACTTCTCGACTTCCGGTTCCGGTCGACTTTTGAACAGCCACACGTGATGGCCGACACGTGGAGCACGGAGCTCACTTTGCTCTTCTGCGAGGCAAACCTCGCACCCCACCCCGCGGCTTTTAATCTGCGCTAAATCGCTCCTCTCACATCTTTTAGCTCTGCCCAAGAAAAAACCGGGCCGTCTTGGCAAACGAAGAAACTTCCCACCGCGCAGTGATTACAGACGCCAACGCCGCAGTGCATCCGCCGTTCAAGCGATAAATAAATATCCTCATCCTTAAATCCGGCTTTTTCAAGTTTCTGCAAAACAAATTTGTACATAACTGGAGGACCGCATAAAAATGCAATTGGTTTTTGAACAAGTGGCGCCTCTTCAAAAAGAACTGTAACTACGCCTTGAATTACCGGACATTTTAATTGAAATTTACCACTGGGTTTATCCAAACACAAATGAAAATCAATGTTATTTTTAGTCCATAACTCATACTCATTACGGAAAAGCAAATCATCTTCAGTTCTTGCTCCGTAAAAAATCTGAACTTCCTTATATTTTTCTCTGTTATTTACAATTTCCCAAATTGCAGGACGAAGCGGCTCTAAACCTAATCCGCCAGCCACAAAAAGTAAGTTTCGCTCCTTTGCTAGTTCTACTGGGAACGGCCTGCCATAAGGACCGCGTATCCCAATTTTCTCACCAACTTTCATAGCGTGCAAGGCGCCCGTAACCATACCCGCCTTTCTCACACAAATTTCAAATTCACCCTTTTTACTTGGATCAGAACAAATAGAAATTGGCGCCTCGCCGTAACCAGGTAATGAAATTATTACAAACTGTCCGCTTCTGTATTTAAAACCGCGCGGCGATTCAAGCGTGAACAATTTTGATTGAGAACCTTCATCCTTTATCTTTAAAATCTTAACTGAGGTTGTCTGGTATGGATTTTTCATAGTGCCGCTAACACTTTAAAGATATTAATATTCACTGGACAAACTTTTGCGCATCTCCCGCAGCCGACGCAGCCCATAATCTGCAGTTGGTCCGGAATCCGAACAAATTTATGATAATACCAAAAATGAATTCTCTCAGCCGTAGTCTTTAAAAATTTATGCCCGCCGGCAATTTCTGAAAAGTCGTTATAAAAACAGGCTGACCAAGAACGCTTTCGCACTCCGCCGCCGTCCACGAGATTCGGTTGATCTTTTATGTCAAAACAAAAACAAGTCGGACAAATTATAGTACATTTTCCGCATTCAATACAGCGAGTTCCCAAATCATCTTCCCAAATTTCTTTTTTATAAGTTTTTTTCAAAGCATCGCGATATTTAATCATTTGCGGCTCAAGTCCTTCTTCTTTAATCGGCCCGGCAAACTGAATATGCTCATAATCTCTGTAGCCAAACTCATCCAGAATTTTCTGCCCGTCGCGCGTGCCAGTGTAAATAAAGTAATTTTTCCCCTGCACTTCCAAAAAAATATCAAACTGCAAATGTTCTAAAATGTCCTCTTCATATTTAATATGAAAAATATTTTGATCAACATCAGCTGGAATCAAACTCTGACCAACAATCAAAGTTCTCTTTCGTCTTTCCTGATACCATGGATCTTTTTCAAAAATATGATTAAACAAAACCAGGGCTTTAAGATCAATCGGGTTGATGCCAAAAATTACCTGTTTGCTCACTTTTTTTATTTCAGCAAGTTTATCTTTTTTATAATCAAAAAGAATTTCTTCAGGCGGAACTAAAAATTTTTTAAATGAATGAAGCGGCGGTTCTTTGACAAGTTTAACTCTGGCGGCATCTCTTACTTTAACATAAACTACTTCGCCTTTCTGTTTTTCCGGTGCGAAAACCTCGTACTCCCGCTTTATCAGGAAATCAATAAATTTTTGGAGTTGGCCATGGGTCATATTTTAAAATTATAGCACAAAAAATAAAACAAAAACAGGCAACGCAAAGCCGCCTGTTTTGTATTTCATATTTGTTGTTATTGCATTTTCTTACCAATTATTTCCGCAAATTCAACAAGCCGAGTGCTATAACCCCACTCGTTGTCGTACCAAGCAATTACTTTAACTAAATTATCACTAACAACCATAGTCAGCTCAGCGTCAACAATTGACGAATAAGATGATTTTCTGTAGTCAACTGAAACAAGCGGTTCGTCACTTACAAAAAGAATATTTTTTAACTCGCCTTTGGCTGCTGTCCGAAGAGCGCTATTGACCTGGTCAACTGTCACTTTTTTTCCGACTACCAGGGCAAAATCAAGCATTGAAACGGTTGGAGTCGGCACGCGAATAGCCAAACCGTTTAATTTTCCTTTTAAATCAGGAATAACTTTTCCTACCGCCTTGGCTGCGCCGGTCGTAGTCGGAATCATGGAAAGAGCAGCAGCGCGGGCCCGGCGAAGATCTTTGTGCGGCAAGTCTAACAATCGTTGATCGTTCGTATAACTGTGGCAAGTTGTCATTGTGCCCGCCAAAATTTTAAATTTATAGTGCAATACCTTAGCAATTGTCGTCATCGCATTTGTTGTGCAAGAAGCCATAGAAACAATATGGTCAGTTTTTGGATTATATTTTTTCTCATTGCAACCAATCACAAAAGTTGGAACATTTTCACTTTTTGACGGCGCGGAAATAACAACTTTTTTTGCTCCGGCTTTAATGTGCGCGGATGCGCCTTCATATTCGGTGAAAACACCAGTTGACTCTACAACCACATCAATCCCTAATTTCTTCCACGGTAGAATTGACGGATCTTTTTCGGCAAAAATTTTTGCTTTGACTCCGTCTACCTCAATAAAATCTTTGCCCGCCTTAACAGTTCCTGGATGTTTGCCGTAAACCGAATCGTACTTGTAGAGATGGGCGAGTGTTTTTGTGTCAGTCAAATCGTTGATGGCCACAATCTCCAAATTTTTAAAATGGCCTTGTTCTAAGGCAGCGGCAAAAAACTGCCTGCCGATTCGGCCAAAACCATTAATGGCAACGCGAATTTTATTCATAAAACCTCCTCTTCGAAGACAAATAATGTCTTCAAAAAATGTTATGATTTAAAATTTTTAATTTTTTAATTTTGAACATTTGGATTTGTTTAGATGTTAGAAGTTAGACATTAGAAATTCTTCTTTACCCCAAACCGTGAATAACAGTAAAACATACATGCTGGACTTCACTTCTTAATTGGTACTTCTATGACCCTCCCTTCTTCTAATTCTACCTCAACTGAACCTTTTAGTACATGCCAACCGACTACTTTCCCCCTTCCGTAATCAGTGCGTACAGTCGTTCCGATAGCCGGCAATTTTTTGACCTGCTCCTCATAAATATTTTGCTCGTAAGCCAAACAACACATCAGGCGTCCGCAAACGCCGGTTAAGCGTTCAGAACCTCGATGGGCTACCTGCTGCAAATCAGCCAAATCAGAAGTGATGTTTCCCAAATCTTTTAAAAATTTCTGACAGCAAAGATATCTTCCGCAGACGCCGACATCGCCGGATATTTTCGCCTCGTCACGAATCCCCAACTGCTGAAGACGAATCGACTTTTGAAAAACTTTTGTTAAATCACTAACCAATTCTCTAAAATCAACTCGACCATCAGCCACAAAAGCAAAGGTCACGCGTCCGCCGTCAAAAGAAAAATGAGCATCAATTAGTTTCATTGGCAAATTATGCTTTTTAATCAACTGCTTACAAGTCTGAAGAGCTGCCTTTTTTTGTTTTTCTTTTTCTCTAAATTTTTGCATGTCCGAAGTAGTCGCCTTTCGAAAAATCGGTTTAATTTCAAGCCCTGCTTCCTCAATTTCTTTCTCACTTACTTCTTTTGCGCCGACTACTTTTCCCATTTCCGTGCCAAGATCGGTTTTAACAATCACAAAATCGCCGGCCGTAACAGCCGCTTCGCCGGCGTCAAAATCATAAATTCTTCCCCAAGAAGTAAATTGGACTTCAACAATTTTCATATAAAAACAATAAGTTTCTATAAGTTTTAGAAACTTATAGAAATTTATTGCGATATTTGATAACGGACAAATTTTCTCACCTCAATCTTTTCCCCAATCTTGGCGATCTTCTGATTAACTAATTCTTCCACTGTAATATCTTCGTCTTTAATAAATGGCTGTTTTAGCAAGCACACATCCTCAAAATATTTTTCTAATTTCCCCTGCAAAATTTTTTCAACCACAGCCGGCGGTTTTTCTTGGCCGCGAATTTCCTCGAGATACATTTCTTTTTCTTTAGCAATAACTTCCTCCGGAACATCTTCTGGTTTTAAATATAAGGGATTTGTAGCTGCCACTTGCATGGCTAGGTCATGCACCAGGGCCTGAAATTCTTCGTTTCGTGCCACAAAATCAGTCTCGCAACTAACTTCAACCATTGCCCCGACTTTACCGTTGGAGTGAATATAAGCGTGAATTAACCCTTCTTTTGCCGTCCTTTCCACTGATTTTTTTGCCGCTTTAATTTCGCCTTTTTTACGCAAAATTTCTATTGCTTTTTCTAAATCTCCTCCGGTTTCATCGAGAGCGTTTTTACATTCAACAACACCCGCGCCGGTTTGTTCGCGGAGTTGGGAAACGAGTTTTGGATTAATGATCATAATATACAAATCACAAATTCCAAACCCGAAGCCAGAAAAAATAATTAATATTCGAGTTCCAATTTAAAATTTGTGACTTGCGGATTTTTTGGAACTTCGGATTTGGTCATTGAGATTTGATTAGAATAATTAGGTTAATTAGACATTAGAAATTTTTATGTTTTTGACTTCTCTTCCGCCTTCGCGGCCAGCGCCGGTTTCTCCGCCGCTGCCTTCTTCGCCTCAAATTCTTGCCGTCCCTCCTTTACCGCTGCGGCCACAAGGCCAACCATCATCTCAATCGATTTAATAGCGTCGTCGTTGGCCGGAATCGGATAATCAATTTCCTCTGGGTTGGCGTTCGTATCACATAAAGCCACAATCGGCACTTTCTTCTTTCTTGCTTCACGGACTGCCGTTTCCTCCACTTTTACATCAACCACAAAAATCGCTTCCGGTATTTTGACCAAAGTCTCAATGCCGCCAACCAACTCTTCCAATTTTTCAATCTCTTTTTGAAAATTCAATTGCTCCTTTTTGGTATATTTAGCAAGAGCGCCTGAGGCTCGCTTGGCTTTAAGGTCAGCGAATTTGTTAATCACGCCTTTAATGGTTTTAAAATTAGTAAAAGTTCCGCCGAGCCATCTGCTCACGACATACGGCATACCACATTCCACGGCGTGCCGCTTTACGATTTCCTTGGCCTGGTCTTTTGAACCAACAAAAAGAACAACTCCGCCCGCGGCTGTTGTCTTTTTAAGAAAATCTAAAGCTTCTTTTAATTTTTGCGCCGTAAGCTCTAAGTTGATAATGTGAATGTCGCTCCGCTCCCCGAAAATGTACGGCTTCATTTTCGGATGCCATTTTGAGGCCTTGTGCCCAAAATGAACACCGGCCTGGAGCATTTCCAACATTGTTGGAATCTCTGGCATAGTTTCTTTTGTCCTCCATCCTCGTCTCACCGACCAAAACCCTAAAAGGGAGAAAATGGTTGGTCAGAGGATGTGTGAGATAAGTTATTAATTATGAATCCATTGGACCAAGACAACCTTAATTCCTTTTTCATATTTTGGGATTCCTTTGAATTATTCTGGCACAAAATTTAAATTTGCGCAAGTCTGGATCCCTTGATTTCTAAATTAGGCCGTGCTAAATTAAAGACACTCGGCACTAACTGCGTTAATCTCTAAGCTCGTCGAAAAACGCCTTTGACTCGCTTTCGCTCGCTCAGGGAATAATAATGAGCCATTACGCAACAATATGGACACGCCTCAACTTGAAAAATCAAATGATAAAATCTGGCGGCAACTCTCAAATCTCTGGACATTCGCGACCATGGGATTTTTTCTCTTGGATTTTTTCACTGGCGACCGATACAGCGGATTGGCTACAGCGGTTTCCATTATCTACATCACTATTTTGGGCATCTATGTCGGAACCAAAGAATTTGACCGCTGGCAAAATCGCCACTGGTCAAAAAGACGCGGCGAGTGGTTTATTATTATCTGGACAATAATTATTCTTTTTTTTGTCATCACTGTCATTGCTTCGGGCGGAAAATACAAAATGCCCTCAGAATTCACTGCCACCTACATCGCCCTTCTTTCAATCTTTGCCTTGACACAAAGGTCAAAATTCTTGCATAATAAGAAGGAGCAAGAGAATGACAAATAACCCTGACGTAAATTGGCGTAGCCCGTGGCGTCTTTTATCTTGCTACCGGCCATAGAAGACACTTCTAAACGCTACAAGCGCCGCCACACGACGCCAATAAAATTTTAAATAAAAAATATGAAAAAAGATATCCACCCT
>FWPV01014833.1_pt1 | contig 11327 bp, 10 predicted proteins | sample 2228371 | NCBI WGS metagenome assembly FWPV01 (sample SAMEA103939776, study PRJEB20133) | metagenome | reverse complement strand
GGCCGGCGCCGAGCTCGGCACCGCCACCGAGCGGCTGAGCCACCTCGAGCGCGAGCTCGAGCGGGCGCGCGACGAGGCGGCGGCCAACGAGAAGGCGCTCGCCGAGGCCCGCGAGCAGCTCGGCCGCACCACCCGCGAGCGGACCGAGCTGGAAACCGAGCTCGCGGCCCTGGTCCAGAAGCTGGGCGAGGTCCAAGGCGAGCTCCAGGCGACCCGGGAACGCGCCGAGCGGGACGCTCGGGCCACCGCCGGGCGGATCGAGGAGCTCACCGGGCGTCTGGCGGCGGTCGAGGCCGAGCGGGCGCGTGCCGAAGCGGAGACGAGCGAGCTGCGGGCGATCGCCGCCACCTCGGTGGAGGAGCTGCAGCGGGTCGGCGAGGAGCTGTTGCGCGTGCTGGCCGACAACCAGGCCCTGGTGCAGACCCTGGAGCAGGTCCGCCGAGCGCGCGAGCAGGCGCTGGCCGAGGCGGCCACGGCGCGACGCGAGGCCGAGCTGTTGGCCGCCGAGCTGGCCCGCCTGCGCGGCCAGCAAAAAGCCGCGGATACGGAGACCCCGGCGGTCGAGCCGGCGGCCGCGGCGCTCGCCGACGTGCAGCCGCTCGAGGCGCCGGCCGACGGTCTCGAGGCTCCGGTGGCCCGCACCCCGCTCCCGCCCGAGCAGCTGGCCGAGCTGCGCGCGGTCACGAGGCCCGACGGCTCGCTCGTGACGGTGATCGACGGCAACTCCTTCCAGTTCGGCTCGGAACAGTTCACCGAGGCGGCCAACGGCGCGCTGCTGCGGGTCGCCCGATTGATCGAGCTGGCCGCACCCCAGCGGATCCTCTTCGTCGGCCACACCGACTCGCAGGGCGACGAGACGGTTAATCGCCGATTGAGCGAGCGTCGGGCGCGGGCGGTGCGCGACTGGCTGGTCCGCAACCGCGGCCTCGATCCGGCCCGGACGCGCATCGAGGGACGCGGCCCGGACCAGCCGATCGCCAGCAACGACACGCCGGAGGGGCGTCGGGCCAACCGTCGGGTCGAGGTGATCCTGGAAGGCGGGCCGCACCTCCAGACGGTTGCCAGGTAAATAATCCTCGTATAGGTTCTCGTTCGGAACCACGGCGGGGGCCGACCCCGCCCGTTCGACGGCGAGGACCCATGCACGAGACCATCGACGGCGACACCGAGGTCGCCCTTTCCCCGGTGATCGTCCACGCGATCCTCGGCCCGGCGGATCGCCGAGCCCGATCCGCCGAGTTCCGCGAAGAGCGGCTGCGCTGGTCGGAGACCCTCCTGCGGCTGCCGCTCGCGTGGCGCGAGACGCGCGGCGAGGGGATCAAGGTGGCGATTTTGGACACCGGGATCGATCCCGACCATCCGGATCTCGACGGCGCGGTCGTGGCGGCCCGCGACTTCACCGGCGAGGGGATCGAGGACCGCAACGGCCACGGTACCCATTGCGCCGGCATCCTGGCCGCGCGGGCCAACGAGCTGGGCTTCATCGGCGCGGCGCCGAACTGCGAGCTGATCGTCGCCAAGGTGCTCGACGAGCGGGGCGTGGGCTCGTTGCGCCAGGTCGCGGCGGGCATCGACTGGGCGGTCGCCAAGGGGGCCGACATCCTCTCGCTCTCGCTCGCCGCCGAGCGCGACGATCGCGAGCTCTACCGGGCGGTCCACGCCGCGCTCGCCGCCGGCCGGATGGTGATCTGCGCGGCCGGCAACAACGGCGCGCTGTTCGCCAACACGATCGGGTATCCGGGCCGCTACGGCAGCGTCATCACGGTGGCCGCGCACGACGCCCTGGGTCATCCTTCGGGCTTCTCCTCGCGCGGGCCGCAGATCGACTTCATGGCCCCCGGCCAGGAGATCTGGTCGACCTGGAAGGACGGCGGCTACGCCCAGCTCTCGGGCACCTCGATGGCCGCCCCGTTCGTGGCCGGGATCGCGGCACTGGTCCTGGCCGCGCACCGCAAGCCGGGTCGCCGCCACGCGACGCCGATCCACGACAACGAGGATCTCAAGGAGCATCTGTTGCGCATGGCCGCCCATCCGGGCTGGCACGATCCGGCGCGCGGCCACGGGCCGCTCTTGCCCTTCGCCTACTTCGTCCCGAACGCCCGGCCCCTCGGCAGGGCAGCCGCGGCACCGGCGTGACATCGGGGGGATAGGCGCCCCGCACCGGGCCCGGCTAAGAAGGCGCCGCCGCGTCGGCCACGCGGCGGCCACCACTCGGGGACCCCCTCGATGATCTCCGGCGAGCTCGCCGCCCAGCTCACCGCCTTGGTACAGGTCATCCTAATCGACATCGTGCTGGCCGGCGACAACGCCGTGGTCATCGGCACCGCCGCGGCCGGCCTGCCACCGCACAAGCAGCGCCAGGTCATCATGCTGGGGGCGGCGCTGGCCTTGTTGTTGCGGATCGCCTTCGCGCTCGTGGCCGTGCGGCTGTTGGCGATCATCGGGCTGTTGCTGGCCGGCGGGATCCTGCTCTTGTGGGTGGCCTGGAAGATGTGGCGCGAGCTCCAGGCGCAGAAGGCCGCCGAGCAGCACGAGATCCCGCAAGTCGTGCCGGGGGCCCACGCCACCGTGCCCGGCCAGAAGACCTTCCTTTCGGCCGTCCTCCAGGTCACCGTCGCCGACGTGTCGATGTCGCTCGACAACGTGCTGGCGGTGGCCGGCGCCGCCCGCGAGCACCCCTACATCATGGCCTTCGGCCTGTTGCTGTCGATCGCGCTCATGGCGGTCGCCGCTGGCTGGATCGCCCGGCTGATCGACCGCCACCGCTGGCTCGCCTATGTGGGACTCGTGATCGTCTTGTGGGTCGCTCTCAAGATGATCTGGGAGGGCGGGGTCGAGGTCTGGGACGCGCTCGAGAACGGCGGCCTGCTCTCGTGAGCCGCCGGGCTCTCACGAGGGACCGGGCGCGGCTCCGCTCGTGGCCCGGGCCCGCTTGACCAGCCGGACGAGCTCGACCCGGCAACTCTCCGCGTCGTGCACGGGCTTCTCGAACGGCAGCCGGGCCATCACCCCCTCCCGCCACAGATCGGCGCCTTCCGGATCGACGCCGACGAGCTTCCAGCCTCCGCCGGACAGCCCCAACAGCCGCTCGGCGTAGAGCTGGACCGCATCGGCGTGGTCCTCGTTCATGTGCGCCACGATCTCCGCCTCGGCCTCGGCCAGGGCCGCCGCGCCCGACGCGTCGAAGCGGACCCGCTCACCCTCCACCCAGTGGATGCGACCGAAGCCGGCCACCAGATGGGCCCGCTCGATCGTCATCTCGAAAAGATGGAAATCCTTGAAGCCGAGATACATCTCGGCGTCGGGATGGTGCGCCACGTAGCGCGCGGCCAACCGCCGATCGCCGTCCACGCACACCACCCGCCCTTGAACCGTGGCCCGCTCGCCGGCCAGCGGGACGGCCAGGCCCGCCGTCCCGTCGAACAACAGCGAGACCCGCGGATCGGCGCGGATGTTGCGCGTGTGGTCGGCCAGATCGGAGAGCAACAGGATCGGGCAGGCGTCGTGGTCGACCGCGACCATGGCGAGCGACACGTAGGGCTCGCCCGTGCCCACGAGCAACGTGCCGAGCGCCGCCCGCGGTTGCGAGCGCAACAGCCGGCGGATGGTGTGCGCCGGATCCTCGATCGGCCCCGGCCGTGTCGCCTCCTGCATCGGACCCCCGTCCTTCCCGGGCGCGACGCCCGTCCGCGCCCGGCCGCCTTGCCTCGCCCGCCGGGCCGGGGCTATCGAGCCGCGTCCCGAGCGAGGAGAGAGATGGTGCAGCGAACCGCTCCGGTCGAGACGGGCGATCCGACGCGCGAGGTGGTGTGGGCGGCTCCGGTGCCCGAGCTCGCCAGTCCCGTCGAGCTGGTCCCGGGTATCCGCTGGCTGCGCTTGGCCCTGCCCTTCGCCCTCGACCACATCAATCTGTGGCTGCTCGACGACGGCGAGGGCTGCACGCTGATCGATGCCGGCTACGGCGACGCCCGCACCCGGGCGATCTGGGAGGCGCTGCTGGCCGGGCCGCTCGCCGGGCGGCCGATCCGGCGGATCCTCGCGACCCATTTCCACCCCGACCATCTGGGCCAGGCCGGGTGGTTGTGTCGGAAGCTCGGCGTCCCGCTCCTCATGACCCGCACGGAGTGGCTCACCGGGCGGATGCTGCAGCTCGACACGAGCCCGGAGTTCGTCGAGGCCGGGCTCGCCCAGGACCGGCGCGCGGGTCTGCCCGAAGCGCTCGTGCGCCGGCGCGCCGAGCGCGGCAACGCCTACCGGCTGGGCGTGACGCCGGTGCCGGCGACCATCGAGCTCCTGGCCGACGGCGATCGGCTGGAGATCGGCGGGACGGTCTGGCAGGTGATCGTGGGCCGCGGCCACGCGCCGGAGATGGCCACCCTCTTCTCCGCCGAGCGGCGCATCCTGATCGCCGCCGATCAGCTCTTGCCGCGGATCACGCCGGTGGTCGGGATCTGGCCCACCACGCCCGAGCGCGATCCCTTGGGGGCTTTCGTCGAGTCCCTGGACCGCTTCGACGATCTGCCGTGGGACACCCTCGTCCTACCCTCCCACGAGCGGCCCTATCGCGGCCTGCACCCGCGGCTCGCCGGCTTGCGGGCGCATCACGAGGCGCGTCTTGCGCGCACCGCGGAGCTGTGCGCGCGGCCGACCACGGTGGCGGAGGTCATGGCGGGTCTGTTCGACCGCGAGCTCGATCTGCACCAGACCGGTTTCGCGGTCGCCGAGACGCTCGCGCATCTGCGGGCGCTCGAGCGGCGCGGAGCGATCCGCCGCTGGACCGAGCCCGACGGGGTCGACCGTTACGTGCGCGCCTGAGCGGCGGGCTCGCCGTCATCGATGGCGATCACGATGCGGCGGTTGAGCCGGCCCTTCTTCTCGATTCGGGTGATGCGGATCCGGCCGATCTCGCCCGTGCGGGCGACGTGGGTCCCGCCGCAGGCCTGCAGATCCACCTCACCGATGCGCACGAGGCGCACCCGGCCGGCGCCCACCGGCGGCCGCACCGAGAGGGTGCGCACGAGCTCGGGCCGGGCCTCGAGTTCGGCCGCGTCCACCCACGACGCCTCGACCGGGAGGTCGCGGGCGACCCATTCGTCCAAGCGCGCCTCGATCGCCTCGCGATCGGGCGGCTCGGGCAGGTCGAAGTCGAGCCGGCCGGAAAGCTCGCCCACCGCCCCGCCGGTCACCGGCGCGCCGACCGCCGCGCACAAGAGATGCAAGGCGCTGTGCGCGCGCATGAGCCGGTAGCGCCGTGGCCAGTCGATCTCGGCCCGCACCCGGGCTCCCACGGCCGGAGCGGTGGCACCCTCGGCCGGTCGGTGCCAGATCGCTTCCTCCTCGCCTTTGACGGTGTCGAGGATCGGCAGGTCGGCCCCGTCCTCCAGTAAAAGGCGGCCGCGATCGCCGGGCTGACCGCCGCCGGTGGGATAGAAGACCGTGCGATCGAGGCGGATGCCCTCGCGCCCCACCTCGATCACCCGGGCCTCGCAGGTGCGCCGATAAGCGTCCTCGCGGAACAAGGCTTCGCTCAAGGCTCGAAGGCTCCTTCGGGCGGACCGGGAACCGGTTTACAGGTCCCGGCCGCGTGCTCTAACCCACTCCCGGTGACCGGGCGGGCGAGAGCCGCGAACAGACATGTCGGAAACGCGCGACGTCATCGTCCGCTTCGCCGGTGTGGAGAAGACCTACGACGGCGAGACGCTGGTCGTCAAAAGCCTCGATCTCGAGATCGCCCGCGGGGAGTTCCTGACGCTCCTGGGTCCGTCGGGATCCGGCAAGACGACCACGCTCATGATGTTGGCCGGCTTCGAAGCACCGACGCGGGGCGAGATCTACCTCGACGGGCGACCGGTGAGCCGGCTGCCGCCCTGGAAGCGCGACATCGGCATGGTCTTCCAGAGCTACGCGCTCTTCCCGCACATGACCGTGGCCGAGAACGTGGCCTTCCCGCTCACCGTGCGGCGGGTGGCCAAGGCCGAGATCGAGCGGCGCGTGGCCCGGGCGCTCGCCACCGTCCAACTCGAAGGCTTCGAGAGCCGGCGGCCGGCGCAGCTCTCGGGCGGCCAGCAGCAGCGCGTGGCGCTGGCCCGGGCGCTGGTCTTCGAGCCCAAACTGGTGCTCATGGACGAGCCTCTGGGCGCGCTCGACAAGCAGCTGCGCGAGAGCATGCAATACGAGCTCAAGCATCTGCACGAGCGGCTCGGGGTCACCTTCGTCTACGTCACCCACGATCAGAGCGAAGCGCTCACCATGTCCGATCGGGTGGCGGTGTTCAACGACGGGCGGATCCAGCAGCTGGCGAGCCCGGCCGAGCTCTACGAGCAGCCCAGGAACGCCTTCGTCGCCCGCTTCATCGGCGAGAACAACCGGCTGCGCGGCATCGTGCGCGAACGGTTCGGCGATCGCTGCCTGGTCGAGGTCGCGGGCTTCCCGATCAAGGCACGGGCGGTCAACGTGGGTGGTGCGGGTGCCGCCACGACGCTCTCGATCCGACCCGAGCGGGTCTCGATCAACGCCATGATCGAGCAGGACAACCGCCTCCAGGGGCGGGTCCTGGAGGTGATCTATCACGGTGATCACCTGCGGGTGCGGTTGGCGCTGCTCGACCACGACGACTTCATCGTCAAGCTACCCAACCGGCCGGGTCAGATCCGCCTGGCCCCCGGGCAGACAGTCGAGGTCTCGTGGCTGGCGGCCGATTGTCGGGCGCTCGACGCCGAATGACCGCCGACCGGTGCCGGCCGCTCGCCGAGGCGGGCAGCCCGTAGAGCGGCACCGGTCGCCGGGGAGCGCGCGATCGAGGGAGGAAGGATGATGCTCGAGATCGGCCCGGCGGGCCTCGGCGGTGTACAGCTGATGCTCGACTGGGCGGCCGCCGAGGGCTGGAACCCCGGCCTCGCCGACGCCCCGCCGTTCCACGCCACCGACCCGGACGGGTTCCTGCTCGCCCGGCTCGACGGCGAGCCGGTGGGCTGCATCTCGGTGGTCCGCTACCCGGGCGGCTTCGCCTTCCTGGGCTTCTACATCGTCCGCCCCGAACATCGTGGGCGCGGCTACGGCATGGCGCTGTGGCGCGCCGGCATGGACCGGCTGGCCGGCTGCAACGTGGGCCTCGACGGGGTCGTGGCCCAACAGGCGAACTACCGGAAGTCGGGCTTCGCGCTCGCCCATCGCAACGTCCGTTTCGGTGGGGTGGTGCGCGCCCGGCCGCTCGACGATCCGCGCGTCCTGCCGCTCGATCGCGTGCCGTTCGACGAGCTCGTGGCCTTCGACCGCTCCTGCTTCCCGGACGATCGCCGGCCGTTCCTCGCGCGGTGGATCGCGCCACCGCGCCGGGCGTTGGGCTTTCGCGAGAACGGCCGGCTTCTCGGCTACGGGGTGATCCGCGCCTGTCGGCAGGGCTTCAAGATCGGCCCCTTGTTCGCCGATCGGCCGGATGTCGCCGAGGCCCTGTTCCTGGCGCTGGCCGCCGAGGCGGCCGGTGCTCCGCTCTTCCTCGACCCGCCCGAGCCCAACGCCGAGGCCACGGCCTTGGCCCGTCGCCACGGGCTCGAGCCCGTCTTCGAGACGGCGCGCATGTACACCCGGGGCGATCCGGGCCTGCCGCTCTCGCGCATCTACGGGATCACCACCTTCGAGCTGGGCTGAGCCGCGCCATGCCGCACGACCCCACGTACCCGCGCGATCTTCGAGGCTACGGCCGCAACCCACCCGACCCGCGTTGGCCGAACGGGGCTCGGCTGGCCCTCCAGTTCGTGATCAACTACGAGGAGGGTGGGGAGAACTGCATCCTGCACGGCGATCCCGCCTCCGAGGCGTTCCTCTCCGAGATCATCGGCGCCCAGCCGCTTTTGGGCGTGCGCCACATGAACATGGAGTCGATCTACGAGTACGGCTCGCGGGTGGGCTTCTGGCGGCTCCATCGCCTGTTCACCGAACGGCGGCTGCCGGTGACCGTGTTCGCCGTGACCATGGCCCTCGACCGCAACCGCGAGGCGGCCGCGGCGATGGTCGAGGCGGGTTGGGAGATCGCCAGCCACGGGCTGCGCTGGATCGACTACCAGTATGTCGGGATCGAGACCGAGCGGGCGCATCTACGCGAGTCGATCCGGTTGCACACCGAGATCACCGGCAGCCGGCCGCTGGGCTGGTACACCGGCCGGGTGAGCCCCAACACCCTGCGCCTCGTGGTCGAGGAGGGCGGCTTCCTCTACACGGCCGACTCTTACGCCGACGAGCTGCCCTACTGGGTCGAGGTGGAGGGCAGGACGCAGCTTGTGGTGCCCTACACGCTCGATGCCAACGACATGCGCTTCGCCACCGCTCAGGGGTTCAATTCCGGCGATCAGTTCTTCACCTATCTCGAGGACAGTTTCGACCTTCTCCTCGAGGAGGGTCGGCGCGGTGCCCCCAAGATGATGTCGGTGGGCCTGCACTGTCGGCTGGTCGGCCGGCCGGGTCGGGCCGCGGCGCTGGCCCGCTTTCTCGACCACGTCCAGCGCCACGACGAGGTCTGGGTCGCCACCCGGCTCGACATCGCCCGCCACTGGCACGCCCACCATCCCCCGGTCCGCGCAACGCCACCCTCGTGACGAGGCCGCTGCCGGCGGGCCGGCGGGCCGTGGTAGAGAGCACCTGGCGAAGGGTACGGGAGGCGACGATGGCCCACGCGGATCCGCTCGGCCAGCGGCTGGAGCGCTGCTACACGGGCGTGCTCAACGACGTGATGCGGGCCATGGGCCTGCGCAATTTCGTCCTGCCGCCGGAGATCCGGCTGCACGACCGCAGCCGGCCGCTCGCCGGGCCGATCCAGACGGCGAGCGGCCACGTCGACGAGACGGCCGATCGGCACACCACGCTCTTCGAGTGGACCGGCCTGCTCTCCAAGGCCAAGCCCGGCCACGTGCTGGTCTGTCAACCGCATACGCACGCGGTGGCGCTCATGGGCGAGCTCTCGGCCGAGACGCTCCAGCACAGGGGTGTGCTGGGCTACGTGGTCGACGGGGCGACCCGCGATCTGGCGTTCATCGAGCGGATCGGCTTTCCGATCGCCTTCCGCCACACCACGCCCAAGGACATCGTCTCGTTCTGGCTACCGGATGGGATCGACGTGCCGATCGTGATCGGCGAGGTGCGCATCCACCCGGGCGATTATCTGTTGGCCGACGTCGACGGGATCGTGGTGATCCCGAAGGCGCGCGCCGAGGCCGTGGTGGCCGAGGCGGAGCGGGCGATCGGCACCGAGAACCTGATCCGCAAGGCCATCCTGGCGGGCGAGGACCCGCAGGCCGCCTATCTCAAATACGGCAAGTTCTGAGGGAGGCGGGTCGTGAGCGGGATCGTGACGAGCGGTGTGGCGGCGGCGGTGGCGAGCGAGGGGACCGATCGACGGTTGCTGCTGCTCTCGCCCGACGACAACGTGGTGGTCGCCTGTTGCGATCTCGAAGTCGGCACCGAACTCGCGATCGACGGCCGGCCGGTGCGCCTCACCGCAGCCGTTCCGACCGGTCACAAGATCGCCCGGCGGGCCATCGCCCCGGGTGAGAAGGTGATCAAGTACGGGGCGCCGATCGGCTCGGCGCGCTGCGCCATCGCCCCGGGCGAGCTCGTGCACACGCACAATCTGCGCTCGGATTACATCCCGACCTGGGACCGCACCGGCGCGGAGATGCGCTGAACGCGCGGCCGCGCCTTCAGCGGTCGGCGGCCTCGATCGACAGTCCCAGGGTGCGGGCGGTCTGGCCGGGTGTGGCCAACAGGCCCGTGATCCCGCCCAGGAAGGCCACCGGCGCCTTCGGTTCCAGGCGCACGACGAGGGTGCGCGGGGTCGTCAAGAACTTCTGGAGCTCCCCCGCGCGCTTCTGGTCGAGCAGCGAGCGCAACGGCTCCTGCCCGCGCAGCTCGCGCACCAGATCCTGGGCGAGGCGGGCCCGGCTCCGGTTCGTCTCGCGGGCCACCCGCTCCAACTGGCGATCGACCAGGCCCTGGTCCCGGTAGACGAACTCGGCCCGCAGGAGCTGCGCGCCCATGGCCGCGGCGACCGGATCGAGCGTCGGATCGGCGCCCAGTCGGCCGAACCAGGCCGTGCGCACCGCGAAGAAGCCGGGCGCCTCGATCACGAGCGGGTCGAGATCGGCGGCCAGGTTCCCCGCATCGACGGAGGTGCTCAGCCGGGCGGCGAGCTGGAGCCGATCGATGCCCGCCGAGGCGAGCGTCTCCTGGAGCGTCTCGTCCTCCAGGACCTCGGGATCGAGCACGAGCCCAGCGAGCTCGACGTCGGTGCGCCGGACGGTCTCCCGCTGCTCCAGGACCAGCGCCAGCCGCTCGATCCCGAAGCCGAGCCGCCCCTCCTTGGAGAGCGCGAAGCCACGAGCCAGCGTCCGGTTCTCCCAGGGCAGTGCGGCCGAAAGCGCCAGGAGCTCCTGCAGCCCCTCCTCGGTGCGCGGCGTCTCCTCGAGCTTGTGCGCGAACTCCGGCGGGGCGAGGACGAGCGCACTCTGCTCGAAGCGCTCGAGGCGCAGTGCGGTCCCGTCCTCGGCTCGGGCGTCCAGGCCCGCGAGCTCGAGCGCCCCGAACCGTCGGTCGCGCAGCCCCTCCCAGCGCAAGAGCTCGAGCGAGGCGCCGGCATCCTGCGCACCGAAGCCGCTCGCCCGTTCGATGCGCACCGCGCCGATCTCGAGCCGGATCGCCTCGGCCAACAGCTCGAGGCCGGCGAAGCTGCGCGCCAGAGCGGCTTCGGCATCCTCGGCTTCGATGGCCTCGTCCGCCGCCCCGTCCTCTGCGGCCTCCGCCGGCTCCTGTGGGTCCGCCGTGCCGTTTTCGCCCGCGACCCAAACGGCGAGCGCCTGCGCGATCCGTTCCGGTCGCACACCGCTCCAGTCGATCCGCTCGAGCTCGAGCCGCTCCACGGCGGTGCGGCCGTCGGGGCTCGCGAGCCGCAGGCCCTCGAGCCGGAGCCGGTCGAGCCGGCCGGGGCCGAGCCGGTCCAGCGCCAGCCCGGCGAGCTCGGCCCGATCCGGCCCCTGGACCACCTCGAGGCCGCGTAGTGCCACCCGCTCCACCTCGAGCTCGCCCGAGAGCGCCCCGAGCGGATCGACCAGCTCGGGCGCGAGCGTCAGCCGGCCGATCGAGAGCGCCTCCAGCCGCAGGCTCTCGTCCGCGGGGCCGGCGAGCTCGAGCCCGTCGAGCCGGAGCCCGCGCAGCTCGCGATCGGCCAGGCCTTCGAGGGCCAGCGCGTTCACGCTCGCGCGCCGGTCGGGGCCTTCGAAGGTGACGGCGGCGGCCCGCAGCGGCCCCAGCCGCACCGCCGCGAGCGCCTCCCACGGGTC
>FWPV01014832.1_pt1 | contig 11327 bp, 9 predicted proteins | sample 2228371 | NCBI WGS metagenome assembly FWPV01 (sample SAMEA103939776, study PRJEB20133) | metagenome | reverse complement strand
CGCACCCCATGCCATAATCAGGGCGGGAAAGGCGACAGTCCGGTCGCCCCCAATCCGGTCATTGCAATGAGCGCCCTGCACAGAAAAATTCTGGTCTGGATCCTGCTCTCCATCCTCGCTGCATCACTGAGCTATGCCGCCTTTCGCGGCTATTTCAGCGCGGAACTGCTGCTGGGTTTTGCCAACACTTTTTCCTGCTGACGCCCCCCTCAAGCCGGGCACAGGCGCTCCGCAGCCGCTATGACGTTGGCAATCACCATCGCCACGGTCATCGGGCCAACCCCGCCCGGCACCGGCGTGATCCACCCCGCCTTCGCCTGCACGGCATCGTAATCGACGTCGCCGCAAAGCCTGCCGTCAGGCAAGCGGTTGATGCCGACATCGATGACCGCGGCGCCCGGCTTGACCATCTCCGCGGTGACCATCCGCGGTTTGCCCGCCGCGCAGATCAGGATGTCGGCTTCGCGCGTGATCGACGCCAGTTCCGGTGTGCGCGAATGGCAGATCGTCACCGTCGCATTGCGCTCGAGCAGCATCAATGCGGCCGGTTTGCCGACAATGCTGCTGCGCCCGATGACCACGGCGTGTTTGCCGGCCACCGGCACTCCGGCGCGTTCGAGCATCAGCATGCAGCCCGAGGGCGTGCACGGCGCGAGCAGCGCATGGCCGTCGAGCAGCGCACCGAGGCTGCGCCAGGTGAACCCGTCGACGTCCTTCGCCGGGTCGATGCGCTGCAACACCGAAACCGCGCTGATGTGCGCGGGCAGCGGCAGCTGCACGAGGATGCCATGCACCCCGGGGTCCTTGTTCAGGGCGTCGACTTTCTGCAGCAGTTCCGCTTCTGTGGTGTTCGCCGGCAGGCGGAAATCAAAGGTGCTGACGCCGGCGTCGCGGCAGGCACGTTCCTTGGAGCGCACGTAGACCGCCGAAGCGGGATCATCCCCCACCAGCACCACGGCAAGTCCGGGCACGCAGCCGCGCGCCGCGAGTCGGCCCGCGGCATCCTTCTGCTCGCCAAGAACCTGCCGCGCCATCGCGGCACCATCGATGACTATCGCACCCATCGCATTCCGTCCGTTTGAAAATCCTGTACTGCAGGACTGCCAGACCTGCGCCATTGCCCTGCCACACTATTGCCCTGATGGCTGCTCCGGCCGGACGGCCGGAGCAGCTTCGAGAACCTGAAAAAAAACCTCGTCGCGACGGATCATCCCGAGCTCATTGCGTGCGCGCTCTTCCACCGCTTCCAGTCCCTGCTTGAGGTCGCCGACCTCGGCGTCCAGGGCGGCATTGCGCGCACGCATCCGTTCGTTGGACTCGCGCTGCGCTGCGATCTGCCGCTCCGTCTCCCACACCCGCAGCAGGCCGCCCTTGCCCAGCCAGAGGGGATACTGGATCAGCAGCAGCAGCCCGGCGAGCAGGATGGCGAGCAGTCGCATGACTTCAGCAAGGCAAGCGGACGGCCCGCGGGAGAAAGCTAGCGCAGCTGGTAAAAGGCACCACGTCCGGGGTAAGTCGCCGTATCACCGAGATCCTCCTCGATGCGCAGCAGCTGGTTGTATTTGGCGAGACGGTCAGTCCGTGACAGCGACCCCGTCTTGATCTGCATCGCATTTGTGGCCACTGCAATGTCGGCGATGGTGGTGTCCTCGGTTTCCCCGGAACGGTGCGAGATGACCGCGGTATAGCGCGCCCGTTTCGCCATTTCGATAGCCGCCAGCGTCTCGGTCAGGGTCCCGATCTGGTTGACCTTTATCAGGATCGAGTTCGCAATACCCTGCTCTATCCCGCGCTTCAGGTACTGGGTATTGGTGACAAACAGGTCATCTCCGACAAGCTGGACCCGGCTGCCGAGCTTCTGCGTCAGCACCTTCCAGCCGTCCCAGTCGTTTTCCGCCATGCCGTCCTCGATGCTGACGATGGGGTATTTGTCGACCCAGGCTGCCAGGTAATCGGCGAATTCCGGTGCCTTCAGGCTGAGCCCCTCGGAGCGCAGGGTGTATTCGCCGTCCTCGAAAAATTCCGAACTCGCGCAGTCCAGAGCCAGCGCGACATCTTCCCCGGGCCGGTAGCCGGCAGCCTCGACTGCCTCGAGGATCACCTGGATTGCCGCCTCGTGTTTCGGCAGGCGCGGCGCAAAGCCGCCTTCATCTCCCACGGCGGTGGCCAGGCCACGGTCCGCCAGCAGCTTGCGCAGGGCGTGAAACACCTCCGCGCCGCAACGCAGTGCCTCGCGGAAGCTTTGCGCACCCACCGGCACGATCATGAATTCCTGCATGTCCAGACCGTTATCGGCATGGGCTCCGCCGTTGATGACGTTCATCATCGGTACCGGCATCGCCATTGCCCCGGCTCCGCCCAGATAACGATGCAGCGGCAGCCCCGACTCCTCGGCCGCGGCGCGGGCCACGGCCATGGAAACCGCCAGCATCGCATTGGCCCCGAGCCGCGATTTGTTTTCGGTGCCATCGAGGTCCAGCAGCGTGCGATCGACAAAAGCCTGCTCGGTGGCATCGACACCGATCACCGCCTCGCAAATCTCTGTGTTGACATGCTCGACCGCCTGCAGCACACCCTTCCCGCCGTAACGCTGCTTGTCGCCGTCGCGCAGTTCAATCGCCTCGCGGCTCCCGGTCGACGCCCCCGAAGGCACCGCCGCGCGTCCCAGAATGCCGGACTCCAGCAGCACGTCAGCCTCCACGGTCGGGTTGCCGCGTGAGTCCAGAATTTCCCTGCCTATGACATCGACGATTGCGCTCATGCCCTATCCTGTCGCTTGAGTTTATACATGCTGCTCGACTAAGCGGCGGCTCTTCACCGCGGCATCGAGAGCGTGAAGGGTATCCAGCAGCTCGCCCATCAATGCGAGCGGCCAGGAATTCGGGCCGTCACACAGCGCCTCATCGGGCTTCGGATGGGTTTCCATGAACACGCCGGAGACTCCGGCTGCCACTGCCGCTCGGGCCAGCACCGGAATATGCTCGCGCTGGCCGCCGCTGGCGCTGCCCTGTCCTCCCGGCAACTGCACCGAGTGGGTGGCGTCGAACACGACCGGGCAGCCGGTGCTGCGCATCACGGCCAGCCCGCGCATGTCGACAACGAGGTTGTTGTAGCCGAAGCTGAATCCGCGCTCGCAGACCATGATCTGTTCATTGCCGGTGCTGCGCGCCTTGTCGACAACATTGGCCATTTCCCAAGGCGAAAGAAACTGGCCCTTCTTGATGTTCACCGGCCTGCCCTGGCTCGCCACGCTGCGGATGAAATTGGTCTGTCGGCAGAGGAAAGCCGGCGTCTGGATCACATCGACGACGGCCGCGACTTCGGAGAGCGGCGTGTCTTCGTGCACATCGGTCAGCACCGGCACGCCAATCTGCTGTTTGACCGATTCGAGAATGCGCAGACCCTCTTCGATGCCGGGACCGCGGTAACTTTTGCCCGAAGTGCGGTTGGCCTTGTCAAAGGAGCCTTTGAACACATAGGGCATCTGCAGCCGGGCCGCCTGCTCTTTCAGATGCCCCGCAACGTCGAGGCACATCTGCTCGCTTTCCAGGGTATCGGGTCCGGCGATCAGGAACATCGGCCGGTCCAGCCCGGCTTCGAATCCGCAGAGTTTCATCGGCTGGCCCGGGCTGCGCTCAGGTCGCTGCCGAGGCGCGCGCCGGCCGCGAAGCCTGATGCCGTGTGCCGGCGCTGTCCAGGGCTGCCTCGACGAAAGACTTGAACAGCGGATGTCCGCCACGCGGCGTCGAAGTGAATTCCGGATGGAACTGCACGCCGACAAACCAGGGGTGCCCGGGGATCTCGATCATTTCGCAGAGGTCGCCGGTCAGCGACCGGCCGCTGACGCTGAGGCCGGCCTCCTGCAACCGGGGCAGGTAGTGATTGTTGACTTCGTAACGATGTCGATGGCGTTCGGTGATGCGGTCGGCACCATAGATTTTTCTCGCCAGCGAGCCCGTCTTCAGGGCGCACTCCTGACCGCCCAGCCGCATCGTACCGCCGAGGTCGGATGTGGCGTCGCGGCGCTCGACCTTGCCGTCGCGGTCCTGCCATTCAGTGATCAGCGCCACCACCGGGTGCGGTGTTTCAGGATCAAACTCCGTACTGTGCGCACCGGCGAGCCCCGCCAGGTGACGCGCATATTCGATCACCGCCAGCTGCATGCCGAGGCAGATGCCCAGGTACGGAATGCCGTTTTCGCGGGCATGGCGTATCGCCGCGATCTTGCCCTCGACGCCGCGCTTGCCGAATCCGCCGGGCACCAGAATGGCGTCCATGCCGTCCAGGCAGCCGATGCCGTTCTTTTCAATGCTCTCGGAATCGACGTAATTGATGCGGATTTTAGAGCCGGTATGGATGCCGGCGTGAATCAGCGCCTCGGACAAGGACTTGTACGACTCGGTCAGGTCCACGTACTTCCCGACCAGCGCAATGCTCACTTCGTGCTGAGGATGCTCCAGCGCGTGAATCACGCGATCCCAGCTCGAAAGGTCGGCAGGCGGCGGATTGATGCCGAGTTTCCTGCAGACGATGTCGTCAAGCCGCTGCTCGTGCAGCTTCCCGGGTATCTTGTAGATGCTGTCGACATCCACCGCCGATATCACCGCGTCGACGCCGACATTGGTGAACAGCGCGATCTTGCGCCGCTCGCCGTCGGGCAGCGGGCGGTCGGCCCGGCAAAGCAGGACGTCGGGCTGGATGCCGATCTCGCGCAACTCCTTGACCGAATGCTGGGTAGGCTTGGTCTTGATCTCCCCTGCCGAGGCGATGTACGGCACCAGTGTCAGGTGGATGAAGCACGCGTTGTCTCGGCCGACTTCGATCCCCATCTGCCGGATCGCCTCAAGGAAAGGCAGCGACTCGATGTCGCCGACCGTGCCGCCGATCTCGACCAGCGCGATCTCGGCGTCACCGGCGCCGCGCCGGACATACTGTTTGATCTCATCGGTGATGTGGGGAATCACCTGCACCGTGCCGCCGAGATAGTCGCCGCGCCGCTCCTTCTTGATGACGCTCTCGTAGATCTGGCCGGTGGTGAAGTTGTTGCGCTTGCCCATCCGTGCATCGATGAAACGCTCGTAATGACCAAGGTCCAGATCGGTCTCGGCGCCGTCCTCGGTGACGAAAACTTCGCCGTGCTGGAAAGGACTCATCGTGCCCGGATCCACATTGATGTACGGATCCAGCTTGAGCATCGAAACCTTGATGCCGCGCGACTCGAGAATCGCTGCGAGGGAGGCGGCGGCGATACCTTTGCCCAGGGAGGAAACCACACCACCGGTGACAAAGATATATTTGGTCATCTCATGTAAGCCGCGTTTTCTTATTTTATCGCAAATCCGGCGACCGTCCAATCACGCCGGCTTGCCGCCCCGTGCCAGATACAGCCAGGTTTCGACGACGGTGTCGGGATTCAGTGACAGGCTCTCGATACCCTCCTCAACCAGCCACTCCGCAAGATCCGGATGGTCTGAAGGCCCCTGTCCGCAGATGCCCACGTACTTGCCGGCCTTGCGGCAGGCGACAATGGCGAGATGCAGCATGTGCTTCACCGCCGGGTCGCGCTCGTCGAATGCGTCGGCGATGAGCCCCGAGTCTCGATCCAGGGCCAGAGTCATCTGCGTCATGTCGTTGGACCCGATCGAGAAACCGTCGAAGTGCTCAAGGAACTGGTCGGCAAGGATCGCATTGGAGGGAATCTCGCACATCATGATGATGCGCAGGCCGTTCTTGCCCCGCTCCAGGCCGTTTTCCGCCAGCAGCTTGAGCACGCGTTTTCCCTCGTCGACGGTGCGGATGAACGGGACCATGATCTCGACGTTGGTCAACCCCATGTCGTCGCGGACCTTCTTCATCGCGCGGCACTCGAGCTCGAAGCAGTCCTTGAAGGCGGGCGACACGTAACGCGAGGCACCGCGGAACCCGAGCATCGGATTTTCCTCGTGCGGCTCGTAGCGCGAGCCGCCGGTGAGGCTGGAGTATTCATTGGACTTGAAATCAGAAAGCCGCACGATCACCGGCTTCGGCCAGAACGCGGCACCCAGCGTGGCCACGCCCTCGGCCAGCTTGTTGACATAGAAGTTCACCGGGTCGGCGTAGCCGGCGCTGTGCTCCTCCACCGCGAGCTTGAGGTCCGCGCTGAGATCGGGATAGGCCAGCACCGCCTTGGGATGCACGCCGATCATGCGGGCGATGATGAATTCCAGCCGCGCCAGACCGACGCCTTCGTTGGGCAGGCGCTGGAACTCGAAGGCAAGCTCCGGGTTGCCGACATTCATCGTGATCTTCACCGGACACTTCGGCATGCTCGACAGCGAAAGATCGATTACTTCGGTCTGCAGTTCACCGCGATAGACAAAGCCGGTGTCGCCCTCGGCACAGGACACCGTGACCGGCTTGCCATCCTTCAGCACCTGGGTGGCGTCGCCGCAGCCGACCACCGCGGGAATGCCGAGTTCACGCGCGATGATAGCCGCATGGCAGGTGCGTCCACCGCGGTTGGTGACGATAGCCGCAGCCCGCTTCATCACCGGCTCCCAGTCCGGGTCGGTCATGTCGGTCACCAGCACATCGCCCGGCTTGACGCGGTCCATCTCCGCAGCGCTCTTGATCAGCCGCACCGGGCCGCTGCCGATGCGCTGGCCGATGGCGCGGCCGGTCGCCAGCACTTCCGAGCGTTCCTTGAGCCGGTAACGGCGCAGCGTGTCGACTTTTTCGCTGGCCTTCACTGTTTCGGGGCGCGCCTGGAGGATGTAAAGCTTGCCGTCATTGCCGTCTTTTCCCCACTCGATGTCCATCGGCCGCTGGTAATGCGACTCGATGATCACGGCATAGCGCGCCAGCTCGGTGACTTCGGCGTCGGTGATCGAAAACTTGCGCCGCTCGGCCTCGGGCACATCGATGGTCTGAACCGACTTGCCCGCGGCACGATCTTCGGTGAACACCATGCGCAGCGCCTTCGAGCCCAGCCCCCTGCGCAGGATTGCATCCCGGCCTTCCTTGAGACCGCGCTTGTAGACATAGAATTCATCGGGATTGACCTGGCCCTGAACCACCGTCTCGCCCAGCCCGTAGGCCGAGGTAATGAAAACCACCTGGTCGAATCCGGACTCGGTGTCGAGCGTGAACATCACGCCGCTCGCACCCTTGTCGCTGCGCACCATGCGCTGCACCGCCGCCGACAGTGCCACCTCGTCGTGGGTAAAGCCCTTGTGCACCCGGTAGGAAATCGCGCGGTCGTTGTAAAGTGACGCAAACACGTGGCGGATCGCCTCGAGCAGATTGTCGAGGCCATGCACGTTGAGATAGGTTTCCTGCTGACCCGCAAAAGAGGCATCCGGCAGGTCTTCCGCGGTGGCCGAGGAGCGCACTGCAAACGACACGTCTGCCCCGGAATCCGCAACCAGTTTGCCGTAGGCGGTCTCGATCGCCTTGCGGAAATCCGCGCTGAATTCCTGCGCAAGTATCCAGCCGCGGATTTCGCCACCTGCTGCAACCAGTGCATTGACGTCGTCGGCGTCGAGCGTGGACAGGCGCTTCGAAATCCTGTCGGCAAGGCCATTCTGTGCCAGAAACAGCCGGTAGGCGTCAGCCGTGGTCGCAAATCCGCCGGGCACACGCACGCCGGCGCCGGCAAGCTGGCTGATCATTTCACCGAGCGATGCGTTTTTGCCTCCGACCCGCCCCACATCGCTCATGCGCAATGCGCCCAGATCAACCACCAGTTCCTTGCCGCCCATGCCAGCTTCCTTCATTGTGTGCCGCATCAAAAGAAGCTATTTTACCGAATCCCGTCACCGGTTCCGAGCATGAACTCAAAACGTACGGCCTTTTTTGTATCCGACCGCACCGGCATCACCGCCGAAATGCTCGGCCACAGCCTGCTGACCCAGTTCGAGGCAGTCCGCCTGAAGGAAATCACGGTGCCTTTCATTGATACCGTGGATAAAGCCCACGGATTCGTGCGGCGGGTCAATGACACCGGAGCCGCTGACGGTGTCAGGCCGATCGTCATCAGCACCCTGGTCAATACCGAGATTGCAGGCATAGTGGCCACCGCCAATGCCTTGTTCCTTGATTCCTTTGAGATTTTCATTGCCCCCCTGGAGCAGGAACTGGGTGTCAGGGCTTCCCACGCCATTGGCCGCTCCCACAGCACCGAAGACTTCGTGAACTACCATCACCGCATCGAGGCGGTGAACTACGCGCTGTCCCACGACGACGGGGTTTCCAAGCGTGAACTGGCCGAGGCCGACATAATCCTGGTCGGCGTTTCACGTTGCGGGAAAACGCCGACCTGCCTGTATCTTGCGATGCAGTTCGGAATCCGCGCCGCCAACTATCCGCTGATCCCCGAGGATTTCAGCACCATGCAACTGCCGGCGCAGATCAAGACCCTGCGCAACAGGCTTTACGGACTGACCATCAAGCCTGCGCGCCTGCAGCAGATCCGCAATGAGCGGCGGCCGGGCAGCAAATACGCGACGCTCGCCAACTGCGAGTTCGAAATCCGCGAGGCCGAAGCGCTGATGCGCCAGGAAGGCATCCCCTATCTCGACGCCACCAGCAAGTCCGTCGAGGAACTCGCCACCACGATCCTGCAGGAAGCCAAGCTCGAGCGTCGGATCTACTGAGTGTTTCGCATTCCGTCAGGCGCCGGCCCGCAGCTGCCGCACGCGCTCGAACAGGCAGACCGCGGCGGCGGCGGCAACATTCAGTGACTCCGCGGATCCCGGCATCGGGATATGCACGGTACTCTGCGCCAGCGCTGCAAGATCCGCTGAAAGCCCACTGCCCTCGTTGCCGAACAGCAGGGCGACCTCACCGGTCAGCACCGCATCGAACACCGGAATTCCCCCATTCAATGCCGTGGCCACCACTGTCCCGGAATAGGCAGCCGCCAGCGCCTGCAGGTCCACGCCTTCAATGATGCGCACGGCGAAATGAGCGCCCATGCCGGCGCGCAGCACGCGCGGCGACCAGGCGTGCACCGAATGCCTCGACAGGCATACCGTTTCAATTCCGGCCGCTGCAGCCGACCTCAGGATTGAACCCACGTTGCCGGGATCCTGGATGTCCTCGAGCCACACGCTGGCACCGGAGAGCCGTGCTGGTGCCGCCACCCGCGGCGTCGGCACCACTGCAATGATGCCTGTGGGTGTCGCCACCGAGGACAGCTGGCGGAACAGGGCGTCAGACAGCTGCAGTTGCGGGCATGCCTTCAGCTTCTCCAGCAGGCTGCTCACCTCGGGATTTTCCGCGGCGCTGCGATTAAGCACGATCTCGGCCGGCAGTCCGACATGGTCCGCATAGGCAGCGACCAGATGGATGCCGTCGAGCAGGGACAGGCCTGCGCTCCTCCTTTCGCGCGATGACTGTGCCAGCTTGAGCAGCGCGCGAAAGCGGGGGTTGTCCGAAGAGGTGATGGTTTTCACAAGGCGCAGGTCCTGAATCCGGCAAACACGTCGCGACGATCCGGTGTGTAGAAATTGCGCCAGGTGTTGCGTATCAGCTCCGGACCGGTGGCATGGCAGCCGCCGCGCAGAACCTTGTGGCTGCCGAACCAGGGCTCCGAGTACTCGGCATAGGGATCACGCAGGAAGCCCGGGTAGGGCCGGAACCAGTCCGCAGTCCATTCCCAGACATTGCCGATCATCTGGCGCATGCCCCAGGCACTGTCGCCTGCCGGCAAAGCGTCGACGGCGATACAGCGCCCTGCTCCGCCATGCAGGTTCGCTGCCGCCGGCGACGGCGGGGCATCTCCCCAGGGATATCTGCGCTTGACTCCGGGAGAACCGGGCACAGTAGACGCCGCGAACTCCCATTCCGCCTCGCTGGGCAGGCGACGGCCTGCCCAGCGACACCAGGCTTCGGCCTCGTGCCAGTTGACGTGTACGACCGGCTCGCGTTCGGGCAGTAATTCCAGCCGGTCGTTGACGCGACGCCACCAGGCCGAGCCATCGCGCTGCCAGTAGGCCGGCGCAAGCGCCCCTTCCCGCATCCGCCAGGACCACCCCTGCTCGCTCCAGAAATTACGGTCCAGGTAACCGCCGGCATCGACAAACTCGGCGAACTGCGCGCAGGTCACCGGGGTGCGCGCCATGCGGAACGGACGGACAAAGACCGGATGCGCCCATTTCTCGTTATCAAACACGAAACCGTTGTCCCCCGACGCACCAAGCTGGAAATGCCCACCGGAAATCTCCACGTCCCCTTCGCACAAGGGAGATGGTGATTGCATGACGGCCATCACCCGTCCTTTGCCCACTGCCGGATAGGCCAGCGTTTGCCGCGTGTACGTCAAGGCTTCGCAGTGCATCTGCTCGTGAAAAATGCTGAGCAAGCGGAAATAGACAGACTCCCGGTCACCTGCATGCTGCTGAAAGCGCGCATCCGCGGCGGCCCGCACCATTGCGAGGTAATCCAGGGTTGCGGCCATGTTCGGCAGCGGCAAGTCCCAACGGGTGTCGTGATCGACGCGCGCAGAATCGTACAACGCATCCGCCCGCGGCATCATGCTCGCCGCCAGCCTGCCATCCCCGCGGTAACGCAGGCACCAGCGTTCCTCGAACCAGCCGACATGACCGGCTTCCCACAGCGGAGGGTTGACGATCGTCAGCCTAGGCCCCAGCCACTTCGATTCGTCCAGCCCGCCGACCAGTTCCAGCAGACGTGTCCGCGTCACTGCGGAGAACGCGCTCAGCCGTGGAATGCTGTCTTGTAGCAGGTAAGGCATCGGGTTGCGTCGATGAATAGTCTGGTTTTGTTATAGTGCCAGCGGAGTTTATCCGGATAGCCCACTGATGAAAATCGTGATCGTCACTCCTGCTGCCGCCCATTCGCGTTACGGCAACCGCAACACCGCCGTGCGCTGGGCAAACATGCTGCGTGAACTCGGCCATCAGGTGACCGTCCAGCAGGTCTGGAACGGGCGCGGCGCCGACCTCATGCTGGCGCTGCATGCCCGCCGCAGTCACGATTCGATAGTGCGTTACGCGGAACGCCATCCGGAACGTCCTTTGGTTCTGGCCCTCACCGGCACCGACCTCTACCGGGACATCCGCGACGACATCAACGCCCAGGAATCACTGGACCTGGCGACGCGCCTGGTCGTGCTGCAGGACATGGGATTGCGCGAGCTGGCGCCGCGGCTGCGCCGCAAAGCCGCTGTCGTTTACCAGTCCAGCGAACCGGTGCGCCGGACGCCACCGAACCGCGCCTGTTTCGAGATCGTGGTCAGCGGCCATCTGCGCGAGGAGAAGGATCCGTTCCGCGGCGTCGAGGCGCTGTCCCTGCTGCCCCCGGAAAGTCTCATCCGCATCACGCAC
>FWPV01014831.1_pt1 | contig 11328 bp, 7 predicted proteins | sample 2228371 | NCBI WGS metagenome assembly FWPV01 (sample SAMEA103939776, study PRJEB20133) | metagenome | reverse complement strand
TGAGCCCCGCGGCTACGCGCACGCCCTCTGGTGCGCGCGCGAATTCACCGCCGGCGAGCCCTTCCTGCACATGGTGGGCGACCACCTCTTCGTCAGCCGCGACGGCGGCGGCTGCGCCGCCCGGCTGGTGGCGCTGGCGCAGCAGGAGGCCTGCTCCATCTCCGCCGTGCAGGCCACGCGCGAGAGCCAGATCACCCAGTTCGGCGCCATCGGCGGGCAGCCTGTCCCCGGAAAGGAAGGGCTGTACCGCATCGACGCCGTGCTCGAAAAGCCCACGCCCACCGAAGCCGAGCAGAAGCTCTTCGTGCCCGGCCTCCGCGCCGGCCACTACCTCTGCTTCTTCGGGCTGCACGTGTTCACGCCCGCGGTGATGGACCTGGTGGAAGATTTGCTCAGCCGCTCCGCCGGGCCGTGCCCCATCTCGCCCGCGCTGGCCGCTCTGGCCGCCAAGGAGCGCTACCTCGCCCTCGAGCTGCGCGACCGCCGCTATGATCTCGGGGCGCGCTACGGCCTGCTGCACGCGCAGCTCGCCCTCGCGCTCTCCGGCACGGACCGCGAAGAGATTCTAGCCTCGCTGGTCGAGCTGCTCGCCCTGCAGCCCGGCGCCGCGGGAGGGCAGGAATGAGCCGCCTTGAGCGCGTCATCACCGCCGACCGGCCGGAGATCCGCAACCAGCCGCTCGACGCGCTCTGCGCGCCGCTTGATGCTGCCCGGCTCGCCGCCGAATGCGAGGCGCTCGAACGCTTCCGCCTCGCCTCGGACAACCTCTACGAGCGCGTCCGCGCGCTGTTCTTCCTCTACGCCATCCACCGCTTCCACCTGCCCTTCCGCGAGGGCGTGCCCTCGGAAGGCCGCATCCCGTTCCAGGGCTACCTCCACCTGCTCGGGCGGCGCTTTGAGGAAGCCATCCGCGAGTTCCTCTCCGAACAGCAGCGGCAGGGGCCCAGCGCGGCGCTCAGCAGCGCGCTGGCCGCCGCCTACCGCAATCTCGGCTTCCAGACCCTGGCCGACCAGGTCCGCCGCAGCGTCCGCTCGACGCGGGGCAACCAGTGGATGTTCCGCACCGGCCACCCGTCGGACTCCGCCCTGCGCATCCGCCGCGAGCTGCTCGAACCGGATCCCGCCACCGGCCTCTGGCCCGTGCTGCGCGAGGCCACGCCCGTGCGCATGGACTTCTCGCACAGCGCCTGGAGCGACATCTTCTTCCTCGGCATGGACTACCCCGAAGGCGCGCGCGTCTTCAACACTTCCATCAATCTCGCCGTGCGCGCCCCCGGCGCCGGCGCGCCGCGCCCGCCCGTGGAGGCGTCCTTCCGCATCATCGACGAGCCGGTGCTGCGGCTGGTGAGCGTCGATCTCGGCGCGTCAGCCGACATCCGCTCCACGCACGAAATCTTCGACTTCGCGCGCGACTACCTCGGCCTGCTCAAGGCCGCCGTCATCGCCTCCGGCCTGGTGCCGCCGGGCATGGAAGGCAGCGGCCTGGATCTGGCCCCGCTGCTCGAGCGGCTCACCGGCCGCCGCGGCCTGGGCATCGAGCTGGTCAGCCGCGTCCACGACATCCCGAAGGGCTCGCGCCTGGCCGTCTCCACCAGCCTGCTGGCCTGCCTGATCACCGCCTGCATGCGCGCCACCGGGCAAATCCGCGCCCTGGCCGGCGGCCTGGAAGAACAGGAGCGCCGCACCGTGGCCGCGCGCGCCATCCTCGGCGAATGGCTGGGCGGCAGCGGCGGCGGCTGGCAGGACTCCGGCGGCGTCTGGCCCGGCATGAAGCTCATCGAAGGCGTGACCGCCGCGCCGGGCGACGTCGAGCACGGCATCAGCCGCGGCTGCCTGCTGCCGCGCCACCGCATCTTCCCGCTCGACGAGATCACCGCCGAAACGCGCGAAAAGCTCCAGCAGAGCCTGGTGCTCGTCCACGGCGGCATGGCGCAGGACGTCGGCCCGGTGCTCGAGATGGTCACCGAGAAATACCTGCTGCGGCTGGAAGCGGAGTGGCGCGCGCGGCTGGACGCGGGCCGCATCCTCGACGAGATCCTCGACTGCCTGAAGCGCGGCGACATCCGCGGCCTCGGCGCGTGCACCCACCGCAACTTCGAAGGGCCCATCCAGACGATCATCCCCTGGGCCGGCAACCACTACACGGACCTGCTCATCGCGCAGGCGCGCCGCGCCTTCGGAGACGGCTTCTGGGGCTTCTGGATGCTGGGCGGCATGGCCGGCGGCGGCATGGGCTTCCTGCTTTCGCCGGAGGCGGCGCGGCAGGGGCGCGACACGCTGGCCGCGCTGCTGCTCGACACCAAGCGCGCGCTCGAGCGCGGCGTGCCCTTCGCCATGGATCCGGTCGTCTACGACTTCTCCATCAACGAGCGCGGCACCTGGGCCGAGCTGCTGCGCGGCGCCGATGCGCTGATGCCGCCCTCCTACTACACGCTGCGCGGCCCGGCGCTGCTGCGCCGAGAAGCGCGCGAGCTCACCCGCGGCCAGTTGCGCGAGCTGGAAGCCTTCGCCGCCGCCGCGCGCAGCCGCGCGGACTACAGCGGCATGGCCCACGCGCTGTTCGAGCGGCTGCTGCCGGGCACGGAGACGGGCGCCACCTCGAGCCGGCAGGCGCTCGAGGAGCTGCTCGCCGCCAACGGCTTCGATCCCGTGCAGCACGAAAAGATCCGCGCCGACCTGCGCAGCGGCCGCATCGGCCTGGCGCAGAACCGGCTGCCGGTGACAGCGCGCATCGAAGACGTGCAGGAAGGCGACGTCGCCGACGCGCGCCGCGGGCTGCCCGCGCGGCTCGCGCGGCTTGGCGAGGAAGCGCTGGCCGAAGGCGCGCTGGCCATCGTCACGCTCGCCGGCGGCATGGGCACGCGCTGGACGCGCGGCGCGGGCGTCGTCAAGGCGCTCAATCCGTTCGCGCGCCTGGCCGGCCGCTGGCGCAACTTCGTCGAGATCCACCTGGCCAGGAGCCGGCGCACGGCCCGGCTGGCCGGCGCGGCGCCCGTGCACATCTTCACCACCAGCTTCATGACCCACGCGGCCATCGAGCAGTGGCTCCGCCGCGAAGAGTTCTACGGCTACCAGGGCCGCGTCGCGCTCTCGCCCGGCCGCTCCATCGGCCTGCGCCTCGTCCCCATGGCGCGCGACCTGCGCTTCGCCTGGGAGGAGATGCCCCAGCAGGTGCTCGACGAGCAGAAGCAGAAGGTGCGAGAAAGCACCCGCGCCGCGCTCATCCAGTGGGCCATCGCCTCCGGCGAAGGCGCCGACTACACCGACAACCTGCCCGAGCAGTGCGTCCATCCCGTCGGCCACTGGTACGAGGTGCCCAACCTGCTGCTGAACGGCGTGCTGCATGCGCTGCTCGGGGAGCGGCCGAAGCTGCGCTACCTGCTGCTGCACAACATCGACACCCTGGGCGCCTGGGCCGATCCGGCGCTGCTGGGCCTGCACATCGACAGCGGCGCGGCCATGACCTGCGAGGTCATCGGCCGCGAGATGGAGGACCGCGGCGGCGGGCTGGCGCGGGTCGACGGGCGGCTGCGCCTGGTCGAGGGGCTGGCCCTGCCCGAAGAACGCATCGAGTTCTCGCTGTCCTTCTACAACACGAACACGATGTGGATCACCATCGACGCGCTGCTGGAAGTCTTCGGCCTGTCTCGCGCAGAGCTGGGCGACGCCGGGCGCGTGCGCGAGGCCGTGCGCCGCCTGGCGGCCCGCATGCCGGCCTACGTCACGCTCAAGGACGTGAAGAAACGCTGGGGCAAGGGGCAGGAGGATGTCTTCCCGGTGAGCCAGTACGAGAAGATCTGGGGCGACATGACCGCGCTGCCGGAATGAAACTGCGCCTACGCGGCCGTCGAGAGGCGGCGCGGGCAGCAGCTCAAGGAAGTGGCCCAGCTCGACGGCTGGCTGCGGGAAGGCTCGGCCGCGTGGGTCGGGCAGCTTTGCGAGTTCTGAACCGCGCGCCGGCGCCTCCTACAGCCTGCCGGCAGGACGCGATGGCCGCCGCCGGGCAGCCAGCAGACCGCCCATGCCCAGCGCCAGAAGCGTCCAGCTGCCCGGCTCGGGAATGGCCGCGCCCGTATCCGCAGTGACGGTGCGGACATTGTCGATCCAGTAGATCTTGGGATCCCCGGGCCAATAGGTTCCGGGGACGTAGTGGCGGATGGTGAGCAGATGTACGCCGGGATAGGCGGAACCCAGCGGGATGCTGATGTCATAGGTCTGGGTCGTCTGCCCCCACGCAGCGGAAGTCCCGCCCACGCCGCCCGGATGGCCGTTGTTGCCCCACTGGCCAACTACGACGCCGTCAATCAGAAACTGGATCGTTTCGTGCAAGTCGACACCCTGATCCTGAGCGTCGAACAGGAACCCGGTCACGCCTGTCAAATCCATCGACTGGCTGACGGAGGCATAGCTGCCAATCTCGACGTAACCGATTGGACGGACGAACCGGTAACTCCACTCGCCGAGGCTCGCCCATTCCGTGGTGAACTGGCCTGTAAGAGGCCCCACGGCCGCAGCTGTCCAGACCGGAACCGCCTGGTCTTCGAAGCTGCCGTTGAGAACCACTGCAGCCGCCGAGGGAGCGGCGCTAACAACCGACAAGCACACGACGGCAATTCCATGTCGCAAGGTTTGGCCGGCCATGAGAGCAACCATAGCATGGACCAGCCCTCGTTTCAAGGTTTTCGGAACTGTAAATCTTTTTACTGGATCTGGCAGACTTCGCTCCTCCATGCAGGCCCGCGGCCAGGAGACGCAGCCGAGCCCACCCAGTACGGGCTGCCGAATCTGCCCGCCGATACCACTCTGCAGGTGCTCAAGCGGCTGGCCAGGTGCGGCTGGCTGGTGGAGTGGGACTACCTGGAGCTGAAACAGAAGCTGCGGCTGGGGCACTTCGAGATTCGTTCGCGGCGGGGCTTCCATCGCCATGCCACCCTCTGTTCCGCAGCCTATGGTTTCGTGGTGACGGAGAGGAGCCGTTTTCCCGCCCTGGCGCGCGCTGGAAAGCTGGAGCTCGATGCGGATGGGCCAGTGGCAGGCTGCCAGCTACGGGGCAGCGGCAAAAGCTCAACAGCGGCGTGAAGTATCTGCGATTGCCAGCCCGCAGCGAGCCCTCGCCGCACGGCTGATGCGGCAGCTTCCCTGCTGCCTTCATTGCGGGGTGAATTGTTTACGACCCAGTAGCAGAAACGGGCTGCGGAGATACCCCGCCTGGCCATGACGATGCGGACGTAAGTCCTGGTTCCTGCGTACGTCGAAATGCCAGACGGGACGCAGTGCGGGAGCCTGGCTAGAACTGGGCGCGGACGACGTCGCCTTCGTTCAGCCCTTCGAGGATCGCCGTCTGCACGCCGTTGCTGAGGCCCGCCTTCACTTCGCGCTTCTCGAAGCCTTTCGGCGTGCGGATGTAGACGAAGTGGCGGCCGTCCTCCTCGCCGACGGCTGCGGCGGGAACCAGAAGGGCATTCTCCTGCCGGTCCACGAGGATGTTGGCGTAGGCGGAGAGATCGGGGATCACGCGGCGATCCGCGTTCTCGATCAGGATCGCCACCGGGATGTTGCGGATGTAATAGTTCTCGCGGCGGCTGCCCACGCCGATGGCGCCGATGGAATAGAGCTTGCCGCGGTACTTCGCCTCAGGGAACGCGTCGAGGCCGATCTCGGCTTCCTGGCCGATGCGCAGCCGCGTCACCTCGGCCTGGTTCACCTGACCCTCTACCATCATCTTGTCCGGGTTGATGATCTTGAGGATGGGCTGCCCCGGCCCCATGCGGTCGCCCACGGCCACGGTCACCTGGTCGCCGCCGGGCCGGAACATCGTCTGCAGCACCACCATGCCGGGCATCGGGGCGCGCAGGGTCATCTTCGCCATGTCCCTCTCATGGCGCTGCACGTGGAGCTCTTCCATCTTCATGGAGATCTCGGCGTTGCGCAGGTCCGCCGCCAGGGACTGCTCGGTAAGCTGCACCTCGGCCAGCATCTCCTTGTAGGCCGCTTCCGCTTCCTCGAGGGACAGCCGCAGCAGCTCGCGGTCGATGTCGGTGCGGACGTCCAGCGTCCTGTAGTCCAGCGCGGCCTTGTCGACGGCGGCCTTGGCCTCGCGCAGCGACTGCCGCAGGTTCTCCATGCGCAGCTCGTTGTTGACCTTGCGCTTTGCCACGTCGTTCTGGCGGTCCCGCAGCCCGTCCACCGTGTCGTCGATGTGGTCTTTCAGGCTCTGGGGATCGAATTCGACGACGACGTCGCCCGGCTGGACCATCGCGCCAGCCTCAGCCAGGCGCAGCACGACGAGCGAACCCGCATCCGGCCCGGACAGGCGCGGCGCCGTGATGTTGGCGAAGTCCTTGGCCGTGGTGCTCCCGGAGACGCGGAGGCGCACATCAAGAGTGCCCCGCTGCACCGTGGCGGTCCGGGTGGCGGCGAGCACCGTCTGCGCCGCGCTGCTCTGGCCCGCCGTGCGCAGGTACAGCCAGCCGCCCACGGCGGCCGCCGCCAGGCCGGCCAGCAGCAGCAGCGGGCGGACCAGCGACGGCTTGCGAGGCTTCGCCGCCCCGGGCGCCGGACCGGGTCCGGTCAGGGGGGCTGGATCAGTCATCGCCGGCATGGAGACACAGATTCCCTTTCCTCAGCTTAGACGCGCTCTCAAGCAAAAGGGCGCAGAACAGGAGGCGTCTGGTTACAGGCCGTGCCCGCTCCCGCTACCGGGCGCGCCGGCGCTGCTCGAACTCCCAGGCCGTGCCGACCATCGCCTCCAGGGTCTCGTACTGCGGCCTCCAGCCCAGCGTTTTCTGCAATTTCGAGCTGTCGGCCACCAGCACGGCGGCGTCGCCCTCGCGCCTCGGGCCGAAACGGAACGGCACGGGTGCGCCAGTGGCCTTCTCAGCGGCGCGGATGACCTCAAGCACGGAATAGCCCCGGCCGGTTCCGGCGTTGAAGACGGCCGTGGGGCCGCCGTTCATCAGGTAGTCGAGGACGCGGACGTGAGCTGCGGCGAGGTCGGAGACGTGGATGTAGTCCCGGATGCAGGTGCCGTCGGGCGTCGGGTAGTCGTCTCCGTAGACGGTGAGCGGCTCGCCGGTGCGCACGGCGCGGAGAATCAGCGGAATCAGGTGCGTCTCCGGCTGGTGCTCCTCGCCGATGCCAAAGCGGGGCTCGGCGCCGCAGGCGTTGAAGTAGCGGAGGCTGACGCTGCGCAGGCCGGAGGTCAGGTCGAGCCACTCCAGGATGCGCTCCACCATCCGCTTGGATTCGCCGTAGGGGTTCTTGGGCCGAAGCGGGGCGTCCTCGGGGATCGGAGTGGAATCCGGATCGCCGTACACGGCGGCGGTGGAGCTGAACACCAGCTGCCGGACGCCATGGCGGCGCATCATCTCCAGCAGCGCCACCGACCCGCCCACATTGTTGCGGAAGTAGCGCTCCGGCTCGGTCATGCTTTCGCCGACAGCGATGAGCGCGGCGAAGTGGACGACGGCGTCGAAGCGGTGGGCGGAGAAAAGGCGGTCCAGCGCGGCGGTGTCGTGCAGGTTGATGACGTGCAGGCGGCCCTTGGGCACGTTGTGGGCATAGCCCTTGCTGAGGTCGTCCAGCACCTGGACGTCGTAACCCTCTTCGAGCAGAAGCCGGGCCGTGTGCGCGCCGATGTAGCCGGCACCTCCGGTGACGAGGATCGCAGCCATGCAAACGGGAAGGGGGCAGGATCTGCGGCCCCTGCCCCCTTCAGACTAACAAAGGCGGTTCCGCGCCGTCGGTTACAGAGCCTTTTCGATTGCCGCGATCAGCTCCGGCGCGTCCGGCTTGACGCCGGGTTCGAACCGCTGGATCACCTTGCCGTCCTTGCCGACGAGGAACTTCGTGAAGTTCCACTTCACGTCGCCCCCGGCCGCCGACGTCAGGAACTGGTACAGGGGGGTCATGTCGCTGCCCTTCACCGAGACCTTGGACATCATCGGGAAGGTGACGTCGTAGTTGCGCTTGCAGAACTCCTTGATTTCGGTGTCCGACCCCGGCTCCTGGCCGCCGAAGTTGTTGGCCGGCACGCCGATGATGACGAAGCCCCGGTCCTTGTACTTGCGGTAGAGCTGCTCCAGGCCGGCATACTGCGGCGTGTAGCCGCAGCGGCTGGCGACGTTGACGATCAGCACCACCTTGCCCTCGTACTGCTTCAGCGGCGCGGGCTGGCCGTCGATGGTCTTCATGGTGAATTCGTGGATGGAGGAAGCGGCGAGAGCGGACATGGCTGCGAACAGGACTCCCATCAGGAATGTGCTGCGCTTCATGACCCGATATATGATCGGCCCGCCGGAAGGATGCAGAAACCCGCCCCAGGGGCTCAGCGCAGCCACACCTGATGGCGGCCGGCGGGGAAGCGCCGGATCTCGCGCTGCGGCCCGGCGAGCACGGCGATCGCCCGCGCACGGCTCTCGTATTCCATCCGCCACATCCCGTCGATCTGCTCCAGTTTCAGCACGTCGCCGTTGAAGTCTTCCAGCACGCGTTCGGCGGGCCCGTCGCAGGGGGCCACGCGGCGATGGCCTGCGGGAACCAGCAGCCGTCCGTGGGTCCACAGCGGCCAGGGCTGGCCATCCACGGTGGCGCAGCCGCTCCAGTGCAGGGCCACGGGCCGCGGGGATTCCACTTCCACGGCGCCGCCGCCGGCGTCGCGCAGCTGCGCGGCGGCGGCGGCCGCTCCCAGCAGGCCCCAGTCCGGGTTGAGGATCGACGCCTCGAAGTAGATGGCCACCAGAGGGAACGATTTCGCAGCAAAATGGAGCAGCTGGAACAGCTCTCCGCCGGTCTGCTGCCGGGTGGGATAGACGTCCTGGTAGCGCTCGACGATGTTGATGTCCGCTCCCAGCAGCACGCCCTTCGGCGTGATGGAGGCATAGCGCCGGGCCAGCTCGGCGTAGCGCTCCGGCCCCAGGTTCCAGATGGTTGCCGGATCCTCGATGAGGAAGGCGGCCTGGAAGCGCGCAGCCTCGGGCAGCAGCGCGGCGGCGTCGGCGCCGAGGTTGTCGCGCATGGCGGTGTCGAAGCGGTCGTCGACATGCGTGAGCACGACGTCGAGGCCGCCTCGCTCCCCGGCGATGCGGCGCACGCGCTCCAGCCATTCCACCTGCAGCCGGCGCGCCAGGCTCGCCCGGTATTCGAGGAAGCGGCGCACCGGACCCGCGTCGCGCAGGTGGTAATGGCGGGAGGAGGGATTGTAGAAGTCCGCCGGATCGATGCTGGTCCCGGCCTGGAACTCCCGACGGACGATGTCGTTGAAGGGAGTGAACCGCGCCGGATTCAGGTAGCCTTCCAGCGACTCGAAGTAGAGCTCCGCCAGGTTCGCGCCGTCCCAGTCGAAGCGATGGAGCAGCCCGCGCAGCCCCGCCTCGACGGCGGCGGCGCAGTCCGGATGGGCCAGGTTCATGAGCTTGCGCCAGTCGAGGTGGGCGTCCTGTCCGGCAGCGGTCTTCTCGCGCCACTGCGGATGCGCGTCCCAGAAGGCCTCGCTGACGTGCGGCAGTTCCAGCCAGGCGTAGACCTGGATGGCGCGCCGGTGGCAGGCCTCGATCAGCCTGCCGAGCCAGGCGTCGCGGCCCGGATCCGGCTCCCAGTAGTGCCAGGCGGCCACGTGCAGGGCGCCGATGCCGCCGCGGCGCCAGCGGTCCGCGAGGTATTCGGGATCGGCCCGCAGGCGGTAGGAGGAGTCGAAGAACGCCCAGAGCGAACGGGTCTCGGCTCGCGGCGCCAGGCCGAGTTCGACGAGCGCCTGCGCCAGGTACGGGAAGCGCTCGTAGCCTTTGTCGCCGGGCGGCACGGCGGTCCAGAAGACGATCCGCTCGCCGTCGCGCCACCCTGCGGCCAGCGGCGCGCCGGTCCAGCGCTCGCGCGTGAACACCGTGACCCGCTCCGGCACGCGGTAGCGCGGCACCGTCACCGGCTTCTCCCAGTAAATGCGCAGCTCCGGCAGCATCGCATCGGTGACGCTGCGCACCTCGATGCGCTCCGCCGTGGCGGCGAATCCGGCGGCCCGCGCCTCCGCCGAGGCGCCTTCCAGCAGCACCAGCCTCGAGGCGTCCAGCCCCGCCGATTCCAGAACCCGCTTCCAGCCGCCGCGCGCGGCGGGCGCGGCGCAGGCCAGCACGAGCATCAGGAAGCTAATACTGCGTGCGCGCATACCAGATGCCTGTCCGGAAGTCCCAGTAATTCGGCCCCCAGGGATTGGAGGCGTTGCGCAGGTGCGCCCCGCGGACGAACTCGGCCCGCCAGCTCATGCCCTCGGGCAGGGAAGGCCACAGCACGCGCAGGCCGATGCCCGCTTCCACGAAATTGCCCCAGTATTCTCCGCGGCGGTCGCCGGTCGCGTTCCACACGGCGTAGATCTGCGCCTGCGTGCCGCCCGGGGCCGGGGAGAAGGTGAAGCCGGTGCGGTTCTGAACGTAGACGAGCATGTTGTGGCGGAAGCGCGAGGCGTAAACACCATCGAGGTTCACCTCATGGAACAGGCCGGCCTCCCGCCCGCCGGGCAGGCGGCCCCAGCCTTTCAGCGTGGAGAGGCCGCCGCGCGCGTCCCAGCGCCAGCGTTCTTCGTAGAAGCGTTGCGGCCCGTAGGCCCACGCGCGGCCGGCCTCGAACCAGGCGAACGTCGTCGGGTGCAGCACGCGGCTGGCGCCTGCGGCCGCAATCAGGCTCTTCTCGCTGAGATAGAGCGGCAGCAGCGCCCTGGCAGCCTGCCGCGCGCCGGCTGTATCGCCGATGAAACGCAGCGAAAGATACGGATCCACGGGCAGGCGGCGCGTGCGCCATTGCGCTTTCATCTGGCCGAAGGCGAAGCCGCCGCGCCACCGGGACGAGTAGAAGGGGATCGACCAGACGTCCGTGCGGAAGCGGCTGTAGCGCGGCTTCAGCGCCAGGTAGCCTTCGCTGGCTCTGGCGGCGATCTCCGCGTCGGCAGAGCGGCGGGCGCGGGCGAACCAGCGGAGCGCCTCTTCGTCGCGCCGCAGGAGGTTCGCCGCCACGCCCAGCAGGTACTGCGCCTTCGCATTGTCCGGCTCCTCCTCGACGGCGATGCGGAAGTAGCGATAGGCGTCGTTCAGGTAGCTGCCGGCCAGGCTCCGCTCGCCCATTTCGATGGCGGGCAGCGGCGCAGCGGCGAGGATGGGTTCTTTTTCCGGGTCGGGCGGCGCAGGCAGCGCCAGCACGGCCTCGTCCGGGCGCGGCGGCTCGCCGGCCAGCATCTCGCGCGCGGTCTCGGCGATCCGCGTGGAGCCGTGCTTCCACGCCGTGGCCAGCGCCCGGCGGGCCTGATCCTCGCGGCCCAGCTCCCTCCATACGCGCGCCAGGCTC
>FWPV01014827.1_pt1 | contig 11330 bp, 9 predicted proteins | sample 2228371 | NCBI WGS metagenome assembly FWPV01 (sample SAMEA103939776, study PRJEB20133) | metagenome | reverse complement strand
AAGGGACGCCGAACGCCGCGGCGAACTACTTTTCCAGCGCTTCCAGTTCCGGGCCGAGGAGGTAAAGGCCGCGATCCAGCACGCGCGCCATGGCATGTTCCAGCTCGCGGCGATGGCGGGCGGATTCGCGGCCGAGATCGAGAAAACGTATCGATAAGGATTTCATGTTCCGATGTAAATGGATCGGTGCCGCTCGAAAAAGTCCAGAGTGCGGCGGATTCCCTCGCGCAGGGAGACCCGAGGGCGCCAGCCCAGCTCGTGCCGAATGCGATATCGATCCTGCGTTGCTCGGCGGGAAAAGGAGCGAAGCGATAGCGTCCTTTGCCGGCGACCTCGATCAAGAGCGCGGCTAGGTCGCGCAGGGCTACCGGCGCTCCGCTTCCCAGGTTGAAGACCTTTCCGGGCGAGCGAGGACTCACCCCGGCCCGAAGCAGGGCGTCCACCACGCAGTCCACATAGGTCAAATCGCGCATCTGCCTTCCGTTTCCGAACAGAACGATTTCCCGATCGCACAGGATCTGATGGAAGAACCAGCCGACGACGCCCTGGCTTGCATTGCGGATCATCTGCCGGGGACCGTAGGTGTTGGTCAGCCGCAGCGCACAGGTCTCGATTCCATGCACCTGATGATAAATGCGATGGTAGAGTTCCGCGGCGTATTTGTGCACTCCGTTGATGTCCACGGGCAGGATCGGATGCGTCTCATCCACCGGAAGGCTCCGCGGTCTGCCGTAACATTGGCGCGTGCTGCTGTATATGACGCGAACGGAGGGGTTCACGGCGCGGCAGCATTCCAGCAGGCAAAGATGGGCTTGAGCATTGCCGCCGAGGTCCTCCAGCGGACTTTTCATGGATTCGCTGTGGCTGACGTGGCCGGCCAGATTGAATATGATATCGACGCCCGAAACCATTTCGCGCAATTTGGATGTCTCGCGCAGGTCGAAGACGCGAACCTGGACAGGGCGGGCAATGCCTTCCAGATTGTGCGGATTTCCTCCACACGCGGGATGGAGCGCATCCACGATGCGGATATCCGCTCGGCTGGCTTCCGCCAGGCGCAGGGCTTCGGCAGAACTGTCCACGTGGGTCACGCGCAATGCCCCCTGTCTGGCAGCATAAACCCCAAAAGCGCCCGTATAGGAAAAGGCATTGAGCACCTCGCGCCCGGCGCAATAAGCGGCCACCTTGAGCCTGTTTTCTCGCTGATCCAAATAAAAGCCCGTCTTATGCCCTTGGGATATATCCACGTAAAAGCGCAAGCCGTTTTCACAGATGACCAGAGCCTCAGGAGGCAACGCCCCAGCCAACCGCCCGCTGACAGCAGGCAACCCCTCCTGGGCGCGCACCTCGGCATCGCTGCGCTCGTAGATGCCCTTCGGCTTGAGCAGCTCCATAAGAAGCTCGACCAGGCTGGCTTTCCAAAGGTCGATCCCCAACGTGAGCGCTTGCAGCACGAGCCAATCGCCGTAACGATCCACAATGATAGAGGGTAGCAGGTCTCCTTCTCCATACACCAGGCGACAGGCTGATTGCTGGTTTTCAAGGCTACCCCGCCTGGCTATTGATCGAGATATACGCAGCCTAAGGTAATCAAGCGTGGGGGGCTCGGCGTCGCGCGAGAATAAGCGAAGCCGGATCTGTGATTGAGGGCTATAAAACGCGTAGCCCAAAAGATTTGAACTTGGATCGGTAACCTGAACGATGGCAGGCGTGCGGCCAATTGGTTCACGTTCCAGTTCGCCGGCATAAATCCAAAGATGGCCGCGGCGCAAGCGACGTGCTGCAAAAGAAGAAATCTGTACCTGGTCTTCTATCTTGAATGGATCCAACAGAACCTCTTAGTTACGTTTGAGCTTTGGGGCTGACAGGGAAATGAATCCGAATGTAAGCGACCGCTTCCTCGGTAGTGCTCAGTTTCCCTTCAAGCTGTAAGTCTTCGATTGTCTGTATAATCTGCTTAAAAATTGGTCCCGGCTGGTAGCCGAGTTCGATCAGATCTTCTCCCGTCAATAATGGCGTGAGCTTGGGTTTGCTTTTATATTCACGGAACCTTTGCATCCACAGTTTATAAGCGCCAAGGTCTTTTTGGTTGCTCAAGCAATTCACCCGGTATAATTCTAAGTGGTCCCTAAAATCGGGACTACGCAAAAGCCTAATTATATCGCTCTCCTTCATTTCGCCGATCTTGCCGAATTTCATGTGTGCTCGAACCAATTTTGCGACTAGATCGACCTCTTGATTGGACATTCTCAATCGGCGGCATACTTGAACGCTAATCTGTGCACCTATTTCTGCATGTTCTTGAAAATGTTCATGTTCCTCACCGTAAATGGAATAAGGCTTGCCGGCGTCATGCAGCAGGGTTGCAAAGGCTAACACGACTGAGGGTTTCTTGAGCAGGGCTACTGCTTTCTTTGAGTGAGTGAAGACATCGGGCATTGATGGAATTCCGGGATCACTAAAGCCGATCATTGCCTCTACTTCCGGTAAGATATGTTTGAGCAGACCGCTTTCGTATAAAAGCTCCAGCCCCGAGGCTGGGTCTGATCCGGTGAGGATTTTAACCAGTTCGTCGCGAATTCTTTCCCAACTGACTTGTAGGATCTCAGGTGCCAGGCTCCGAATTGCTTCCCAGGTTTCCGGGTCGATTCTAAAGCCAAGAGTGCATGCCAGCCTGATTGCGCGTAGCATGCGGAGCTTGTCCTCAGTAAAGCGCTCATAAGGGTTTCCAATGGTCCGCACTAACCTGTTTTGGATGTCGCTCTTGCCGCAAACGTAATCAATTAGACGATCTGCCACCGGATCGTAAAAGAGCCCATTTATTGTAAAATCCCTGCGAAGTGCATCTTCTCTTGGACCCGCAAACGAAATTGAACTGGGATGGCGTCCATCCAGGTATGCATTATCGCTTCGGAAAGTAGTAATCTCGTAGCTGTGACCGTGCATTCGGACTTGTACCACGCCAAACCGGGCACCGATATCGATAGCTTTGGGGAATAGGCGGACAATCTCATCTGGACGTGCGCTGGTCGCAATGTCGATATCTTTAGGTTTCCTGTGCAACAGGTAGTCACGGACCCAGCCGCCGGCAAAAAATGCTTCATGTCCATGAAGGCGAAGTTTTTCTACAATCTTACGGGCGGCTCTTTTCATCAGTAGGTGCTAGTTAGCCCAATTGCGGTCAGGTCAAGTCAAAGGCAACAAAGCTCATTGTGCCTTGGCAAACTATAAATGCCTACAGGCGAGTCGATCAAGGGTTAAATCCAATTGCTGATTTGAATCGCAGTCTGTTGCTCCTAATCGGCTGGATAGTAATTGATTGAAAAAACCAGGATGCAAAAAAGAGTGCGTAAAGAAATTGCGCCTATTAACTATGCAATGTGTGCTTCCAGCACAGCCTGATCGGCCAAGCTCATTTACTGCCGGGTGTTAGCGGCTCACAAGGCGCAAAGCGCGGGCGCTGGTACGGTCCTGATCCTGAGGTCCGGATAGACTGAGTAAGCGCGTCAAGCTAAGACAGCTTCTCGAGGTATTTGTTCCACTTGTCCGCACGAAACAACTTGCGGAAAAGCGTCCGGTATTTCGTAAATGACCTCTTATCGCCCAGCTTTTGGTAGCTTAAAGCCATCCGGACATAGAAAAGGTCGTCGTTGGGGAAGCGCTTGGCAATAAGAAGGGTTTTTTCCCCTTCGTCAACGGCCTCCCTATATCGTCCGAGCTCATAGTAGTTGGTAGTCAGATAAGCGCGGGCTTCGGCCTTTTCCAGCCTATTCCTGGGAGCCTGACGCAGTATCTCCAAGGCAGTTAGGAGAGACTTTTCGTAGAATTCGAGGCGGAATTGGCATTCTGCTATTCTCAAATAAAGCCAGACCAGATCTGTTTTCTTACCGGTTATCTGCTTTAGTTCCAGAATCTTCTGGTATGTCTCCATTGCCATCTTATAATTGGCGAGGCGGTGATAGCAGTCGGCCATTCTTATTTGCACTTCATCTCTGCGTTCAAAATGCGGATCCAACTCAAGCACTTTTGAGAAGTATTTAACCGCTTCTTGGTATTGTTGCAGCTCCATGTAGTTGTTGGCCATGCTTTCGTACAAGTAGCTCAATCCCGTATCGTCATCACTAAGAACCTTTATGGCTTTTTGCGAATATTGGATGGCCTCGCTGTGCCTACCCATCATTTCATAGTTCCGACTCATCCCGGCATACAGCATCCACTGCGTGTCTTTCTCTTGGCTATCGATATATTGTTCGCATATCTTTCTCGCTTCTAAGGATTTAGCGATCTTTCCATGATATTCGTAGAGCGATCCCAAATGAAAATGGACAAAGCCGTACATGTCGCCCATAAATTCGGGCTTATCGGGATCGAATAACTGCGCAGACTTCAACAAATACTTGAATGCTTGTTTGTCATTGCCTGCATTAAAATGACAAAATCCAATCCTGCCCATAAAGTAGGCTCTAAGGTTGGGTTGATTTTGGCCCCTCAGAGCCTGGAGATTTACCTTGATGGCTTCAGCGTACCTTTCTTTTTGGAATAACTCTTCTCCGTAAGAATCATAAAGATTCAGACGTTCTTCCGGGCTGGCAGCCATTTTCAACTGTTTTCTGAATTGTAGTTTGTTCACTGGCAAATCCTCGTAATATCGTCGGTTTGGTGCAGCTTGAATTACTTTCCGAGTTAAGTGCTTGCAACATGGAGCTACCGGAGACTCAAAAATCTGCTTGGTGTTCATTCCGGCTCCATGATCTCGATTATTGATAGACCATGATAAAGCCCGGATGCAACTCGATACTCTGGATTTTGTATGGCAGCTGAGAAGGCTGCAATGGGTCAAAGGGTGGATTTTGTTTCCGGCCTACCGTTGCTATGATTTCCTCAACCAAGAATTTTGGCAGCTCGCGACCATCAAGCCAGGCTTGCTCTAAACGGAAATTGGCCTTACCCTTGCCGCTGACTATTTCGCCTCGAGCTGCCAGAGTGTGAGTACCCGGGAAGAGCAAGCTCATAAGCTTTAGCAAAGCCCCCTCTGCCGGACTTGCCATCCGGTCAAAATCGAGTACCACAGTCCCGCAAATTTTTTCTTTTTCAAAAGCCACACTGAAGCTTTTTAAGGAAGCGTGGTATCTTCGGCTGACATCCAGTTCAAGATACGAATTTACCTCTTCCTCAGAAAACGTGGTGACCTGCTTTTTCCCGGCGGGATGATTGGCGGCAAAGTCTTCCAGGCTTTTCAGCTTAAGACTGCACCTTTCGGCGGCAGCCTTGGACCGGGATACTTTGGTGAGCTGCAATTCACTATCGCCTGCAGCCAAGGCGCAGACTAGAAAGGGAATCGTAAGCAAAACGACCGATGGCTTGAGGTTAGCGTCGGCACAGCGCAAGAGAGCCTTCAGTCGGACTCCCAGGCTATCTGATAATCTTGAGGGTGCGGCTCCACCGCGTCTTAGTAACGAAGTTAAGAAAGACATCGGCAAATTGTCTCAGCCGCTCAGGCAAGCTCGTCCGAAGATATTCATCCCGGGGTGTTTCAAAAGACCAATAAATGACCAAGGCCTTGCCGAGCATATAGTCTCGCGGTACTGATCCCCAAAAACGGCTATCTTGGCTGTTATCCCGGTTATCGCCCATCGCAAAATAGTGATTTTGAGGAACTACGTAGGGTCCAAAGCGGGCATAGATACTTCCGGGGTCGATATACTGCGTGTAAGGTTCCGCTAATGGCTGACCGTTAACATAGACGGTACGGCCGACCATCTCAACCTTGTCGCCCGGCATACCTATCAGTCTTTTGACATAGGCTACCTCAGGGTTATTTGGGTATTTAAAAACGATCACATCCCCACGTTTAGGTTCCTTATAGGGAAGAAATTTGGCCAGGCTTGCGGATGACAACCCGTAAACGAATTTATTAACCAATAAGTGATCTCCAATGAGAAGATTGGATTCCATGGATCCCGTCGGGATTTTGAATGCCTGGACCACGAATGTGGTAACAAAAAGAGCAATAATTGCGGTTATTACTATCGATTCAAAGTACTCGCGAATCGTGGACTTGCGGAATTCCAAACTTTTGTCCTCCAAGCACTCTATTGCAGCTAAAAGAGTCTAGCACAGGGATTAAGCCCAAACAACCTAGACAGTTAAGGATTGTTTTGCTTGGATTCCTGAGTTGCTGTCTCTGGCACCTGATCGGTTAAACTGTAATTGCTTGCGAAAAGCTAAGAAGGGAACAGAAGGGGCATTCAAAGATCGCGCTTGTTTTCGGTTCAAGCAAAGCTTTTCTCCCGACATAGCGGCGGTGCTTATTACCACTCTACATTATGGGGCTTTTGAGGCGCGAAGCACCGATAGTGGCGTAGGCGCAGGGACCTAAAGTCGGCATGAGCCTGAGGGGTGGGAAGTCCCACCCCCCTGATGCCTGATAAAAGGCTCTCCAGTGCTTTCGTTAGAACAATCCGGTGACTTTGCCCGTCTCGAGGTTCACATCCACTCTTCTAAAAGCTGGATTGGAACTGGTGCCGGGCATCAGACTGATGGCGCCGGTGACCGGGCAGATATACTTGGCGCCAGTGTAAAGCAAAAAGTCGCGCACTTCCAACGACCATCCCTTGGGCACACCCTTACGTGTAGGATCGTGGGTCAAGGAAAGGTGCGTCTTTACCATCATGGTGTGATAATCCTTATACTTCGGGTCGGCTTCGAAAGCCTTGGCTTTCTCAGCGGCTTCGGGTGTGTAATTGACACCGTCGGCGCCGTACACCTCCCGCGCTATAGTTTCAATGCGCTGACGCAGCGGCATCTCGGTGGGATAGAGGAACTTGAAGTCCTTCTTTTCCTTACAAGCGTCTATTACAGCATCGGCGTAGTCAAGAGCACCATCGCCACCATAACGCCAGTGTTGGGACACCGGAGCTCGGACGCCCTCGGCTTCCGCTGCGCGTTGTATCATTTTTATCTCTTCATCGGTGTCAGTATGGAATCGGTTGATGCAGACGACCGGCTTGATCCCAGACTTCTTGACGATGTTTATGCAGTGCACTAAAAGTTTGAGGCCATCTTCCAACCACGCCATGGTTTGCGGGGTTGAAGTAAAATACTCCTTGGGGATCGGTCTTCCGGGCGGGCAAGGCAGAGCTCCGGCATTAACTCCGTGATGCTTTAGGCCCCGCACCGTGGTAGTGATTACCGCCACATCAGGTTTGAGACCGCTGGCGCGGCACTTGATGTTCCAGAATTTCTCAAACCCAAGATCGGCTCCGAAACCGGATTCGGTTACATGATAATCAAACAGCTTGAGTCCGATTTGGTCTGCCACGATGGATGATTGGGCGACTGCAATGTTGCCAAAAGGGCCGGCGTGTACTAGTACCGGCTGATATTCTACAGTAGCCATCAGGGTAGGATTAATGGTCTTTATCATCCACGCAGTCATAGCCCCAGCAACTTCCAAATCCTCTGTTGTTACGGGGTTACCCTTCTTGTCATAGGCTACCGTGATTTCGCCTAAGCGCTTACGCAAATCACGCAAGTCCGTGAACATGGAAAGAATGGCCATCACCTCCGAAGCTACTGCGATGATAAAGCCGGAGTCCATTTGGAAACCGTCCATCCTTGTTCCCCTGCCGATAGTGATGTTGCGCAGCGCCTGAGCGCACAAATCAAAGCACCATTTCATCTCCACTCTTCTTGGATCGATGTTGAGTCGCTTGAGAGGGATCTTTGCCAGTTGCTCGTCGTCGTAGTTGAATTCATGCTGCAAGCGAGAGGTAACGGCAACCATAGCCAGGTTGTTGGCTATCATCACGGCGTTGATATCGCCGGTAAGACCAAGCGTGAAATCGGTTAGAGGGATGAGCTGGGCAATGCCACCACCTGCAGCGGACCCTTTAATGTTCATACTAGGACCACCCGATGGTTGGCGGACCGCACCTCCCACGTTTAGCCCTCGTTTCCCCAATCCTTCGATCAATCCCATGGTGCAGGTGGTCTTTCCCTCACCAAGGGGTGTTGGAACTATTGCGGTGACATCTATGTAGTAACCGTTGGGTTTGTTCTTCAAGCGTTCCTTGATGGCCATGTAATCCACCTTACCGATCTTGCGGCCATAGGGGATGCGTTCTTCCGGTAAAATGCCAATCTTGTCGCATTGAGCATCAAAATTTAGGCTCTCCTCTGCAATCTCGGAAATCTGCCAATCTTCCTGTTTTGTAGGATCATACTTAGTCATTAACGTTGTTCCTCCTTAATTTTTTAACTTTATCCCGATCCGCCGGGATTGGTTCCTATGCTTTTGCTTTCTTGTGCGTGATACTGCCGCGCAGTTGCCAGCAATTTGCACCCGTGTACGTTTCCCCTTTCGATGCTTGTCAAAAATCGACTATGGACTAACGGAAATGCCAGGGCAACCATGGATTGCAACCTCTCCTGGTTCCTGATGGAACTTATCTTTTCTAAATGTCCTCACCGGCTACACCGCACGATTGCGAGCAACATTTCTAGGTTTCCGCTACAGTAATTGAGCTTCATCCTGGCTCGTGGTCAGTGTTCTAGTATGATCCTAGGGTCGCTTCCATGGATTGCTCAGTTCCGCTTCCATAAAAAGCACCGATTCTCGGCACCCGCAATCAACTATCCTTTAGGGAAGCGGGCCTATAGTTTATAAGCATTTCCATTACGAAGAGCAAGGATAAAGCGAATGTTATTAACCCATCAGCTACCGGCCCAAGAACCTAGTGCTCTATCAATTCTATCAGTGAGATGTGGTCCGACGGTGGTTAAGCTAGGGGAAATGCTGCAGGGATTTGGGCAGCGGGTAACGGTTGAGCTATCTTTCCGCCTCGTTACTACCCTGGCGCCTGCGCAGGTCCTGGCCGTTCTCGATCCAACGGCCACAGGGAGTTCCAAATTAACGGTTGGATTTTGAACCTGGATCGAATAACATGAATGTAGATTGGGCGGTTAGCTCAGTGGCAGAGCATCGGTCTTACACACCGGGGGTCGTAGGTTCAAATCCTGCACCGCCCACCATATATAAGCAAGCTGTGCTCAAATTGAAGCAGTTCCTTTGAGGCTAGCGCGATAGAATTGTTCCGGGCAACCATGAATCCCATGCTCACATGTTGAATTGTCCGGCTAAAACGGCTGACGGATGTTACTTAGTAGGTTTCGACTCTGACAGTAGCCCAAAAGCATTCAGGTTGGCGAAGTTTTGCCGGCATCCTAATATTTATGCAAGCAAGCATACCTGCCAGAAAAACTCTTCAAAGAACGGATGCCTAATATTCTCTTGCCGGCGCCTCCTGCAACGAGTGGCACTGGCGTAAGGCTGATTTAGATTTTTCTTGGTGCGCAGTCGCTGCTCGCTTGGTGCACATTTTCCAATTCCGGCTTCGTTTTTCCTTGCATAAGGCACCGATGATGGGTTAAGGGAAGTTTTGCTAACAGCACTGAATTGACGACCCCATCGGGTAACGAGGGGTTAGTCACGAATTGTATCGGAGTCGAGCCGAGAAAGAGCAATCAATTGATGCCTAAATTAAGAGTAAGAAGCGGAAATTGGTAACCACGGAGGTTGGGAAAATGGGCAAATATGACGCGTACTTCATTCAGTATGGGATTACAACTCCCAAGATAGAAAGTGAGCTCAGGCCGGTCATTGCACGCATTGACGATACCGTTGCCAAGGGTAGTTTTTTCTATCTGGTTCACTGGATATATCCGTTCGAGCCGGGGACCAATTTTTTCACGGCGGTTACGCGGCAACAAGATCAATGGAAAAAGCGATACGGCGAGCTTAGCGAAGTGCTGTTCACACACGAGATGGCCGGGCATCCTCCTCACATACACAAGGACGCTGAACTTCTGTTCCACATCGGGACAAACCCTGATGATCCGATGGATCTAGGTGCAGAAGTCCAAATGTATATGGGGCCCGAGATGGAAAAGCATGTATTCAACAAGTCCACTGTAATTTGGATTCCGCCAAATTTCATTCATTCACCATGGAGGCCTTTGACAACGACGCGGCCATGGATATTTATCGAAGTGAACCAAGGTCCCAGACATACGGAAAAATCTTTTCGGCAGCTATTGCCCAGAGAGTTGAGAGAGGCTACCCCTTGGGACAAGATGTGGCCCGACGAGGGTTATACTAGATAAAGGGAAGTGGAAAAGGACTTTAATTCTCTCCATTGCTAAAGGAGTCAGACGTGGCGTACAAGATCGACACCAAGGCTTGTCTCAAATGCGGGATCTGTATTGATGAGTGTCCCGAGCAGGCGATCATATTGGATGAGGTGGTAACCGAATACGATGGATTGAAACTCTATACCGTGCACATTGACCCGAATAAGTGTAATGATTGCGGAACCTGTGTTTCTTATGAATGGTGGTGCCCCGCGAAAGCGATTGTAGCAGCTTGAGATGCTGGCTTGCTGGTAAGGCTATTGGGTGGAACGAATCGTCGTCGATACCTGGAGCGAAAATAGTTGTAGGGAAGAAAAAGGCGACGCTTATGCTGGGCTGATTTCGCTGGTGTGAGCAAATCAAGTAATCGATCTTGCTAAAGGGGCCATTAACTCTCAGCCCAGAAAGGGGAGATGCTTTCTATTCGTGCTCCATCTTACTTTGCGGCTTATCTTTTGTACCTATCCTCTTTTCACCAACTCGTTCATTTTGTTGCAAGTTATGTCCACCGTGCTGATTATGTGAGTTGCCCGATCTTGGGAGGTAAAAATACAAGCAAATTTGCAGGAGCTCTTGTGCTATTAGATTGGCCGAGCAGCACAGCGTGGGGATGCCGGCAAGCGAAAAGAGTATGTTGAGCTAGTAAACGATCCGAGCAATGAAAAGCTTACGTTTTCGCCGCTGTGAATTTGCTAAAATCTTAGAACAATGTGCCAGCACCAATGAACTACAGCGAGACCTTGGAGTATCTGGAACAAAAAGGCAACGAGGTACAGATGATGTACCTCGGCTTACACCGAACGGTCGCAATGATGAAGGCATTGGGTGACCCTCATCAACGTTACCCCGTAATTCATATTGCCGGAACCAATGGTAAGGGAAGCGTAGCCGCAATTTCCGAGTCTATTTTGCGTCAGGCCGGCTTTAAAACCGGTCTTTACACTTCCCCGCATCTTATCCGAGTCGAGGAGAGAATTAGAGTAGCAGGCCGCAAGATTGGCGCTATTGGCTTTGCCCGCTTGGCCACCCGCATTCGGGAGGCTGAAGAGGCCTTGTTGGCTAATAGGGTTTTGGATCGGCCGTTGACCACTTTTGAGTTTCTCACTTGCTGCGCGTTTGAGCACTTTGCGGAAAAGAAA
>FWPV01001152.1_pt1 | contig 11330 bp, 9 predicted proteins | sample 2228371 | NCBI WGS metagenome assembly FWPV01 (sample SAMEA103939776, study PRJEB20133) | metagenome | reverse complement strand
CAATTGGGTCTTAGGTATCACCGTTTTAGTGCTTTTGGCCTTTTTGATCATCCTTGTGAATAATCGCCGAAAACTGCGGTACAGTAGGGAGGAGGCCTTATTGCTCAATCAAAATTTAAGTAAAAAGAGCGCCGAACTTCAAGATAAACAGCAACTGTTACTTGAAACCATGCAGGAGAAGGATGAGCTGATTAGCTTGCTGGCCCATGATATTCGTTCCCCGTTCACAAAAATCATTAGCCTCATGGAGGTCCTGAAATTGGAAGGTGTGAACAATACCGATATCTCAACCTACTTGAGTTTGATTGAGAGTGTGTCGTATGATGGATTAGCCCTCATTCAAGATATGGTGGATTTAAGTCGCATTCAGCATAGTGAATTTATACCGGATCAGGCTCAAAACAGGAAGTTCAAAGTGAATGATATCATTAACAAACAGGCCCAATTCTACCAGAGCCAATTGCGGGCAAAAGACTTGAAATTTGAGTTGAATCTAGACCGAGAGATAGAATTAGACAACAAGGCCAGCTTCTTTGAACGAACCCTGGATAACCTCTTGAGCAATGCCATCAAATACAGCAAAAAAGGTGGTTTGATTCACATTAAGAGCAAGGTTGATCCAGACGCTTTCCACCTGTATATCCAAGATGAAGGACCGGGCTTTTCAAAAACCGACTTTGAGAAGCTATTCCAGAAATTTCAGCGGCTTTCTGCACAGCCTACGGGTAACGAAACCTCAACAGGATTAGGCTTATACATCGCTAAAACCTTTACCCATGCTATGAATGGGAAATTGGAATTAATTAGCGAAGCAGGTGAAGGGGCCCACTTCCATATTGTCATCCCCGTTACTTAAAATCGAAGTTTTAGGCCTAGCGAAAGGGAATTCTGAGTAGGCGATGGGCTGATCGGTTGAAAAGCTGAAAACGTTGGGGAATACTGAAGCCCCAAACTCAAGTTATCGTTCACATCAAACGAACTCAGGTGGGCTTCTACATTGGCATCCAGCATTTGAAGGGCATACAAGGCTACCATGCCGATAATGGATAAATCACGGTATCTTTTGTAGTAGTTCCTTCTGTCGCGAAGCTGCTGCGCAGAACCCGGGAATACCGGGTTCGTATTCGGATCATCATCCACCGCAAGCTTGTAGTAATCTCCAAAACGCTTGTACTCCGATTGGTTAAAGCTAAAGGCATAACCAAGTGCCCCAAAACCGGCGTATAGGATAGGCAATTTCCAATAGGATCGGTTGTATATCTGTCCGGCACCCGGAAGCACAGCCGCCCAAATCGTAGCTTTCCTAGGAGCTTCCAGTGCGCTGGAATCTATAGTCTGCGCCTTCACTCCGAAAGGGAGGGCACAAAGGAATAAGAAAATGATTTTATAGCGATTCAAGTAATTTCTGCAGTGTTTCTTCCGAATCAAAGCTCAAGATCAGCTCACCACCTTGTTCTTTCGGTCTAATTTTGACCGGAACTTCATATTTGTCGGCTAAATCATTCAATGCCGTTTGGTGACTACTCCAATCTACCAACGAAGCTGGCGCAGCCTTGGTGGTGCTTTTGGTTTTTGTGCTAACAGGTCTTTGTCCTCTCACCAGTTCTTCCACTGCACGCACCGACAAGCCTTCGCTCATGGCTTGGTGGAAGATGCTCAATTGAATGGTTTCATCCTCAACGCTAATCAAAGCTCGAGCATGTCCCATAGACAAAGCCCCATCGCGAATGGCTGCTTGAATATCGTCGGGCAGTTTAAGCAGGCGGATGTAATTGTTCACCGTTGAACGATTTTTTCCAACTCGCTCCCCAAGTTCATCCAACTTGAGTTTGCATTCATCCATCAAACGCTGGTAACTCAAGGCAACTTCAATGGCATTCAGGTTTTCACGTTGAATGTTCTCGATCAAAGCCATCTCCAGCATTTCCTGGTCGTTGGCCACCCGTATATACGCCGGGATTTCTTTTAGTCCGGCTAAAATACTGGCTCGGGTACGGCGCTCACCGGAGATGATCTGGTATTGGTCATAGCCCATTTTCCGAACGGTAATGGGTTGGATTACGCCATGCACTTTGATGGATTCTGCCAATTCATCCAAGGCTGTTTTTTCAAATTCCGTTCTCGGCTGAAATGGATTGGCTTGAATATCGTTCAGCTTAATCATGCTGATGCTGCCAACAGGCGCCACACCGCTGGATGTGATATCCGTTGAAGCATCTTTGAGCAGGGCAGATAGTCCCTTGCCTAAAGCCGGCTTTTTCGTTTTTGTCATTAATTCAGGATCCTTTCTTCTTCCGTAATGCGCGTCAGGCCGTTTTTCTGAAGAATTTCACGGGCCAAATTTAAGTAATTGAGGCTGCCCTTGCTTTCAATATCGTAATTGATCACTGGCATACCGTGTCCTGGAGCTTCGCTTAACTTCACATTACGCTGAATAATGGTGTCAAATACCAATTGCTGGAAATGCATTTTCACGTCTTCAACCACCTGATTGCTTAAGCGTAGACGTAAATCGTACATAGTCAACAGGATACCTTCAATTTTCAATGAAGGGTTCAGGTTGGTTTGTACAATCTTGATGGTATTGAGGAGTTTACCCAAGCCTTCTAAGGCGAAGAACTCACATTGCACCGGAATAATCACCGAATGCGCGGCAGTTAAGGCGTTGGTGGTAATTAAGCCCAAGGAAGGAGAGCAGTCGATTACGATAAAATCGTAGTCGTTCGACATCTTCTCAAACATGCGGCGCATCATCAATTCACGGTGAGGCAAGTCTACCATTTCGATTTCCGCACCCACCAAGTCGATATTGGAAGGGATGAGTTCTAAGAAATCGTATTCGGTCTTCAAAAGCACATCCTTCGGCGCCATATCGTGCACCAAGCATTCGTAAAGTCCGGTTTTGATATTGGCCGGATCGAAGCCAATGCCTGAGGTGGCGTTCGCCTGTGGATCGGCATCAATCAGCAAAGTTTTGTATTCAAGGGCCGCAAAGCTGGCTGCCAAGTTAATGGCTGTGGTGGTTTTTCCAACGCCGCCTTTTTGGTTTACAATGGCAATAATTTTTCCCATAGTCGTATGCTCTGGTTTATAGTTGTCTTTAGGATTATAATTCGAAACTTTTCCCAATTTCAGGGATTATCAGCTCTTTTCCTAGCTGTTCAAAGGATTTACGTGCAGCATCCGGATCAATTTTAATGAAGCCAAAGGTGTCAAAATGCATGGCTACCACTTTATCGCAATTCACAAACTCAGCCGCCATGGCTGCTTGCTCAGCATCCATCGTGAAATTATCGCCTATCGGAAAAAACGAAAAGCTGATATCGTGAAACATCGGCAGCAATTTCATGTCCTGAAACAAACCCGTATCGCCCGAATAATAAAAGCAATGTTCTTCCGTCTCCACAATAAATCCCCCGGCCGCTCCGGCATAGCTGCTATCGGCAAAAGAGCTGGTATGCATCGCTTGAAAAAACTTCACTTTGCCAAAAGGGAAGGTCCAGCTGCCACCGAAATTCATGGGGTGGGTGTTCTCAATACCCTGTTTCTGAAGCCATACCTGCATTTCCCAGCTTCCAATTACCTGTGCACCGGATACTTTGGCTAAATCCACCAAATCGGCTGTATGATCTTCATGTCCGTGCGAAACCAGGATGAAATCCGGTTTGAGGGCATCAAAATCCACTTTACCTTTGGTGAGTTCGTTACCGCGAATAAACGGATCAAAAACCAAACGGTGTTTTCCCGTTTCAATGAGAAAAGAAGAATGGCCCAAATAGGTTATTAACATCTTTTTTCTTTGCTTTGGTGAAAGGCAAAAATAGCCTCAAGCCTACCCATATTTGTGCACATAAATGAGGAATTTATTAAGAGTTATACACATCTGTTTTGTACTGGTAGCGTGCTCCCGACCGGGCGCTCACGATGATCAGGTATTTCACTATAACCAAGAGACTTCCATCCAATCGCTCGATCCGGCTTTTGCCAAAGACCAAGCCAATATTCGCATGGTGAACCAGCTTTTTAGTACGCTCATAGACTTTGATTCTCAGCTGAATATCATACCCGGTATCGCCGAAACGTGGTCGGTGGAGGATAGTGGAAAACTCTACCGTTTTTATCTTCGCAGCGACGCCTACTTTCATAAGGACCCGTGCATGAATGAGCGGGTGGTCACGGCTTACGATTTTATCTACTCCTTCAATCGCCTGCTTGATCCCGCTTTGGCCTCACCCGGCACTTGGATATTCAACGGGAAGCTGGATAGCCTGCAGGCCTTCCATGCGCCGGATAGTTTCACGCTAGAAATTCGCTTGCAACAAGCCTTTCCGCCTTTTTTAGGCATGCTCGGCATGCCTTATTGTGCCGTGGTACCTCGGGAAGCTCTAGAGGCCTATGGGGCAGAATTTAGAAAACACCCCGTAGGTAGCGGACCCTTCGCCTTCGAATACTGGGAAGAAGGCGTTAGGCTGATTTTAAAGAAGCACCCTCGCTATTACGAAGTAGACGAACAAGGGAGAAGATTGCCCTACCTGGATGGGGTGATTGTGAGCTTTATAGAAAACAAGCAAACGGCATTTCTCGAGTTTGTGCAAGGCAAGGCCGACTATTTCAGCGGGCTGGAGGGCTCTTTCAAAGACGAGCTGCTCACCAAAGAGGGAGAGCTTCGGGCGAAATACGCCGACCGATTCAAGCTGAGGCGCGGTCCGTATTTGAATACCGAATACTTTGGCTATTTCATTGATTCATCACGTGAAGCAAATAAGTCTAACCCGCTACTAAATAAAGACTTAAGAAAAGCCATTGCCTTCTCCATTAACCGGAATAAAATGATGCGCTACCTGCGCAATAACATTGGCATACCGGGGAATGGGGGCTTTATTCCTGCCGGACTTCCCGGCAATTCTGCTTCGTCTAATCGCTTTGCCTTCAACCCCGATTCTGTGAGGCACTACCTCAACAAGGCGGGATACCCGAACGGAGAAGGCCTGGAGCCAATCGTTTTGTATACCAATAAGAACTACACCGACCTGACTGTCTTCTTACAGAAATCGCTCGAAGAATTCGGTATACGGGCCAAAATAGAGGTGAATCCCGGACCCTTCCACCGGGAACGGGTAAGCAAAGGTCAATTGCCTTTTTTCCGAGCTTCATGGTTAGGCGATTACCCGGATGCGGAGAACTACCTTGCCTTGTTTTATGGACCGAACCACGCGCCTTTAGGACCCAATTATACACACTATCATTCGGCAGAATTTGATTCGCTTTACCGGGCCGCGATGGTATTGAGCGATGTGCAAGAAAGGGCAGAGGTATACCGTAAAATGGACGAATTAGCGATGGAAGACGCACCGGTACTCGTTTTATTCTACGATCAAACGATGGTATTGGTATCGAAAAAAGTGCATGGCTTGCCTTTCAATGCGATGAATAGCCTGATCCTCAAAAACGTGCAATTCCAATGAAACTCTACACGGCATCCGATATCCGAGCTTGGGATCAATTCACCATCCAAGAAGAGGAAATACCTTCCTTTCAGCTTATGGAAAGGGCTGCTAAGCTGTGTTTTGATTTTTTAGCTTCTACCGTTCTTACAACGGATTCTATTGCCGTGCTGGCCGGACCGGGCAACAATGGCGGAGATGCTTTATTGATTGCCTCTCATTTGAAGACTTACGGGTATTCCGTGGTATTGTTTGCTGAGGATAGTCCAAAAGCCGGCGATCGGCGCTTAGCCCAAGCAAAAGCCGACCAAATTCTGGCTAGAAAAGCGGTGCAGGAATTTAGTCCGTCAGAATTTACGGTTCTTATCGATGGTTTATTCGGCACAGGCTTATCTCGGCTGCTTGAAGGAGAATACCTTCGTTTGGTTCAGCAGATAAACGCTTCCAATCTCAAAGTATACAGCCTCGACATGCCTTCGGGTATGCCGTCTGATCCGCATGAGGGTGCGCTCTTTCCGTGTATCCATGCTGATGTTACACTCAGTTTTCAAGTACCCAAACTGTGTTTATTGAGCGATGATTACGCACCATTGGCGGGAGAGATTCGACTTTTGGATATAGGCTTAAGCTCGGCCTTCCATTCAAGTAGCGCATACGAGCTTGTGGATTTAGCGATGGTCAAATCGCTCTACCAACCCCGAAAAGCCTTTTCGCACAAAGGCGATTACGGTAGAGCCCTGTTAATGGGTGGCAACCGACAAACCGGAGGAGCCATTTTATTGGCGGGTGAAGCCTGTTTACGCAGCGGTGCCGGCTTGGTTACGTTGGGGATTCCGCGAAGCATTCAGTTATCAGCCTTAGCGTATTTGCCGGAAGCCATGCAATTGGCCTGTGGCGCCGAAGAATTGGACGAGCTGCCGAATATTGAGCCATTTCAAGCCTTGGCCATAGGACCGGGTATGGGCAGGAGTGAAGGAGCCTTGGCTTTGGTTGAATCTTTGGCAGCGCTCAGTTTACCAAATTGCGTTTGGGATGCCGACGCACTGAACCTGCTAGCACAAATTCCAAAACGATTTTGGCCCAAGGCGGGCCTGTTCACACCACATCCCGGAGAGTTTGATCGCTTATTCGGAAAACACGGCACACAACAAGAACGCTGGTTAAAAGCGCAAAGAGTAGCCACCGAAATGAATTGGCATATACTGTTGAAAGGAAGTAACTCAGCCATTTTTTGTCCGGATGGGCGAATCTTTATCCACAAAGGACAAATCGCCGCCCTAGCAAAAGGGGGTAGTGGCGACGTCTTATCCGGCATACTTTGTTCACTCCTAGCGCAAGCATACCCGCTTGAAGGGGCGCTCTGTTGTGCTGTATATTTGCATGCGCAAGCGGCCAAGATGGCTGCAGCAGCGCTTTCAGACGAATCGGTGCTATCGCGAGATATTATCCGCTTTTTACCAAAAGTATTTAGAACTTTGAATGATGCATAATCAGCCACTTCATCAGATATTGGAAACGAACTATGCCCGAGCAACTGTGTTTGAGTTTTTCGGCATCGCGTATCCCGATTACCTCTATGAAACCTTGGATGAAGTTGCTTCGAGTTATGGAATTGATGTGCATGTACTGGTAGATGCCTTGAATCAGATTAAGGCTAAAAGTCCGGTATTTGATTATAACTTTTTGGAGCTCCCGGTGTTAATTTCATACCTGAAGTTTACCCACCACGAGTATGCTAGGGCTAAATTACCGCACATCAGAAAGAATATGGAACTCCTGGGGTTAGAAAAGGAACTGGCTGTATTTCAGCGGTTTTCTCGCGACTTACAAAAGCATATACTGCTCGAAGAAAAGGTCATATTTCCGTTCATTCTGAGCCTACATGATTTGCTGGAAGATTTCGATCCGGGTATGGCCTCTCAAGTGGTGAAGGAAAACTCCACGGAAGTTTTGTGCGCCTCCCATACCACCGATGATGACGAAATGAAGGAGCTTAGAGACATCACCTCCAACTATGCTTTTTCTCCCACTGATTCCATTCTTAAGAAGGTATTGATGACCGACTTAAAACGATTGGAGGAAGACATCCATGTACACGCGGGCATTGAAGACGATATCTTATTTAGAAAGGCCAAGTTGGCTGAAAAGCAGGTGAAAGAACGCCTGCAGTCCCATTATAGAAATAACTAATTGAAAACGATAAACTATGCAAATGAAGAACACCATACCCTACTTTGCCTTGGCAAGTATGCTCACATTCACAGCCTGCGGGGGCGGAGCTGAGAAAAAAACTACAGAAGAACAAAAATCGCCAGCGGAGCAGAACTGTGTATACAGTTATGACCCTACCGCGACAGGCGTTAATTGGACGGCCTACAAATTTACCGAAGCCGTTGGTGTAAATGGCAAATTCGACCAAATTGAGGTCATGGGAACCCAAGAAGGGAAGACCGGATCAGACGTAATCGCCCAGGCAAGTTTCTCTATCCCTGTTAGCTCCATCAATACGGCCAATCCAGACCGCGACAAAAAGATTCAGGAGTTCTTTTTTGGCTCATTGGAATCCTCTGAAAAGATTACCGGTAAAGTGATGAAGCTCGAAAGCAACGGCGAAACCGGAAAGGCTACCTTAGAATTTACGCTCAATAACATGACCCAGCCACTGGAGCTTGATATGCAAATGAGCGGCGATACCTTGAAGTTAGACGGTATTCTGAACGTAGACAATTGGAACGCACAAAGCGGCATTGCCAACCTGAACAAAGAATGCAAGGATTTACACACCGGCGCCGATGGTAAAAGTGTACTGTGGCCGGAGGTAAAAATTAGTATTCATACCGTATTGAAGAAAAACTGCCAATAGCGTAATGTATTCCTATCGATAGCGGTGTGGGCTTTATCGAGACCCCGCACCGTAAAAAGTGGGAATTGAACTAATTTCGCAGCAATTAATTAAAAACCTTACATCTATATGAGGAAAATGAACAGAATAGCGGCATTGGCGCTTTCAATCACCTTCATGGGGTATCAGGCTTATGGCCAGGCTACGCTCGTGGAGAAAGTGGAGGCCAAACCCGGTGAAGCCAAAATCTCGTACGAGAAATACACTTTACCCAACGGACTCACAGTGTACGTCCATGAAGACCACTCGGATCCTATTGTTCACGTTGAAGTAACTTACAAAGTAGGTTCCAACCGCGAACACAAAGGCATTACCGGTTTCGCTCACTTTTTTGAACACATGATGTTCCAAGGCTCAAAACACGTAGCCGATGAAGAACACATCAACATCATACAAAGTGCGGGTGGAGAAATGAACGGTACAACCAATACAGATCGCACCAATTACTTCGAAACCGTGCCAAGTAATATGCTGGAAACAGCCCTCTGGCTCGAAGCCGATCGTATGGGATGGCTTTTACCGGCTGTTACACAAGAGAAGTTTGAAAGTCAGCGCTCAGCGGTAAAAAATGAAAAAGACCAAAACGTGGTAAACCAACCTTATGCTTTGCCTTTTTCTGAGTTATACAGACGGTATTTCTACCCTGAAGGTCACCCTTACAGCTGGCCAACTATTGGCTACGTAGAGGATTTAGACCGCGTAGGCGTGCAAGACATGAAGAACTTCTTTATGCGCTGGTACGGACCGAACAACGCTATTCTAGTTGTTGCCGGTGATGTTAACGCGAAAGAAACCATAAAGATGATTGAGAAGTACTTTGGCCCCATTCCAAAGGGTGAAGAAGTGCGCACCATGCGGGTAGAGAATTTCTCATTGCAACAAGACGTTTTCGCTCAGTTCTACGATAACGTTCAGATTCCGGTGGTTTCGATGTATTACCCTTCTGTACCAACTTACCACAGAGATGAGCCGGCATTGGATATGCTTTCTTCTTTGTTAGGTTCAGGCAGAAACTCCATCATGTACCAGCGTTTTGTGAAGTCTGATTTTGCTTTGCAGGCGAGCTGCTCTAACCCAACACAAGAATTGGCAGGCGAATTCCAGTTCCAGTTGGTTCCTAACATGCGTTTATACTACGACATGGCTCCGGGACCGATGCAAACCATGGTTTACGATTCTTTGCGTGCCATGATCAACAGTTTTGATCCATTGAGCATCAAACAAGAAGACCTTGACCGTGTAAAAGCAGAAATGACGAGTTCCTTTGTGAACATCATGGAGAGTGTTCAAGGCAAAGCGTCCACCTTAACAAGCTGGGAAAGACTGCAAGGAAAAGCCTTCAATATTGAAGATGAAATTGACCGCTACAACAAAGTAACCTTAAAAGACTTGGAGCGCGTTTTTGTTAAATACATCAAATCGAAATACGCTTTCACCTTTATCGTTTACCCTGTATTCAAACCGGAAGATCGTACGCCATCTACTCACCCGTATCCTGGTGTAGTTGACCAGAAGGCAGAAGAACAATACAAAGGACTGACCTATACCGAGCCGAAAGACAATTTCGACCGTAGTGTTCGTCCGGCCATTACACCGGCTAAACCGGCCGTAATTCCAAGTTACGCTACGTCTAAACTAGACAACGGCTTGCAAATCATCCACACCAAACACGATGAGCTGCCGAAGGTAACCATGGTATTCTCCATGCAAGGAGGTGCTTTATTAGATGCCTACAATCCAAAACTTTTAGGATTGGCTACCATGACGGCTGCCATGATGGAAGAAGGAACAGAATTGCGCACATCCGAAGAAATTAGTGCCGCCTTAGACAAACTAGGTAGTTCGATTTCTTTTGGGGCAGGAAGCCAGTCGACCAATATTGTAGTAACCTCCTTGAATGAAAACTTGGATGCTACCTTGAAAATCTTAGATGAAATGCTGTTCAAACCAGCCTTCAAAGAAGAAGACTTGAAGCGATTGAAAAACCAGATGGAACAGAACCTGCGCAATGCAGACCGTAACCCGGGTGTTTTAGCGAACAAAGCTTTTGAGATACTGGCAATGGGACAGAATATCTTGGCAGCCAGCTCAAGCGGATACATTAAAACCGTTGAGCGCATCGATATCAGCGATATTAAAGGATTCTACAACAGTTATTACTCGCCGTCGGTAACAAACCTGACCATAGTGGGTAATATCACGTTAGATCAAATTTTGCCAAAATTGAGTTTCCTAAAGAAATGGCAAGCCAAAGAGGTGAAAATGCCGGAGGTGACTGAATTTCCTGCAGCGGAAAAGACTACCATTTACTTGGTTGACAAACCGGGAGCTACCCAATCGCAAATCATCTTTGGTCGTCGTATGATACCATACGATTTCAATGGTGAGTTCTACAAAATGCGCATTGCAAACTACGCTTTGGGTGGAAGCTTCAACTCGCGCATCAACTTGAACTTGCGCGAAGAGAAAGGCTATACCTATGGCGCTCGTTCTTTTATTACGGGTTCAGATTATCCGGGATATTGGGCCGTGAGCACTTCCGTGAAAGGTACAGCAACCGACTCCGCTTTGGTAGAGATCTACAAAGAAATCAAGAAGTACTACGAAACAGGTATCACCCAAGAAGAATTGGACCGCACCAAACAATCGCTAAACCAAGCGGATGCCTTGCGCTTTGAAACCAGTTTCCAAAAAGCAGGATTCTTGGATAATATCTTGGAATACAAACTTCCTGAAAACTATACATCCATTCAGAATGATATCTTGAAAAACATGACTGTTGAAGAGATCAACACATTGGCCAAGAAATTCTTGAATCCGGATGAAATGATCATTGTGATCGTGGGTGATTCTCGCGATATCAAAAAGGCCTTGAAGAATACCGGTATCGGTAAAGTAACTTCCATCGACCCGAATGATATCAGCGTTAAGCCTGCGAAATAAACAGCCTTAACTTAGTGTAAAAGCCCTGACCTCACCGGTTG
>FWPV01014825.1_pt1 | contig 11334 bp, 10 predicted proteins | sample 2228371 | NCBI WGS metagenome assembly FWPV01 (sample SAMEA103939776, study PRJEB20133) | metagenome | reverse complement strand
GTGCTGCTGCGCGATGGGCTGGCGAACTGTGAACTGCGTCCCGCCCTGCCCCTTCGGCGCCTGCTGCCCATCCTCGGCAGCATGGCTTTCCTCTGGCTCAACGCCATCCTGGCGCGCAGCCTGCATTACTACGCCGGGCTACCACGGGATTTCGCGGCCATGCTGGATTCCACCCTCGCCCAGGCCACCTTTTCCATCGCCTGGACCGTCACCGGGTTGGTGCTGATGGTCGTGGCGAGCCGCCTCAAACAGCGGACTCTGTGGCTGGTCGCCGCCGCCCTGCTCGGCGTGGTGGTGGTGAAGCTGTTCCTGTTCGATCTCTCCGGGCGCGACACGCTTGAGCGCATCGTCTCCTTTGTCGGCGTCGGCCTCCTGCTCCTGCTCGCGGGCTATCTCTCGCCCATGCCACCGGCCGAGGGAGCGTCCCAACGGGAGGCAGACCGGGGCGAGTGACAGGGCGATTGAGCTTGGATCATCGACCTGGGAGCTCGCGTAGGAGCGGCGCCTTCGCCGCGACAATGGACTATCGGCCCGAGGGCGGGCCTCCTACGGCCAAACCAAGGACGGACAGCACGATCGGAGCGCGCTGGACATGAGCTTCGTGCGATAGCCCTGGGGTCAGTGCTCAGGGCGCGTAGCGTATGCCGAGGATGACGTAGCTCTTCTCCCCGGTGGGGGTGTGTACGATCACCTCATCGTCCACCTGCTTGCGCATCAGGGCGCGGGCCATGGGGGAGTCGAGGCTGATCCAGTTGCGCTTGGGGTCAAACTCGTCCGGGCCGACGATGCGCACCTCAAGCTCCTGCCCGTCCTCGTCCTCAAGCCTCACCCAGGCACCGAAGAAGATCCGGCTGGGGTCGGAGGGCGGGGATGAGACCACCACCATGCCGTCCAGCCGCTTGCGCAGGAAACGCACCCGGCGGTCGATCTCGCGCAGCATCTTCTTGCCGTAGATGTACTCGGCGTTCTCCGAACGGTCGCCCAGCGCGGCGGCCTCGGCCACTGCCTGCACGACCCTGGGGCGCTGCACGCGCCACAGGTCGTCCAGCTCCTCGGTCAGGCGGGCATGGCCCTCGGGGGTGATGTACTTGGAGGGGAACATCGCGGCTTAGAGCGTCTCGACCTGGCCCTTCCTGTCGACGATGGCCTGGCTAATGGCGCGCAGGGCCTGGTTCACGTCCTTCAGGCGGGTGTCCTTGAGCACGCCGCCGGCCGCGCCGGGATGGCCGCCGCCCTCGAAATAGCGGCCGGCGATGATGCCGACATCCACGCCGTTATTGGAGCGCAGCGACATGCGGCCGTTGCCGCCGACGCGGATGGCCATGTCCATCTTGCCCTGGTTCTCCATCAGTTCCATCACCACGCCGCGGAACACGTCGTGTGGCCAGTTGAAGAAGATGCCGGCACGGTAGCCGTCGATGCGCAGCATCGGGACCGAACCCTCCGGCAGCATCAGGGCGGAGAGCTTGTGGAACTTGTCCTTCAGCGGGGTCTCGCTGTCGGCGTACACGCCATCATCGACACGCCCCTTGAGGAAGTCCTTGCGGAAGTCGTACACCGCGCGCTCCAGCGCCTCCAGGCTCGCGCCTTCCTCCATGCGGCGGAAGAAGGATTCCATCAGGTGGAAGCGGTACTCGCGCTTGACCTCGTCCAGCGGCGGGGCGAGCTGATCGTCTTCCATCATCAGGCCGATGAGGAAGATCGAGCGGTGGAAGCGCGCGTCCTCCTTCAGCCAGCGGTCGCCCACGTCGATGAAGTCGGCCCGCGCGGCGTACAGCGCGCGCGCCGCATCGTCCAGGTAGGGCGCGACGGCCTCGAAGGCCAGACGGCTGGCGCAGCGACTGGTGTCCAGGTGGTACCAGGCGTGCTTGGCGGCGGCGTCCTCGCCCGTGGCGTGGTGATCCAGCAGCATGACTTCGGGCTTGGGACGCTCGCCCGCGAGCGTCTGCTTGAGCATGGCCGCCATATCCGGGCTGAGCAGCCCATTCCTGGCTGGAGCGGGACTGGGGGCAGTCGATTCGCTGCCTCCCATGCCCTGGATGCGGCGGGCCACCATGTCGGCCTGCTCGGCGGTCAGGTTGAGGTCGGTGATCAGCAGCAGGGATGGCTCCCTGACCTTGGCCATGTCGGCGAAGATGCGCTCAAGCACCGCCGGCACGTCGCGGTAGTCGGCGTTGTAGTAGCGGGCGCGGAAACCGGCGGCGCGGGTCATGTACTGCGCGCCGTAACCGTCGAGGTCGTTGTGGCTGAGATGGAAAAGAAGGACGTCGCGGTTCGGCAGGATGGGAGTGGTCATGCGGCAGGGGGTGTTGAGAGGGCCGGCTATTGTGCCGCAGCGTGGGCGGTTGTCCCAAGCACGCTGGCCGGCTCCTCGTGGATCACGATGTCGGCGCCGGGAAAGGCGTCCTGGATCGCGGCCCGCACCTCGTCGCCGACGTGGTGGGCAGCCCGCAGGGTAATCGCATCGTCGAGGACGACATACACCTCGAAGAAATAGATGCAGCCGGACTGGCGCGTGCGCAGGCTGGCGATGCCGCGCACACCCGGGACTCCCAGGGCCAGGGCACGGACCTGTTCGCCGATCGCGGCGGGCAATTCGCGGTCCATCAACTGGTCCAGCGCGTCGCGCGCGATCTGGACCGCGCTCCGGGCCACGTAGGCGGCGATCAGCAGGCCGATGACGGCATCGGCGCGCGGGAAGCCCCACTGGCTCAGGAGCAGGGCGGCGATGACCGCGAACCCCGACAGCAGGTCGGTGGCGTAATGCAGGGCGTCGGCGCGGATCGCGGTCGATCCGGTGCGCCGCGCCACGCTGTACTGGAAGGTCACCAGCGCCAGGGTGAGGACGATAGAGAACACCATCACCGCCAGGCCAACGTCGCTCTGCTTCAGGGGCTGGGGATGGATCAGGCGGTCCAGGCCCTGCAGGCTGAGCATGACGGCCGAACCGAGGATGAACATCGACTGGGCAAGGGCCGCGAGCGCCTCGGCCTTGCCGTGCCCGAAACGGTGGTCGTGGTCCGGCGGCACCAGCGACCAGCGCACCGCGAGGAAGGTCAGCAGCGAGGCGACAAGATCGGCCGAGGAGTCGAGCAGGGAGGCCAGCAGGCTGACCGAATCGGTGAGCCACCAGCCGCCCAGCTTGGCCGCGATCAGGGCCAGCGCGGTGGCCAGGCTGGCCCACGTGGCGAGGCGCAACAACCGAGCCTGCGACTCGGGATTGGACGGAGCGGACGGCATGGGTTAATAATTAACTGCTATTATCGAGCATCAATTTTATCGAGGAAACAGCCATGAAACAGACCGTCCTGATGGAAAAGTATCCGGTATTCGAGCTGGAGCTGCCCAAGTCCGAGACCACCTTCCAGAGCGTGGACGCGATCATCGCCCATCTGAAGGAGAAGATCGACGCCCACCCGGTCGCGACCTACATCGCGACCTTCGACCACTACGCCCATACCAAGGGGCTGCCCGAGGGCCAGGTGGCGCCGAACATCCTCGACGCCAAGATCATCGTGTTCTGCTTCGGCATCGCCCTGCCCAACCCGCACGTGATGGCGGTGCGCCCGCGCTCCATCGGTGTGGCGGACCTCGGCGACAAGTTCGTGATCAACTTCATGGAGCCGCCGATGCCGGTCGCCACCCAGGCGATGGAGGCGTGGGTCAAGGGGCTGCGCAACGCCTGATCCGGCATCCGTGCCTGAACCCCCCGGGGCCGGTGGCAAAACCACCGGCCTTTTTCGTGCGCTCAATTGTCCATCAAGGCGCGCAGATGGGCAGCCACACTGCGAGCGAGGGCATTCGGCGCATAGCCGCCTTCCAGCATGGAGACGACTTGGCCCTGGCCATGGCGCGCGGCGATGCGCACCACCTCCCCGGTGAGCCAGGCATAGTCGTCCTCAATGAGGGCGAAGTGGGACATATCGTCCTCGCGGTGGCCGTCAAAGCCCGCGGAAACGAGGATCAGCTGGGGCGCATGGGTCGTGAGCCGCTCGAACCAGCTTGCCGCGACCGCCTCGCGCCAGGCGGGGCCCGCCGTGCCGGCAGGCAAGGGCACAGGCAGGCAGTTGCCTGCCCTCGGCGGCGTGCCTGAGTGCGGGTAGAAGGGATGCTGGAAGCTTGAGCAGAACAGGATGCGCGGATCCCCCGCAACGATGTCCTCGGTGCCATCGCCATGATGGACGTCGAAATCGACGATGGCCACCCGCGTAAGCCCCTTCCGCTCCAGCGCGTGCCGGGCGGCGATGGCCACGTTGTTGAACAGGCAGAAGCCGGCAGGCCGTGCCCTCCCCGCATGATGCCCCGGCGGGCGGATGGCGCAAAAGGCTCGCCGGCCGGCCTGCTCCAGCACCCAATCCACCGCCGCGATCCCGCTGCCTGCCGCGCGCAGGGCGGCCGGCAGGGTGTGCGGGTTCATGGCCGTGTCGCCATCGATCTCCACCATGCCGGTGGCCGGGGCGAGCTCGAACAGGCGGTCGACATAGCATGCCTCATGGGCGAGCAGCAGGTCCTCGCGCGTCGCCTGCGGCGCCCCCAGGTGGACCAGCCAGGGGTCGAGACCGGTGGCGATGAGGTGGTCGAAGATGGCCTCGAGTCGTCCGGCGTTCTCCGGATGATGCGGTCCATTGCTGTGCCGCAGGCAGTCGGGATGGGTGATCAGGGCGAGATTCATGCAGGCGCCATCCTTTTCCGTCATCATGTAAGCCAATCATGGCAGGGAAATGAAGGATTATGGGCGCTCACATTCTGGAACAGCTCTTCAACCCGCGTGGCGTGGCCCTGTTCGGCGCGAGCGAGCGCGAGGGCTCGGTCGGTGCCATGGTCCTCGCCAACCTGATCAAGGCGGGCTTCAAGGGTGCGATCGTGCCGGTCAACCCCAAGCACAAGAAGGTGCAGGGGCTGCATTGTCATCCGGACCTGAGCCGGGTCGAGCACGACGTCGATCTCGCCGTCATCGCCACCCCCGCCCCGACGGTGCCCAACATCCTGCGCCAGTGCGGGGCGGCAGGCCTCAAGGGGGCGGTGATCCTCTCCGCAGGCTTCGGCGAGGCTGGCGTGGACGGCCAGCGCCTGCAACGCGAATGCGTGGAGGTGGCCCAGCGTTACCGCATGCGCCTGATCGGCCCCAACTGCCTTGGCATCATGCGCCCCGCCATCGGCCTGAACGCCACCTTCAGCCACAACCAGGCCCTGCCCGGGCAGCTCGCGCTCGTGTCCCAGTCCGGGGCGCTGGTGACGGCGGTGCTCGACTGGGCACAGGCGCGCGGCATCGGTTTCTCGGCCATCGCCTCCACCGGTGATGCGGCAGACGTCGATTTCGGCGATGTGCTCGACTACCTCGCCCTCGACCCGCAGACCCGCGGCATCCTGCTCTACGTCGAGGGCGTACGCCATGCGCGCCGCTTCCTGTCCGGGCTGCGCGCCGCCGCGCGGATGAAGCCGGTGATCGTGCTCAAGTCCGCGCGCCATGCCGAGGGGGCGCATGCCGCGGCCACCCATACCGGCGCCATGATCGGCGGTGACGACGTGTTCGACGCCGCCCTCGAGCGCGCCGGCGTGGTCCGCGTGGAGCGCATCACGCAGTGGTTCTCCGCCGCGCAGACCCTGGCCCAGGGACTCAGCCTGCGTGGCGAGAACCTGCTCATCCTGACCAACGGCGGCGGACCGGGGGTGATGGCCACCGACCGCGCCGCCGACCTCGCCCTGCCGCTCGCGCAGCTCGGGGCCAAGACGGTGGAGACACTCGATGCCGTGCTGCCCGCCCATTGGTCGAAAGGCAATCCGGTCGACATCCTTGGCGACGCGACCCCGGAGCGCTACGGCGAGGCGGTGCGCCTGTGCCTGGCCGATCCCGCCGTCGATATGATGGTGGTGCTGCTCACCCCGCAGGCGATGACCGACCCCACCGGCTGCGCCCGCGCGGTGATCGAGCAGGCCAAGGCCAGCCATAAGCCGGTGCTGGCCTGCTGGATGGGCGAGACCCTGGTCAGTGAGGCGCGCGACCTGTTCGATGCGGCTGGGATAGCGCACTTCCGCTCGCCCGAGACGGCGGTCGAGGCGCTGGCCTACCTCGTCGCCCACCGCCGCAACCAGCGTCTGCTGATGCAGACCCCGGGGCCGCTGACCGACGACACGCCTGCGGACGTGGAGGGCGCGCGCCTCATCCTGCAGGCCGCGCGCGCCGAGGGGCGCACGGTCCTGACCACGCGCGAATCCAAGGCGGTGCTGAGCGCCTTCCACATCCCCACCAACCCGAGCATCCTCGCGCGCACCCCGAACGAGGCCATGCTTGCGGCGGAAAGCATCGGCTTCCCCGTCGCCCTCAAGATCAGCGCCCCGGCCCTCACCCACAAGAGCGACGTGGGCGGGGTGCGCCTGAACGTGCGCAGCGTGCAGAGCGCGCGCCAGCAGGTGCAGGACATGCTGGACCAGGTCCGTGCCCGCCATCCCGAGGTCGAGATCGAGGGGGTGACCATCGAACGCATGGCCGAGGTCGGGCACAAGCGCGAACTCTTGATCGGCGTCACCCGCGACCCGGTGTTCGGGCCAGTCATCGCCTTCGGCCTGGGCGGGACGGCGGTCGAGGTCCTGCGCGACCGCGCGATCGCCCTGCCGCCGCTCAACAGCGTGCTGGCCGAACGCCTGGTCCGCCGCACCCGCGCCGCGCGCATGCTCGAGCAGTTCCGCGACGCCCCGGCGGTGGACCCGAAGCGGATCGAGCAGGTGCTGCTGCGCGTCTCGGAGATGGTGTGTGAGTTACCGGAAATCGCCGCGCTGGACATCAACCCCCTCCTCGCCGGCGAGCTCGGCGTGGTGGCGGTCGACGCGCGCATCGAACTGGCGGACACCCTGCACGGGGCCGAACCCTACGCCCACATGGCCATCCACCCCTACCCTGCCCACTTCGCCCACCAGGCCACGCTGAGCGACGGCCGTGAAATCCTTCTGCGGCCCATCCGCCCCGAGGATGCCGAGCTCGAGCAGGCCTTTGTGCGCGGCCTGTCCGAGGAGAGCCGCTACCTGCGCTTCATGCGTGCGATCGAGGAACTGACGCCCGAGATGCTGGTGCGCTTCACCCAGATCGATTACGACCGCGAGATGGCCTTCGTCGCCCTCTTCGAGAAGGACGGGCAGCAGGAAGAGATCGGCGTGGCGCGCTACAGCGTCGAGCCGGACGGCGAGTCGGCTGAATTCGCCGTGGTGGTGGCCGATGCCTGGCACGGCCTGGGGGTGGGCACGCTGCTGCTCGAGGCGTTGATCGAATCCGCCCGCCAGCGTGGCGTGCGCGAGCTGATCGGCGAGGTACTGCCGCGCAACCGCTCCATGCTGGCGCTGGCGGACCGGCTCGGCTTCAGCCGCCAGATGCTGGAATCGGACGAGGACCTGGTGCGGGTCAGCCGGAGGCTTTGAGGAAGACTGGGCGGATCAGCCCTTCTTCACGAACTCCGACTTCAGGCTCATCGGCCCGATACCGTCGATCTTGCAGTCGATGTTGTGGTCGCCTTCCACCAGGCGAATATTCTTGACCTTGGTGCCCACCTTCACGACCAGGGACGAACCCTTGACCTTCAGGTCCTTGATCACGGTCACGGTGTCGCCGTCCTGCAGGATATTGCCGTTCGCATCCTTGACCACCAGCGCATCCGAGGCATCCTCGTCCGGGGCAGCCTCCTTGGACCACTCATGCCCGCACTCCGGGCAAACGAGCATGGCGCCGTCCTCGTAGGTGTATTCAGAGCCGCATTTCGGGCAGTTCGGCAGAGCGGACATGGTCAACCTTCAATAAGAAAAGACGAAACAAGTCCGCGAATCATATCAGAAAATCATGATGCCTCGGGGCGCGCCTCCGCCACATGCCCGGCCGGTCGCATCAGCGACCCTACGACCATGCCGGCCATCGAGGCGAGGAAGCCCCAGAAATGCGGCGAGATCTCCGCATCCGGCATGACGAACTCCAGCGGCAGCCAAACCAAAAGGCCGACGGCGATCGAGACATAGGCGCCAAAGGTGCTGGCGCGCTTCCAGTACAGCCCGAACACCAGCGGCGCGAAGGCCACCACCAGCGTCACCTTGTAGGAGGCCTCCACCATGGCGTGGATACCGGTCTCATTTTCCAGCGCCCACAGCGCATACAGCGTCACCGCCATGGCGAACACCGCCACCACGAAACGGGTGATGCGCAGCATGTCCTTGTCCTGCACGTCCTTGAACATCCACCCCTTGAGCACGTTCTCCGACAGGGTCACGGAAGGGGCCAGCAGGGTGCCGGACGCGGTGCTCATGATCACCGCCAGCAGCGCGCCGTAGAAGATCACTTGCGCGATCAGCGGCAGGTGGCCCTTGATCAGCTCCGGCAGGATGCTCTCAGCATCGGTGGACAGCAGGCGCTGCACCAAGCCCGGATCGATCAGGTTGGCCGAATAGGTCAGGTACAGCGGTACGGCGGCGAACAGCAGGTAGAACACACCCCCCAGGATCGCGCCCCACATCGCCACGCCCGCACTCTTCGACGAGTTGGCGCGCTGGAATACGTCCTGCTGTGGGATGGAACCGAACGCCACGGTCAGGAACGCGGAGATGAACGCCAGCCAGGCCACCGCGCTCAGCTCCGGCCAGAACATGAACTTCTCGGCCTGTGCCGCGTGCTCCACCACAGGCCAAACCCCGCCGCTCATGCCGCTGACCAGCCAGGCGATGTAGAACAGGCCAATCACGATCACGATCATCTGGAAGAAGGTCGTCATCGCCACCGACCACATGCCACCGACGACGGTGTAGATGAACACCACCGCCGCACCGATCATGATCCCCTGCGCCTGGGTGATCGCCCCTTCCGACAGCACGTTGAACACCACGCCGAGTGCGGTGATCTGTGCCGACACCCAGCCGAGGTAGGACAGCGCAATGGCGATGCCGGTGATGACCTCCACCTTGCGGTCATAGCGCTTGCGGTAGAAGTCGCCGATGGTCAGAAGGTTCAGGCGGTACAGCCTCTTGGCGAAGAAGAGGCCGAACAGGATCAGGCAGATCGCCGCCCCGAACGGGTCCGAGATCAGCCCACCGAGGTTCTCCTCCTGGAAGGTTGCCGGAATGCCCAGCACCGTCTCCGCCCCGAACCAGGTGGCGAACACCATCGCCGTGACGATATAGATCGGCAGGCTGCGCCCGGCGGTGATGTAGTCCCCCGCCGAATGCACGTGCCGTGCCGCGATCAGGCCGATGGCGATAGAGATGACAAGATAGAGGATGACGAAGGTGGTGAGCATTGGGCGTCCTGAATGAGGTTTGGTATTGGGGCTGGTCGCCGTCTCACCTGCAGAGCGTGTGCTTGTTGTGGTCTCTAACCCCTTTAATAAGGGGATGAATTTCGCGGAATTTTCAATGAGCGAGCCGCATGTATCAAGTCTGTGCGTCCTGATGGACATGCACGACAAGCCACAGCGCGCCCTCGCTGGTCTTCAGGACCGCATGCGGCGTGCCGGACGGCAAGAACAGATAGTCGCCCGCCTTCAACGCATGGGCTTTCCCTGCAACCTCAAGCAAGGCCTCCCCGCGAAGCAGCGCCACCCACTCATCCTGGATCTGGACATATTCGGTCGGCGTGATGTTGGCGGAACTGACGATCCGCTCGACAACGAGGTTTTTGTGGGCAAGGAGTGTCTCGAAGCGCTCCCCTTCCGACGGAGGAGCCGCGTTGACAAACAGATTTCCGGCCAGCAGCTCGTTCACCACCCTCCCCTTCCCGCAGAACGCAATAACGCCATTCGACGGGTTAACGCTCCATATTCGAGAAAGGCCTAACGTGCAAGATCAGGGAGCTCCGCCGGCAAGCCGGCGGAGCTCCCCTCTGGAGAGGAATGTTAGAGCGCGCGGTTATAGCCACAATGGGAAAGCTGCAACACGCGCAGCAGAGGATAGTTTTCAGATATGGCACTGCGGCAAGCAACACCACACTCGACGACTTTTGAACGAACCTCGGCGACAAACTCATCAATGGACAATATTTGACCACCTGCAATGGTGTCTCGGCCTTTCGGATGGGATGGAAATACAGCGATTTGGCGCAATGGCGTTTCTGGCGGTAACCACGAGAAAACCTCAGCAAAGATCAGCTTTCGTGCTGCCTCGAATTTCTTTGCGTATCTGGCCTCGCGCGTATCCCACGTATGCGCATCAACCGACGGCTCGTAATGAACTAGATCGCCGGTATGTGGGTTGTAGCCAATGACATCAAGCTCCATTTCCCAACCGCCATGTTTTAGTCGCCCCACCTTGATGTTTCGGCGCACCAAGTAGCCCCGCCAATCGAGGTATTCAACGATGAGTGATTCGAGGTGAGACATAGCGCGCTCTAACGTTCAAGCTCAGGGGCGCGCCGCTTGCGGCGCGTCCCTTGGAGCGCAGTGTTAGGTGTTGCTATCAATTTGAGTTGAGTCCGTGTTCGCGTGTGAGAAGAACTGATTTCCAGTGCGACTCCCTTCGCAATATGCTCTCTCGACTCTCATGGAGGTCGGCGATTTCGAGGACGGAGAATCGGAAATGCGACGAGCGGCCTGCCCCCTCAAGCTTGAGCAGTTGCTTCAGTTCAACATTGCCGCCGTGGCCCGTAGCCGAGTAGGCTAGCCAGCGTTGCCAAATACCGCCTTCACCGGAAGCGCTACCGACATAAAGCTTTCCAGTCTTGGTATCGGAGATGAGATAGACACCGGCAACGCTGGAAAGAGCAGCTTTCCAACTCTCGATGGCCTGACCTGTGATGATGTCCATCTCTTCCTTTGATAGGTCGATTGCGCGGTAACCGGGGAATTCAGCGATGCGAAGGCGTTCCGCCAATATTTCGCTGAGAAGGATTTGATCGTTCCATCGATCGCCTTTGAGATACGACTGCCGACCGGGCCTCTCAAAATGGGCGATCAATCGTCCGTTCATCTCTGCGCACGAAGCGATTTCGCTCAGTTGATAATAGTAGTTCGACTGCCTCTCTTCACAACCGGCCGCCGTGTAGGCGCCACCGAAGAGCCATTTGTTCGGGGACGGCAGCGCAATGAGAGAAACGACGAAGCGTTTCTCGAAGTTTCTTTTTGTCTGCCACCGTTGCCACTCGGGAAAGTCGCCAGCCATGTAAACGTCGAGCGGGTTGTCCTCGCCATTCCACGTAGCCAAGTGAATCTTTGTCTCATCGGGTGTAATGGCGGGCTCCATCAACTTGAGCAGATCAAAAACGCGCATGGCTTGCAACACCTAACGTGAATTATACGGCGCACTGCGCCGTATAAGATCCAAACTCTTGACGCATAACCCCCAAAACACCATTCCAAGTCATTGATTTTCTTA
>FWPV01004799.1_pt1 | contig 11336 bp, 4 predicted proteins | sample 2228371 | NCBI WGS metagenome assembly FWPV01 (sample SAMEA103939776, study PRJEB20133) | metagenome | reverse complement strand
AAACAACCGCAAGCCGTCATCCGCAAGGTGTTGAAGGAGGACCCCATCGTCTCGGTCGCCGAACTGGCTGCCCGATTTCACACCTCCGAGAGCACCATCCGCCGCGACTTGGCGGAAATGGCCCAGCAGGGCGTCATCAAGCGGACCCACGGGGGAGCCATATCCCAGATCGCGGCACCGGAGGAGCCGAAACCGTCGGAAGAGCACAAACCCGAACTTACCGTGGACCTGGCCAAAATCCAGGGGGAGGAACTGGCCCGAATGGCCGCTGCCGCCAGCAGACTCGTAAACGAGGGGGAAACCATCATCATTGATTCCGGCCCAGGCACCCTCCAATTGGCTCGGCGACTCAAGGCCAGCCGCCGAAACCTGACGGTGCTGACCAACAACCTGGAAGTGGCGCTGGAACTCAGCGAGTCCTTCGGCGTTAGCGCCATCCTCACGGGCGGCCTTGTGCGCGGCCTTCGCAGCGGGCTTGTCGGTTACGTCGCGGAACAAACGTTGCGAGGAATGCAGGTGGACAAACTCTTTCTGACCGCCCCGGGCATTGACCAGGAGCGCGGACTCACCACTTCACAACTAGAAGAAATCACCGTCAAACAGGCCATGATCCAGGCAGCGCGAGAAGTGATCTTGCTGGCGCAGCACAACCTTTTCGGCAAGGTGGCGCTCGTATCTTTCGCCCCTCTCACCGCCGTTCACAAAGTGGTAACCGGCCGCGAGTTGCCGCCCGACATGATCGCCACGATCGCGCGCCTGGGCATAGAAACCATCCTGGCCTGATCGTGCGGAGGATGCACCATGTCGCTGTATCTTGAGCAGAGGCTTGAAGGTCAACTCAAGATCACGCCCCAACTCATCATCGCCAATGAGGTCCTGGCGATGTCTGCGGCTGAACTAGAGCAAGCCGTCGCTCAAGAGGTGGAGCAGAACCCGGTCCTAGAGGTCATTGAGCACGAACTATGCCCTCGGTGTGGCCACCCCCTGCGAGGAGCCCACTGCCCCTATTGCGCAGGCCGGACGCCTCCACGCCGCGACACATGGGAACCCGAAGGGTGGAACTACCGCGACTACCGGACCCTGGATGTGGAGGAAGAAGACGACGATCCCATTTCGCGCGTGCCGGGCGAAACCACGCTCGCCGAGTACCTCACCTGGCAGATACGGCCGGCCCTGCCTTCCGAAGATCACGTCATCGCTCAGTATCTGATTGACAGCCTGGACAGCCACGGCTATCTCACCGTGTCGGCCGAGGACGTCGCGGCCAACCTGGGCGTAACCCGCGACCGCGTCCAGCGCGTTATCGCCGAATTGCAGCGCCTAGACCCGCCCGGCATCGGCGCGCGCGGCCCCCAAGAAGCCCTTCTCATCCAGTTGCAGCGCATGCGCGAGGACGGCAAACCTCGTCCTCTGGCCGAAGCCATCATCTCCGAATGGGACCTTTTCCTCAAGCAGCAAATCCGTGCGCTCGCGCGGGTCCTGAAGGTTACAGAGCAGGAAATCCGCGCCGAGTATGAATTCATCAGGGTCAACCTCAATGCGAAACCGGCCCACGCCCATTGGGCCCTGGGGCAGGCCAAGCCTGCGTCGGACACCGTCTACATCCGGCCGGATATTGCCATCCGCCGGCGGCCCGCACCCGACACCGGGTTTGAGGTGGAAGTGCTCCCGGGCCGCTCGTTCACCCTGCGCATCGCGCCCGAGTACAAGCGCCTCGCCCAAGAACTGGAACATACAGCCGACCCATCCGGCGAACAGGCGAGGGAACAACTCAAGGAATACATGTCCAGGGGCAAACTGTTCATTCGGTGCGTCAACCAACGTTGGCAAACGCTGCAGATGATAGGGGATTGGCTGGTCAATTATCAGGCCGATTTCTTGGAGAACGGCAACCGATCCATCAAACCAATTACGCGGGCAGAACTGGCAGAGCAAATCGGAGTCCACGAATCCACCGTGAGCCGCGCCATCGCCAACAAGTACGCCCTGCTCCCTAATGGGCGCGTCATCCCTCTTGCCGACTTCTTTGACGAATCCTTAGCCGTAAAGGATGTCCTGTTGGAAATCATCGCGCAAGAGAAGCGCCCTCTCAGCGACCAGGAACTGGCGAAGCGGCTCGCCGAGCGCGGCTATCCCATCGCGCGCCGCACGGTGGCCAAGTACCGGCAGGAATTGGGCATCCTTCCCGCCCGACTCCGAGGGTCATGAGCGCGTCCAGGAGGTAATTGACGAGACATGCGCAGATTCTGGCGGTTCGCCCTAGTCCTCATACTTGCCCTGCTCCTTGGCGGGCTGGCCTACCAGTACGTCTGGAAATCCTTGCAGGCGCAAAGCACCCGAAGCGCCCAGGAGGCACAACGCGCCTGGCTTCAGGACCATGGCCAAATCGTCATTGCATCCCAGCCGAACCGTCCCCCCTTCTACTTCCAATCCGAGGCGGGCATCTACGGGGGATTTGACCAAGAACTGATCGCCGGGCTGGCGATGACGCTCAACGCCGACATCCGCCTCATCCCCATGGCCACAGAGGACGCGCGCGTTGCCCTCTCCATCGGCGAGATAGATGGCATCATGGGACAGGAACCCGGCCCGGAACTCGCGCCGTTCTACGCCTTTACCCAGCCCTACCTCAGCAACGCCCAGGCCATCTTCGTAACCGCGGACAGGCTGGACATCCATTCGCTGTCCGACCTCGCAGGGCGTGCCGTGGCCGTCGTACCCAGCAGCCCGGCGGCCTACCTGGTCCAGTCCAATGCATCCATCCAGGCCGTGCTCGTCCCCAGCATCCAGGACGGGCTGAGCCGCCTCCTGTCCGGCGAAGTGGAAGCCTTCGTCGGCGACGAACTTTCAAGCCGCAACCTGATTCAGCGCAACAACCTCGGAGGACTGGTCAAAGCCGTTGGCGAGCCGCTCCGTCGCCGTGGCTACGCCATCGCCGTCCGCAAGAACAACTCCGAACTTCTCTCCCTGCTCAATTCAGGGCTTACGGCCCTGGAAAGCACCAAGATGAAAGACAAGATCGTCCGCAAATGGTTCGGCACGACAACCGAGAGCACCGGCACCCTGCCCGACAACTGGCTTCCCTGGGCTGGCGTCGGCCTTCTGGCCCTCTGTCTCCTGGCGGCAGCCACCTACGCGTGGATCCGCTCCATGAGTCGCAAAATTGCCGAGCGCACCCACAAACTGCGCGAATCCGAGCAACGCCAACGCGTGCTGATAGAAAACGCCAACGATGCCATCTTCTCCATTCATCCGGCGGACACGGGCATCCTTGAGGTCAACCGCAAAGCCGAGCAGTTCACAGGCTATCGGCGCGAAGCCCTCCTCCACATGCGCCTCAGCGACCTATTCCCGCCCGACTTGCGCGAGCGCAGCGTCGGAAAACTGCAAGAGGTGTTGCTCAACGGATCGGGGACATTTGACGACATGGTCTTCGTTCGCCAAGACGGCACCCGCATGGATGTGGACATCAGCGCCAGCGTCATTGAGTTCGACCGCCGCAAGGTCATCCAAATCCTTGCCCGCGACATCACCGAACGCAAAGAAATGGAGCGCGAACTCCTGCGGCGCAACCGCAACTTGTCTGCACTCAACACCGTCTCGGCCACCGTAGGCCGCTCACTGGAACTGGACGAAATCCTAGACGCGGCGCTGGATGCAGTGCTAGACGTTGTCGGAGCCGACATGGGCGCCATCTACCTGTTTGACGAGGAAACCGGGAACCTCGTGCTACGGGTCTACCGCGGTGAACCACCCGTATTGGCCGTTCAGTCCCGGCCCTTCACCGAGCCCAACGGCAACACCACCATCACCGCCCACAACGGCAACGTGGCCCAACTGGCCGGAGCCTGGTGGCCTCAGGCCTCTCATCCCCATCTCGGCTCCTTTGTCAGCGTCCAACTGCGGGTCAAGGACAAACTCCTGGGCGTCATGAACGTCGCGAGCCAGAAACAGCGATGGTTCACCCAGGAGGACGTGGACTTGCTCACCGCGGTGGCCAATCAAATCAGCGTCGCCATTGAGAACGCCATGCTCTTCACGGAACTGCGCACGGCCATCGGCGACCTGTTCGTCATCAAGCAATTCAACGAGAACGTGCTGCAGAGCATGACCAATGGCCTTATCACCGTGGACCTGTCCGGCCGCATCACATCCACCAACATCGCCGCCGCCAAGATCATCGGCTACCCGCGCGAACACCTACTGGGCAAGCCGGTCCAGCAGGTGCTGGTCTCCTCCAACAGCCTGCAAGAGGTCCTGTCGGATACCCTACAAAAGGGCATTCCATGCTCCAACTACGAAACCGTCATCACCCATCGGGACGGACATGAAATCCCCATCGGACTGAACGCCTCCCCATTGCGCGACAATCAGGGGGTCGTAACCGGGCTTCTCCTGGTCTTCAGCGACCTCAGCGAGATCAAGAAAATAGAAGAGGAGAAGCGCAGGTTGGACCGCCTGGCCGACCTGGGCGAAATGGCCGCCGTTCTGGCCCACGAACTGCGCAACCCACTCGGCTCCATCAGCGCGGGCATCCAGCATCTGGCGCGAAAGATCACCGACCCCGCCCAGCAGCGCGCCATTCAACTCATCTTGGAGGAGACCGAGCGGGTCAACCGCCTCATAGAGAACGTCCTGATGATCTCGCGTCCGCCAACGCTGGACCTGGTCCCTGCGCAGGTACAGGACATCGTGGAGAATGTCCTCGCCCGCTGGCACGGCAAGGCCGCCGAGAGACGCGTGCGCATCACCAAGAACTACGCCCCCGGCATCGGCTCCTGTCTGGTTGACCCGCTTCGACTGGACCAGGCGCTGTCCAACCTCATCAGCAACGCGCTGGACGCCATGCCCAACGGCGGAGACCTGCGCATCAGCGTGCGCAAGGTACGCCTGATCCCCGATGCCACCAACGAGGCGTTACAGCGAGATGTGGCCATCGGCCCGGATGAGTGGATCCGCATTGAAGTGGCCGACACAGGTATCGGAATCCCGGAGGACAAACTCCCCCAGATCTTTGAGCCATTTGTAACGACGAAAGCCAAGGGCACAGGCCTCGGCCTCGCCATCACCCGCCGCATCATCACCGATCACCGCGGCACCATCTCGGTGCGCAGCAAAGAAGGCGTCGGCACCGTGTTTACCGTTGACCTGCCGGCCGCCGCCTAGACGCTAGTGTGAGGGAACAGAATGGCCGCAACCATACTCATCATTGACGACGAACAGACACTCAATCACTTCGTCCAGGAAGACCTGAGAGAAGCCGGGTATGAGAGCCTTGGTGCGCTCACGGGCCAGGAAGGCCTGGCCCTCATCCGCCGCCAAGAGGTGGACTTGGTCTTGCTGGACCAGCAACTGCCCGACATGCACGGGCTGGACGTGCTCAAGGCCATCCGCGAGGAAGAGCCGGACATCCCGGTCATCATCGTTACGGGCCACGGCGCGATAGATTGCGCCGTGCAGGCCATGAAACTGGGCGCCTACGACTACATGAAGAAGCCCTACAATCTGGACACACTCCTCATGATCGTGGCGAAGGCCCTGGAAGCCTCCGCCATGCGCAGAGAAATCCGTCGCCTGCGCCGAGAAGCCCGCAACCGCTATGCGCTCACCTGGATCGTGGGCGAAACCCCGCAGATGAAGGCAATCGCGCAACTCCTCATGCGCGTCGCGCCCACCAACGCCAGTGTCCTCCTCCAGGGCGAGAGCGGCACCGGCAAGGAAGTCGTCGCCAATGCCATCCATCAGCAGAGCAATCGTTCAGAGCAAGCCTTCGTCGCCCTGAACTGCGCGGCTATCCCTGACGCGCTGCTGGAAAGCGAACTCTTCGGCTACGAAGCAGGCGCATTCACGGGCGCGCACAAGCAGAAGAAAGGCCTCATTGAGGCCGCCGATGGCGGAACGCTGTTCCTGGACGAAATCAGCGGCATGAAGCCGGAAATGCAAGCCAAACTCCTCCGAGTCCTGGAAACGCGCACCTTGCGACGGGTGGGCGGCACCCGCGACATCAAGGTGGACATCCGCATCATCGCCGCATCCAACCAGGACCTCGTCCAGGCCATCCGCGAGGGCACCTTCCGCGAAGACCTCTACTATCGCCTGGGCGTCGTTACCGTAAACCTCCCCCCTCTGCGCGAGCGCATCGTGGACCTGCCCCTCTTCGTTGCCGCCTTCATTGATGACTTCAACCGATCCACGGGACGGAACATTACCGGCGTCTCCGCCGAGGCCCTACAACTGCTCAAGGCCTACTCTTGGCCCGGCAACATCCGCGAACTCCGCAACGTGATAGAGCGCGCTATCATCCTTTGTGACGGCGATGAGATCCGGCCCCAGCACCTCCCCGCCGAGATCGCCGCCGGCCGGCCCAATGCCGCGCCCGAGCCCGCCCAATTCGCCCAGGGCGACAGCACGCCCTCCAACGGCCATGGCCTGAACCTGAAAGAGGCCGTCGCCCAACTGGAAGAAAGCCTGATCCGCAGGGCCCTGGCCCTCGCAGATGGCAACCAAACCCGCGCCGCAAACGCACTCGGGATCTCCCGCGACGAGTTGCGATACCGAATGCGCAAGTACCAAATGGAGTAAAGGAGCCAGCCCCTTCCTCGGACTTCGGTTACCGCAACTCGCCCTCTCTACGGTCTGACGGGCCATCTCCCACCCCGGATGGCCCGTCAGGTTCTATCCGCAACCCCCGGTGGCATAGAACTTGCAACCTCACGGGTGAAACGCGCGCACGTGCTGTCTGCGCGAATGAGACCACGCGTGAAACCGATTACACGCACTCTTCCAGAAAGGGGCTTGCATATGATCACCAACCTGCAACTCGGAATGGCGATCACCCTCTTTGTCATCGGGGTCGCCGCGTGCGTCGCCGGCCTCTGGACCATCCTCGCTCGCGACTACCAGCAGACCCTGCGCACCCTGTCCGCCCAGTCGGCGAAAATCGGCGCACGGGCCGCCTTGGAAGATGGCATCGCGCCCATCATTGACTCGGCCGCCCGTCTGGTGGAAGCCGTGAGCCAACTGATTCGGACGGCAGTGGGCATCGGCGTATTCCTCTGCTGCGGCGGGATCCTCATTTGCCTCGTCGCGTTCTGGATGATTTCCAGAATATAGGGGGTGAACCGTGACAGTCAAACAATCCTCAAAGAGCACGCCGGTGGGTGGACCTGTGGGCGAGTACCTCCAGGCCCTCGTGCACGATGAGCGCCTGCTCCGCGCCTGGCAATCCTTTCTGCAGCCGATCTCGGCCATCCGCGCCGCCACGCAGGGCCGCTCCGAAGACATCGTGAGCGTCCTCACCACGATGGGGCCCCTCGCCCTCATCCTCGGCGAGCCTCTCAGTGGCAAGAGCACGCTCCTGGCGTACCTCGCATACGAAGCGGCCAATCGCTATCTGCTCGCCGCACCGGACGAGGGGACAACGCGCCCTATCCCAATACTTGTGGACGCCGAGGCATGTCCACCTGACGCGACGCCCGACGGCATCATCGGCCAAGCCTGGGAGAAATACGGCATCAGCCCGACAGACGACGCAAATCGCCGCTGGCCCGATGAGGCCTCGGTACTGTTCCTGATAGACGGGGTAGATCGCATCGGTGGAGTGCCCTGCCCCAAATGGATCCGTGAGGTGTCCACTATCGCCGCCCGGCCCAACAGCAAGGCCAGGGTAGTATTTGCATCGCGGCCAGAAGGCTGGCCTGGCCGTGCCTGGGGGTTGCCCGACATCCCCATCCTGCGCCTAGGCCCCTTGTCGGATGAGGACATCGCCGCCATCCTCTCATCCAGGCTCACCGGTGAGCAGCGGAGGCGGGTCAATCGCATCTTGCGGCGGGACAGCGCACTCTGGGACATCGTCCACCTGCCCCTGTTTCTATCTATCGTGTTAGAACTCCTGGAAACGTTGACCCAGGTTCCTTGGTGGAACCTTGCCCAGATCATCATCGCGGCCATCACCCGCATCCTCGCAGACAAGGGCAACGCCTCCCCGTCCCCGGAGCACGCCCTGCGCGCCACAGGCTTGGTGGCCCTGGCAGAGAACATGGAACGCCAGGGGCGCGACCTCATCGGCCTCCACGAGGCCAACGAAATCCTTCTGCAGAGTGCCGCGGCCCAGAAAGCCAACGCGCTCGCATCGGCCCGACAGATGGGTATCCTCGTGGAAGCGCCCGACTCCGGCGTCCGATTCCTGCACCGAGCGGTACAGCGGTATCTGGCGGCCCTTGCGCTGCGCGACCGCCTCAACGAACGGCAAGAGATAACCCTGGCTCAGGACAACCCCGCCCTTTGGGAGATGTATGTCTCGCTACAACCCGAGCCACAACAGGCCATCGTTCGGCTCTTGCAAGCCGGCAGCGCTACCCTGGCCCCTCTGGCGGCCCGTGCCCTTCGCCACAACCTACCTCCCGATCGGCTAAGCAAGGCCATGCGTAGCCTGAGGAACGCCGACATACCCCCCGATGTCCTTCGCGACCTCGGCGCGGCGCTCATCGGTGCGGGCGAGACCGAAGCCGGAACCTACATCCTGCAAGCCCTCATGCCGCAGGAGCCTGCGACATCTGACGAGGGTCGCTCGCTGGCCGCAACCGCAGACCTCAGCCATCCCGGACGATTCCTTGACATCGGGCGGCTCGCCCGCTGCCTAGAACGAGGCATACTCCTCCGCCTCATGAACGAATCGGACCGCGCCCAGTCCGAGTTGCAGCGCGCGCAGGATGAGGCATCGGCACTGTACGCCGTCATCTGCGCCGAGCAGGGGCTTATCCACCTCGCCGAGGGACACGATGAGGAGGCCCTATCCCAATTCCGCCTCGCCCTGGCGCGCCAGCCCAACGCGCCCGAACACCATTACTGGGCGGGAGTAGCCCTCAACCGACTCGGAAGGCCCGGCGAAGCCATTGAGCGCCTCCAGCGGGCGGGTTCGCTCCTGCCCAACAATCCCGCCATTCTTGCCGAGTTGGGCCGCGCCTACCGGCAGCGCGGCTGGTTCGGAGAGGCCCTCGCGGCATATCAGCAAGCCTCCCAACTCGCCCCGAACGACGGGCGCTACATGCGTCTGGCCGCGCTCGTCCTGGCCGAACAGGGCCTGCTGGAACAGGCCATCGCGCGCATGCAACAGGCTATCTCGCTGCAGCCCGATTGCGCCGAGTGGTACGACGAACTCGGCACCCTCCTCGCAAACGCAGGAAATTGGCAAGCCGCATGCGTCCGTTTCCGCGAGGCCGTGGAACTGTCATCGGGCGATGCCGAATACCTGCGGCATCTGGCCCAGGCCGAAAGTCATCTGGGCCGCCACAACGTGGCCATTGAATTATACCGCCGTGCGCTGGACCTGCGCCCAGGCCAGGCCCAGTGGATGTCCGAACTCGGCGACGTACTGGAGCAACAAGGGGAATTGGCCCAGGCCATCAATGCCTATCGCCAGGCTTCGGTCATTGACCCAGGCGAACCTCGCTACCGGCTCGCCGCTGCTCGGCTATTCCAAAAACTAGGCCAGCCCGATGATGCCATGAACGAGATACAGGCCATCCTGCGCGAAAACCCCAACGCCGCCGACGCGCACCGAGCGGCCGGTGCCATCCATGAAGACACAGGCAACCTGGAAGCCGCGCTGGAAGCCTACCGCACCGCGGCGCGCCTGGCGCCCGCCAATGCCGACGTGCTGGTGGACGTGGCCCGCGTGGAGACGGCCATGGGCCTGCTGGACCAGGCCCAAGCCACCCTGGATAAGGCCCTTGACATGAACCCTGACGCCGGAGCCGCCTACCTCCAACTGGGCATCCTTCTGGAAAGGGGCAATCACCTGACCCAGGCGCGGAACGTCTATGAAAAAGCCGCGCAACTGCTGCCGGGCCACATAGAGCCGCTCCTTCGGCTCGGATCCGTACTGCACAGGCTCGGCGAAAGTGCCCGCGCTGCGACCTTGCTTTCGCAGGCGGTGGCCGCCGCGCCCAGCGATCCCCGCGTCCAGTTCCAAATCGGCGAGGTGTACGCCGACATGGGCGACATGGAGCGCGCCCTTGGACACTACCGTCAGGCCAGTGCTCTCGCCCCATCCGAATGGCTCTACCGCCAGCGGGTTGCGGCGAGCGCTGCCAAACTCGGCCGCCTGAACGAGGCCCGCGAAGAAGCCCTCGCCGCGCTCAAAATGGCGCCGAACCAGCCCGAATTACAGGCCCAACTCGCCGAGATCCACGCCTTGGGCAACGACATCCCCAAGGCCATAGACGCACTCCAGAAAGCGGTTGCGTTGGCTCCGTCGTCCTTGCCCTACCGCCTTCGTCTGGCCGACTTGCAGAAGCAGGCCGGCGATCTGGAAGGCGCAAAGTCCACCCTGGCGCAGGCCCTCCAGAGTGCACCCGACCACGCCTCGGTGCACTACGAAATGGGCATACTGCACGAGTATGACCACAACTGGGCCGATGCCCTTCGCGAATTTGGGCAGGCGGCCGCGCTAGACCCGACACAAGCCCGCTACCACGCTGCCATGGGACGGGTCTTGCGGCAAGCCGGGGACACGAAGGCGGCCAAAGCCGCGTTCCAACGGGCCCTGGAACTCTCGCCCAACCATGCAGAAGCCCTTCTGGAAATGGCAGAAATCCTCGCCCAGGAGGGCCAGGAGAAACACGCCCTAGAACAGGCCAAGCGCGCCATGGAACTCCGTCCCAACTGGGCTCCCGCCCTCATGCTGTACGGCCGACTCTGTCGCATCCAGGGCATGCACGGTGAGGCCCGGCGGGCCCTGTCTACAGCCCTGTCCACAGACCCCTCCCTGGCCCAGGCGCACCACGAGATGGGCCTCCTGTACCAGGAACAGGGCAACTTGGATGCCGCCATCGCCTCGCTCCGCAAAGCGGTGGAACTGGCCCCCGACCGCCACGAATTCCGCCGATCGCTCGCCATCGCCCAGAGCCAGACAGCCAATCCCGACGAGGCCATCGCCATTCTGGAATCGGCCATCAGCCTTATGCCCGATGACGATGGACTACACGCACAACTGGGCGAGGCTTTCGCCCGCAAAGGTTGGCTCGGCGAGGCCATCAAACAATGGCGGCGCGCCCTGGAGATCGCGCCCGACAATGCCCGCTACCACAGCCGCCTGGGGGCGCTTCTCGCGCAGAACGGCCAGACCGGCGAGGCCTATGAGATGTTGCGTCGTGCGGCCACGCTGGAACCCGGCGACCCGGCCATCCTGTGCGATTTGGGCGACCTCTACGCCGCCCAGGGACTGGCTCACGAAGCCGAACGCGCCTACACCCGTGCCGCGGAGGTCTGCAGCGACGACGCCCAGGCCCTCCAACGCATCGGCCTTTCGCTTCACAAACTGGGCAAGGCCGAAC
>FWPV01014824.1_pt1 | contig 11337 bp, 11 predicted proteins | sample 2228371 | NCBI WGS metagenome assembly FWPV01 (sample SAMEA103939776, study PRJEB20133) | metagenome | reverse complement strand
TACATGCCAAACAGCGGCTACAGTGAAACGAGAAGGGCCATCGCGGAATTTCTTTCGGAGGAATCCGGGTTGCCCTTCAATGAGGATCACCTGGTCATGACCGTTGGAGCAGCCGGGGGCCTCAACGTCGTCTTCAAAGCCATCCTGGACGAGGGCGACGAGGTCGTCGTCCCATCTCCTTATTTCATGGAATTCAAATTTTACATCGAAAATAGCGGAGGTCGGATTCGGCTCGTCGAGACGAACGATGACTTCTCCCTAAACGTGTCAGAGATTGAGAAAGCCATTCATGAAAAGACCAAGGCTGTCCTCATCAATTCTCCGAATAACCCGACCGGAGCTGTTTACGACAAGAAATCCCTCGAACGCTTGGGGGAGGTGTTGAGAAAAAAGAACAAAGAGCTTGGAAAAACCCTCTACCTCGTCACCGATGAGGCGTACCGGCGGATCGTCTATGATGGGATTGAGATGCCGATCCATTTCCATTATTACCCCCAAACCATCCGGGTGACCTCTCATTCCAAAGATCTCTCCCTCCCGGGAGAAAGGATCGGGTACGTCGCCGTCAGTCCACTCTGTGAAGGGTGTGAAGAACTTGTCTCTGCTCTCATCTTTGCCAACCGAACGTTGGGATTCGTCAATGCCCCGGCCCTCATGCAGAGATTGGTCGCCCCACTCCAAAGAAATTCAATCAAGATCAGAGAGTATGAGGAGAAGCGGGATCTCCTTTATGGAGCGCTGAGGTCCTTCGGTTACGAGGTCGTCAAACCCCAGGGGGCGTTTTACCTCTTTCCCAAAGCTCCCATTGAAGACGATGTGGCTTTTGTCAAAGAACTTCAATCGAAAAGAATCTTGGTGGTGCCCGGGAGAGGTTTCGGGAAACCGGGTTACTTCAGGATCGCTTACGCGGTGGAGACGAAGACCATCGAAGGGGCCCTCCCAGGATTTCAGGAATTAGCGGTCAAGCATGGACTAAAGGGAAGATAGGGTAGAGTCGAAAATCTAATTCGAAATAACAAAGGCCAGGATGGGTCTGTTCCGATTCGCGGTCAATCGAGGCCGAAGAGGGATCGGAGGCGCTGCATATCGACATGCCTTTCGATCCAACGTCCAAGCGTCTCACCATCTGGCCTCTTTTTGAGAAATGGGGCATAGGGGAGCTCTCCAAGGACAGGGACATTCAAGAAGCTTTTGAGGACGGAAGGATTCGTTTTCTCCGCCAATCCTCTGCGTGGTCTTACGTGGTTAAAGATGACCCCTGCGACACGTATCCTCCTCTGCCTTGCCATCGCAACGGAGAGAAGGGTGTGGTTGATCGTTCCCAGACTGGTTCTGGATACGATGAGCAGGGGAAGATCCAACCGAGAAGCCAGGTCAAGCATCATCATCCGACGCGTGATAGGAACGAGAAGCCCACCCGCTCCTTCAACCAAGAGAGCGTCGTGATTGGCCATAAGGGCCTCGTATGCTCGAGCGATCGTGGCAAAACGGATGGAAACCTTTTCCATCCGCGCTGCCGTAAAAGGTGCGAGGGGTCGTTTCAAACGGTACGGGGAGATGAGCGGCAGGGGATCCTCTACGCCAACGACTTTTCTAAAGAAAAGAGCGTCGGACGAACGGGACGAAAATCCTGTCTCGACGGGCTTCATGATCCCCACATTCAGTCCCGATCTTCTCAACGAGGCGGCCAGCCCCGCAGTCACGACTGTCTTTCCCACGCCGGTATCCGTTCCCGAGATGAAAAGCCCGTTACACCCTCTTTTTCCCATTTGTCCGAAAATGAAGAGCCTTCTCGCCCCGATCTAAACTGCTGAACGCCCTCCGATGTCCATATCTTTCCATCCGGAGGCGGGGGAGCCACTATCTCAGCAACTTGGATGCGATCGTAGCCACGTGCTTTCCCTGGAAACGCGCCGCTGCCAACTCATTTTGGCTCGGCATGCGTTCCCCTTTGCTCCCAGCGATCGTCGATGACCCGTAGGGAGAGCCACCGGTGATTTCATCGGTCCGCATCTGTCCTTGAAACGTATACGGCAAGCCGACCACAATCATTCCATGGTGAAGAAGGGTGATGTGAAAACTGAGGATTGTTGACTCCTGACCACCATGCTGGGTGTTTGAGCTTGTAAAGACACTTCCCACCTTGCCCACGAGGGCGCCCCTTGCCCAGAGTTGCCCTGTCGCATCGAGGAATTGTCTCATCTGCCCGCACATGTTTCCAAACCTTGTGGGCGTACCAAAAAGGATTGCATCTGCGGAGGCGAGCTCTTCAACGTTGCACACAGGGATGTGAGCAAAGGCCTTTTGCGGTTCAATGGCACCCATCTTTCCAAGAACTTCCTTGGATAGGGTTTCAGGAACGCGCCGTAGCTCCACCTCCGTCCCTGGAACTTCCCTTGCCCCTTCTCCCACGGCCTCTGCAAGACGATAGACATGACCATACATGGAGTAAAAGACGACCAAAACCTTCATCGATTGCACCTCCCTTTCCTTTAAGATGTTTCCACCGCATCCTACGATTAGACTTTAACCTACCCTCGTCATTCGTGCAAAGAGATCCGAGTGTCCCTCTGGAAAATCTCTCAGGCGTAAGTTGACACGTTTTCCCCGATCTGCTTAAATAGAAGTTAAATGAAGATTACCGCCATTATCCCAGCCCGTTATGGTTCGACACGCTTCGAAGGGAAACCCCTGGCCGACATCGTTGGCAAGCCCATGATTCAGCATGTCTATGAGGGCGTTTGTGAGTCCAGGTTGATCCAGAAAGTGATAGTGGCCACCGATGACGAAAGGATCGTTGAAGCAGTAAAGGGATTTGGCGGCGATGCGGTCATGACATCCCCAGATCACCCTACAGGGAGCGATCGAGTCGCCGAGGTGGCACGAAAACTCAAATCCGAGATCATCGTGAACGTCCAGGGGGACGAACCCCTTATCAGGGGTTCAATCATCGACAAAGCCATTCGACCCCTCCTCAACGATGAGACCATTTCCATATCCACCCTGATGACGGGGATCAAGGAGGTGAAGGATTGGTTGAATCCCCACGTGGTCAAAGTGGTCGTCGACCAGAGAAATTTTGCCCTCTATTTTTCTCGATCTCCCATCCCGTTTCCTCGTGACTTGCATATCGATCGCTTACAGTCGAACCCTTTCGGGACGAAAAGGCCCCTTCCAAGGAGGGTTTATAAACATATCGGGGTCTACGTTTACCCCCGCTCATTCCTCTTGCGCTTCACAAGAATGAAACCAACCCCCTTAGAAAAACTTGAGAAACTCGAGCAACTTCGAGCCCTTGAAAACGGCTACCGCATCAAGCTAACCGTTGTCTCCTACGAACCTCTCTGCGTCGATACTCCCGAGGATTTGGAAAAGGTTGTGAAATATCTGGCTAAGCCTCGCCAAACCCCTTGTTAAGAGTGCGATAGGACCTAAGGGCTGAAATAGAAAAGCTTTTTTCCATAACGGAAGGCCGAGATCACCCTTTTGGTATGCTCCCGTTTTCCGCCGGGACCAAACTATTCAGCAATAACTGACGGCTCTCTTGGCAATCCCAGGTGTTGATTTTCGGGCCTTTTTAGTGTATAGTTACATATGTAACAAGAAGGGAGAAAGGATTTAAGAAGCCCAATGCTCCGCTTTCCAATCTTCATTCTCCTCCTGGTCCTTTCTCTTTCCTTCTCCTGCTCTACCCCGTCATGGTTCCCCATTAAGAAGGGCCCACCCCACAGGGCGAAAATGAAGGAATTGGTGAACAAAGAAGTGGTCATCGTCGATGGGGAAGAGTTTGTCAAGGTCTTGAATCCCAAGGGGTCAGAAGGAACCGGCAAAGCATCATACCTCTATGTCCCGGTAGATGAATATCTTGCGAAGAAGGAGACCTTTGAGGCGGCTCCTACAATCCCGGGGCCGATCTCTCGGGGAGCGGGAACGTCCATTGCTCCGGCGCGCCCGGAAACGGCTGAGATGGAAATCCCCGTCCAATCCTCGGTTGTTTCGGAGGCTCAACGGTTGAGGCGAAAGGTGGTTCTGGCCCATTTCGAAGATCGATCGCCGATGAACGACGAAACTTACGGGGACTGGCTGGCAGAGGAACTCGCCAGCGAGGTTGTCCAAAGGTCTCAAACGATTCTTTTCGTGGACTATCCAATGGTGAAGCAGTTTCTCGAAAAAGAGGGCCACACCTATCTCGATCTCAAGACGGCGAAGGTCCTGCGGTTACTGAACGAAGCCTTTGGCGTCCATGCCCTTATCCTCGGTCACCTTTCGGGGCCTTACGTATTCACGACGAAATCCCTCAGGGGTGAGGAGACGGCGAAAGCTATTCTCAAAATTGACGTAGAGGTTGTAGAGACCCTCTCCGGAAAGACCGTAAAAACACTGTCGATCGCCAATCCGGTTATTGCCTCTCGAGAAAAGGGGAACTTTTCAGGAGAGAGGGCTAAAGTGAAAGCAATCCAGATTGCTCTTCGCGACCTCGGCAAGGTGCTGACCCGGGAGTTAGAAACTCTCGATTGGTTTTGCCGGGTCGCAAGGGTGGAGGGCGAGGATATCTACATCAATGCAGGCAGACTCACCGGTGTAAGGATAGGGGATGTGATGGCGATCTCTCGATCTGGCGACCCCGAGGGGCCAGGTCAAGAGAAGGGGAAGATCCGAATTTCAGGCCTCTTCGGGATCGATGCGTCCATGGGTCGCCTCATTGACGGGGTGAAACCTGAAGTGAACGATATCCTGAGACTCGCCAAGGACCGTGGAACAAAAATTCCTGTTTCTGGCTATCCCTTGTCGACCATTGGGACCTCTGATTAGCCATACGGGAAAATCCTTTCTGGGGGATGATTATGAAGAAGGGGAATAACACGTTCAAGGTAGGTGACATGGCGGTTTATCCAGGTCACGGTGTAGGGGTCATCGATGCGATTGAGTCAAAACAGATCTCGGGCCGAGAACATACCTTCTACGTCCTTCGAATCTTGGAAAATGGCATGACCATCATGATTCCCAGGGACAACGTACAAGCGGTAAGGTTAAGGGAGGTCATCCGAAAAATCGATGTCTCAAAGGTGATTCAGATCCTCAAGAATCGAGATGTCACGGTGGACAATCAGACTTGGAACCGAAGGTACAGGGAATACATGGAAAAGATCAACACAGGATCGATCTATGAGATCGCAGAGGTGCTTCGAGACCTTCACCTCCTCAAGGCCGACAAGGAGCTCTCCTTTGGGGAGAGAAAAATCATGGATATGGCCAAAAACCTCCTGGTCAAGGAGCTGGCTATCGCACGGGATGTGAAAGAGTCAGAAATCTTAAAAGAGATCAACACGATCTTTCGGTCATAGGTGATCTTACCCCTCTATCCCCCGTCATCTTTTCGAAATCGTAGCCTTTTCAAAATCTACGGAAGGGAGGTGAGCAGTATGGGTGCATGGGTATTACGTCTTTTATTGCTTCTTATTTGTGGTGCGAGTGGCCACTATGTTGCGAAGGCCTTATCTCCTTCGCCCTTGGTGGGGATTTGGGGCGTTCTCGCTGGACTCCTTTTGGCTGCCCTCATCATGATCCTGGAGGGGCAGATGAAACGAATCCCCTTGAGAAGTCTTTTGGGGAGTTTTGTCGGATTGATTCTCGCCATCATGATTGCCAACCTCATTTCCAATGCTCTCTTTCCGAATCTCATGAACAATCAGTCTCTTATCCTCCCCCTCTACGGCCTCCTCTACGGAATCTGCGGCTACGTGGGGATCCGTGTGGGGTTTAAGAAAGGAGAGGAATTCCACTTGCCAGGATGGAAGTCCGCCAAGGGTCTCCCGCACGGGGAGAATTCCAAGATCTTGGATACGAGCGTGATCATCGATGGCAGAATCGCCGACATCACGGAGACCGGGTTCCTGGAAGGCCCTCTCCTGATTCCCCAATTCGTCCTGAACGAGCTTCAACATATTGCCGATTCCTCCGATCCGGTGAAACGAACCCGAGGAAAAAGGGGGCTTGAGGTTCTCCACCATATCCAGAAACAGGTGAACGTAGACGTCAGGATTTTGGACACAGATTTTCCTTCCGTCAAAGGAGTGGACTCCAAGCTCATCGAACTGGCAAAACAGGTGCATGGCAAGATTCTTACGAACGACTCCAATCTCAACAAGGTGGCGGAGCTTCAGGGAATCGAGGTGCTCAACATCAATGAACTGGCAAATGCCTTAAAACCCGTCGTCCTGCCTGGAGAGGAGATGAACGTGAAGATCCTCAAAGAAGGAAAGGAGATGGGCCAAGGGGTCGCATACCTCGACGACGGGACGATGATCGTCGTTGATAACGGGAGGAGGCAAATCGGCAAAACGGTTGATGTGGTCGTGACGAGCGTCCTTCAGACTCCAGCGGGCAGAATGATTTTCGCCCGATTGAAGGAGGATTCTAGCCGCGACAACAGGGCAAGGGATACCTATTACCCCTTGGACAGCGAGTTTTAGGCCACGGGGAGCTGAATTGGGATGAAGGGAAGACCCGTTGGCCAAAGGGCATAGCCGGGACCGTTCCGTCGATCGCAAAATTTTTTGCCGAAGAGAATGAGGGCTGACGCCATTATCGTCTCCGCCGGGAAGGGACAGCGTTTCATGGAGGGAAAGAAGAAGCAGTTCTGCCTCCTCGGTGACCGACCCATCCTCGCTCATACCCTGGATCAATTTGAAGCCTGTCCCCTCATCCATTCGATCCTCGTCGTGGTGAGCGAGGAAGATATGGAATACGTCCTAAGGGAGATTGTCGAAGCCTTCCATTACCGAAAGATTGCCCAGATCGTTCCCGGCGGAAAAAGGCGACAGGAATCGGTCAAGAATGGGATCGACGCCCTGCCGAAGGATGCTGAGATTGTGGTCATCCATGACGGTGTTCGACCCTTCGTGACCAGAGCCATGATTGAGGATTCGATCCATTCGGCGGAGCGATTCGGTGCGGTCATCGTTGCGATGCCCGTCAAGGACACCATTAAGGTCTCTCAGCCGGATGGAACGATTCAGAAGACCCTCAATCGCGAGTCCCTCTGGCAGGCTCAGACTCCGCAAACCTTTCAGGTGAGACTGATTCGAGAGGCCTATGCGAGGGCAACGGAAGAAGGTTTCGTGGGCACGGACGATGCCTCTTTGGTCGAACGTCTCGGAGAGAAGGTTCACATCCTCCCAGGCTCTTACACCAACATCAAGATCACCACTCCAGAAGATTTGATCCTTGCTCGTCTCTTCCTGGAGAGGAGGGGGCAATCGAACGAGACAGAAAAAAGCGGGAGAAGGGGCGGATGAGAGTGGGATTTGGATACGATGTCCATGCTTTTGTCAAGGGACGACCCCTTTTTTTGGGTGGCGTCCAAATCCCTTACCTCTTTGGCCTTCAGGGTCACTCCGATGCTGACGTTCTCCTCCATGCCATCAGTGACGCTCTCCTCGGAGCTGTCGGGGACGGCGATATCGGGAGACATTTTCCTGACACAGAGCCTCAATACCGGGATATTCGAAGTACAATCCTCTTGAAAAGAGTTATCCAAAGGATACGGGAGAAAGGATTCCGTCCCCGCAATATCGATTCCACGATCGTAGCCCAAAGGCCGAGGCTCGCCGAGTTTCTCCCCAGAATGGTGAAACAGATCGCAGAGATTCTTGAGATTGAGCCGGAGAGGGTGAGCGTGAAGGCGACCACTACGGAGGGCTTAGGATTTGCGGGAAGAGGCGAAGGGATTGGAGCCTATGCGGTGGTCCTGGTGGAAGAAGACGGGCAGGCACCAGGGGCGAAGCATCAAATTTCTGACCATTCCGAATGACCAAGATTCAAAATCCGGAACGAGCCTCTCCGTCCTCTGGACATTTGGATTTCGGATTTCTTGGTGCCTGTAACGCTTATGGCTCAGACGTTTGAAGGTGTTCAATGATTCCAAAGGTACGCGTTCGTTTCGCTCCCTCCCCCACCGGCCTTCTTCACATCGGAAACGCTCGCACCGCCCTCTTCAATCACATCTTCGCCAGGCATCACGAGGGAACTTTCATTCTTCGCATCGAGGACACCGACCTCGAACGTTCGACAGAGGATTCGGTCGATCGCATTCTCGAAGATCTGAGATGGCTCGGAATATCCTGGCAGGAGGGACCTGACAGAGGCGGCCCAAAGGGTCCCTATCGCCAGTCCCAACGCCTCCCCCTTTACCGCACGTACGCGGACCAGTTGCTAAAGGAATGCCGAGTTTATAAGTGCTTCTGCTCTCCTGAACGGCTTGAGTCGCTCCGGAGCGAACAGCTCTCGAAAGGGAAGATGCCTCGCTACGACGGACATTGTCTTTCCCTTTCGGAGAGCGAAATCTCGAAGCTGGAATCGCAAGGCAAGGTCCCGGTTCTTCGATTTCACGTGCAACGAGGCGTTGTCGTCTTTGAGGACCTCATCCACGGAAGAATGAGTTTTGACGCGGGAGGAATGGGGGATTTTATCATCCTCCGCTCCGATGGAGTAGCCGCCTACAACTTCGCCTGTGTGGTCGACGATCATTTGATGGAGGTCAGCCACGTGATCCGAGGAGACGATCATCTTTCCAACACTCCTCGTCAGATCCTCCTCTACGAGGCATTGGGCTGGAGACCCCCTGCCTTCGCCCATCATCCCCTAATCCTCGGTCCCGACCGATCTCCTTTGAGCAAGCGGCACGGAGCAACGGCCGTCTCTCAGTACCGGGAGGAAGGTTTCCTTCCGGAGGCTCTGCTGAATTACCTCGTTCTTTTGGGTTGGACTCCTCCTTCCGGAGAAGAAGTCCTCTCGCTGGAACAGATCGTAAAGGAATTTTCTCTTTCGACGGTATCAAGAAATGCTCCCATCCACTCTCTGAAAAAACTGGAATGGCTGAATGGCATCTACCTGAGACAAAAGGATGAGGAGGCTCTATCGGCGCTTCTGCTTCCCTATCTCGAGGCAGCGGGGATTCCTCCCCAAGCTGTCGATAAGAAATACCTCAAGGAGATTTCGGGCGTCCTGAAGAGCAACCTCTCCGTGCTCTCCCAGGTCGTTGAATACGTGGGAATTTTCTTCGATGAAAAGTTCCATGTGGAAAACGGTGCAAGGGCTATTCTCAGAGACCCAGAGACCCAACAGATCCTCCATCGGGTCCTACGGGTGATCGAATCATTTTCAACCGTCAGTGCCGAAACCTGGCCCTCCCTTCAGCTTCGGCTCGAGGCGGAAACGGGCAGAAAAGGAAAGGACCTTTTTTCTCGCATTCGGGCGGCGGTGACCGGAAAGACGAAAGGGCCCGAGTTGGCCAAAACGCTCCCTCTTCTTGGGAAGGAGCGGATTGTCCGACGCCTCAGGATGGCATTAGAAATCTCTTAGATTTTTGATCTAGCGACCTTCTTTCTCCCCGGAGGAAATTATGCCAATTCGAATCTACAACACGATGACAGGGAAAAAAGAGGAATTCATCCCGCTCCGCGATCGAAAGGTTGGAATGTATGCCTGCGGGGTAACCGTCTATGACCTCTGTCACATCGGCCACGCCCGTTCCGCAATCGTCTTCGACGTCATCTTCCGCTATCTCAAGTACCGGGGATACGAGGTGACCTTCGTTCGCAACTTTACGGACATCGATGACAAGATCATCAGGCGGGCGAATGAAGAAGGGGTAGATTGTAAGACGATCGCTGATAAGTATATCGAGGAATTCCGTATCGACATGGGCAGATTCAAACTGGAGAAACCCGCCTTCGAGCCGAAGGCCACCGACCATATCCCTGAAATGATTCGCTTGATCGCTACTCTGATCGAAAAGGGATACGCCTATCAGAGGAACGGAGATGTCTTCTTCTCCGTCGAAAAATTCAAGGGTTATGGAAAACTCTCGGGACGGAACCTCGAAGACCTTCAGGCAGGTGCCCGGGTGGAGATTGACGAAAAGAAGGAGAACCCTTTGGACTTTGCCCTCTGGAAAGCGAGCAAACCGGGTGAACCCTCCTGGGAAAGCCCATGGGGAAAGGGGAGACCCGGCTGGCACATCGAATGTTCGGTCATGAGCCAAAAATACCTCGGCGAGACCTTGGACATTCACGGTGGAGGGAAAGATCTCATCTTTCCTCATCATGAAAATGAGATTGCCCAATCCGAGGCGGCAACAGGAAAACCCTTTGCGCGATACTGGATCCACAACGGCTTTGTGAATATCAATAAAGAGAAGATGTCCAAATCCTTAGGGAATATTCTCACCTTGAAGGAGATCTTCAAAGACTGGCATCCCGAGGCCATTCGGCTCTTCCTCCTCTCTTCTCACTACCGAAGCCCGATCGATTTCTCATTCGAGGCCCTTTCAGAGGCGACTTCGGCACTGGGTAGATTTTACGAGACCCTGAACTCCATCCGAAAGAATCTTAACGCATCCCTTCCATCCTCGGAAAAGAGAGCCGAACCCTCTGAGGTGGAAAGTTCTCGCCAGGCCCTCGATGCTTTCCAGGGACGATTTGAGAATGCCATGGACGACGATTTCAATACGGCTCAGGCCTTGGGTTACTTCTTCGACCTTCAAAGGCATCTGAACGCCCTCCTCGACATTTCAAAGAAGAAGAGAACCGAAGAAATCGTGGCGTTATTGAGAAAGGGACTCGAGGTCTTCGTCCGCTTCGGCTCTATCCTCGGGCTCTTCCAGGAGGATCCGGACCAGTACCTTTCGGAACGGAGAAGAGAAGGCTTGAAGAGGTTAAACCTTACGGAAGAGGAGGTCCTCCGTCGGATTGATGAGAGGAATCAAGCCAGAAAGGAAAAGAACTGGGAAAGAGCCGACAAGATCAGAAGCGACCTGTTCGCGAAAGGCATTGTTTTGGAAGACACTCCCGCAGGAACCATTTGGAAAGTCAGACCCTCTGGGACAGAGGAATCAAGGAGGTGAAGGGTGGACTGGAAGGTAATGCTGATAACATTTGGGACGATTTTCCTGGCCGAACTCGGCGATAAGACCCAACTGGCGGCCATCGTTATGACTTCCAAAACAAAGCTGCCCCTCTCCGTCTTCATGGGGGCAACCTTGGCTTTATCCCTCGTCACTCTGGCTGGCGTCCTCTTTGGGGAAGCCCTCCTTGCCTTCGTCCCCCAAACGATTCTCAAGAAGGTCTCTGCCCTTGCTTTTATTGCCATCGGACTGTGGATCTTATTTGCGAAGTAGTTATCCTTGTCGATCCGAAGGCAGACTACGAAAGGGACTACGAAAGGGCTGGCAAAAAATCGGTTCCACCGATCGATCTTCGACGGGAGTTAAGAGGTCCTGGTGGGAAAACTGATCGAGCCACCCTCGAGGCAGGCATGGGCAGCTCCTAAGATCCC
>FWPV01006440.1_pt1 | contig 11337 bp, 9 predicted proteins | sample 2228371 | NCBI WGS metagenome assembly FWPV01 (sample SAMEA103939776, study PRJEB20133) | metagenome | reverse complement strand
ATTCCGAAAATATCAACGGCTTCAACGGATGAAACGGATCGAAAACAAGAAATTCGTTGACCAACCTTTATAAAACAAGCCCATACGTTCTGTATGGGCTTGTTTTTGTCATGAAATCGGCAGTCTAATCTACGGCGAGAATATCAAAAACAATGTCCCCATCCGGCGCCTGGACAATGGCCTGATCGCCTTTGCGCTTTCCGAGCAATGCCTTACCCAAAGGGGATTCGTTGGAAATTTTCCCGTGGGTGGGGTCGGCTTCCGCCGAGCCGACGACGTAATAGTGCTCCGAGAAATCTGCCCCGCGTTCTTGAATGGTGACATGACTGCCTACACCGATCACCCCACGCGGTTTGTTCGTTTCCTCGATGATAATCGCTTTGCGTAATTGCTCTTCCAGGGCGAAAATTCGTCCTTCGACAAAAGATTGTTCACGCCGCGCATCTTCCAGTTCGGCATTTTCGATAAGTTCACCTTCCCCCAGCGCCTCATGCAGCCGATTGGCTAACTCCTGACGGCGTACCGTTTTCAAGTAATTCAGCTCTTGTTCTAATGCGTCGCGGCCCTCAGGGGTCAAATATACCGGGCGATTACTCATAACGCTATGCTCCTCACAGTTTTTTGTTGTTGAGGTGATTCTGTCCTATAAGACAAGAATTACGCCGCCAAGGAATCAGGAGGCAGTTTTATCTCGGAGACGTGCAGAGGGCAAAACAAACTCAAAAAACGCCCGCCTCTGTGTCTCTAAAGTAAAACGCTTGCCTGCATTCCTTGTAAGCGTAACCCCTATTCCGACAATCCCGGTAAAGGTCGGGCGTGAATTCTGGCCTGAAAAACTCTTCGATGGTGGAACGTTCTATTCGGTGTCTCGTCCGCACCCTTTACCAGAATAGTTGAGTCATGATCTGTAATATAACCCAAAGCTACTTGTGCACTTCGCGCGACATGGATCAACACAGACTTCGCGGATAAAAATCCGTGTGTTCCGTGAAATCTGTATCCGAAATCTCGAAATGTGGAATTGGGTAATAACTTGGGTTATATAAACAAAAACCCGAGAGCACTTGGCTCACAGGCGAAAAAATTATACCACAAATTCTATGGATGGCAAGATCAAGGGTTGCCGTTTGCAATGATAGGAAGGGTGAAGCAGAAAGTACTCCCTTGTCCCACCTGGCTCTCTGCCCATATTTTCCCTTGATGGGCTTCGATAATCTGACGAGAAATCACCAATCCCAAACCTGTCCCGCCGACCTGGCGTTCCTTCCCCGGCAAGCGGCTGAATTTTTGGAAGAGGCGTGGCAATTGCGCTGGGGGTATACCCGGCCCGGTATCTGAAACTGCCACATGGATAGCCTGAGCTTCGACTTTGGCCGTAACGGTGATGGTGTCGCCGGGACGGGAGTATTTGGCGGCATTGCTGAGCAGATTGAGCAGCACCTGGTAAATGCGTTCTTCATCCCCGAGGGTCTGCGGTAGCTCTGCCGGAATTTGGATGACCAGCGTTTGTTGATTGTCTTGCAACGTTGAACGGATAATTTCTGTGGCCCGGGCAATGATGGCGGCAATGTTCAGCGGAGCTTTTGCCATCCGCACCCGCCCTGATTCCAGGCGCGCCAGGTCCAGAAATTGGGTGGCGAGCGCGTTCACCCGCTGCGTTTCTTGTTGGATGATGTTGATGAATTGCACACGCATGGCGGCATCAATATCAGGGCGTTGGAGCAAGTCGGCATAGGAGAGAATGGCCGTAAGGGGGGTACGAATCTCATGAACCACTTCGGCCACCCAGTCACTTTGTTCGAAGAGGCGGGCGTTTTGGACGGCAACAGCTCCTATGCTGGCCAGGGTCTCCAATGTTTCGATGTCTTCGGGGGTGAAGTTATGCCGGGTTTTTATGGCGACCGATTCCAAAACACCGATGATTTGATCCCCAAAGAACATGGGAGTGGCCACCAAAGATTGAGTGGGATCAATGGTTTTTATGGCATAGTGCCGTGGGTCAGAGCGGACGTCCTCGACAATGAGGATTTGGCGATTTTGGACCACCCATCCGGCTAAACTGCCCTCGAGCGGCACTTCGGTAACTTCGAGGCGGCCGGCATCCGGCCCGCAAGCCGCCGCAAAACGGAGCGTATTGTCGCTTTCGACCAGGAGAATAGATGCGCCATCTGCGTTTGTCAGGTCACGGGCCGCGTCGACAATTTGTTGGAGTAGAGGCCGCATTTCGAGGGTGGAGTTCAAGCGCCGGCTGATGCTGATCAATTGCTCTAAGGTGGCAATGCTCCGCTCTAGACTTTCACAGGATTTCTCCGTCTTTTTCATAGCTTCGGCTATCCTTTGCCGGCGATGGTTTGTACGATCAGGCGTACTTGTTGCGCTACAAGGCTGCTTGGCTGAATGAGCACCATAGGCCGGCCGCTTTGTATGCTCTCGTATGCCAGATCAGGGGTCGGCGGGATGCTACAAATCATGGGATGTTGGAGGCTGGTTTCGATGTCCATACGGTTGAGCGATGCTGCCGCAGGGATGCGGTTGATGAGCACGACTTTGGCTTTGTAAGCCCCGATGTTCTGCCGATCTAGACTGTCGAGCATGGTTTGCGCCATCAGCATACCGATACGATTTGCCTCCAGGGTGAGGATGATGTCGTTAGCCATGCGCAATGCCTCGCCCGTCGCCTCATCGAGCGCCGGAGGCAGGTCCAGAATGACGTAATCGTAATCGGCCAATAAGTAACGCAATACAATGCGCGAGAATTCACGGGTGAGCCGTGGCCCTAAGCCGGCGGGTGACACCGTGCTGAGGAGCAGGTGAAGCCCCGAGGGGTGCAGCACCGTTCTGTCGGTTAAGCTATCTTTGGTGAGCGTAGAAAGTGGTTTCTCGGCAAGGGCTTGGATGACACCCGGCACGGTCATCCCCAATTGCAGCGCCAGGGTTCCATTTCCATCGCGCAATTCTACCAAGATGACTTTCTTGTGAACGTACATCTTCTGCAATTCCAGCGCGACGTTAAGCGTGAGTGTACTGGTACCAAGGCCACCTTTGCTGGGGAGAAAGCCGATAGCCCGTCCTCGTCCTACCCCCGCGGCTTCGGCATCGCCACGTTGCTTGCGCTGGAGAAGAGCCCGAATGCGGGTAACCAGTTCTGCGCGATGGATCGGTTTGGTGAGATAATCATCTGCCCCGGCCTGGAAGCCGGCCACCTTATCACTGACTGTGGATTTGGCGGTGAACATCAGGATCGGAATGGTCTGTGTCTCCGGATGCTTGCGCAGTTGTACGGCTACCTGATACCCATCGATACCGGGCATCATGACATCGAGTATAATCAGGTCCGGTTTTTCTCCGATGGCTTTGTCTATGGCTTGTTGTCCTGACGCCGCGGCTAGAATCTGATAGCCCTCTCGCTCCAGCATCATGCCGACCAGGCGCAAGGCGTCAACATCGTCATCGACGATTAGGATGCGGTATGATTCCATGCTTTGCTCACCCTTCTGATAAGTCCACCTATGGTTCCAACGCTTAAGAGCTGTACAATTAACCTCAAGCTCGGTAGATTAAGCGGATTAAGTAGATTTTGAGATCCATTCATATTATAACTCAAGTTACCATCTTTCAAACCTGGAGGCTCTGGAATGGTTCGAGATGGCAATCAAGGTCTTATACTTGACGCTCCTGAAAAAGGTCTACCAACCACAAAGAACACTAAGGACGCGCAGTAAGGCCAAAGATTTTTCGTGATTCGGCGCAAAAATGAAAATTTTGTTAATTAAACCCTTAAAATTCTTGGCCTACTGTGTGTTCTTTTTTTCAATGGAATCATGAAACAGATTTAGCCGATGAATATTACGAAGTGGGATAAGTTCGCCATTACCCTACGGCAGGTGGAGCACCCTGGATGCTCCAAGTGCCAGAATGAGCAGTAAGATCAGACTGTAGCGTGTTGTACTGCGCAGGACTTCGCCTTCTTGGTTGTGCAGGCCAACGGTGCTACAGCCGACGATGATTTTTGCCGGCGCAAAGATTGAGCCAACCGCAGCGCCGGCATTGTGTATGGCGAGGATCACGGGGATCGAATATCCCAATGTCTGCGCAACTTGTTGCTGGAAAGCCCCGAAGATGACGTTGGAGTTGGTATTGCTGCCGGTCATAAACGCGCCTAGCGCCCCGATAAAGGGGGAAATGAAAGGAAACAGGCTGCCGGCAATGTTGGCCATTGCCCCGGCCAGCACGGTTACCATGCCGGCGTTTTCCATCGTAGTGGCCATGGCGACCATCGCCATAATTCCCAATGAGGACTGTACCCCGCTGCGCCGCATGCCGGCCCATATCTTTCGGCCACTGCCCGACGGTAACATCCCTTGTCTCTTTGACAAGAGTAGGGTCAGTAGCCCGCTGTAGAACAACAGTGCGCCGGGGTGTCCAAAGGGCGCGAATGCCTTCGTTTTTCCCGCAGCAATGTTCCGTCCATTCGCGAGGGTCAGCGCTGGAATGGAGAATTGCACGCTGAACTTATTAAGCGTTGCCGAGAGCGTTGGAATGAAGTTGACGCCGAAGATAATCACCAATAGGAGCAGGTAGGGGGCAATGGAGATGAGGCTTTGGGCATTGGGGAAAACCGACACAGGATAACTGCGCTCGTTTTGACGCCGTAAAGCCCAGGCAACGCCGACGATGAGACCTGCCAGCGCGCCGAGCATCGCCGCAATGTTGTAGAGTCCGGCATAGACTGCCAGACATTGTACTCCACTCATCATGACGGCCATGCCTAGCATCGGCCATAGGCCGGCGCGCACGGTCTTCCCACCACCGGCGATCCACAAAACCAGGAAACCATCCAGAAAACATAGCAGACCTAGAACGACGGCCATAGGGGGGGCAATCACCGTTCCCGTGAGGCCGGTCGCCGTTTTGAGAGCTTCGAACGAAGCGCCAAGTGAACCAAAGGAGACCGCCCAGGCATGGCCCAAAGAGGGCAAGACCACGGCTTCTAACGGTGGAAAGCCTAACCCCATCATAATCGGGGCGACGACGGCAACCGGAACACCAAAACCGCCGACCCCTTGCAGAAAACCGGTAAAGGCCCATCCTAAGAGGAGAACCTGAAAGATTTTCCCCGGCGAGATGTGCTGCAGCATCGTGCTCATGGCATTCAAGCTACCGTTAGCCTCGGTGATGCGGAAGAAGAACAAGGCCCCCCATATAATGTAAAGCACCTGCAAAGCGCGAAAGAATCCTTCCACCTGGGCCCAGAAGATGAAGGTGCCGTTGGCGGCAAAGCGCAAGACGGCGAGAACCATCGCGGCGATCCAGCCCACAGCCCCGGCTTTGGCTCCATTCCAGCGGAAACCGAGCATGAGGATAAGAATGAGCACCAGGGGGAGCGCGGCTAACAATATGTTGATGAATGTCATAGTTATGGCCTTTGTGTATGCTACATTGTAATCCGGCATGGCCTGGCGGTCAACCGGTATACCGCCAGTACCGCGTATTAGAATTCTTGCCCAAACGGCAAAAATTTTACACCCTTGAACACGACAGTCAAGTAGCCGGATAGTCGGTGTTGAGGGGCAATCGGCGGTCGGTAGGCGGGGAGTTTTTGGGGAGCGAGGACGGGAGGAAAGGTTTAACAGGATTAACGGGATTTATAGGAGGGATCTGAAAAAAACTGCGAATCTTGTCCTTGTCAGGGCAATCTTGAACACAAAAACGGGCAGATTTTGTACCGGTCAAGATGATTCTGCAATAAACGGCTCAAGAATTGTACCCGGATTTGACGGATTCTACGGATTTTTTTAAGGGAAAAAATCCGTGCTTCCCGTGTTCATCCGTATACTAAAGTGTAATGTGCTTCTGACTGCTACAAAAACGGGTAGATTTTTACCGCCGAGTGCGCGGAGTTTGCCGAGATTGGGTGCGATTTCTCTGCGCCCTCGGCGTGCTCGGCGGTGAAAACCGACTTGACCCCAACAATAGCCGGTTGACCGGTACAGAATGGGACTTACGTAGCACTCTCAAGGGGTGGGCAGATTTACGCAAAAATGGAATCGGCGTGTCTTAGTTCTGCCCGTACAATTGCCCTTTGAGGGCCAGTACCTCGCGTCTGAGCTGATCATCGTGTTCCAGGCGCGCCCGCACCCGCTCATAGCCATAAAGTACGGTCGTGTGATCGCGTCCTCCTAATTCGGCGCCGATTTGCGGAAGGGAGGCATCTGTCTCTTCACGCATCAGGTACATGGCGATCTGGCGGGGTTGCGCGATGCGGTGATGCCGTTGGGCACTGCGCAAATCGGCCTCGCTGAGGCCGTAATAGGCCGCGACGGCGCTGAGAATTTGGGCCGTGGAGATTTCCGGACGGTTGGGCAGCAAATCGGCAAGGGCGTTTTCGACGACCTGCCGCGTGAGGGGAAGATTGGTGAGCCGGGCCATAGCCAAGACGCGATTGAGCGCCCCTTCCAATTCACGGATGTTGCTTTCGATGTTGGTGGCAATATAACTCAACAGCTCATTCGGAACGTTGACTTTTAAACGTTCGGCCTTGGATTGCAGGATCGCTACGCGCGTCTCATAGTCGGGTGGTTGAATGTCGACGATCAGCCCCCACTCGAAGCGTGAGCGCAGGCGTTCTTCCAACGTCACCATCGCTTTGGGGATACGGTCGCTGCTGAGGACGATCTGATGACCACCATCGCGCAAAGCGTTAAAGGTGTGGAAGAATTCCTCTTGGGTGCTCTCTTTGCCGGCGATAAATTGAATATCGTCAACCAGCAGGACGTCGGCAGTACGATATTTTTCGCGGAACAGCTCTGTAGTATGGGTGCGGATCGCTTCGATGAGATCGTTGGTAAACGTTTCTGACGAGACATAGAGCACTTGCATGTTGCGGCGGTAACATGCGTGCCCGATGGCATGGAGCAGATGGGTTTTCCCTAGCCCCACACCGCCGTGGATGAAAAGCGGATTATAGGCACGCGCCGGCGTCTCGGCGACGGCCTGGGAGGCCGCCTGGGCCAGCCGGTTGCTTGGGCCTACCACAAAATTGCTAAAGGTATAACTCGCATTCAAGCCGGGATCGCGGATGGGCACGGGGATCGCCTCCACTTTTTGGATAAGTATGGCCGAAGAATCGGTGTTGTCATTGCGCTTGGCCTGCCACACTACAAAGCGCGCTTGGATCTCCGCGTTGTGGGTCAGACGGTGCAGGGTGCGTTGGATGATGGTGTACAGACGGTTTTCCAACCATTCCACCGCATAGCCGTTTTTCACGCCGATGACCAGCGTTCCCCCATTTTCCATACCGATACAGTGGGTATCCCGCAGCCATGTATCGAAAGTGGCGCGCGTCATTTGTAGTTCCAATTCACCTAAGGCGGCTTGCCATAATCTTTGCGGATTTATCTCTTCCATACAATCTATGTTGAGCCCTTCTCGCAAGCATGATGTCATCAGCATCTTTTGTGATGATCGTTCACTTAACCATTGCATCGCGCCTTAGAAGGGGCGAGGGGAAGCCCTGCTTATTTCGCGCGACCGTTCTCATTTTACCAGATAAAGCTAAAAGAAGCAATCCCCTGAGGGTGTTTTTACCTTAAAAAGCCACCAATTTTAATCTTGCTTTTGAGGCTGTGGATTACATTGTTCTTATTCAATACCGGTAGGGTTTTTTGATTTATCGGATCCCTACAAGTATGATTTGACCTATGAAAAATGCTGTGGAAAAGAGGGTAAGGATTTGTTAAACCTAAGCATTTTGCATCTCAACCGGTTGGATCATAGTCTTTTTTTTGTAGGGGCTGTTACCCTTGTCGGCGCAGCCGTGCATCCTGCCAGGCCTGACGCAGGGCTTCCAATTTGCGGGAGAGTCCCATCCAGTCTTCTACCACCAGCACAAGGGCCTTTTCTTGAGGGTGGATGAGATAGGGATGGAGCCATAGGCGCATCCACCATAAGGGGAGGGGGTAATCTTTAACATTGACGACGTTCACAGTCTTGCCCCAGAGGTCTTGGTATAGGCGCCGGCGGATATTTTTTTCCTTTTCAGGCGAAAAAACGTTCTTGAACTCGGTGAGCCGCACCATCTCGATACGCCGATAGGAAAAGGCTATGGGGTAAAAGGGGGTATGGATGACGAAGCTGTTTTTATGGAAAGTGACGTGGGCCCGTCGTGCCAGTAGGGTATAGATGACGATAAGGGCACCTACGCCGGCAATCATCAAGCCGGCAGAAGCATAGCGGTGTTCTACATCGGGCAGGTTGTAAGTTCCCCACCACAGGAAAGCACCAATGGGGATCAGCCAGAACGCCGGGCCCAGCCATCTTTTGGCAAGAATTTGATAAGGCAACAGGCGAAATGTGGATTGACTCTTTTTTTGTGCGGGCATATCGGTTCTCCTTATGGCCGCTCTGGATTCCGCTGCTCTCGATAATAGCGACAATCCTCGTGGAGCGGGCACATCTCACAGCGGGGGGCACGCGCATGGCAGACTTGGCGACCGTGCGCAATAAGGTTTAGATGGAATGTCCAATACAGTTCTGGAGGAATCAGGGCTTCGAGCAAAGGGTGCGCTTTTTCCCGCGTTGTGGTCGTCGGGATCAATCCCAAGCGCCGGCTGAGGCGGTGAATGTGGGTATCAACGGGAAAGGCTGCCCGTCCCAGGGCAAACAGCAGCACGATGGCCGCCGTTTTTGGTCCCACACCATCGAGCTTCATAAGCCACCGACGCGCTTCTTCGAGCGGCAGCGTCTCCAGAAATGCCAGGGATAAGGTACCACGTTCCGCAGTAATTTGACGCAGCGCGTTTTGGATGTGGCTCCCCTTAGCAGAGGCCAGCCCTGCCGAACGGATCGCGGCAATGACGTTCTCCGTCGGCGCATCCCGTACCGCTTCCCACGTCGGGAACTGTGCCCGCAGATTTGCAAAGGCCATATCGCGGTTGCGGTCGTTGGTATTCTGGCTCAAGATGGTATTGATGAGCGTGGCCAGCGGATCCCCGTTGGGGACTTGCGGCCATTCGCCGTAGAGTTGGCACAACTGCCGGTGAATCCTGTAGATCCTATCAGGGGTGGCCGTGGTCATACACTCTGCTCCACCACCCGCCATGCCCGGCGCAGCCACTCTTGTTCGGCCTCAAAGGTGAGATGGCTGGCCACCTCGTTCCACGGCACCCAAATAGTGAAGAACTGCTGTTCATCGGCGTCGGGACGCGCAATTTGATGGAGAGAGCGCGCACGCATCAGAAAGTAATGTTCGGTACGGCGCACAATGGTATCGTTGAGCGGGAAAGCCACCAGTTGTTCGCCGAGGTCGGCAACGATTTCGATATCGTCATAGCCGGTTTCTTCGCAGACCTCACGCAGCGCGGCGTCCGCCGGGCTTTCGTGCGGTTCGATATGGCCTTTGGGGAGGCGTACTTCGTCACGTGCGGGACGGATCAAGAGGAGCACCTCCGTCCCTGCCGGATTGGTAAGGACCCCCCCACCTGCTGTATAGGTGATGTGAGCGGTATGTTTACTCATTGTCCACCTCGCGCCGAGATGAGTTGGATGGCCCTGTTATACCGGAAATCGGCGTTTTTGCCAAGTGGTGGCACAAAAAATGCCCCGTTTTATCAACGGGGCATGCATCCTTCTGACGTCAGAGATCAAGCGGTTTCCAAATACCGTTCCAATTCCCATGGGGTGACCCGGATGCGGTACTCATCCCACTCCGCCCGTTTGGCGCGAATGAAAGGCTCGGTGATGGCTTCCCCCAGCGCTTCGAGAATGACGTCATCTTTCTCCAACGCATCGAGCGCCTCCGCAAGCGTGCCGGGCAAAGTGCCGATGGCCCGCTGCACAAGATCGGTTTCGTGCAGGTGATAGATGTCCTCATTGACCGGTTCCGGCGCTTCGAGTTCACGCGCAATGCCGTCCAGGCCCGCTGCCAGAATGGTGGCGAAGAGCAGGTAGGGATTGCTGCTGGGGTCCGGACAGCGTAGCTCCATGCGCGTGGCGGCCTCCTTGCCGGGGACGGTCGCCGGCACGCGGATCATCGCCGAGCGGTTGCGATGGGCCCAGCAGATGTAAACCGGTGCTTCGTAACCGGGCGTGAGGCGTTTATAGCTGTTGACCGTCGGGGCAGCGATGGCAGAGATGGCCCGCGCATGTGCAATTTGTCCGGCCAGGAAGTGGTAGGCGATTTTGGAGAGATGGTAGGGATCCTTGGCATCATAGAAAAGGTTTTTCCCCTGCTTATCGCTAAGACTCTGATGGGTATGCATACCTGAACCGTTGATGCCAAAGATGGGCTTGGGCATAAAACTGGCATAAATGCCATAGGCCGTCGCAATAGCCCGCACGGTATATTTTAATGTGATGGCGCTGTCGGCTGTGGTGAGGGCATCCGCGTAGCGGAAATCAATCTCGTGTTGTCCGGACGCGACCTCGTGGTGGGCCATTTCCACATGGATGCCGAGTGCTTCCAAGGCGATGATGATCTCGCTGCGCACTTGTTGGGCTTCATCGCGTGGCGAAAAGTCGAAGTACCCCCCGATGTCATGCGGCACCGGCTGGAAAGGTAGCTCACCGTTGCGCTTGAAGAGGAAGAATTCCAGCTCCGGCCCGACATTGTAGATGTATCCCAGGTTACTCGCCCGCTCTAACATGCGCTTTAACACCGTGCGCGGCGAACTGGCCAGGGGATTCCCATCGGTTGTGTAGACATCGCAGATGATGCGGGCACGACGTCGTTCCGGCGTGCTCCAGGGCAATACCCGGTAAGTTGACGGATCCGGGATAAGGACCATATCGCTCTCGAAGATGCGGGCAAACCCTTGCACCGATGAACCATCGAAGAAAACCCCCTCCTCCAATGCTTCTCTAAGTTGAACCACCGGCAAGGTCACGCTCTTGATGGTACCGAAGATGTCGGTAAATTGAAAACTCACAAAACGAACGTTGTCTTCCTTAGCACTAGCTATGATTTCTTCAGTGTTCATTTCCCTCTTCTCCTTTCATTCCTCATTGGCTGGTAAATACAAAGGCTGGTCAGTACAAACTGGTAAATCTATGGACAATTTTGCATGCAAGCTAGTCAACGGCCACTGACTGTTCCCCCCTTTTGGATTGACATCCCCCCTTTCTTATAAAAAAACCAGCCTACCGTTTGCCGGTAGGCTGGTTCTAAAAATCTCTTAACACCTGTGCAGCGCTAACCGGACTTCTGTCGAAGCCAGGGCTGCTGGTTATTAATATTCACAGCGACTATCTTCTTCATCAAAGGCTTTGTCCTTATGCCGGTTATAAAAGGTAGTTTAGCGCAAAAGCAATATTTGTCAAATCGGTGCCGTCGGCCCTTCG
>FWPV01014823.1_pt1 | contig 11341 bp, 14 predicted proteins | sample 2228371 | NCBI WGS metagenome assembly FWPV01 (sample SAMEA103939776, study PRJEB20133) | metagenome | reverse complement strand
GAGAGGCGGATTCCTCCCCGCCCGAAGGAAGAGATATGGGCCTTATGATGGCCAGCAAGATGACCTTTCTTCCGGCCCTTGGAAATCCCAGGACATTTCAGATATTTCAGGTCTTTTGGCGGCAACTAATTTGGCGATGACTCAAAATAAAAAACATCTTATCCAGAGTGGTGGAGGGACTGGCCCGAAGAAACCACAGCAACCGGTCTCGCGAGGAGTGGGATGCTGGTGCTAATTCCAGCAAGGTAGAGATACCTTGGCAGATAAGATGGGATGAAATAAAGAACCCTTCTTATCATCCAAGAAGGGTTTTTTATTATCTGGAGAAAGGAGGTGGAGCAGATGGATATGGATAGTCATATGGACGGTGGGGATATGGGCATGATCAAAATTATTAATTTTGAGAAATCCATCCTCCTTTCCAGGTATTTATTTTTTAGCTCTCCGGGGAAGAGAGCTTGGCCGTTAACAGTGGAGGAGGAATAGAAAGGAGCTAAAATTAATGAACCCGTATAAAGTGAATAAGACAATTGCCGAGATCAACGAGAAAATTCGGCGGGGGAGAGCTGTAGTTGTAACAGCGGAAGAAATTATAGATATCGTCGAAGAAAAAGGGCCTGTAAAAGCTGCCTTAGAGGTAGATGTAGTTACCACTGGCACTTTTGGCCCCATGTGTTCCTCCGGAGCATTTATTAATTTTGGGCATACCCAACCGCGGATAAAAGCGGCGAAGGTTTGGTTAAATAATGTGCCCGCTTATGCGGGAATAGCGGCTGTCGATATTTACATAGGCGCTACTGAGCCAGCAGAAGATGATCCCCTTAATAAAGTCTATCCGGGGGAATTCCGGTATGGGGGAGGGCATGTTATTCAAGATTTAGTGGCGGGCAAGACGGTGCTCCTGCGGGCCGAGGCTTACGGTACTGATTGCTATCCGCGAAAAAAATTGGAAAAAGAAATTACTCTAAAGAGCCTACCTGATGCCTTTCTCTTCAATCCCCGCAACGCCTACCAGAACTATAATTGTGCCGTTAATATGTCGAATAGAACGATTTATACCTATATGGGTGTATTGCGTCCTCATGGTGGAAATGCTAATTATTGCAGCGCTGGTCAATTAAGCCCCCTCCTGAACGATCCTCTTTATAAAACTATCGGCGTGGGGACCAAAATTTTTTTAGGAGGCGGCCAGGGATTTGTTGTCTGGCGGGGGACGCAACATAACCCTCATGTAAAACGTGGACCTAATCAAGTACCGCGCACACCAGCTGGAACATTAGCGGTATTGGGAGATTTGAAACAGATGAGTCCAGAATGGCTGGTGGGGGCAAGTTTCCAAGGGTATGGATGTACCTTGATTGTAGGTTTGGGAGTGCCTATTCCGCTTTTAAATGAAGAGATAGCTCAGTACACGGCCGTTAAAGATGAAGATATTTATACCCAGATCGTCGACTATAGCAAGGATTATCCTGAAGGTGGGCCAGTGCAAAGTCTGGGGGAAGTTAACTATAAGCAGTTAAAGAGCGGCAAGATAAAATTTAATGGGCGAGAGATTCCCACCACTCCCCTTTCCAGTTATGCGAAAGCTAAGAAAATAGCGGAAATCTTAAAAGAATGGATTAAAAAAGGAGAATTTTTTTTGGGCGAACCGCAACAGTTGCTGCCTTCTGTTAACCCGCTATAAAGGGCTCAATAAAAGGGGTCAGGAGAAGATTTCTACTTCCTGACCCCTGGTTTTAAATGTGCAATTCAATCACATCGCCATCGATGAGGATATAATCGCGTTGCACCATCTGGCCGTTATACTTTTCCTTGCCCCAAATGCGCGCGTATTTTAATTTCTGGATAAAGTCTTTATGAATTTGGGCGGCAAAATCAAGCACCGTACTTCCTTTGGGTAAAATGACCGGATCTTCTAAGTCAGCAGGTTTGCCGGGAGCCTTGGTATAAGCTCGAACCAAATCCAAGGTTAAAAAGATTTCTTTCTTCAACTCCTCCAAGTTATAGTTCTCCTTGGCGGAAATGCAGATTGCCGGTTAAAGAGGAGAAAAATCATTTAGAAATTTTTGACAATTTTCTTGGGCCTGGGGGAGGTCCGCTTTATTACCTACCAATAAAGCCTTCTTAAAGAAGAAACCAATTTCTTTACCGGGCGATTCCTCTTTTCTAAGAACCTTAATGCGCCGGCGATTTAGTTCTTCCAGAATGAGCTCGATTTGTGTGGAACAGTCTTCGGTAAGATCAAGGACTATCATAAGGGCGTTGGCATTACGGATTAAATTGAAGATACCAGTTTCCGCAAATTCATCCATTAAGGGGGGCGCATCAACAAGCTGAATCTGGATATTTTCAAACTTCATCATCCCGGGCAAGGGGAGACGCGTGCTAAAAGGATAATCAGCAATTAAAGGGAGAGCATTAGTTAAAGAGGCTAAAATCTGGGACTTTCCGCAATTGGGCAATCCCACTAAAACAACCTGGGCAGCACCTTCTTTCTTGACAGTGAAGGGATCAGCTTGGCGGGACGTGGAAGGGCGCCGTTTCGCTTCCTCTTTGTGCTGGGAGAGTCTCCTCCTCAGCTGGGCAATTAATTTGTCAGTCCCTTTGTGGTGGGGAATAATGGCCAGCATTTCTTCGAGGGCCAGAATCTTTTCGGCGTTAGTTTTGGCTTGCCGATACCGTTCTTCAGCTTCTTTGTATTGCGGGGGGAGATTGGCGGGCATAAAAAATTATAATAAGCTTTCCTCCTTTCTTTATTAAATCTTCTAAAAATTTCGTTTGCCCTCTATGATCCTAAATTTATATTACCTCAACGCGGGAAGATACTCAAGATAGCGGAAAAAAGATGATAATAGATACATTTATACCCCTACCCGGGGGCATAATTGGCTTATAGGACAGGAAGAACATAGTGGTTTCTTAGCAAAGCAGACCTTTCGTCCATGGAAGACGAGCTGATGGCAAGATTGAGTCCAGCGGTGCTGAGGAATTAATTTTTGTAGATCCAGTTCAATCTTATCGGGATCTGTTGATTTGGTCCAGCCCAAGCGATGGGCTAAACGCTTTACATGCGTGTCCACAGCTATGGCTTGCTTGCCGAAAGCGTTGCCTAAGAGGATATTAGCGGTTTTTCGCCCCACTCCAGGAAGGGAAGTTAATTCTTCGGGGGTGCGGGGGACTTGGCCGTTAAATTTCTCAATTAGCGTCTGGCCACATTGAATGAGACTGCGCGCTTTTTGATGGTAAAACCCTGTCGGGCGGATTTCTTCCTCCAATTCTTTTAGATCAGCTTGGGCATAATCTTGGGCAGTGCGATATTTCTTAAAGAGGTCTTTAGTAACTTGGTTAACCCGGTCATCCGTACACTGGGCAGCTAAGATGGTGGCTACTAGAAGCTGCAGAGGGTTTTCGAAGTTAAGGGTTACGCGGGCATCGGGATATTCTTTGGCCAAAATATTTAAGATCTGAATGACCTTGCTCTGCGGCACCATATAAGCACCCTCCATTAGTCAGAATTAATCCTGACCAAGGTACGTTTTCCCATAATCCAAGGTAGTCAGCGGTGCTCCTTCACTGGATTTAGCTGCCTTTATTTCGCCGATGACCATTATATGGTCACCAAAAGCGAGTTGCCAATGAACTTGGCAGATCCAAGAAGCCAGGGCTTCTTTTAAAAAAGGTATATCTTCTATCCCCCTTTGAAGAGAAAGCTCTGGTGAGTTTAAGGCGCCTAACCTTTTCTTAATAAGGGAAACTAAAAAACTATGCTCTCTTTTGAGTAAGTTAAGGCTGAAGAAACAGCCCTGATGCAGAAACCTTAATGCTGGACGGTTGTGGCGCAATATAGTTGCCAGGAGAGGGGGCGAGTAAGAAATTTGGGAAACCCAAGAAACCACCATGGTGATCTCTTCCTCTCGCCGGCCGGCAATCAATAAATAAATTCCATAAGGAATTTGGCGCAAAGCTTGGGCTATTTGGGGTTCCATTTTTATCTTGGCCTTTTTAATCTTAGAACTTTGTAGAAATTTTTCATGATTAAAACATGGAAGTCAAGATTTTTCTGCGCTACCCGCCAATTATTTAGGAATTTCCCGGAGTCCATAGAAAAAGAGGTGGAAGCTTTCCCTTGAAAAATGTGGAGACGAAAATTTATGACTCTTTAAAGCGGGGAATGGAGGTATTTCTTAATCATTTAAGTAAAATTTATTTTGACAATACTTTACCAATATTAGTATAATTTGCCTAAAATTTCTGTTTTAGAAAGAAGGAAAAAATAAAATGCGCTGCGTGGAGAATGTATTAGATTTAATTGGTTCGACTCCGGTGGTAAAGCTGAGGAAATTACCCGGCGAGGAAGATGCTACCATATGGGCTAAATTAGAATCTTTTAACCCTGGTGGCTCAGTTAAAGATCGGATCTGTTTGGCCATGATCGAAGCGGCCGAAAAAGAAGGACAAATTCGCCCTGGGTGGACCATTGTCGAGCCCACGAGTGGTAATACGGGCATCGGTTTAGCCATGGTCTGTGCCGTTAAGGGGTATCGACTTATCCTCACTATGCCCGAAACAATGAGTTTAGAACGGCGCAATCTCCTGGCCGCTTACGGAGCCCACCTGGAATTGACCCCGGGTAGTGAGGGTATGAGAGGCGCCATTAAAAAGGCTGAGGAATTAGTCCAGAAAAATAAAGACTATTTTATGCCCCAGCAATTTAAGAATAAAGCCAATCCCCAGATACACCGCCAAACTACGGCGCAGGAGATCTTGGAGCAAGTGAAGGGAAGAATAGATGCTTTCGTGGCCGGAGTAGGCACAGGAGGAACTATTACGGGTGTGGGCGAAATCCTTAAAAAAAAATTGGCGAAGGTAAAAATAGTGGCTGTTGAACCGGCCCGTTCGCCAGTCCTCTCCGGGGGGAATCCTGGCCCTCATAAGATTCAAGGAATTGGTGCTGGCTTTGTCCCGGATGTTTTGAATACTTCCGTTATTGATCAGATTATTAGAGTAGAAGATGAAGAAGCGATCGAAACAGCCAGGCTCTTAGCCCAAAAGGAGGGATTGTTAGTTGGTATCTCCGCCGGCGCTGCAGCGTTTGCTGCCCTCCAAGTAGCCCGGGAATTGGGAAGAGGGAAGACCGTCGTCGTAATCTTCCCGGATACAGGGGAAAGGTATTTAAGTACCGGCTTATTCTCTGGTGGGGAATCGAGGAGTTAGAGTATGGCCCAAGATATTTCAGAATTATCTGCCTCGTTGCGGGATAAACTCCAGCGGCTCTGCAAATTGCTGCAAGAAATGAGGTCGGTTTTGGTGGCTTATTCGGGAGGGGTTGATAGTACGCTTTTACTTTATTTGGCCCACCGGGAGTTAGGCGACCAGACAGTGGCCCTTTTAGCTTCCTCGCCGACTTATCCGCAAGCAGAAATAGACCAAGCAAAAAAAATGGCCACCGAAATGGGGGTCCGGTGGGTGGAAGTTGCTTCGCAAGAATTATCCATTCCCGATTTTATTAAAAATACCACCTCCCGCTGTTATCATTGTAAAAAGGAGCTTTTCACTCTTTGTCAAGAGAAGGCCAAAGAGTTAGGTTTAAATTGGGTGATTGACGGCTCAAATTTTAATGATCGCGATGATTTTAGACCCGGAATGCGGGCCGCTCGAGAATTAGGAGTGCGCAGTCCTCTTTTAGAAGTGGGGATGACTAAAAAAGAGATAAGGGATTTGAGCCGCTTTTTAGGCTTGCCCACTTGGGACAAACCTGCTTTGGCTTGTCTATCTTCACGGTTCCCTTACGGCATGGAAATAACTCCCGAACGTTTACAAAAAGTAGGCCGGGCCGAAGAAAGGATTAGGGCTTTGGGATTCCGTCAATTGCGCGTCCGCTATCATGGCGAAATAGCCCGTTTAGAAATAGAGGTAGAGGAGATGGACCTTCTTCTCTCCAAAGGCCTCCGCGAAAGAGTGGTCCAAATTTTAAAAGAAGAAGGTTTTATCTATGCCACTCTTGATTTACAAGGCTACCGCCAAGGAGCAATGAACGAAGCCTTAAAGCATGTAGAGATTGACGAATAAAAATTGGAAGCATACATGGAGAAAAACCTGCGCGTAAAGAAAATTGTGCTTACAGCCTTATTTGCTGCTCTGGCTGTCCTCCTTTCTGGAATTCACTTTCCTATCGGTCCAACTAAAGTCTTTCCTTTTCAACATACCGTAAATTGCTTAGCCGGAGTATTGCTCGGGCCTTGGCATGCGGGAATAGCGGCCCTTATAGCCGGTCTAATCCGTAATGCTTTGGGTACCGGGACTATCTTTGCCTTTCCAGGAGGAATTCCAGGAGCTATAGTGGTAGGGTTGGTCTACCAATGGCTGAAGAAAGATTGGGCTTCTTTTGCTGAACCAATAGGAACGGGCTTTTTGGGGGTATTTATTGTTGTTCTTTTTTTAGGTCCCCTGATGGGGAAAGATTTTGCCTTCCTCTTTTTTTTCACTGCTTTCATGGCTTCTAGCCTACCTGGTTCACTTTTAGGGTATTTTCTTTTACGCACTATTAGAAAGGCCAAGATTCTTGAACTGGCTTCAGTATCTAAATCGTAAAACAGCTATAGTGGGGGAGGTACAATCGGGAAAGACGCGACTTACCCAAAAGATCGTAGGTGAGCTAATGAACCTGGTGGCAGGACCAATAGCGGTCCTTGATTTAGCGCCCGCGAGGACTTGGGGAGTGGGTGGAAAGTTAAACCTTCCTGGGGCGGGAAAGATTACTCTTTTTTCTCCTTTAATTCTTCCCCCGCGCTTAACTGGCCGTAGTGAAGAAGAAATCTGGAAAATAGCCAAAGAAAATTTTAAGAGAATAGAAGAATGCTTAAAATATATGCAAGAACAATCATGGTCCTTTATTGTCATCAATGACGTTACTTTATATCTGCACCAGGGCCAGGCTGAAGAATTGCTTAAGTATGTGGCTTTAACTCCCACTCTCTTACTCAATGGCTATTATGGGCGGCATTTTGCTCAGAGTACCTTCAGCCGCCGGGAGCACGAGGAGATGACCAGATTACTCCTGGCTTGTGATCAAATTATCTTCCTGCCTTCTCGCGAACTAACCCAAAGTTCCGAAGAGGCTTAAAACATGAAAATCAGCAAGAAAATAATCTAACCAGCGTGCTCTTTTAATACCCCTCGCGCGCAGGGCGGCGGCGAAAGAAAGAGAAAAAAGATTTATTACTTCTAAAGAAAGTATCCGGGCCACAATTTAATGAATCTCTTGCCCTGCTACCTAAATTAACCCTGGATCTCAAAAAAGATTGGAAGATTGGAAGATAATTCCCTCATCTTTTCTTCTCACCTTCAGGGAGAGAAACAAAAATAAAAAACTTGATTTATAACTTAGCTAATGATATATTGAAAACGAAAATCAATATCAATTTTTAAATGACTTAATTATTAAAAGCGAGCCATAATTCCTGGGCTCTGGCCAAAATGGTTTAAAACCTTTTCCCTTACTTAGGTCGAGATAGCTGACCTTTTATAAATGACCATGGATAAATTAAGTATTCAAGAATTTCACAAGTTTTTAAAGGAGCGAGGACTTAAATCAACTCGGCAAAGAGAGTTAATCTTTCAAGTTTTTTTAGAAGCTACTGATCATCCTAGTTTGGAAGAATTGTACCAGCGAGTTCGCCAAAAGAATGCCCGCATTGGCTTCGCTACTGTCTACCGCACTTTAAAACTGATGGCGGCAAGTGGCTGGGCTTCTTGCGGGAATTTCGGAGATCGAACAGCCCGGTTTGAGCGTTGCTATCCTGGAGATCATCATGATCATTTGATTTGCATAAAGTGCGGGAAGATTGAGGAATTCGAAAATCCAAGTTTAGAGGATTTACAGGCTCGAATTGCCCGGCAGAAGGGGTTCCATATGTTTGATCATAGATTGGAAATTTACGGCTATTGCGCCAATTGTATAACTAAGAAGCCTAAATCTGGGATCCTTAAGAAAAGAAAATAATATGGACTGTTTAGGTAGGAAAAGAGCGCTTAGGCGAAAGTCCATCTCACGCGTTGCTTTAGTGGGTAATCCCAACGTGGGGAAGAGTGTAATTTTCAATTGGCTTACGGGCAAATACGCCACCGTTTCTAATTACCCCGGAACTACTGTCGAGGTGGGTCGGGGAAATATGAAATTAGGTGATTGTTTATATGAAGTTATCGATACCCCGGGGATTAATAATTTAATACCCATGTCCGAAGAAGAAATAGTCACCAGAGATATTCTCTTCCAAGATGAAGATCTAAAAATAATCCAGGTAAGTGATGCCAAAAATTTGCGCCGGGCCCTTTTAATAACCCAACAGTTAGCCGAAATGGAGAAGCCCGTGGTTTTAGTCTTGAACATGGCTGATGAAGCTAAAGAAAGGGGAATCTTTATAGACGAACAAAAACTCGCGGAGATCTTGGGCATTCCTATCCACTCTACGGTGGCTGTGCGGCGAAAGGGTTTAGAGAATTTAGAAAAGAGTTTAACCAATAGTAGTTGCCCCCGCATGGAGGTAAACTTTGGGCCAGAGATTGAGGAGGGTATAAGGGCTATTGCCGAACTCCTTCCCGAAAAACAAAAAGGGAAAAGGGCGCTGGCGCTCATGCTTTTGGCTGGTGATGAGAGCCTGAAAGATTGGCTATTTAGTCAATTAAAAGAAGAAACAGTGCAGAAAATTGAAAATATAAGACACCATCTTCAAGAAAGACACGCAGAACCTTTAGGCTTTGTCATCAACCGGAAGAGAATGCAGGTGATAGACCAGATTCTGCCGCAAGTTTTGGGGCGGGAAAGACGGAGCTCTGGAAACTTGGCCAAAGCCTGCCAAAGCCTAACTACGCATCCATTTTGGGGAATTCCTATTTTGATCTTAGTGCTCTTTCTTATCTACGAGCTGGTTGGTAAAATCGGAGCCGGCTGGGGGGTTGACTTTTTGACCAATCAAGTTTTTGGCCGATTAATTAATCCCGCTGTAGCCAAGATTTTAACCTCTTTGCCTGCTGGCAGATGGCTGCAGGACTTATTAGTCGGTCCTTACGGATTAATCTCCATGGGATTGACTTATGCTCTGGCCATTGTCCTGCCCATCGTAAGTTCATTTTTTTTAGCCTTTGGTCTTCTGGAAGACTCGGGCTATTTACCTCGTTTAGCGATAATGCTTCATAGGATTTTTAGGATGATGGGATTGAGTGGCAAGGCCGTTTTGCCCATGGTTTTAGGACTGGGGTGCGATACTATGGCCACCCTCACGGCCCGTATCTTAGAAACCAAAAAGGAAAGAGTTATCGTCACTTTATTACTCGCTTTAGGAGTTCCTTGTTCGGCTCAGATCGGCGTAATGGTAGGGATGTTTGCTTGGTTATCGAATTGGGGTATAGTTATCTGGGGCACGGTCACAGGGGCAAGCATTATCTTAGTTGGTTTTTTAGCGGGGAAATTGCTGCCCGGAGAAAAAGCTGATTTTATATTAGAAATTCCTCCTCTGCGCGTGCCCAAAATAGAAAACATTTTAATCAAGACTTTTGCTCGGGTCGAATGGTTTCTAAAAGAAGCAGTTCCTTTATTCCTCTTGGGAACTTTTGTTCTATTTATCCTAGACAGTTGGCATTTGCTGGGAAAGCTGCAGAAGGCTGCGGAGCCCTTAGTGGTAAATTTTTTAAATTTGCCGGCTAAAGCCACCGAAGCCTTGCTCATGGGCTTCTTGCGCCGAGATTATGGAGCAGCGGGTTTTTTTATTATGGCCAAAGCTGGAGAATTAGACCCCATCCAGATTGTTGTCAGCTTAATTACCATTACGCTTTTTGTCCCCTGTTTAGCCAACTTCTTTATGATCATCAAGGAAAGAGGCTGGCAGCAAGCATTCGCCATGGCCCTTTTCATTTTCCCTTTTGCCATTTTAGTGGGTGGTGGTGTGAACTTTGTGCTTAGGTTTTGGGGAGTAAAATTATGAGTGAAGGCCAATTTATTGTTTGTCCACTCTGCGGTTACCCTTTTATTCCTCAAAAGGGAGGATGCACCAGTTCTTGCCCCTGGGGGAAAAATTGTCAACTCTTCTGTTGCCCCCAATGCCATTACCGCTTTCCGGCCGAATCAAAGTTGGTCAGTTTTATTAAGAAAGTATTAAAAAAGACCAAAGAAGGAGTGAAGAAGGCAAATGAAGGAAGACTCGCGAAATTTTGATTACGGGAAGAGAAGATGGAGATGGGGGTGGGAAGAAACGAAGGAGAAGAGTGAAACCCACCAGCTCGAGGAGATTTTGGAGTTAATTTGGACGATGCGTGAAAAAGGAGAAGTTGATCTGGAGGAATTTCTGAAGACCACGCAAGAGGAAGCGGCGGAGAAGCTGCTAGCGGAGATGCGGAAAGCGGGCTGGATTAGTATAGAAGGATCGAGGATCTTCCTGCTACCAGAGGGTGAAAAAAGAGCAACTGCCATCATTCGCCGCCACCGCCTGGCGGAAAGACTCCTCTCTGAAGTATTCGGATTAGAGGAAAAATTTATGGAATCCAGCGCCTGCCAATTTGAGCATATTCTTAGCCCGGAAGTTTTAGATAGTGTATGTACTTTTTTGGGGCATCCCCCCATTTGTCCGCATGGTAAGCCTATTCCCAAAGGTCCATGTTGTGGCCGCTTTAAGCGGGAAGTTGAACCATTAGTTCGGCCTTTGGCGGAGCTAAAATTAAGTGAAGAAGGAAAGATAGTTTTTATTGTCCCGGAATCTAAGGCGCGTCTGGAAAAGTTGAGTACTTTTGGCTTAGTTCCGGGCGCCATAGTCAGATTAGTCCAAAAACACCCGTCATATGTCCTAGAGATTGGGGAAACTACTTTGGCTCTGGATGAGGAAATTGTTGATAAAATTTATGTGCGTAAGACCTAAAAAACTTTCTTTTTATATATGCAACCGTTATAATTAACTAAAAAATTTGCCCGGTAGTCCAAGTGCTAAACATTTCCTTTAAATCATATCTATTGTATGCCTTAACTGTTTTCTCCTTGGTCTTCTTAGCCTATATTTGCTTCCAGGGACTGCAGGAGATTTATAATTTGCGCAGAGAGAAGGAAAAAATTGAGTTAAATAACCAGAAACTCCGGGAAGAGAATAGGCGCTTGGCCAACCAGATTAAAAGAATTAAAAATAATGATCCCGAAGAGCTCGAAAGAATTGTGCGGGAAGAGCTGGGCTTGATAAAAAAAGGCGAGATGGTCTATAAATTCGAGGAATAAAAACCGACTTGGTTTGGGGAAGATGTGTCAAAAATAATTCATGAACCTCTCAAAAAGTATTAAAATTGTTACAAGCAGTACAAAAAA
>FWPV01014822.1_pt1 | contig 11341 bp, 9 predicted proteins | sample 2228371 | NCBI WGS metagenome assembly FWPV01 (sample SAMEA103939776, study PRJEB20133) | metagenome | reverse complement strand
GTGAGATAAGAAATAGTGGAATAATACCTACTAACATCCATATCAGTTTATTTGTGCCTATTAGCTCAGTAATTAGATTCTTTTTAATCATTGATTATTTATATATTATTTTAAGGAAGCGTCTTTTACCTACTTTTAAAATAATTGGCTCTTGAAAGCTTTGTTCATTTAGCATTTTTAAATCTTCGTATATTATCTTTTTGTTATTTATTTCAACTGCGCCTTGTTTTATTAATCTTTTGGCTTCACTTCGAGAGGGGGATAAAGAAGATAGGACCATTATATCAATTAAATTCATTTGTGGAGTAGCCTGAAATGTTTGTATTTCATCTGGCACTTCCCTTTTTTGGAAAACCTTGATAAATTTCTGTTCTGCCTCTATTGCTAATTCTTTATTGTAAAGAATAGTTACTATTTCTTTTGCAAGTTTCATTTTTGCATCTCTTGGATTTAAATTTTCTTTTTCCATTGCAATTTTAATTTCATCGATTTCTTTTAATGGTAAGTCGGTTAAAAGTGTAAAGTAGTTAATAATTAATTCATCTTTCAAAGACATAACCTTTCCGTACATATCTGCGGGATTATCATTTAAATCAATTGTATTATTAAATGTTTTACTCATTTTTCTTCCATCAGTTCCTATCAAAAGTGGAAGTAAAAATGCAACTTGTGGAGTATATCCTAATTGAGTTTGTAATTCTCTGCCTGCAAGAATATTAAATTTTTGGTCTGTTCCACCAAATTCCACATCAGATTTGATAATTACCGAATCGTATGCTTGAAGTAAGGGATAAATTATTTCCATTAGAGTTAAAGGTAAACCTTTATTATATCTATTTTTAAATGTTTCATGAGCCATTATTTGTGCAAGTGTAAATTGTCTTGTTAAATTGAATATGTCTTTAAGTGAAAATTTGCTAAACCACTCGCTTTGCCATCTAATTTCTGTTTTGGTTTTGTCAACTATTCTAAAAAATTGTTCCATATAAGTTGTGGCGTTTTTTTGGACTTCTTCTTCTGAGAGCATTTTTCTTGTTTCTTCTCTTCCAGATGGGTCGCCTATTTGAGCTGTCCAATCACCTACAATAAGAATGACTCTGTGCCCTAATTCTTGGAATTCTCTAAGTTTTTTTAAGCCTATTGCATGTCCAATGTGTAAATTAGGATTTGAAGGGTCGAATCCTTGTTTTAATCTTAGTTTTTTATTTTCTCTTAATTTTTCTTCTAACTCAGATTTTGTTATTATTTCAGAGACTCCTCTTGTTAATAAGTTCTCATAATTCATTTTTTTCTCCAATTTTTTATTTATTAATTTTTTTCATTATTGGTATTAAGAAATTTTATTATTTCATACTTAGCTGTATTAGTTTTTACGAAATTGAGCCAAGACTTTTTTGGGGCTTTTTCTTCCCCTTTAATTATATTTATTCTTACACCTTCCTGATTAATATTGTAATTAAGGGGAACTCTTATTCCTTCAACTTCTGCTCCTATGCAGTAATGACCTAAGTTATTGTTAACTTTATATGCAAAATCAATAGGAGTGGCACCTATGGGCAATAGCACACTATCTCCTTTTGGGGTTCTCACATTGATATATTCTTGGTCTAATACATTTTGCATTTTGTGTTTAAATTCAATTGGAGAAAGCTTTACTCCAAGTTTTCTCAATTCTCTCTTTAAATCTTCTATATTTAAAAGTTCTAACCACTCTTTATCGCTATGTGAATACCTCCAATGAGCTGCTGTGCCGTATTCAGCTATTTCTTGCATTTTGTTAGTTCTTATTTGAATTTCAACCCATTTTATTAGTTTTGATATTTTTTCAGGGATATTTATGTTAACATGTATTGATTGGTATCCATTAACTTTTGGGTGATCAATATAGTTATTCCAATAATTTATATGCCAGTTTGATGCAATTACAGAAAAAGCTTTCCAACATTCTATTTCATCCTTAACAATTATTCGCATTGCAACGATATCGGTTAAATTCTTAAGCAAACATTTTTGTTTTTTTAATTTATTGAATATACCCCAAAGGTGCTTAATTCTGTAATCAATAGTGAATTCTTTAATTGACACTCTCGAAAATAATGGTTCGAGCTGCTTTTCTATGTTTTTTATAACCTTTTCGAAATCAGTTTTAATTAAATCAATTTTTCTTTTTAAATTTTGGTGTTCTTCTGGGTATAAATAAGAGAAAGCAAGGTCTTCCAATTCACAGCTTATTTCATGTAAGCCCAATCTTCTTGCAAGAGGACCATAAATTTCGAGGGTTTCGAGTGCCTTTATTCTCATCCGATTTTGGGGAAGTGCTGATAAAGTCCTTAAATTATGGAGTCTGTCTGCAATTTTTATAAAAAAAATTCTGATGTCAATGTTTTTTTTAACAAGGACATTTTTTACAAGGTCAACAATTTTATAAGCATCTTTCTCTTCTATCGATTTTTGTTTCGTCTGCAGGGATGAAAGTCCTTTAACAATATTGGCTGTTCTTTCACCAAAGTTTTTTCTCACTTTAGTTAGTGTTACATTCTTTCCATATTCAATTACATCATGGAGTAATCCTCCAACGATTGTGATTCCTCTAAATCCCATGTTTACTAAAATAATAGAAACTTCTATGGGGTGTGTGATGAAAAGACTTCCATCTTCCCTCCTTTGCCCTCTATGGGCTTCAAACGCAAAATAGAATGCCTTATTTATTAATGGTATTCTTTTCTTTAAAATTTCAATTGGTTTTGCAGATTCATTTTTTAGTTCTTTTGCTATAGTAAAAATTGTTTCAAATTTTTTAATAGCATTTTTTTCTTCATTTGTAAGATTTTTTAATCCGTAGTTTTCCATTTGTTCTTCCTTTCAGAAATCTATTATTTTATTAGGGTTTAAAATTAAGTTTGGATCATAAGCTAATTTTATTCTTTTCATTAAATCAATTTGTTCTTTGTTTATATTTAAATGTAAGTAATTTTTTTTTGTAAAGCCAATTCCATGTTCTCCTGAAATCATCCCACCCAATTTAATTACAATTTTAAATAAAGCGACTAAAAATTTTGGTAATAGGTTTTCCCAAGTTGAATCGTCAAGTTTTTCTTTCATTATATGAATATGAACATTTCCATCTCCAGCATGTCCAAAGCAACCACAATTAATTGAGAATATTTCTTCTAAATGTTTAATTTCTTGTAATAATTCAGGTATTTTACTTTTTGGGACTACTACATCTTCGTGTTCTACAATTGGGCTAATTGATTTTAAAGCGTCTGTTATACTTCTTCTTGCTTCCCACATTTTTGTTTCTGTTAATTTATCTTTTGCTACGAACACTTCAAGGGCGTTGTTTGCAAGTGCTAACTCTCCCACTACTTCCATATCTCTTTGAACATCCTCTTCATTTTTTCCATCAAGTTGTATTAATAAATGAGCCGAAGCAGAGGAAAAGGGAAGTTCTCTTTTTAAAAACTTCTCACACGCTTTAATACATCTGTTATCCATAAATTCAACTGTAGCAGGAATTACATTTTTATCTTTAACTATTTCAGTTATAGTTTTTGAAGCATTGTATATATCATTAAAAGGAACAAGCAAATTAATTTTTGCTTTTGGTAAAGGTAGTATTTTTAATGTTATTTCTGTAATTATTGCTAATGTTCCTTCAGAACCTATTAAGCTCTCCATAATTGGGTAGCCTGTTGCATTTTTTACTACTTTACCTCCACACTTGATAATATTACCATTTGGCAATACCGCTTCTAAACCTGTAACATAATTTTTAGTTGTGCCATATTTTAATGCTCGTGGTCCACCAGCATTTTCTGCAACATTTCCTCCAATACTGCACGAATCAAGACTTGCAGGATCTGGAGGATAAAAGAAATCATACTTTTCAAGTTCTCTGCCAAGATTACCTGTAATTACTCCTGGTTCAACTATCGCCATAAAATTGTCAAAATCAATTTCCTTGATTTTGTTCATTTTTTCTAATGATAATAGAATTCCCCGATGGATTGGAAGCGCTCCACCTGAAAGTCCAGTGCCTGTTCCACGCGGTGTTACTGGTATTAGTTCTTTATCTGCTAACTTCATAATTTGTGAAACTTGTTCGGTTGTTTGGGTGAAGACAACTACATCTGGATAATATAAAAGATTTGGTACTTCATCATGTGCATATTTATCCATATCATTTTTTTCAACGATTATGTTGCTTTCTCCTACAATCTCTTTTAATTCGCATATTGTTTTTTCTGTGATTGCTTTATATTCCGGTTTCATTTTACTTAAATTTTAAAGGCTCTAACTTAGATTTAATGCTTTCTTAAAGTAATTAATGGTTATTTTAAGTCCATCGTCTAAGGAAACTTTTGGCTCCCAGCCATTTAGAATTTTTCTCGCTAATGAAATGTCTGGCTTCCTTACTTTTGGGTCATTTTCAGGTAACTGCTTAAAAGCTATTTTACTTTTACTTTTTGTCAAAGTTATTATCTTTTCGGCAAGTTCAATTATTGAGTTTTCTATTGGATTCCCTAAATTTATTGGACCATTATAATCACATTTCATAACTTCATATATTCCTTCTATCATATCTGAAATGAAGCAAAAACTTCTTGTTTGAGAACCATCCCCATAAACTGTAAGGTCTTCGTTAAGTAATGCTTGTCTTATAAAGTTGGGTATTGCTCTTCCGTCATTAATTCGCATGCGTGGGCCATAAACATTAAAAATTCTAATTATTTTTACATCAAGTTTATGTGTTCTGTGATATGCCATTGTTATAGCTTCTGCAAACCGTTTTGCTTCATCATAAACACCTCGTGGACCAATTGGATTTACATTTCCATAATATGATTCCTTTTGTGGATGTTCTAATGGGTCTCCGTAAACTTCTGAAGTAGAAGCTAATAAAAACTTAGAGTTTTTTGCTTTTGATAAGCCAAGTGCATTATGAGTTCCTAATGCTCCTACTTTTAAAGTGTGAATTGGGAATTTTAAATAATCTTCAGGCGATGCTGGTGAAGCAAAATGTAATACATAATCTAATTCACCATCTATATTGATGTGTTCGACAACATTGTGTTTTATATATTTGAAGTTTTTACTTGTTATATGCTTTATGTTTTCCAGTTTGCCAGTTATCAAAGAATCCATACATAATACTTCGAAATCTTTTTGAAGCAAAAAATCACATAAATGAGAGCCTATAAAACCAGCTCCGCCGGTGACTAAGGTTTTCATTTTTTGAAGTTAAAAATAAATGGATTTAAACAACTTGAATGAAATATTGAAAATCTTTTACTTGTTTTTCAAATGAGGGTGTGCATTCACACATAATTATGCAATTTGCTAAAGCCTGACAATATTTTACATTTTAGATGTAACTTTGCCATTTTACAACTCACATCTCACAAACACTTCTAACAAGGGACATTTCACAATAGTTACTTTTAAAATCCTACTTCCAAAATTATTCCTTCGTTTTCGATATTTCCTGCAGTAAAAAACCTAATTTGTGTGTAAACATTTTTTGAGTTTTTAAAACCTATAAGTATTTCCCCGCATAAATTGGTTTTGCTATTTAAAGAAAAAGGTAGTTGTGTTTTTGTTTCACTTTTAGTTCTATTTATTCCTAAACCGAATCCATAATATCCTTTTAGAGAGGGGCCAAATCGTAATTTATAATCAAGCAATAGAGAAGCATTAATTATTTTTGTGGAAAAGTTTATTCCTTTATATGAGCCTCTTTTATATTTAAGTAAATTTGGTGCATTGAAGTTTAATGCAAGAGAACTTTCATTAGTTTTTTTTGAATTGATTATATAATTTCCTCTCAGTGAATACCAAAAATTCCCCGTGAAGTTTCTCATTTTATCTTTTAGAGGTGAGTAAAAACCACCTTGAAAATAATAATTTTTTAAGGGTTCCCAGTAATTAATTTGATTTTCATTCTCTGCAAAAGTTATTATTGCAGTTAGAAATTGAAAAAAAAGTAAAATTAATGTTATTACTTTAGCTTTCAAATGATTCATTTTCATCTTGAGGCATTATTTAGTAAATTTTATTTTTTCTTTGATTAACTTACTCATTTTTTCAAAAACTTGTTTTGAGTTTTCATTAAGCATAGTTTTATTAATTCTATTTAATGTATCAAATACAGCATCATAATCTCTTTCCACGAAAAAGGTTTTTCCTATTTTTAAAAGTGTTTCCTGCTGTTTTTCTTTTGAATCGTTTGTTCTTAACGATTTGTAGTAAAATTGACGAGCCTTTTTAAAAAACTTTTTCGAAAAATAAATATCTCCAATTTTTTCAAATTCATTTTGCTCTTCATAAATGGATATTGCTTTTTTCCAGTTTCCTAAAGCATTATATGCTTTTGCAATACCATTTTTATTGTTGCTTTTTATGAAGTCGTTTAGAGCTAACTTATATTTTTTTTCATTAAATAAAATTTCTCCGCTTAATTCATATTTATCTATTTTTCTAAAATATTTTATTGCCTCCTTATTATTTCCTTTTTTTTGGTTTACATAACCTTTTAATAGGTATACTTTGTCAATGTCTGCACCATTTTTATAATTTGCTTCATATAAATTCAAATATTCTTCTGCTTTATTAAAATTACTGGTTTGGAAGTAAATATCTGCAAGCAAATAAATAACATTTTCTTCTAATGAACTTTCCTTACAAATATTTTTTAATTCATTAAGGTAATAAATAGCTTTTTTATAGTCTTTCTTTTGAATTAAAAATTTAGTATATTCATTTAAAACCATTGTTTTGTCGGGTATGTATTCTAATTCTTGAATCTCTTCCTCACACATTTCAGGTAAGTTAATTTTAATAAACTCCAAGCAAATTTGTTGGGGTGGCATTCCATTTGTTTTTAAAAATTCTTGTAAGTTTTTTATTATTTTTTTTGCTTCCTCTTTTTTGTTTATTCGATTTAATAACGCACTTTGCAATATCTTTGCTTTAAAAGTGTTTGGAAGATTATTCTGTAATTTTATATCGTTTAAATATTTAATTGCTTCTTGAGGATTTTCCTTGCTTAAAAATATTGCAATTGAGTATTTTTGGTAATCTGTTGTTGGGTAAAAAGTAAAAAACTCGTTATCTATATCAATTAAAAGTGGAAGACCTAAGTGGGTAAAAATTATTTTTGTTCCATCAGGTGATATGTAATTATTCATTATAATTGAAAGATTAGAAAAGTATTTTTTCAGGTATGAAGGGACAGGTAATAATTTTTTTGCCAGCATTTTCATGTCGTTCCATAAGATATAATATTCAATTACACTTTCCCCCGTGAGCTGTGAATATATCTTTTTTTCCATTAGGCTAAAAGAAAATCTATCATCGTTGTAAATTGAAATTAAATAATTAAACTCTCCTAAGGTTTTTTCCATAATAGAAGTAATTTCCTTTTGAGAAATTGAAAAAAATGGGGTAAACAATGGGTTTAGGGATATTTTGCCCAATTTAAAATTTAGTTTTCCCTTTTCGTTAAAATAATATGTTGGAATGTTTAATTGCGTTGTTAAAAAACTGCTAACCCAAGTTATGAAATTTTTGTTAGTATATTTTATTGTGTCTTGAAATGATAAGCCTGAATAAATCAGTTCCATTGTGCTTTCATTTTTCACAAAATCTTCTATGATAAGAGGTAAAACAAGATTTTCTTTTTTGCTTATAGAATGTTTTAGAAGACTTTCGCTAAGTTTAATGTAAGCCAACTTTGTTCCATCTTCTGACCAGACTGGGTTTAAAGTAAAACTTTCATCCTCAAATAAGGGAATCTTTTCTTCAGTTTGCAAGTTGTATGTATAAATTGAAGTTTTCCCTTTTACATATTTGTTAAATGCAATCTGGTTTTTTCTCTTGTTGAAGGAAGCATTATAAAGCGGAGGGAAAAAGTCATAACTGTCGTTATAAATTGTTTCATCCAAGAAAATATCTTCAAATAAAATTTCTTTGCTTCTGCTTTTCAGTTTATATCTAATTAGTTGAGTTTTAAAAGGGTTATCAATATTAAATTCCTTTTTATTTTTTGAGTCGCTACTCGAATGGTAAATTCCCGAAAATGATGGATGTAAAAAGTTTGTTTCTTCATATAGGATAGAGTTTCCATCAGGAAAAAATTGAGGATTATAAATAAAATTATCAGATTGTATAATTTTCTCTATTTGGTTATCCTGTGTGTTAATAAGCCATATTGCTTTCCCCGTTTCGTCTACAAAAATGAAGTTTTTACTATTAGGTGACCAGCTTATTTTATTCTGTAAAGGTAATTCATTGCATCCAACGAAAAGGAACATAATTGATAAAGAAATGAAGAAATTTTTTAGGTTTTTCATTTAAAATTCCTCAAATTTCAATTTATAAATTGGACTTGTAAAAATTTTATATTATTTTCAGGAGTTGTAAAAGGAAATATATTGAAAGTTCCGAAGGGTTGAGAATCGTTATGTAATGAAAAGGGTTATATTTTTAATTTAATTGTCTGATAGTTGGCTTAAAGCCTATTTTAGAAAGTAATTCAATATAATCACTTTCTTTTACTTCTACAGGCTTTTTGTTCAATATAGAGATGAGTAATGCTTCCATAACATTTGTTCCGAATGAACGACCATATATTACTGGTGTAGTGGTAATCAAGAATTTTGTGCCTGCCTTTTTAAAAAGTTCAACATCGTTTTGAGTGACAGTGTTAGTCAAGATAATTTTATTATTTAGCTTATCTGGCATTTTTCTTCTTATAAAGTGCAAATCTCCTGCAATTACATCTGCCCATAAAAAATAATTTTTATAAGCTGGTCTTCTAACTTCCTGTTTTTTGCCTGTAGGATAAAGTATTTGAAAAGGCAATTTTGTCAAAATTGGAAGTAAAACATAGGCAACTATTTTCACGGAATTTAAATTCCTTAAAGGAATAGGTAAGCCCAAAGAAAAGATAAAATCACCGAAGATAACTTGGAAACCAAATTTCGAGAAACTTTCTGCCATCCCAAATCTATCTACAGCAGATACCAATAGCACTTTATGAGACAAATTTAATATTTGTAAATCCTTATATAGATATTCTACAACTTTCCTTTCGAGGGTATTTTTAAGACCACTTCCATCTACAACAGGAGTATTTTTTGCAGCATTAAGCAATTTTAATGCATCTTTTATAACAAACCTTTTACCTCCTGCAAAGAGGTATAAATCAATTCCTCCAAGACCAATAGCTTCAACTTTTCCATCGTTTTCTTTAATTAATTCAATTGCCTTCTTAAAGTTTCCATTTGTGCCGATTCTTTCTAATCGAAATTTTTCTCCTAAAAGCTCTATTTCTACACTCTTATCTCTTGTAGCAGACCCTAAACTAACACTTAAAATTGTCTTCATATTTTAAATGTGATTTTTGTCATATAAAATTTTTAAGCCCTCGAGAGTAAGAAATGGACAGACTTTTTGTATGTATTTTGATTCCGTTGTAATTTCCCTTGCATAGCCACCTGTTGCAATTACAGTTGGTTTTTTGGGGAGAGCTTGACTTAATTTTTCTATCATTCCATCAATCATTGATACGGTTCCATAGTATATTCCTGATTGGATACTTTCGATAGTATTTTTTCCGATAATTCTTTTGGGCTTTATTACTTCAACTTTTGGAAGTTTAGCGGTTTTAGTAAATAATGCTTCAATAGAGATTCCTAATCCTGGGGCTATAGCACCTCCGAGATATTCACCTTTTTCAGAAATTACACAAAAGGTTGTTGCTGTTCCCAAATCGATTATTATTAGTGGTCCACCAAATTTTGTGTAACCTGCAACAGCATTTACTATTCTGTCTGCTCCAACTTCTCTTGGGTCATCATACTTAATATCCAATCCCGTTTTTATACCGGGTTCAACAAAAAGAGGGTCTATGTTAAAAAGGTTTTTTATCATTTCTCTTAAGGGTGCAACCAGAGGTGGAACGACAGTTGAAATAATGGCTGAGTCAATCTGTCTAAGTTTTATTTTTGAGAGTGTTAGAAATCCTTCAATTAAAAGGGAAAATTCATCACTTGTTCGTTGAGGAAATGTAGAGATTCTTCTGTTTAATTTTATTTCATCTCCACTAAAAATGCCTAATACTATGTTACTATTTCCTACATCAATTGCAAGAAGCATAAAATAAATAGAATTGAAGAAAACTTAACTACAAAATTAAGTTACTAATGTTAATTTGTCCAGAGCATTAATTATATTTTTTCGTTGAAGTAGAGAAGTCTTTTGCATACTTCACAGTAAACAATTTCCTCTCCTTCTTTTGCTTTTTCGAAAGTTGCGAGGGGAACAGCTATAGAACATCCTCCGCAAAAACCATCATTAACTTCCGTTATAACTAATCCATCTTTTCTGTTATACAAATCATCATAAATTTGTAAAATTTGGGGATCAATTTCGTTCCTGTTAGTTTGTCGTTTTTCTTGTAATTTTGAAATTTCTTTTTTTATTGATTCTATTTCGCTTTCATGGCTTTCCTGTTCTTTTTTTATAATTGCTTCAATATTTTTAATTTCATCCTCTATTTTTAATCTTTCGTTTTCAATATCATTTGTTCCAAGCATAATTTTTAGAATTTTATCTTCAAGTTTTTTTTGTAATGAGGCATACTGTTCTCGTTCTCTTTGTAGATTTTGAAGTTCTTTTGAGTCGGCGATTGTTCCACTAAACAATTTGTCCTCAACTTCTTTCTGTTTTTGTTGATATTTTTGGAGTTCATATTGCATATTTTTTATTTCTTTTTTGTAAGGCTCGAGTTCTTCATTAATCTTTTCTTTTTTTTCTTTTAATATTTTGTGTTTTCTAATTGCTTCTGAGTCTGATTGCAGTTGCAATATTTTATTTTGGAGTTTAAAAATTTGAGTATCTATCTTTTGTAGTGAAAACAATTTTTCAATTTGTTCTTTTAATTCCATAAATAGTGCTCCTCACTTATGTTAGTTCAAATTTTAAAAGCGAAGGGAACTAAAATCAGGTGGGCGAAGCAGGATTCGAACCTGCGACCTCTTGCTTGTAAGGCAAACGCTCTAACCATCTGAGCTATCCGCCCTTTTGGGCCCACTAGGATTCGAACCTAGAACCAACGGATTATGAGTCCGCTGCTCTGCCAGCTGAGCTATGGGCCCCAATTTAAAAGATTACTCTAACTTTTTTACTATTGCGTCGTTTCGTTAGAGCTTTTTATAAGCCCATTCTTGAATTTCAATGATTCTACTACATCTTTTTAAAATTCTGGTGGTTAATGCAAATGTCTTATTTTCTTTTGTAGGGTTTTTGTCTCCTAACAGTTTTTGCACTGCTTGTT
>FWPV01014821.1_pt1 | contig 11342 bp, 12 predicted proteins | sample 2228371 | NCBI WGS metagenome assembly FWPV01 (sample SAMEA103939776, study PRJEB20133) | metagenome | reverse complement strand
GGCCGCCGAGGTGCCCGGCAGGGGTGCGCCGCGCTGGATATAGCCGTAGCCGGTATGGGGGCCGCTGGGCACGATGCCGAAGGTGACCAGGTGCCCCCCTGCCACCACCTTGAGCCCCTCGCCGATGGCAGCGTGAAAGGCGGGCACGTTCTGGATGAGGTGGTCCGCCGGCAGCAACAGGAGCACCGCCTCCGGGTCCTCGCGGCTCAGGGCCAGCGCGGCCACCGCGGCGGCAGGTGCCGTGTTGCGCCCCACCGGTTCCAGATAGATGGCCCAGGGGGAGATGCCGATCTCCCGCATCTGCTCGGCGATGAGAAAACGGTGTTCGTCGTTGCAGACGATGAGGGGTGCCGCCAACCCCGGCAGCCCCTGCAGACGCAGCACCGTCTCCTGGACCAGGGTGAGTTCCGAGGCCAGGGGCAAAAGTTGCTTGGGCAGGGCGGCGCGGGACAGGGGCCAGAGTCTGGTGCCGGAACCACCGGAGAGAATCACTGGGAAAAGGGTCATGGTGTGGGCTCGCCAGGAAGGGTTTGTTCGCCTATTCGGCCTGATCCAGACACAGCTTGAGGGCCTCTAACCAATCCGGGAGGCGCAGGCCGAACACCCGCGTCAGCTTGCCGTTGTCCAGCCGGGAGTTGGCCGGGCGGCGGGCCGGCGTGGGATAGTCGGCGCTAGGGATGGGGGTGATCCGGGTCCGGTAGCCGCCAAGTGCGGCAATAGCGCTGGCGAAGCCATGCCAGGAGGTCGCGCCGCCGCAGGTCAGATGATAGGTGCCCCAGGGTTCGGGCCGGTCCGCGCCGCGTGCCGGCGACAGGCACTGGGCCAGGATCTGGGCCGTGGCTTCGGCGATGAGACGCGACCAGGTGGGGGCGCCGATCTGGTCGTCCACGATCCTGAGCTCCGGCCGTTCCCCCATGAGCCTTTGCATGGTGCGCAGGAAGTTGTGGCCGCGGGTGCCATAGACCCAGCTGGTACGCAGGATGACATGGCGCACCCCTGAAGCCCGGATGGCCTCCTCCCCCGCCAGCTTGCTGGCGCCGTACACGTTGAGGGGATTGGGGGCGTCTTCCTCCAGGTAGGGGGCGTCCTTGCTGCCGTCGAAGACGTAATCGGTGGAGTAGTGCACCAGGATCGCCCCGCAGTCCCTGGCAGCCTCCGCCAAAATGCCGGGGGCGACAGCGTTGATCGCATGGGCGCGCTCGGGCTCGATCTCCGCCTTGTCCACCGCCGTGTAGGCGGCAGGGTTGACGATGAGGCGCGGGCGCAGCCCGGCCACCGTTCGGCGCATGGCATCGGTATCCGTGAGGTCCAGGCCGCGGCTGTCGAGACCCACCACCCGGCCCAGGCACGCCAATGTGCGACGAAGCTCCCAGCCTACCTGGCCGGTCACGCCGGTGAGGAGGATGGTGTGGTCATGCATGCCGATGCGCCTTCATCCTTGGTCGATGAATTGTAACCCCCCGGCCCTACGGGCCACCCCTTTGTGAGGGGGGCGCTCGTCAGCCCCTTTGACAAAGGGGGTGGCGGCGACGCCGCCGGGGGATTCATGGTTTTGAAACAAGAGCGGCTCGCGTCTGCGACCGGGGGATTCACATAAAGACCTCCGCCTCGCTCAACGGCCTGCCCTGCTTGTCCTTAGCAGAAAGGATCGGCTCGCCGTCCAGGGGCCAATCGATCGCGAGCGTCGGATCGTTCCATAAGATGCAGCGCTCGTGCTCCGGGGCATAGAAATCCGTGGTCTTGTACAGGAAATCGGCATGCTCCGACAGCACTAGGAAGCCATGGGCGAAGCCGGGCGGAATCCAGAGCATGCGCCGGTTCTCTTCTGTGAGTTCCACCCCCACCCAGCGGCCGAAGGTGGGCGAAGAGCGCCTCAAATCCACCGCCACGTCGAACACTGCGCCGCGCACCACCCGCACCAGCTTGCCCTGGGGCTGACGGATCTGATAGTGCAGACCGCGCAGCACGCCCCGCGCGGAGCGGGAATGGTTGTCCTGCACGAACTCGGTGGGCAGCCCCAGTTCGGCGAAGCGCCGGCGGTTGTAGCTTTCCAGGAAGAAGCCCCGCGCGTCGCCGAACACCTGAGGCTCCAGGATCAGCACATCGGGCAGGGCGGTCTGGATCACGTTCATCAGAACACCTGTTCCTTCAGCATGGCCAGCAGATACTGGCCATAGGCGCTTTTCTTCAGGGGTTCGGCCAGGCGCGCCACCTGTTCGGCGTCGATGTAGCCCTGGCGGTAGGCGATCTCCTCCGGGCAGGCGATCTTGAGGCCCTGGCGCCGTTCGATGGTCTCGATGAACATGGAGGCCTCCAGCAGGGATGCGTGGGTGCCGGTGTCGAGCCAGGCATGCCCCCGCCCCATGCGGATGACCACGAGCTCGCCCCATTCCAGGTATTGCCGGTTCACATCGGTGATCTCCAGCTCGCCCCGGGCCGAGGGTTTGAGGCCGCGGGCGATCTCTACCACCCGCGTATCATAGAAATAAAGCCCGGTGACGGCATAGCGGGACTTGGGCCGGGCGGGCTTTTCCTCGATGCTCACCGCCCGCCCCTGGGCGTCGAACTCGACCACGCCGTAGCGCTCCGGGTCGTGCACCGGGTAGGCGAACACGGTGGCCCCCTGGGCGCGACTCGCCGCGGCCTGCAGGTCACGCGCCAGGTCGTGGCCGTAGAAGATGTTGTCGCCCAACACCAGCGCACAGGGGTCGGACCCGATGAAGTTGGCGCCGATGAGGAAGGCCTGGGCTAGACCCTCCGGGGCCGGCTGGATGGCGTAATAGAAGGACAGTCCCCACTGGCTGCCGTCGCCCAGGAGCTGCTCGAAGCGGGGGGTGTCCTGGGGGGTGGAGATCACCAGGATGTCCCGAATGCCCGCCAGCATGAGGGTGCTCAAGGGGTAGTAGATCATGGGCTTGTCGTAGACCGGCAAAAGCTGCTTGGACACCGCCAGGGTGGCGGGATAGAGCCGTGTGCCGGAGCCGCCTGCGAGGATGATGCCTTTGCGGCGGGGATGGGGGATGGGGGATGGGAGATGGGGAGAATCCATGGGCACACTCATTGTTCGTTGTGTCTTTGCAGTCCTGTTACCAGACGAGACACCCGATCCAGTTTCTCGAAGATTGCATGGTCAGGGTCCAGATAACCCAGGTCGACCGAAATGAGCAGCTGAGTCTCCAACTCACTCAACGAACCCCTGGCCACCGACAGGAACTGCACGAATTCCTTTTTGCTCGTCCTGGCCGCACCTTCCGCGATGTTGCTGGGCACAGACACGGCCGCCCGGCGGATCTGATTGGTCAAGCCATAGAGTTCTTCCCTCGGAAAGCCACGGGTCCTTTCGTAAACCATTTTCACCAGGGCCATCGCCTCCTTCCAGGCCTCCAGCCGGTAATGCGGCCTCCCATGTGAATTTTCCCCCATCCCCCATTCCCCATCACCCATTCCCATAATGCCTCTCCACCCACCGCCGATACTCCCCGCTCGTCACCCGCTGCACCCAGTCCATGTGCGCGAGGTACCACTCTACGGTCTTGCGGATGCCGGTCTCGAAGGTCTCGGCGGGCTTCCAGCCCAGCTCCCGGTGGATCTTGCTGGCGTCGATGGCATAGCGGCGGTCGTGGCCGGGACGGTCCTTGACGAAGGTGATGAGCCGCGCATGGGGGCCGGCCGGATCGGGCCTGAGCTCGTCGAGCAGGGCGCAGACGGTGTGCACGATCTCCAGGTTGGTCTTTTCGTTCCAGCCGCCCACGTTGTAGGTCTCGCCCACGCGGCCGCGGGTGAGCACCTCGCGGATGGCGGCGCAGTGGTCGGTGACGTAGAGCCAGTCGCGCACGTTCATGCCGTCGCCATAGACCGGCAGGGGCTTGCCCTGGGTGGCGTTGAGGATCATGAGGGGGATCAATTTCTCCGGGAACTGGTAGGGCCCGTAGTTGTTGGAGCAGTTGGTGGTGAGCGTGGGCAGCCCGTAGGTGTGGTGATAGGCGCGCACCAGGTGGTCCGAGGCGGCCTTGGAGGCGGAATAGGGGCTGTTGGGGGCGTAGGGCGTGCTCTCGGTGAAGGGGGGATCCTCCGGCCCCAGGGAGCCATAGACCTCGTCGGTGGACACGTGCAGGAAGCGGAAGGCGGCCTTCTCTGCCTGCGGCAGCCCCATCCAGTAAGCGCGCGCTTCGTCCAGCAGGTGGAAGGTGCCCACCACGTTGGTCTGGATGAAGTCCTCCGGCCCGTGGATGGAGCGGTCCACATGGCTCTCGGCAGCGAAGTTGACGATGGCGCGCGGCCGGTGCTCGGCGAGCAGCCGGCCGACCAGGGCCCGGTCGCCGATGTCGCCCTGCACGAAGACGTGACGGGGGTCGCCCTGCAACGCAGCCAGGTTCTCCGGGTTGCCGGCGTAGGTGAGCTTGTCCAGGTTGAGGACCGGTTCCTGGCTCTGCTTCAGCCAGTCCAGCACGAAATTAGCGCCGATGAAGCCGGCGCCGCCGGTGACGAGGATCATGGGTAGTCCCTTTGTTCAGCCATTTTCGAATGTTTTACTATCGCAACGGATATTACCTGAGGGAAATGTCTCTCGTGCTACACTGATCCAGTGCCACACAGGAGGGTCCTCATCATGAGCAACCTCACCATCACGGTGGACGACGAAGCCTTGCGACGAGCCCGGCTGAAAGCCCTCGAACAAGGCACCTCGGTCAATGCCTTGTTACGGGAATTCATCGAGTCCTATGCCGGTTGCAGGCCAGATCATATCCATGCGACGCAAGCCCTGTTGGAACTGTCACGTGCGGCGACCTCCGGCGCTGGTGGTCGGCGGTGGACGCGGGATGAACTGCACGAACGGTCCTGATGCGTGCCTTCTTCGATACAAACGTCCTGGTCTACTTGTTCGATGCAGATGCTCCTGAAAAACAGGCCAAGGCAAGGCAGCTGCTGGAGCGCGAGGTGACGGAAGGCCGAGTCGTTCTGAGCACCCAGGTGCTCCAGGAGTTTTATGTCGCCGTCACGCGCAAGCTGGCCAGGCCTCTTGACCCCAGGACGGCTGAACAGGCCTTGCTGCATCTGGCGCGTCTCCCGGTCAGCCAGGTCGACACCGGACTAGTCCTCAACGCCGCCATCCGCTCGCGTCAAGACAGGCTTTCGTTCTGGGACAGCTTGATCGTCGAGACGGCGCTGAGCGCCGGGGCCAAACGCCTTTATACAGAGAGCCTCCAGGATGGCCAGATCCTGGATGGCCTGGTTGTGGTGAATCCATTCCTGAAGAAACGAAATCCTGTGTCCTCAAGCTTCAGCAGCAGTCCGGGACGAGATTCGCCTTGAGGAAGCCGCGCCGCCAGTGATGAGGATCATGCCTGGGTTCTCATTCGTTTTCGGCGATCGGCAGCAGCCCGCCGCCGCCTCGACAGGCAGGGTCCGCTAGATCGGCTATCGCCTCCAAGGCCGTCACACGCCGACCTCCCGGTAGAATGCGGGCGATGGGCTGGTTGTTGCGCGTGACCACCCCCCTCCTCCCCAGTGAATTCAACGCGGTCCAGCACTTGGCGAAGATTGCGGGCCAATTCGGTTGCCGTAATTTGGATCATGGCAAATTAGACCGCCCCAGCTGCGTCAAGTCCCATACCCCTGCGGGTTCAGGCGCTGCCAGCGCCAGGTATCGGCACACATCTCCTCTATGCCACGGGTGGCGCGCCAGCCGAAAAGGCGTTCGGCCAACCCCGGATCGGCGTAGCAGCAGGCCACATCTCCCGGGCGGGGGGGGGCGATGCGGTAGGGGATCTCCCGCCCGCAGGCCTGGCTGAAGGCCCGGACCATCTCTAGCACGCTATAACCCCGGCCGGTGCCCAGGTTGACGGTCACCACTCCCGGGTGGGCGTCCAGATAGCGCAATGCCGCCACGTGTCCCATGGCCAGGTCCACCACGTGGATGTAGTCCCGCACGCCGGTGCCGTCTGGCGTGGGGTAGTCGTTGCCGAAAACGTTGAGCCAGGGGCGGCGGCCCACCGCCACCTGGGCAATGTAGGGCATGAGGTTGTTGGGCACGTCGTTGGGGTCTTCGCCGATCAATCCACTAGGATGGGCGCCCACGGGGTTGAAGTAACGTAGCAGCGCGATGCGCCACTCCGGGTCGGAACGGTGTAAGTCGCGCAGGATCTCCTCGATCATGTATTTGCTGCGACCATAGGGGTTGGTGGTAGCCCCGACGGGAAAGTCCTCCCGGATGGGTACTGCGTGGGGATCGCCATAGACGGTGGCCGAAGAACTGAAGACGATGCACTTGACCTCCGACTCGGCCATGACCTCGCACAGACCTACGGTCCCCGCCACGTTGTTGTCGTAGTAGCGCAGGGGCTGGGCCACCGACTCCCCCACCGCCTTGAGACCGGCGAAGTGGATCACGGCGTGCACGGGGTGCCGCCGCAGAATCTCCCGCAGCGCCGCCCGGTCGCGAACATCGGCCCGGTAGAACGTCACGCGTCTGCCCGTGATGCGCTCCACTCGGCGCAAGGCCTCTTCCTTGCTGTTGCTGAGATTGTCCACCACCACCGGCTCCAGGCCAGCCTGGATGAGCTCCACACAGGTGTGGGAGCCGATGTAACCGGCGCCGCCGGTGACCAGGATCGCCATCCGTCTCCTCCATTCCAATGGGGAAGAATACTTTCACAGGCGTGTTAGGGGAACAGGCACGCCCCGCGACACGAACCAGGCCTTCCTCGTCCAAGGGGAAAAGGCCGACTACAATGCAGACATCCCCGTCTTTGGGGGAAAGGCCCTGGCAACGTGCCCATGCCCTATATCGAGAAAGAGGAGACCCCTGATGCGCCACCCCGCCCCCCTGATCCTGCCCCTTTTCCTTTTGGCCTTGCCAGCCCGGGCCGAGACCCAGAACCTGTTGCCCCAGGTGGGGTCGTCCCTTCTCTGGCACATGCCCTACGCCTGGCCCCAGACGACGCCACCGCACACCCCTGCGCCGACCCTCCCTGCCTTCCTCCCGATGGGGTCCTTTCCCCTGGCACCCGACCCACGGCTTGGGGGGCTCGCTTCCATCGCCCAACCCCAGGCGGTGGAGACCTTGTTACGCCTCACCCCCTTGCTCGCCAATCCACCCCTCATCGAGGGCATGCTCAAACTGGCCTCGGTGGCCGCCGACCCACGCACGGCCGAGGTATTTATGAAACTCGCCGCGGCTTTGGCCGATCCGCGCACCCTAGAGACCCTCTCCCGACTCATCACCGCCATGTCCGACCCGCGCCTGGGCGAGGCGGTGGCCGTGCTGGCCGACCCCAAGGTCCTGGGGGCAGTGGTAAACCTTACGACCGTGTTTGGCTCCGCCTTGGCAGGGGCAGCAGTTCGCTGAGTCCACCGCTGGGAATCATCCGGGGATCGGTCTCAGAGTATCTGTCCTTCGCACCTGACCACGACTTCCTGGCACCACTTTCCCATCTCCGGGGTGGAGACCTGGCTTTGGCTGCCGCCCCTGGCTGCGCCTGCCATCCTCTTTGCCACCAGCCTGGCGGGTGTCTCCGGCGCCTTTCTGCGCATCCCCTTCAGGATGGGTGTACTGGGCCGTGCCAGCCCTTGGCCATCACCACCCTGGCGCTGTGTCTGGCGGGTGCGAGTGCGGGACGTGCCCGGCGAGTGGCCCGGACGCTCTTGACCAAGCTCAAGAAACGACCCGGCCACCTCTTATGGTCGGGTTCGCTTTGCTTTATGCTTAGGGCCCATCCCAGCTCCGACCGGGGGATGCCATGCTCACCGACCGTTACGGGCGCACCATCGAATACCTGCGGCTGTCCGTCACCGACCGGTGCGATCTGCGCTGTGCCTACTGCATCCCGGAGGGGTTCAAGGACTTCGAGGAGCCGGAGCACTGGCTCACCTTCGACGAAACCGAACGCCTACTAGCGGTGTTCGCCCTGTTGGGGCTCAAACGGGTGCGCCTCACGGGCGGTGAGCCCCTGCTGCGCCGGCATGTGGATGAGCTCGCCCGCCGCATCGCGGCCCTGCCGGGCATTGAGGACGTCTCCCTGTCCACCAACGCCACCCAGCTCGCCAGGATGGCAGAGAAACTGCGCGCCGCGGGCGTGCGCCGGCTGAATGTGAGCCTGGATTCCCTGCGACCTGAGCGGGTCGCCCGTCTGAACGGACGGCCCGTACTGGCTGCCGTGCTGGCGGGACTGGAGGCCGCCCGCGCCGCGGGTTTCGCCCCCATCAAGATCAACATGGTGGTGATGCGCGACAACGCGGACGAGGTGGACCACATGGTGGATTTCTGCCTGGAAAAGGGCTTCGTGCTGCGCCTGATCGAGCTCATGCCCATGGGCGAGACGGCCCGGCGTATGGGCTATGTGGACCTGCAGCCCATCAAGGCGCGGCTCCAAGCACGCTATGGCCTGGTGGACACCATGCTGCCTGGCGGCGGGCCGGCCCGCTACCTGGGCACCCCTGATGGTCGCTTCAACGTGGGCTTCATCACCCCCCTGTCCCAGCATTTCTGCGCCACCTGCAACCGGGTGCGGCTCACCGTGGACGGCCAGCTGCATTTGTGCCTGGGGCAGGAGGAGCACATGGATTTCCGGGCCCTGCTGCGGGGTGGTGCCACCGACGAAGACCTGGCCCAAGCCATCCACCGGGCCCTGGACCTCAAGCCCGAGCGTCACGAATTCCGGGAACAGCCTCAGAAGATCGTGCGCTTCATGAACATGACGGGGGGCTGAGCCACAGGGCGGTCTCAGCCGCCCTCAATCCTCCTGCTCAGGGCAGCGGCCATGTCGCGCTCCTTGTTGACCGTATCTACAGTACACTATTACTGCTGTCGAGCATGGTTTACAGCCCATTGCCGCCCAGCCGGGAATGGCGAGCTGCGCTTGATGTCTTATGCGCCGTGAGGGCAAGCTGGCATGCCGGACATATTACCCATGCACACGGAGATCGAGCGCGATGGATCGATGTTGCTACCCGTTGAGGACAGCCATTGGCAGGCATCCCGGGCCTTGCAGCTCGAACACGGCGACCCCTTCGATCTGCTGCTAGCTGCGGCACCCCGCCGAGGGCGCGAGTTGCTCACCCGCGACCGCAAGCTGCTGGCCAGCGGCCTCGAGTGACTGCACGTGGCCTGATCACTGCGGAACACCCTACGACCCATACATCCCCCATCAGGAAGACCCATGGCCCAGTATGTCATGTCCATGCTCCGCGTGAGCAAGGTGGTGCCGCCCAAGCGGCAGATCATCAAGGATATCTCGCTGTCCTTCTTCCCCGGCGCCAAGATCGGCCTCCTGGGGCTCAATGGCGCCGGCAAGTCCACGGTGCTGCGCATCATGGCCGGCGTGGACAAGGAGTTCGAAGGTGAGGTGCAGTGGCAGCCGGGCATCTCCATCGGCTACCTGCCCCAGGAGCCCCAGCTCGACCCAGACAAGACCGTGCGCGAGGAGGTGGAGGCGGGGCTGGGCGAGGTGCTGGCGGCCCGCCGGCGCCTGGAGGAGGTCTATGCCGCCTATGCCGAACCGGATGCCGATTTCGACAAGTTGGCCGAAGAGCAGGCCCGGCTGGAGGCAGTGCTCGCGGCGGCCGGATCGGATATCGAGAATCAGCTGGAGATTGCCGCCGATGCCCTGCGGCTGCCGCCCTGGGAGGCGAAGATCGCGCACCTTTCTGGCGGGGAGAAGCGCCGTGTGGCGCTATGCAAGCTGCTGCTCACCAAGCCTGACATGCTGCTGCTAGACGAGCCCACCAACCACCTAGATGCCGAGAGCGTGGAGTGGCTGGAGCAGTATCTCGCCCGCTTCCCCGGTACCGTGGTGGCGGTGACCCACGATCGCTATTTCTTGGACAACGTGGCCGAGTGGATCCTGGAGCTGGACCGTGGCCACGGCATCCCCTGGAAGGGCAACTACTCCTCCTGGTTGGAGCAGAAGGAGGCGCGCCTGGAACAGGAACAAAAACAGATCGACGCGCACATGAAGGCCATGAAGCGGGAGCTGGAGTGGGTGCGCGCCAACCCCAAGGCGCGCCAGGCCAAGAGCAAGGCGCGGCTCGCCCGCTTCGAGGAGCTTTGCAGCCTGGAATATCAGCGGCGCAACGAGACCCAGGAAATCTTCATCCCGCCCGGCGAGCGCCTGGGCGACAAGGTCATCGAGTTCCACCACGTGAGCAAAGGCTATGGCGACCGGCTGCTCATCGACGACCTGTCCTTCACCGTACCGCCGGGGGCCATCGTGGGCATCATCGGGCCCAACGGTGCCGGCAAGTCCACCCTCTTCCGCATGATCCAGGGCAGGGAAAGGCCGGACGCCGGTGAGATCATCATCGGTCCCACGGTGAAGATCTCCGCCGTGGACCAGTCGCGCGAGGGGCTACCCAACGACAAGACGGTGTTCGAGGCGGTGGCCGAGGGCCGCGACGTCCTGGCGGTGGGCCGCTTCGAGATCCCCAGCCGGGCCTATCTCGCCCGCTTCAACTTCAAGGGCGCCGACCAGAACAAGATCGTGGGCACCCTGTCCGGCGGCGAGCGCGGCCGGCTGCACCTGGCCAAGACCCTGATCCAGGGCGGCAACGTGCTGCTGCTCGACGAGCCCTCCAACGACTTGGACGTGGAGACCCTGCGGGCGCTGGAGGATGCCCTGCTGGAATTCGCCGGCTGCGTGCTGGTGATCAGCCACGACCGCTGGTTCCTGGACCGTATCGCCACCCATATCCTGGCCGCCGAGGGCGACTCCCAGTGGACCTTCTTCGCCGGCAACTACCAGGAATACGAGGCGGACAAACGGCGCCGCCTGGGCGAGGAGGGGGCGCGGCCGAAACGCATCCGCTACAAGCCCATCAGTCGTTGAGGGGGCAAACCCTGGGGATTCCCCGGAGGGGCATACCGGCCCGGAACGTGGTGCGCGGCACCTAGCTCCTGTCTGCTCATTGGGCGGCCTGGAATTCAGGCAGCGGAATGGGGATCGGTAGGCCCTGGAGGAAGCGTCTCAGGTCCCGCTCCAGATTGCGCGCGGCCTGCTGCAGGAAGAGGTCGCCCTCTTTACGGAAGCGGCCCTCCAGCACCGCCAGCTTAAAGGCTAGATCCGGCGGCAGGCTGGCCTCCTGCCGCCCCAGCAGGATGTCCAGGACCACGTCGCGCAGATAGCGGGTGAGCTCGTTCAAATCCTCCGGGGTGAGGTAGGCGCTCAAGGCGCGCAGGCTGGCCATGGGGTCGAGCCTGATCTCGGTCTGCCCGTCGGCGGCGGCTTGCAACCCCTGCGTCCCGGTCGCCGAACCGGCCTCTTCCCCAGAGGTCGCCAGGGCCGGGGTCGCCGTGGCCAGCAGGAGGCTCACCGCCAGTGGGACCAGGGACAGGGATCTGTGCAGGG
>FWPV01014820.1_pt1 | contig 11342 bp, 9 predicted proteins | sample 2228371 | NCBI WGS metagenome assembly FWPV01 (sample SAMEA103939776, study PRJEB20133) | metagenome | reverse complement strand
GGCGGACGGCTGGCTTGCTGGCTCCGACCCCGCGAGCATGGCGGCGACCACGGGGGCGAGGGCGACGGGCGCCGCGATCGCCCACCAGGCGACCCCTCGCTCCGCGTAGACACCGAGCGCGGCAAGGCCGGCCAGCCAGGCGAGGACCGGCCAGGCCGGCAGCGCGCCGCGGCGACGCGCCGCCCACAGCAGCGCGGCCGGCATCTCCAGCGTGGCGAAGACAACCACCGTCCCGAGCGCGTTGGGGAGGACGTGGCGGGCCAGCACCCACAGCAGCGCGGCGGCGCCAACGAGCGAGAGGTAGAAGACGGCGCCCGTGAAGGAGAGCGGGAGCGTGCGCTGCCACTCCGAGATCAGGCGGGTGATCTCCGGGTTCGTGGCGATCCCGAGCGCATACGCCCAGACGGCCGGACCGAACGGGGTCACCGCCGTCGCGCCGAGCGAGAGCGCGAGCACGAGCGCGAGCCGGCCGGTGCCGGGACGCCGGGCGAGGACGTCGTCGAGCAGGGCCACCGCGACCGCGGCCGGGCCGAGGAAGAAGCTCCCGTGGAGGTTCGCCCAGGCGAGGACGAGGACCGGGACCAGCCAGGCGGCACCGGGCCGGCGATCACGCCAGGCGAGGATCGCCGTCACGGCCGCGAACAGGGCGATCCCGAGCAGCTGCGCCCGCAGCCCCAGCGACGGCAGGGCGACGACGAACCCCGCGAGCGCGAGGAGCGCCGCCGTCCGCGGGGCGACCCAGCGGCGGGCCCCAGCGGCCACGAGCCCGATGGCGGCCGCGACCAGCACCGCCCGCAGGACGACGAGCCCGCCCCACCCCGCCACCCCGTGAACGAGGGCGAAGAGCACGCCGGCGCCCCACTGCTGGTTGAGCCAGGGCTCGCCGTACGCGGTGAACGTGAAGGGGTCGGTCCGGAGGACCGCGCCCGCCTCGAGCATCAGCTCGCCGGCCCGGACCTGGTAGGCGAGGTCCACGGTGGACATCGGCGCGATCGTCGCGGCAAGCGCGGGCAGCAGGACGGCGAGCGCCGTCCAGAGCCGGTCGCGGCTCACCATGCCCTCCGGGCGCCGGAATCGCAGCCGGGACGCGCCGTCATGAGCCGTGGTAGAGCCGGTCGAGGTCGACCAGCACGACGTCGTGGCGCCGCGCCGCCTCGGCGCGCAGCTCCCGATCGAAGCCGGAGAGGGCGACGATCGCCAGGCGTGCCTCGCTGACGTCTGCCCGCCCCTGGAGGAGGTGACGCGCCCGCTCCAGGCGGCGGAGGTCGTCGATCCCCCTGGCCGCCGCGCTGGCCTTCGCCTCGCCGAGCAGGAGCACGCGGGGACCGCCGCTGCTCGACGAACGGCGATCGAGGGCCACGACAGCGAGCTCGATCTGGGCGCGGCCAGCCGGGTCGGCGATCACGGTCGAGCCGACGTGCGTCGGGCGGCCGCCCAGCGTCGCCTCGGATGCGTAGGTCCAGGTCCAGGCGCGGGCCACCTCCTCGAATGAGGGGTCGATGACGCCGCTCGCGAATCGGCCGGCTGCGTCGGCCCAGGCCTCGCGGGTCCGGCGAGCCTCGAATCGCCGGATGTCGGGGCGCACGACCGCGTGATGGAAGCGCAGGAGCGGGTCGAGGATCCGGATCGTCGGGCGGCGGGCGCGCAGCGCGTCGTCGGAGCGCTCGATGAAGCCGGCGCGCTCCAGGCCGTCGAGGACGTGCGTCATCGACGTCTCCGGGCGTCCCAGGGCCGCGGCGATGGCGCCGGACGTGCGCCTCCCGCCGGCGATCGCGGCGAGCGCCGACTGGTAGATGGCACGGTCCGCCAGGGTCGGCTCATCGGCGAGGACGAAGTCCGGCTCGCGGAACAGCGCGTGTGACGGGTTCAGGATGCCGCCCGCCAACCAGGCCCCCAGGTCCTCCTCCGATGCCGGACCAGGCCCCAGGAGGTCGCGGTGGCCGGGCGTGCCGCCGAGCACCGCGTAGAGCAGGAAGGCCAGTCGGGGTTGCGCCGTCAGGTTCCAGAACGCCGCCGCGGCCCGGAAGTCGAATGGTCCCACGACCAGCTGCGCTGCCACCCGGCCTCTGAGCGCCTGCTGCCCGGAGAGGAGGCGTGACATGACCGACATCGCGGAGCCGCAGAGCACCAGGCGGACCGGCGGGCCGGGTTGGCGCCGTGAGCCGTCGTACATCTCCTGGATCGCGGAGGGAAGCTCGGGCGATCGGGCCAGGAGGTAGGGAAACTCGTCCAGGACGATCAGGCTCCCGGCGCCCGAGGGCGACACGTCCGCCAGCGCGCGCAGGGCGGTCGGCCAGTCCGGCAGCGCGATCGCCATCCCGGGCATTCCGCGCGCGGCGGCGATGGAGGCACCGAGCCGGGCCAGGGCCGGCGTGCGCTCGTCCTCCAGGGCCTGGTGGTACAGGCCACCTGTCGCGCCAACGAGCGCCTCGAGCAGGAAGCTCTTGCCCATCCGCCGTCGCCCGTACACCACCGCAATGCCGAGGCCGGCGGCGGGGTCAGTGACGAACGCCACAAGCTCCCTCCACTCGGCCTCACGATCGAAGAGCGCCGGTGGGCATCGAAGCAAATCCATGGCACCGATATACGACTGCACTTATAAGAAGTCAAGTCGTATCTAGTCGTGTTGGAGAGAAGCGATCAGGGCTCAGGTGCCGCCGCGTGACGGTCGGCCGACGCCCAGCGCCCGGACGCCCGGAGGGAAGTGGACGTCGCCCAGGCTGCCGCGTCCGTCGAGGACGACCAGGAGCTCCGGGAACCAGGTGGGATCGATCTCTCGGAACACCGGGTCCGCGGTCTGCGTGACGAGCGCCCGGATACTGGAGGCGCTGCCCCACGTCCACGGCTCAGCGCCGATCCGACGCACCTCGTCGTCCGAGAGCAGCGGATCCCACGCGGCCACGCTAGCGCCTGCCGCCGCCAGCTCCGCGACGAGCGCGGGACCCCGCGAATACGCCAGCTCCTTGACGCCCTCGCGATACGTCAGTCCGAGCACGAGGACCGGCACGTCCTCGAGCGAGCCAAGCTCGCCTCGAAGCCGCTCCACGGCGACGCCGACCTGGCCGTCGTTGACCCGCCGGGCGAGCGCCACGAGCTCCATCTCCGGCGCCCGCGAGAGGAGGAAGTGCGGGTAGACGGGGATGCAGTGGCCGCCGACTCCGAGCCCTGGTTGGTGGATGTGGCTGTACGGCTGGCTGTTCGCGGCCTCGATCACCTCGAGCACGTCCACGCCGATGCGGTCGGCGTAGCGGGCGAGCTCGTTGGCGAAGGCGATGTTGAGGTCGCGGTACGTCGTGTCGGCGAGCTTGCTCATCTCGGCCGCCTCGGCGCCGCTCATCGCCACGACCTCGGCGTCGAGGACGGCGTCGTAGAAGCGGGCCGCCCGCTCCGTGGACGCCGGGCCGAGGCCGCCGACGAGCTTCGGATACGCGGCGAGGTTGCGGAAGACGGCGCCGCTGAAGAGCCGCTCCGGCGAGAAGGCGACGAAGAGGTCGCGCTCGGCGACGAGCCCGGTCGCGGCCTCGAGGCGGGGCGCGTAGCGGCCGCGTGTGTCGCCGACCGGGAGCGTCGTCTCGAAGACGACCGTGGCCCCGGCGCGGACGCCGGGCGCGATGGCGTCGACGGCCGCGTCCATGTGGCGGTAGTCGGGCCGGTGGGCGTCGTCGAGCATGACCGGCACGATTAGGACGATCACGTCCGATTCGCGGGCCGCGGCCGCGGCGTCCGTCGTTGCCCGAAGGCGGCCGGCGGCGTGCTCGGCGGCCACGCGCTCGGCCAGCCCGGGCTCCTCGGCGACGTGCGAGCGGCCCTCGTTGATCGCCGCCACGACGGCCGGGTTTGCGTCAACGGCGACGACCGACCAGCCGTGCGTCGCGAACTGGACGGCGAGGGGCAGACCCATCTTCCCGGCCCCGACGACGGTGACCGTCCCGGCCGTGCCCGGCTCGCCGGTCCATGGCGTGAGACTGCGCGCCGGCGCATGAGGGCAGGGCTGCTCGGGCAGCGTGATCGCTCCACCGACGAGGCTCGCCGAGCGGCTCGGGCGGCGTGAGATCGTCATGGCCGGGACAGGCGCGCGGCGAACCCCGCGAGCTCGACCGGCCGCGCCGTCCCGGCGGCGTCGAGGAGGCTCGAGGCGATCGCGAGTGCCCACAGGCCGTCCTCGCCGTCGACGACCGGGCGGCCGCCGTTGCGGGCGATGGTGAGGAAGGCGTCGAGCTCGGCGGCAAGGGGCTCGCGGCTGACGACCTCGACGTCCACAACGTTGCCCTCGAACGTCGTCGCGTACCCGTCGATGATCGTCGGGCTGCCGACGTCGGCGCTCGTGAACGTCAGGCGCTGGGTGAGGTAGTCGAGCTCGAACATCCCGGCTTCGCCGACGACCGCGAGCTGGCGGCGCTTGGCCGGCGTCAGCCAGTTGACGTCGAGCATCCCGGTCGCGCCGGACGGGAAGTGGAGGAGGCCGAAGAGGAGGTCCTCGTGGCCGGCGTTCTTCCGCTGGGCAATCTCGGCGTACACGCGGGTCGGCCGCTCGCGGGCGACCCACGAGAGGATGTCGGCGTCGTGGGTCGCGAGGTCGATGGTCACGCCGACGTCGCGGATCCGGGCGGGGAACGGCCCGGCCCGCCGGCTCGTGATCGAGTAGATGGGGCCGGCCCAGCCATGGGCGAGGCGGCGGCCGAGCTCGAGGACCGCGGGGTTGAAGCGCTCGACGTGGCCGACCTGGAGGGGGACGCCCTTCGCCCGGGCGGCGGCCACGAGGGCGATGCCCTCCTCCACCGTCGCCGCGAGCGGCTTCTCCACGAGGAGCGGCAGACCCCGCTCGATCGCCGCCGCGGCGATGGCGGCGTGGGTCGTGGTCGGCGAGGCGATCACGACGGCGTCGAGGGCGGCATCCGCGATCATCACCAGCGGGTCGGCGAAGCCGGCGGCACCGGTCTTGGCGACGGCGTCGGCGACGAGGTCGTCCGCCGGATCGGCGACGGCGACGAGGGTGCACGTCTCGCGCGCGGCGAGGTGGCGGAGGTGGTTGCGGCCCATGGAGCCGAGGCCGGCGAGGCCGACGCGGAGCGGGGCGGTCATCGGGCGACTCCTCCCGGGGTGGCGGGCGCGCCGGGCGCGGCCGGCGTGGCGACCTCGCGGATCGCCGCGACGATCGTCGCCAGGTCCTCGGCGGACAGCCGCGGGTGGACGGGGATCGCGAGCACCTCGTCGGAGAGCCGGTTCGTCACCGGCAGGTCGAGGTCGGCGGCTCCGGGGACGTACGACTGCAGGTACGCCTGGCGGTGGATCGGGATCGGGTAGTAGATGAGCGTGCCGACGCCGCGCTCGGTCAGCCCGTCGATGACCCGCTGGCGCTCGCCCGGGAAGCGCATGACGTACTGGTGCCAGACGTGCTCGCGGCCCTCGGGCACGGCTGGGGTGAGGTAGCCGGCGAGGTGCTTTGTCAGGTAGGCGGCGTTCGCGCGCCGGGCCGCGGTCCGCTCGTCGAGCCTCGCCAGCTGGGCGAGGCCGATCGCCGCGGCCAGATCGGTCGGCTTGTGGTTCGTGCCGAGCGCCTCGTGCTGGTAGCGGACCCGCATCCCGTGGTTGCGGTAGAGGCGGAGCCGGTCGGCCAGCCCGTCGTCGTCGGTCGTCGCGAAGCCGCCCTCGCCGGTCATGAGGTTCTTCGTGGCGTAGAGGCTGAACATCGCCGGGCCGAACTGGCCGGCCCGCCGTCCCCGGTACGTTGCCCCGTGGGCCTGGGCGGCGTCCTCGATGATCGCGAGGCCGTGGCGCTCGGCGATCGCGACGAGCGGGTCCATGTCGGCCATGAGGCCGTAGAGGTGGACCGGCATGATCGCCCTCGTCCGGGGCGTGATCGCCGCCTCCACGAGGTCGGGATCCAGGCAGAAGTCGTCGGCCCGGATGTCCACGAAGACCGGCGTGGCCCCGGCGCGGAGGATGGCCGAGACGGTCGCGTTGAAGCTGAACGAGACCGTGATGACCTCGTCGCCGGGCCCGATCGCGAGGGCGTGGAGGATCGCCTCCTGGGCAACGGTCCCGTTGCTCATCAGGACCGCGTGGCGGACGCCGCAGTAGGCCGCCCAGGCCTCCTCGAAGGCGGCGGTCCGCTTCCCCATCGCCAGCATCCCGGAGCGGAGGACCTCGAGGACCGCCTCCTCCTCGGCCGGGCCGATGTCGGGCTTCGAGATCGGGATCACGGGGCTGCCTCCGGGGTGGTCGGGTTCGAGCGGGCGGCCGTCGGGGCGCAGCGGTCGCCGTCGATCTGGTAGCGTGCGCCGCAGGCCGGGCAGCCGGCAGGGCCGGAGGCATCGACGCCGACGGGCCGTCCTTCGTCATCCGCGAGCCGCCGACCGCAGGCGCAGACCCAGCCGAGCCGCCGGGCGGGGTTCCCGACGACGAGCGCGAAGTCGGGCACGTCGCGGGTCACGACGGCGCCGGCGCCCACGGTGGCGAATCGCCCGACATCGCGCCCAGCCACCACGACCGCGCCGGCCCCGATCGAGGCCCCGGTCCGCAGCCGGATCGGGCTCACGACCCAGTCGTCGGCCCGGGCGAGCTCGCCCGTGGCGGTGATCGAGCGCGGGTAGCGGTCGTTCGTGAGGATCGCGTTCGGCCCGATGAAGACGCCGTCCTCGACGGTGACGCCGTGGTACACGAGCGCGGCGTTCTGGATCTTCACCCGGTCGCCGATCTCGACGCCCTCGTCGATGAAGGCGTCGCGGCCGACGACGCACTCGGCCCCAATGCGCGCGCCGCGCCGCACCTGGGCGCGGTGCCAGATGCTCATGCCGGGGCCGACCGCCACGTCGGCCTCGAGGTCGGCGGTTGGGTGGATGCGCGCGCTGGGGTCGATCAAGAGAAGCCCCCGCGCTGCGGCAGCCCGGACCCAAGGGCCCCAGGGGCCGCGCCATCCACCGGAGCGGCCACCACGGTGAGCTGGACGACGACCTGCGGCCGCCAGGGCCACGCGATCGGGGCGAGGGCGGCCAAGAGCAGGATGGGCGTGTTCACGTTGACGACCGGCGAGCCGAACGTCCAGGCAACGACAGCAACGGCAAAGCCCAATGCCGGCAGTCCCACGCGCGCCGCAACGAAGGCTCCGAGCGCGCCGCCGACGAGCAACATTGTCGGTACCAGCGTCGGCACGGGATCGGGCAGGCCGAGTTCGCGGGCGATCCACCCGGGTGACCACACGCTGAGTCCAGCGCCGCTCGTGTCGCGAGCGATCGACAGGTACTCGACATGCGAGTCGAGACCCGCGCCAAGCACGCTGATCAGTCCGGTAGTCGCCAGCCCGACGACGAGGCCCGCGAGGCCGCGGCGACCACCGGCGCCCACAACCCAGGCCGCCACCGGCAGCGGCGTCAACTTCACCGCGACCATGAGCGCGGCGAGTGCACCAGCCGCGGCGGGCCGAGCGCCCCGCACGAGAAGCCACGAGCCGACGCCGGCCAGCAACAGCAGCGCATTGACGTTCCCGACACCGAGTTCGTAGGTCAGCGGGACGGCGAGGATGATCACCACGAGTCCCGTCCGGACCGGTGCTCGACGCGTGAGCGCCGCGAGAACGACAGCGATGCTCGCGATGGTCAGGATCCACCAGACGTAGACGCCTGCCTCGACGGGAAGTGCGGCCAGCGGTCGCCAGACGACCGCCATGAACGGGGGCGAAAGGAACGGAACGGTCCAATACGGCGGCTTGAGGTCGACCGGCCGGTCGCCTGGAAGCAGGGTGTAGAGGAGATGACCGTCGTTCAACCGCTCGCCCGCCGCGAGGTAGGTGAACGCGTCGCCGGGCACGAAGCCGCGCTCGAAGTAGAGCAGGAGCAGGACGAGAAGGAGCCCGAACGCAATCGCCGGCACGGTAACCCGAGCGATACGGGCTGCCGCGTGTCCGTTCATGCGGCCGAGACCCGATCCAACGGGCGACCGGCCCGAGCGGCGCCAGCCAGCCCGCCGAGCGTCGCCCCCGTCCGCGCCAGCGCCACCACGCCAGCCAGAAGCACGGGGCCCAGCACGATCGCATGCGTCGCGATCGCGAGCGCAAGACCCTCGGCCCCCGAGAGTCCCATCGCGACGGCCGCCGCAGTCACTGCGACTTCGTACGTGCCGAGGTAGCCGGGCGCCGACGGGATCGCGGTCGCGAGGGCGCCGACGGCTGAGATCAGGACGGCCTCGCCCGGCCCGATGGACAGGCCGAGGGAGGCGGCGACCAGGCCGACGATCAGGGCATCGAGGAACCAGCCGATGACGGAGAGCAGGGCGGCAGCTGCCACGTCGGGCCGTCGACGGTGGCCGGACATACCGTCGATGAACGAGCCGGCAAGATGCAGCAGGCGACTCGCACCCGGGCCGACTCGCGCCGGCGCTCGGGCAACCGCCCAGCTCCCGATCGCCAGGACAGGGTCGAGGCCGACCGTTACGAGCAGCAGGAGCAAGGCAAGGGCGAAGGCGGCAACGACCAGGGCGAGGTTCAGGATCCAGGCTGGCGCACCGATCAGCAGCGCCGCGCCGAGCCCAACGATCGCGAGCGCGGCCATGTCAACAACACGTTCGAGAACAACGGAGCCGAACGCTCCGCCCACTGGAAGATCCTGTGACTTGGCAATGACGACGGCGCGGATCGGCTCGCCGAGGCGGGCTGGAAGGACGCCGCTGGCCAAGTACCCCACCAGCAGAGCAGTGACGGCCGAACCGATGGTCGGCCGAGTGCCGTCGGGTCGCATCGGAAGGAGGAGTCGCCAGCGCGCCGCCCGAATAGACACTTGGAGCCCGACCACCCCCACCACCAGGATCAGCGGCGCCGGCGAAGCGTCCCGCAGCACGGCGAAGGCCTCGCCGACGTCCATGCTCACGACCAGAAGCCCGAACGCGACCGCGCTGATCGCGATCCCGAGAGCGCGGCCCGCGCGTGACCCGGGCCTGTGGGCGTGCGTGAGACTGTCGAGCGTCACGTTCGAGCTTCGCTCCTGATCGGGGTCGGCTGGCGCGACTTTACCAGCGACTGCGCCGACGTCGGTAGGTCGATCGTACGGCCGATTGAGTCCTCAGCTTGCGGCCGGGACCTCCGCGAAGCGGACCGCGCGGGCGCCCTCGTCGTAGATCTCCTCGATCGCGTAGACCATCAGCTCCACGCAAAAGCGCTCGTGGACGAGGTCGTGGCCGCCGCGGGCGAGCATGTCCGCGTAGGCGTGGTCCGTGAGCAGGCGCACGATCGCGGCCGCGAGCGCGTCGGCGTCGTGCGGGGGCACGAGGAGCCCGGTCCGGCCGTCCTCGATCATCTCGGGGATGCCCCCCACCGCCGAGGCGACCACCGGTCGGGAGAGCGCCATCGCCTCGAGGATCGTGAGGCCCTGGGCCTCGCGGTAGGAGGGGAGGACGGCCACGTCGAGGGCGGCCGTGACGGCGGGCACGTCGTCGCGGCGGCCCGTGAAGACGACGGTGTCGGCGATCCCGAGGGCGGCCGCCTGCGCCTCGAGGGCCTCCCGCCGGCTCCCCTCCCCGACGACGAGCAGGCGCGCCAGCGGAACGCGGGCCACCACCGCCGGCCACGCCTCCAGCAGCGTCGGATGCCCCTTCTCCGGCTCGAGCCGGGCGACCACGCCCACGATCTGGGCGGCCTCCGGCAGGCCGTACTCCTCGCGGAGCGTGCAGCACGGGTCGGTGTGGTCGTAGCGGACGAGGTCCACGCCGTTGTAGATGAGGGAGACCGGCACGGACGACGGGCGCTCGTCGGCGATCTTCTGCTCGATCGCCCGGCTGACGGCGATCAGGTGGTCCATGTGCGGGGTGAGACGGGCCAGCACCTCGCGGTCGTCCACCGACCGGAGCCGGCTCGAGTGGACCGTCCCGACGACGAACGGCCGCGGCCGGCCGACCTCGGCGAGGGCGAGGGCCGCCCGCGTCCCCACGAGCTCGGCCCGGTACATGTGGTTGTGAACCACCTCCGGCCGCAGGTCGGCGAGGAGCGCCGTCACCGCGCCGACGGCGATCGCGTCGTCGGGCTCGTCGATGACGTGGACCGGGATCCCGAGGGCCGCGATCCGCCGCTCGGCGCTCCCCGGGGAGAGCGAGATGACCGTCGGCTGGTAGCGGGTCCGGTCGAGGCGCGAGAGCAGCGAGTAGACGTGCTCCTGGGCGCCGCCGTTCGTGCCCGTCGCCATGATCTCCACGACGCGCACCGGGGCGCCGCCGGGGACCGGGGGCCGGTCCTTCGGCTTGACGCAGGGATCGCCGGGAAGCGGGGCGCCCATCTCAGTCGCCCGTTCGCACGACCAGGAGGCGCTGGATGGGCTCGTCCACCGCGCCCCACTCGTACTTGTAGGGCTCGTCGCCGCGGAGGTAGTCGAAGCGGCGGCGGCCGGCGGCGATCGCGGCCTCGATCGCCTTCGCGCTCATGAGCACCCCCGGCGAGAGCTCCCGCGCGTCGGGGTCCACGCCGGCGTTGTAGAGGTACCAGGTCTCGCCGTCGTCGAACCAGACGCCGGCGGCGATCCGCCGGCCCGCCACCTCGAGGAAGTGGAGCTGGACGGTGCCGTCCCCGCCGGCCAGCTCGAAGAGCCGCCGGAACCAGGTCCGGCTCTGCTCGCCGCCCGGCGTCGCCGGGAACAGGCCGGCGTCGCCCCAGCGACGCTGGTGGAGGTCCACGAACGCGTCGAGGTCGGCGACGGGATCGGCCGAGCGCTCGAGGCGGACCCCGCCGGCGGCCTCGGCGCGGCGGAGCTTGCGGCGGACCTCGTGGCGCTCCTTCTTGCCGAGCGTGACGAGGTACGCCTCGAAGTCGGCGCCGGGCTCGAAGACGACGACCGGGCAGACCTCCTCCCGCTCGCGGACGATCGACCAGCCGCCGTCGGCGCGGGCGGCGAAGGCGGCGGCGAGGGCGTCGGCGGCCGGGTCGCCGCAGCGCAGGCGCCGCAGGTCCACGACGTCCCACGGGTCCGGGTGGTCGGGGTCCTGCGCGCCGTCGGGGCCGGCGAGGGCATCGACGAGGGCCGCCGCGACGGTCGGCAGGTCGGCCGGGCGGGCGAGGACGGTCGCGTAGTCGGCGTGGTAGCTGGCGCCGAAGAAGACGGCCTTGGCCGTTGGCTCGGCCGGCGTGTGGGGCAGGTCCGAGTCGGTCCGGAGGCGGGTCCGCAGGATCGCGTCGTCGGGCTCCACCTCGTGGCGGTGCATGAGCGGGACGATCGCGATCGGCGCGCCGGGATCGGGGCCGGACGGGTCCACGACGACGAGGGTCTGCTCGTGGGCGTTCGCGCCGTAGGCGTCCCACCAGGCCCGGGGCAAGCCCCGGCGTCCACCCCCACGACGGACAACGAGTTACCGGTGGTGCAATTTAG
>FWPV01014816.1_pt1 | contig 11342 bp, 9 predicted proteins | sample 2228371 | NCBI WGS metagenome assembly FWPV01 (sample SAMEA103939776, study PRJEB20133) | metagenome | reverse complement strand
GAGCCGCCAGCTGTACGATCGTGCCCTCCGCGCCGCTCCGCCGGTCTCGCCGGGTGCGCGGGCGCGCCGGGCGTCGGGGCGGCGAGGGTGCGCGCCGGGCGGGGCCAGTTGCCCCGGATCGCTTCCCGTCGTATACTCCAGGTCAGAGTCGAACGCGGCATCGGCCGCAGGGGGACGGATGGCGGAACTGGTCAAGATCCTGACGGTGGTGGGACTCGGCGCGCTGCACATGTGGGTGGCCGTGCCGACCGGCCTGGCGATGCGGTTGCACCCCGCCGTGGTGGCGGTGGCAGCCGCGACCGGCGCCAGCCTGGTGGTGCTGGCCGTCGTGCTGGCCGGCGAGCGGGGGCGCGCCTGGCTGCTGCGGCGGTACGGCGACCGGCTGCCGCTGGCAGCCCGCGCGGGGAACGGGCGGCAGCCGTGGTTCGTCCGGGTCTGGCAGCGCTACGGGATCATCGGGCTGGGGCTGGTGGCGCCGTTCCTGCCGGGCCCGCCGCTCGCCGCGGCGATGGCGCTGGCGCTCGGCGTGCCGGCCCGCCGCGTCCTGCTGTGGACCGTGGTCGGCATCGTGCTGTGGGCCGCGGGGCTGACGCTCGCCGCGGCCCTGGGGTTCGAGGGGCTGGCGCGGTTGAAGCCCTGACGGGCCGCCGCCCGCCTCAGGTCGCGCGCGCCGATGACGCCACGGCGCTGAGCCGCTCGAAGAGTCCCGGCGTCAGGTGCAGGTGCAGCACCTGCGCCACGACCTGCGTCCAGCCGTGCAGGAAGTAGACCCAGCCATCCTCGACCCGCAACTCGCGCGCCGCGCGCTGGGCCTCGGCCTGGTGCAGGAAGTCGAGGGCGCCGCGGTAGTTGAACTCCCAGGCGATGCCGCGATAGGGGAAGACGCCGCGGTCGGTGATCGGCGAGCCGGGCGTGTCCTTGCCCATCCCCGTGGCGTTGATGACGATGCTGTAGTCGGGCAGGCCCGCCATGATCTCGTCGTTGACACGGGGGTCCTGGTTCCGGATGTAGATGACCTCGATGTCGGTGCCGTGCCGGGCGACGAGTTCCCGCATGGCATCCAGCCGGGGCTGGCTGCGGTTGACGACAGTAACCCGCCGCGGCCGGTCGCCGCGGTCCGGCTTGTCCATCAGGTGCAGCAGCGTTGCCACCGCCGATCCGCCGGCGCCGAAGATCAGCACCTCGCCGCCGGTCCGCCCAAAATAGCCCGCGCCGATGATCCCGTCCAGCGTCAGGCCGGCGCTGATCGGGTCCTTGGCGTGGCCCTCCAGGCGGCCCTCGTTCTTGGAGATGCACGACATCTCACCGAGGAGCCGGGCGTAGGGGTCCAGGTAGTCGAACATGTCGCTGGCCGCGGCGTACAGGTCAATCTTGTGCGTCGTAACCAGCCCGCCAATGGAGTTCGGGTCGTATTTGATCTGCGCCACGGCGCGGCGGTAGACCTCGGGGTCGTCGTGGATCTGGCAGTCCACCCCTTCGAGGATGATTTCGGGCCGGCCCAACTCCTGCATCCACCGCGGAAAGACCTTCCGGATCGAGGACCCGGCCGTGGTCACGCCGATGAAGTAGAAGGTCGGCACGGGCCGGGGGTTGACAGGGTAGCGTCCTTGGATGGCATCTGACATGCGTGGATCCCTCCGGTCGTCCAGGGGCTATACGACGCGGTGCAGCGGTTCCAGCCCCTGCAGCACGCGCAGACAGTCGGTCATGGCCATGCGCCCCATGGCATTCATGGCGTCGTCGGCGTGCGCGCCGGCGTGCGGGGTGATCAACACTCCCGGCAGCCCCAGCAGCGGATGGCCGGGCGGGGGCGGCTCCTGGCACAACACGTCGAGGGCGGCGCCGGCCAGGTGGCCGCTCGCCAGGCTCCGGGCCAGCGCGTCCTCGTCAATCAACTCCCCGCGCGCCGTGTTGATCAGGTAGGCGCCGCGTTTCATCTGCGCCAGCGCCCGCTCATCCATCATGCGGCGGGTCTCCGGCGTGACCGGCACGTGCAGCGAGACGAAGTCGGCGCGCGCCAGCAGGTCGGGCAGGGGCACGGGTTCGACGCCCAGGGCGCGGGCCGTCTCGGCATCCGCGCAGGGATCGCAGGCCAGCACACGGCAGTCGAAGCCGGCCAGCCGCCGGGCGACCTCCCGGCCGATGGCGCCGAGGCCCACCAGGCCCACCGTCTTGCCGCGCAGCGAGACGCCCGCCAGCCTCGGCCAGGCGCCGGCGCGCGTGGCGGCCACGGCCTCGGGGATGTGGCGCGCCAGCGCCAGCATCAACCCGATCGCCAGTTCCGCCACCGAGACCGCGTTCGCGCCGGGGGTGTTGGTGACCACGATGCCGCGGGCGCGCGCGGCCTCCAGGTCCACCTGGTCCACGCCGACCCCGTAGCGGGCGATGACCTTCAGCCGGTCGGCGGCAGCCAGCGCCTCGGCGGTGATCTCATCCACGCCGGCGATGTAGCCGTCCACGCCGGGCAGCAGGCGCGCCACTTCGGCGGCCCGCAACGGCTTGCCGGTGTCGTTGAAGATCACCTCGCCGCACAGCGCCACCAGTTCCGTGCGCAGGCCGGGATCGCTTTTGCCATACGACGTCGGGGTGACCAGCAGGCGGCACTGCTTCAGGTCCATCTCAGCGCGCCTCCGGCGGCTGCCAGCGGGGGTTGGCGATGACCTCCGGCCCCTGGCCGCGGTCCACCACACAGACGCGGAAGCCCTGCGTCTCGATCGTGCCGTAGTCGTGGCCGGCATGGGCAGGATAGACGAAGAAGGTGACCAGGTCCTCGTCGGGGCTGGTGTTGACGGAACGGTGGGCCCAGCGCGGCGGGACGTAGAGCAGCGCGCCGGGAACCAGCGCCGCGACGGAGGTCTCCCCTTCGGGCGTCTCCATCACCATCAGGCCCTGCCCGCTCAGGCAGTAGTACACCTCCGCGGTCTCCAGGACCTGGTGGAAGTGGCCCTTGGTCATGAAGTACTCCTGCCCGATCTTACCGGGATGGACGATCGAGATGCCGCTCAGCAGTTCGCCGGGCAGTTCCGGCCGGCGGAACTCGTAGACCTCGTATAGCAGGGGGTCCTCCTCGGCCAGGCGCGCCTCGCAGGCTGCCGCGTCGAGGAACTGGCCGCGCAGCGAGGAAAGCCGCCGACAGATGTGGTTGTCGTAGGCAGCCGGCTGCACCCCGCCGAACCGGATGCGGGTGGTGAACGGTGCATCTGACATGGTGTTCTTCCTCTCCTCTTCGCTTCGCCGGCGTGCGGCAGCCCTACGCGGAAGATGGCTCCTGCGCGCCCGGGTCACGGACAAAGGCGAAGCGGCGGGCGATGTTGCCCCCCAACAGCGCGGCGATCGCCTCGCCCGGCGCGCCTATCTGCTGCAGCCGGGGCCGGATGACGGTCAACAGGGCCGCCAGGCCGGGGCCGCCGCCCAGCCGGGCCCACATGGCGCGCCCGGCCATGTCGGTGGCGATGGCGACCGCAGACGCCAGGCCGGCGGCGATCATACGCTCCAGGAGCGGCCAGACGTTGCGCTCGGGGTCGTACTTCGGGCGGTAAAAGGTATCATACTCCAGCAGCACCCCGCCTGCCGCCAGTTCGCGGTGCAGGCCGAAGTCGGGGCGCTTGTCCATGTGGCACAACACGATCTGCCCGGGCTGCACCCCGCGCCCCGTCAGAAAGGGGACGATCGCCTCGGCGGATGCGCCCATTTCGGTGTGCACCTCGAGCGCGGCGCCGGTCTCGGCGGCGGCCCAGGCTGCGGCTTCGAGCAGGCCCAGCGGCGAGGCGGCCAGCGTCTCCTCGCAGGCCACCTTGATGAAGCCGGCCCGGATCGGCTGGCCGCCGGGCGCATCCTCAACGGAGGCGAGGAGCTCGCCGATGAAGTGATCGGCCACGGCGTCGGCGGGCAAGGACCAGAACGGTTCGTCCGGCAGGTAGTAGCGGCGCAGGTGGAAGCCGGTACAGGCGATGATGGCGACGCCGCTCGCGACGGCCAGGCGGCGCAGCATGGCGGCGGCGCGTCCCGCCCGGCCGGGCTGACAATCGGCAATGGCACCCCCGCCCGCCGCGCGGTAGTCGGCGAGTTCCTGAATCACCGGCCCGATGTCGGCCGGCGTCGGCAGGTCGGGCCAGGCGGGGCGGCCCGCTGCGACGTCGGCCCCTTCCGCAGGGCCGGGCGGCGCGAGCCAGACGTGGTTGTGCGCGTCAATGACCCCCAACGCCCCGGCAGGCACGGGGCCCGTCACCGTCATGGCCCGGGCGACGCGCGTCTCAGCCACGGCTGCTCCAGGGATCCAGGACGACCTTGAGGGCGTCGCCGCTCTGCGCCAGGGCCAGCGCCTCGACCGCGGCGGCGAGAGGGAAGACGGCGGTCACAAGGGGCGCCAGGTCCACGCGCCCGGAACCGATGATCTCGGCGGAGACGCGGCAGTCGCGCGTGCTGCAGGCGGTCGTCGCCGTCACGATCAGTTCGCGGTAGTGGACCAGGTTCGAGTCGAAGGCAATCGTCGGGCGGTCCGCCGGCAGGGCGCCGAAGAAGTTGACCCGGCCGCCGATGGCAGCCAGCCGCAGCGCCTGCTCCTGCGCGGCATGGGCCGGCGCGGCGACGATCACGGCATCGGCCCCGCGGCCGTCCGACTCGGCGCGGACCACCGCCGCCAGGTCCTCCTCGGCGGGGTTCACGGCGCGGTCAGCACCGAGGCCAGCCGCCTGTGCAGCGCGGCGCGGGTTCGGGTCGCTGACAATCACGCGCGCCGCGCCCTTCAGGCGGGCCAGCAGCGCGTGCATGATGCCGATGGGGCCCGCGCCCATGACCAGCACAACGTCTCCCGGGCCGATCCGAAGCGGCTCCTGGCCGCGCACCACGCAGGCAAACGGCTCGATCAGCGCGGCCGCGGCCGGGTCTACCTCCGCCCGCACCGGCATCAGGTTGCCCTGGCGCACGAACGGCGCCGGGATGCGCAGGTAGTCGGCGAAGGCACCGTCCAGCGTCACGCCGATCGCCTGGTAGTCGGCGCAGCGGTTGTTGTTGCCCGCCAGGCACTCGCGACAGCGGCCGCAACCGACGTTGGGCGCCACGAAGACGCGCTGGCCCTCCGCGTAGCCGCGCACCTCCGCGCCGAGACGGGCGATCTCGCCGACCACCTCGTGCCCCGGGATGCGGACGGTGCCCGGCGGGTACTTGCGATGGCCCCCGTCGTAGATGCGCAGGTCGGTGCCGCAGATGCCGGCGCGCAGCACCCGAAGCAGCACCTCCTCGCGCCCGATCTCCGGCACCGGCACCTCTTCAAGGCGCAGGTCCTTCGGCCCATGATATACCGCTGCCCGCATGTCGTCTCCTCGGTGCCCCTGGCATGCCCTGGTGCGCGCCGATACGCCGCGCGCCGCAGGCGTCGGGCTATTATAGCACCACCTCAGGCGGCGGGCGCAATGCCCGGCCGCATGCAGGGAATTCCAAATGCGACCGATGCTTCAGGGAACACGGCTGTGGCCGGTACATCTCACGGCCGTGCGATCGCGCCCGCAACCCGCCCGGCGATGGAATCGCCGGGCTACCGGAACGAAGCCCCGTCAACGGGGCAGGACGCCCGCCGCGACCGCATTCAGCCCGCCTCGGCGGGCTTGCACGTATAGCACGGGCCGTTCACGGCCGTGCGGCCTCAGCGCGAGCAGCGGAATCGCGCCATCCGGGGCAAACCGCCTGACCTGACGGCGTCAGCCCGCACAGCGCGGGCCGTTCGCGGCCGTGCGGTCGCCGGCAACGCGCCGGCTGGCCGAGCAGCCGGATCATTCGCAAACGCTCATCAACCCGGGGCGTGGGCCGCGGCGCGACGGCGATCGGAGCAGCACCCGTGCGACAACCGCAAGGAAGAGGCTACATCTGGAATTCCGGCCTCACACCCGGCGGCGCGTGTAACGGGCGATGAAACTGTACGGGGAGGGCAGCGGGATCGCGCTCGCCGCGTCCAGGCGCTCCAACTCCTCGGCCGACAGGCGCCAGCCGGCGCTGCCGAGGTTCTCCTCCAACTGCGCCAGCGTCCGCGCGCCGATGATCGGCGCCGTCACGCCAGGCTGCGCCAGCAACCAGTTCAGCGCGACCTGCGCCGGCGTCACCCCGCGGGCCTGCGCGACCTCGCGCAGCGCATCCACGATGCGCCACGTGCGTTCGCTCTCGCGCTGCTCAGGGAGGTCGTCCCAGCGGTCGGCGCGGCCCACGCGGCTGTCGGGCGGGGGCGGTTCGCCGCGGCGGTACTTGCCGCTCAGCCAGCCGCCGGCCAGCGGCGACCAGCAGATCAGGCCGATGCCCTCCTCTCGACACAACGGGAGGAGTTCCCACTCGGTGCTGCGCACCAGCAGGCTGTACTCCGCCTGCAGGCAGTCAAAGCGCGCCCAGCCGTGCGCCGCGCTGATCATCACCGCCCGGAGGAGTTGCGACGGCGTGTAGTTCGAGGCTCCGATGTAGCGCACCTTGCCCGCCCGCACCAGGTCATCCAGGGCTCGCAGCGTCTCGTCGAGCGGGGTCGAGGCATCGAAGCAGTGCATCTGGTAAAGATCCACGTAGTCGGTCTGCAGGCGGCGCAGGCTGGCCTCGATCTGGTCGCAGATGTGTTTGCGCGACAGACCGGTCTCGTTGGGACCGTCTCCCGTGGGGAAGAAGACCTTGGTGGCGATGACCTGGCGCGACCGGTTGCCCCGGCTTTTGAGCCAGGTGCCGAGCATCCGCTCGGACTCGCCCCGGTTGTAGATATTCGACGTGTCGAAGAAGTTGCCGCCGGCGTCCACGAAGCGGTCTGCCAGGGCATGGGCGGTGGCCTCGTCCGCGCCCCAGCCGAAGGTCTGCGTCCCCAGGCAGATCTCGGACACCTTCAGGCCCGTCCGGCCCATGAAACGGTACTCCATCTTGCAGCGCTCCTCCTTGCCCTCGCGGCTCAGCAATCTGCCATGTGCGGCTGCCGGCCGTCCTACTTGATCGCGCCGACGACCAGGCCGCGCGTGATGTAGCGTTCGACGAGCAGGGCGACGATCATCATCGGCACGACGGCCATCAGGGAGAGGGCGGACAGGTACCACCACTGCGGGCCATACGATTGCGTGCCTTCCCCGGCGATGTACATCGGCAGCGTGCTCGCCCGGCTGAAGGTGAGCATCAGCGCGAACAGGTAGTCGTTCCACGAGAACATCATGCAGAACAGGAAGGTTGCCACCAGCCCCGGGGTGGAGAGCGGCAGTACGATCTTACGGAAGGCCTGCAGGCGCGACGCGCCGTCAATCATGGCGCTCTCTTCCAGGTCCACCGGCAGCCCGGCGAAGAAGTCGCGCAGGATCCACACCGCGAAAGGCAGGTTGAAGACGGTGTAGGCCAGGATCATGCCGTGGCGCGTGTCAATCAGGCCGGCGAAGCGGTACATGATCACGAACGGCAGGATGATCACCACGGGCGGCAACATACGCTGCGAGATGATCCAGAAAGCGATGTTGCTGTTGCGCCAGCCCAACCCGGGCACCCGGTACTGGTAGCGGTTCAGGCCGTAGCCAGCCAGGCCGCCGAGCATGACGGCCAGCGCAGCGCTGGAAAGGGCCAGGATGGCGCTGTTGGTCCAGCTCCGCATCACCTGGCGGCTGGTGGGGCCGGTGAGCAGGAACTTCCAGGCGTTGAGGGTCGGTTCGAAATCCACCCAGGGCAGGTACTTCGGCCCCTGGAACACGGCGATCGGCAGTTTGAAGGACGTGATCAGCAGCCAGTAGAGCGGAAACAGACAGATCACGGCCCAGACGATCAGCAGGATGTAAGTGAAGGTCATCTTCACCCGACGGGATTGGCTGATTGTCATCTGCATTGCGGCACCTCAATCTGCGACCATGGCGGCGCGCCGCCGCGTGAAGTTCAGGAAGACCAGCGTGAACACCGTGACCATGATGAGCAGCGAATAGGCGATCGCCGACGCGTAGCCCAGGTTGCCGTTCTTCATCGCCACCAGGTAGGCGTACATCGTCACCGTCTCGGTGGCGGTTCCCGGCCCCCCGCCGGTCATCACCACCACGATGTCGAACAACTTGAAGGCCTCCAGGCTGCGGATCACGATGACCGTGATCGAGACCGGCAGGAGCATCGGGAAGGTGACGTGGCGGAACGTCTGCCAGTCGTTGGCGCCGTCCACGCGCGCCGATTCGAACACCTCCGGCGGCAGCGACTGCAGGCCGGCCAGCAGCACGATCATCATGAACGGCGTCCATTCCCACGTGTCCAGCAGGATGAGCGACGGCAGCGCCATGGTGGAGCTGCTCACCCATTTCACGGCCGGCAGGCCCAGATGCTTGATGATGTCGTTGAGCGGCCCCATGGACTCGTTGAAGATCATCCGTCCCGCATAACCGACGGCGGCGGGCGTCAGCATCATCGGCAGCAGGAAGACGACGCGGAAGAAGCGCCGGAAGCGCACCGGCTGGTTGAGCAGCAGGGCCACCCCGAGGCCGACACAGTATTGCAGCGTCACCGCGCCGAGGACGAAGAAGAGCGTGGTGCGCGCCGTATGCCAGAAGCGGGCATCCTTGGCCAGGGTGACGAAGTTGTTCAGCCCGTTGAAACGAATCCCGCCCTCGAGTCGGCTGAGGTCCCAACTGACGAAGGTCAGGGCCAGGGAGAAGAGCAGGGGGAAGATAGATAACAGCAGGATCAGGACTGCGGCAGGTGTGAGGAACAGATGTTTGCTCAAGTCCCTGGAGGCACGAGACGCCGGTTGGCTGGACATGGTATGTGTCTCCTGAGGTGATGGTGGGCCGGCAGCGGCGACCTCAGCGCCGCATGAGCACTGAGGCCACCGCTACGACCAGGCCTCGCAAAGCCGCAGCCAGCGGGTCTCCAGGCGTTTGCCTGCCTGTTCCCCGGCGGCCAGGGCCGCGCCGCTCGGCGGCCTGGCTGCGGGCCGATGTCAATTACGGTACCGGCAGGCCCAGCATCTGCCGATAGAGCGTCCGCTGCTGGTCGCGGCCCAGGCGGTCCGTGATCGCATCCCACTGCTTGGCGACCTCGTCCAACGCCTGCTGCGCCGTCACCTCGCCGGCAACCGCGCGGGCGAGCTGCGTATCGAGGGCGTCAAAGTACTCGGCCGCACCCGTGATGCGCAGGTCTACCACGGCGTTCGGATGAGCGATGATGTCGGTCACAGCGCCCAGGTATTCCTTGGCCTGCGCTTCGGTCATGCCCACCGCCAGCCACGGCTCCAGGTTGTTGGCGTCGCTGTAGTAGTGCGGGTTCACGCCGGAGCCCGGCATCGTGACCAGGATGGCGCTCATGTTCTGGCTGCCCATGAACGAGATGAAGTCCAGGGCGCACTCGGGGCTCTTGGTGGTCTTCGAGACCGACTGGACCCAGCCGCCGAAGGCCAGGTAGGGCGCCTGGTTGTACTCCTCAACCCACTGGCCCTTGACGCTGTCCCAGTACTTCTCGACGCCGGGATGCAGGGCGCTGCCCCACTTGCCCACCACCACCGACGAGTTCGGGTCAGACGCGAGCGGGCCTACGTCGCCCCAGTCAATGCCGAGGACCAGCTTGCCGGCCGGGAAGTTGGCCCGGATATCGCCGACGTCCCAGTTGACCACGTCCGGCGGGCCGACCTTCGACATGGCGATGTAGGTGTTCAGCGCCTCGACGAAGCCGGGGTTGTTGATCCGCGGGGCCATCGTGTCGGGGTCGAAGAAGTAGCCCGGATCGCCCGGCGCCTTGGCATACGGGGCGGCCACGCCCAGGAAGGTCCAGTAGGACTGCGCCTTCCGCTTGAAGGCCGTGCCCGCGCCGTAGATCGTCTGGCCGTCAATCGTCTTGCCGTTGAAGTACGTGGCGATGTCCAGATACTGCTGCCAGGTCTTGGGCGGCACCGGCAGGTCGTAGCCGAACTGCGCCTTGAACCCCGCCTGGTGCGTCGGGTCGTTCAGCAGATCGGCCCGGTAGTAGATCATGTGGGCATCGCCGTCATAGGGCGCCGCATACACCTTGCCGCCCCAGGTCAGGATGCGATCCCGGTAGGTCGGGATCAGGTACTTGTAGCCCATCGCATCCTGGTACTTCTGGGGGATCTCCAGGACGTAGCCGGGCCCCATGATGTCACCGGCCCAGTCCGACGCGTAGATGATGATGTCGAAGGGGCTGGCTCCGGAGAGGAAGCCGGTGCGGATCTTCTCGAACAGGTCGCCGAACGGGAAGGTCTGCACCTCTACCGTGCCGCCGGTCTTCGCACCCCAGGTCTGCCAGTACTTCTCCACGGGGCTGGCGATCTGCGGGCCGGTCTGGGTGGCGACGATCAGGTTCACGCCCTTGCAGTCCACCTCGCCGATCCCGCCAGGGAACAGGTTGGTGGTGTCGGCCAGCTTGGTGGTGACATCCTCAACCGGCGCGACCACGGCCCCGGCCGGCGGCTCCCAGCCCTGGGTGTCCCACTCGTGCGGGATGCCCTTGGCGTCGAGCTGCTTCTCGTAGTCCTTCAGGGTGGCCGCGGTGATCACGTCCACACCGGTGTCAATGATGCCCTTCACGGCACCCATGTCGGCCAGCGCCTTGTCCTTGCCCTCCGTGGCCATCTTGTAGATGATCTGGACGGACTTGTAGCCCATGTCGAACTCGCGCTGGGCGACCGTGGCATCAATCACGCCCTCCTTGATGCCGTTGATGATGTCGGTGGTGGCATCAAAGCAGACGAGTTTGATCTGGCCGACCTTGTTGGCCTCCTTGATCGCGGTGGCCCAGGCGGGGCCGTTGTAGGCGTAAACGCCGAACGCGCCCGCCAGGTCAGGATTGGCCGAGATCACGGAGTTGGCCAGTTCGAGGGCTCGCGCCGCGTCTTCCTTGTCGTTCACCGGCTCCAGGGCCGTGATTTGGGTGCCCTTGATGGCCTCCAGGAAGCCATCGGTGCGCTGGAGGGCATTCAGGGCCGTGTCGGAACCCCGGCCGATGCCCACCTTGCCGCCGCCGGGCAGCAGGGCTTTCATCGTCTCGCCCGCGGTCTTACCGGCGCTGTAGTTGTCCGTGCCGATGTAGACCAGCGACACCGAGTTCTCCACCGGTGGCGTGTCCAGGGTCGTGACGAAGATGCCCGCGTCGGCCGCCTTCTTCATGATCGGCTCCAGCGCATTCGGGCCAGACGGCGCGATGGCGATGCCGGTGACGCCCTGCGCGATGTAGGTTTCCATGGTCTGGATCTGGGCCGCCACATCCTCCTTCGGCGGGACGAAGAAGATCGCCTGGTCGTCCGCCAGGCCCAGGTCCTTGGCTGCCGCTCGGACGCCCTTCTCCACGTTGCTCCAGTACGGGTGCACCGACTTCCCGATCACCACGACTTTGAATGGCTTCTCGGGCGGTGCCGTCTT
>FWPV01014815.1_pt1 | contig 11343 bp, 9 predicted proteins | sample 2228371 | NCBI WGS metagenome assembly FWPV01 (sample SAMEA103939776, study PRJEB20133) | metagenome | reverse complement strand
GACGTTCTACCGGCGGCACCGCTGCGAGGTTTCGCCTCGCCCGCCCGCCAAGCGCGGCCCGAAGACGCGCTACACCGATGAGCAGCTCACCGGGGAGATCCGGCGTACGATCCAAGCCGCGCCCATTCATGGCGACGGCCACCGCAAGGTCTGGGCGAGGCTGCGGCTGGTCGGCGTGCGGAGGTCTTTGCGGCGCGTGCTCCACCTGATGCGCCAGCACGAACTGTTGGTACCGCAACGCCAACCGCAGCCGGTCGAGCCGAAGCGGCATGAAGGAACGATCGTGGCCGGGCGGCCCAATCATATGTGGTGCATCGACGCCACGGCCGACTTCACTCTGCGGGATGGACAAGCGCCAATCTTCGCCATGATGGACCACTGCTCGGCCTGCTGCCTTGGTGTCCACGTCACCAGACGCGGCACGCGGTTCTAGTCGCTCGACCCGATGCGCCAGGCCTGCGCGAGCAACTCGGAGCCCTCGCCGAAGGCGTCGCCCGGGCGTGAAGCTGCGTCATGATCATGGCCACCAGTTCATGAGCGACGACCTTCAGCCAGAGATCGGCTTTCTCGGCATGGAGTCTTCACCGCCCTTTCTGCGCTAACGCCAAGCCAACGGCTGCATCGAACGCTTCTCAAGAAGCAGCTATTGTCGGAGCGGCATTTCGACAGGCTGGAGGATCTGGCCGAAGCGCTCGAAGAATACCGCCTGCGCTACAATGATCACTAGCCGATCGAACGGCTCTGCCTTTCATCTCCGCGGCAGGCTCACAAAGACCTGCTTGCCCTTGAGCCTGCCGCATGACAATAATTGAGAAAATTTCTCAAGGAATCGGGTGCAGTACACCTTATGTCATTCTTTGTAAGTATTGTTGTGCCCTCCTATAACAAGCCGGAATATCTTGCAGAATGCCTGCGTTCGATTCAAGAACAGCAATACGAGAGCTGGGAATGTATCATTGTGAATGATAGATCGCCGCGAAGCCACATCGCCTATTCAACTATTGATCTCATGAAAGATGCCCGATTCCGCATAATAAGCCACTCACAAAATAGAGGGCCCGCGGCGGCAAGGAACACAGGTGTCAAACACTCGACCGGTAACCTTGTATTTTTTCTTGACGAAGACGACACGTTGGACTGCAAGTGCCTAAACAAGCTAGTAGAGCGCATTGCTCAAACCTGCTGTGATATTGTCTGCTGCAAGCCAGTATTGTTTGGCGATGCAGTGAGACAAATGTCCGTGTCTATTCCGAACAAAACAGACGTACTAACAGGCCGATTCCCATTAGGAGTCGGCTTTCTGATCAGGCGAGAATTGTGGAATAAGTTGGGCGGATGGGACGAAAGCACGGAACTGAATGGAAGAGAAGACAATGAGTGGTGGATACGGGCAGTGTACAGCAATCTCCGGATTGAAATTGTCGAAGACGCATATTACTATTATCGGCAATTCACATCCTGTGACTCGATGCAGAAATCATTAAACGCAAAATCACGAATTCGTGAGGCTGTAATAAGGAAATATATTGTCCATAAACATCACGAAAAGTATTCGCTGCACAACGCTGAAAGAAGCAAGTATTTAGCGGAAGGCTACCGATGGCAGGCCGGTGCATTCCTGAAGCTGGGCCAGTACTGCAAAAGCTGCCTTTTGTTTGTTCAGGCTGCCATGATATCTCGCGAGCGTTTTGACGTTGAATGGGCTGCCGCCACGTTTTTGAACTGTATTATCGGTAGACAGGCAACGCAAACGCTGAAACGAATTATTCACGCTGGCGTGTCTCTTCGCTCAAGACGCTAGAACGGGGCTCTCGCATCGGTTGATGGATTGAAGAGTCGAAAAAGCTTGACGCAAAAAGCGCAGAATCACCGTAAGCGGAATGCGACAGATTGAGATTGTCATCAGAACGCTTAACAGGCCCAGTGTGTGCCTCGAAACAATTTTGTATTTGCGAAAAGTGTGTCGTTTTAAAGGTAAAATTATTGTTGTTGATCAAGCGGGCAAAGGTTTCCAAACGGTGTCTGATCTCGCGAAGAGAGAGCCGTCAGTTGCTTTCGGTGACGTTCGGTATGTGAACGCGGAGGGACCATTGGGGACTGCGGGTGCAGGAAACCGCGGCGCCCTCGCGTCCGAGGCTGAGTGGTTGCTCTTTGTCGATGATGATGTCAGGCCTTGCTGCTCGGCAATCGAGAACGCAATTCGTCTAGTCGATATCAACAGGTGGGTGGATGGTCTCGTGGCCCGGGTTATAACAGAGAGAAGTCGCACAGCCGACGTTTCGGATGATGATTGCGGTGTGTGCCGCCTTGCTGAGCTTGAAGCGGAAATAAGTGATGAGCCGGAGAAGGCGATTCGCGAATCACGACGGCCGCTGCAATTCTATTGGTCGTCTCCTACAGGCAGAAATGCGAGGATATGGCTTAATGTAAATACATCGATGTTTTTGATTCGACGTTCAGCGTTTTTTTCAGTTGGTGGTTTTGATGAAAGGTTCCGGGGTGTTGGTGAAGATACAGATCTCGGCATGCGGCTATGGATGAGCGGGTGCAAATTAATGTATGATCCTAAATTCGCATGTTTGCATCTTGCCCATGCGACCGGTGGAGTCCGTAGCGTTAGGGCAAAGGCTCAATGGATGTTAGATGGTTTGCCCGATACGGGATATCTTGCTGTTCGGTATGTATGGTTCCCTTTTGAGGCCGAAAGTGTCGTTTGGGATGCGGCGAGGCGAATTTGCGGTCGTCCGATTTGTTGGCCATTTGTTCTTTTTCGATTGTTTGAATTGTTGCGGCGGCGGCGGAAGGCCCTGGGAATAGCCGCGAGTCCGCCAATTCTTCCATTCGCACGATGAGACGAGTTCGTCGGCGTGGAATTGTCGCGCAATGTGAGCGAAGATTTAGGAAAGGGACAACCGAATGATAAGACGGGGACGTTTTTGTGGATCGCGAGCATCGAATCGGTCACTTGTGAGTATTGCTTTCTTCCGAAGCCGGGTATAGCTGCGATCTATTGAAGGGCCAAGTCCAAATCGAGCGGATTTCAGCTTTATGAAAATCTGTGTGTTTGCTGTACGCTGTCTCCCTGACAATAGTTCTGGAGGGCTTTGCACGCACAAGTACTTGAATCTGTTGTCGCAGCGGTATTCGACTGTGATACGCGATGCAGAACTGAGATCGGGGTGGGAGGACTCGACTGGGGCTGGGCGCACCGGCAGGGGCAAGACAGAGGCGTGCTTTGGCGTCGCGGAAGAACAGCGTGTTGGGCGGTGGTTGCGCGCGGTGAATCTCTTACCGCCTTGGTTCCGCGGCAAAGTACTTGCCTCGTGGAGTTATGGAACTGGTTTTCAGCCGGAGGCGTGGAATCGTGTTGAGGGATGGCTTAGATCTTACCGCCAGTTGTTCGCGGCAACAGGAGGTTGGGACGTCACGCTTGCGTTTGGGGCTGGTATGGATTTCACGCCGCATATGGCGCTTGTTCGTTTAAGGAGAGCGATGCCATGGGTTGCCTATTATCACGATCCGTGGCCCGGGCATCTGTATCCGGAGCCTTATCGGTGGGAATGGAGCATTCCGTGTTGGCATCAGGAGCGGTGGCATCGAAGAATCCTCCACGATGCCCCCGCCCTTGCATTTCCGAGTCTGCGTTTGCGGGATTGGGTTCTTCAGGGAGATTTGGTGCCATTGAGAAGCAAGGCGTTCATCTTGCCCCATCTGGCCACAGGCCCAGACAGAGATCTTTTGAACAGAGGCGAAAGGCTCCCTGCCGATTTCCGGAGGGATAATTTCAATGTGACTCATGCCGGCACATTGCTTCGGCATCGCTCACCATGGGCTTTGCTGGAGGGTTTTTCGCGCTTTATCTCTCGCGACACTGAGAGAGCGGATCGCGCCAGGCTCTGGTTGGTGGGGGGTGTGGATCGGCATATCCGGCCTGATCCGAAGTGGAGAGAGTTAAGCTCCAAACCCGGGATTTCTGTGATATACGAACGGATCCCGTACGAGAAGTCAATGGAGATACTTTTTCACTCGGTAGCTGGCGTGATCGTAGAGGCAATAGCCGCTGAGAGTCCTTTTTATCCAGGCAAGCTTGCTGATTTACTGTACCTTCGAAAGCCCATTCTGGGAATCACACCAGCCCAGTCGACAGTGAGGGATATGCTTGGCGATAGCTACCCATTGTTGTGTCTGCCTGACCGTCCGGAAGAGGTGGAAGCGCGGCTTGAGCTTTTGTGGGAGGCGTGGAAGAGCGGCGCAGTGGACCGGTTCCGTCCGCCTGAGCGTGCATTAGAAATGGCCTCACCCGATACGGCGCTGCGAGAATTGGATCGGCTTTTCGATTTTCTCGGCTCTCAATCGAGACTTGATTTACCGTAGTGAGAATCTCATTTCTATGTTCCGAATACCCGCCGTGCCAAGGCGGCGGGATTGGGACGTTCACCCGAGCCTTGGGGCGGGAGCTGGTGAAAAGAGGTGTGGGGGTGGACGTTGTCGGGATCTACCCGATCAACGAGGACATTATGGAAGAGGACGAGGGGGTACGCGTCTGGCGGCTGGCTGGGGCGAGGGTGCCGTATACCCGGTTCGTGCTGAATGGCCGGAAGCTGACGCGCAAGCTACAGGAGTTGCGGGATTCTGAAGGACTCCAATTGGTGGAGGGGCAGGAGAATGCGTTTGCGGCTCTGGGAGAGCTGCCGGGAGTCAGAAAGGTGATTCGCATGCATGGCGGGCACCATTTTTTCGCGGTCACGCTTGGCAAGAAGCCAGCCGCCTGGCGGGGATGGCAGGAGAAGCGGTCGTTTTACAACGCGAATGCCCTCTGTGCTGTGAGCCGGTATGTGGCGGAGACAACCCGGGATCTCCTTGGGCTGGGGGATCGACCGATTCAGATCCTGCCGAATTTTGTGGATGTCGGGAAATTCAGGCCCTTTGGGGCGGCGCAGGAGGAAGACGACCTGATCGTCTATGCGGGAACGCTCTGCGAGAAGAAGGGGATTCGCTATCTCATTGACGCATTGCCAGCGGTGCTGGCTGACAGACCGGGTGCCCGGCTCGTCATTGCTGGACGCGACCAGCCGGATCCGGAAGTCGGCGGGTCGTATTGGAGCTTCCTCAAGTCCCGGATGAAAGGTGAAATTGCGCGCAGGGTCGAATACGTTGGCCCGGTGGCCCATGAAAGGATGCCCGAGCTGCTTGCAGCGGCGGCTGTCTGCGTATACCCGTCGCTAATGGAGGCAATGCCAATGGCGTGGTTGGAGGGCATGGCAATGGGTAAGGCAGTCGTGGCATCGCGGTTGGGGCCGGGGCCGGAAGTGATCGACGATGGGTTTGACGGACTGTTATGCGATCCCCGGCAGCCGGAAGCGCTTGCAGCGCAAATCACCAGGGTGCTGAAAGACCCAGACCTGCGCCAGGTGCTCGGAAGCAGAGCGAGGGAGCGCGTGCTCCGAGATTTTTCACCGCAGGTGATGCTGGAGCGCAATTTGCAGTTTTACCGGAGCGTTCTGGGCAGGGCCTGATCCACCGCAAAGGGTAATCGGGGCGGCTGGATCCAACGCGGAGTTGTTGACATCCTTGCCAAGGGCCGCAGAGATGACAGGGAGTCACGCCAGGAAGAATTCTTCACTATGGCTCTCAGGCGAAATGCGCTGAGTCTGGTTGTCGTCTCGCACGTGGCTCATCGGTGGGAGAGCGGACAACTTCGGGCGTACGGGCCGTATGTGGCGGAGTTGGATGAGTGGGCGGAGTTGTTCGATGAGATAGTGATTGTGGCGCCGGAAGGACGGGAAGATGGACGCGGGGATTTGAGAGCCTTCCGGAAAAGGAATGTCCGGTTGGTTCCATTGAATGAAGCGGGCGGAAGGGGCTGGCTGGCCAAGGCGAAGCTGCTGATCAGGGCCGCGGGGTGGTCGGTCCGGATCTGGAGGGAATCGCGGGCAGCCGATGTGATCCATGTCCGGTGCCCCGGCAACGTGGGGCTGGTGGGCGCGGTGCTGGCGCCGCTGGCAGGCAAGCCGATGATCGCCAAATACGCCGGGCAGTGGGGAGGCTATCCGGGGGAGGCGTGGAGTTTCCGGTTCCAGAGATGGATCCTGCGCCGATTCTGGAGGAAGGGGGCTGTGCTGGTCTACACGGACCGGCCGGAGGCGCCGCATCTCATCCCGTTTTTCAATGCAGCTTTGACGGCGGAGGATCTGAGGCGCGCGCGGACAGCGATGCACCTTGAGCGGGAGAAGGGGAGGGTTTTGTTCGTGGGCCGGCTGAGCGAGGCGAAGGGGGCGGATGTAGCGATCCGCGCCTGTGCCGTTCTTCGGAATCGGGGGCTCGACGTTGCGCTGGACGTAGCAGGAGAAGGGCCGGAGAGAAAACGGCTGGAGGGGCTGGCGGAGAGGCTGGGTGTGAATGTCCGGTTCCATGGAGGACTGGCGTTCGAAGAGGTGCTCGGACTGTACGAGAAAGCCAGTGTGCTTGTGTTGCCTTCGCGGACCGAGGGATGGCCGAAGGTTCTTGCTGAAGCGATGGCGTTCGGGGTGCCGTGCGTGGCGACGCGCGGAGGGCTGAACGACTGGATGCTGGGAGATGGCCGCGGGTTGACGGTGGAGTACGGAGATTTTGAGCAGCTGGCGGAGGCGGTGGCGCGGTTGTTGCAGGAGGGCCCTGTAGAAAGGGCAGCCCGGCGGGAGAGGTGTGCGGAATTCGGACAGCGGTATTCGCTGGAAGGGGTGAGGGAGGGGATCCGCCGGGTACTGGAGGAACGGTTCGGGTTGCGGTTCCGGGCGCCTGCCAGGCAAGAAGCCTGAACGCTGGTGGAAAGCAGGCCAGGTCTGCAGCGACGTTGCAGGCCTGGCGGCTGTGGATGAAATGGGGCGCATGAGTGGCGCAGACGGCCATGCAGCTGTGGAACGAAAGCCCAGTTGGGATGCAGCCCCTGGCCAAGGCCGGCGGGAATTCGAGATTCGTGAGGCCGATATCCAAGGGGCAGCCGGCCCAGCCGTGAGCCAGCTTCGAGTCTCGCGGCAGCAGGCAAGTTGGGCGTCAGATGCGGCAGTCAGCGATTGAAAAGGCGGGCGTGATGCACCTGGTGGACACGCTGGATGCGGGCGGGGCGGAGATGATGTGCGTTCAGCTGGCGAACGCGCTGGCGGAAGAAGGTTGGCGGGTGCATGTGTGCGCGACGCGGCGTGGAGGCGTTCTGGAACACAGGCTTGCCTCAGGCGTCCGGTTGCTGAAGCTGAACCGGCGGTGGCGGCTGGACATGAGAGCGCTGCTCCGGTTGCGTGACTATGTCAGAGGCGAGCAGATCCGGTTGCTGCACGCGCACGGGACGTCGGTGTTTCTGGCGGCGGCGGTTCGGATGATGGTTCCGTGGGTGAGGTTGATCTGGCACGATCATTACGGCCGGCAGGATGAGTTGGAGAGGCCCGCATGGCTGTATCGTGGTTTGCGGCCGTGGGTGGACAGGATCATTCCGGTCAACGCCAGACTGAGAGGGTGGGCGGTTCACCGGGTGGGGTTCGAGGAAGGCCGGGTTTTTCAAATACCCAATTTCGCAGGGACCCTCTCCACAGATGAGGTTCCGAACTTGCCGGGCGAGGCTGGCTTCCGGGTGGTGCAGGTGGCGAATGTGCGGCCGCAGAAAGACCACGCAATGATGCTGCGGGCGATGGCGCGGATCGTGGAACAGGAACCGAAAGCGCACCTTCTGGTGGTTGGAAATTGTGCGCACGAGGGATACGGGGCCGAGGTGCGCGGCCTCGTTGCGAAGATGGGGCTGGAGAAGTCAGTGAGCTTCCTCGGGTCGAGGGAGGATGTGGGCGCCGTCCTGCGAGCGTGCGATGTCGGGGTGCTGAGTTCGGCGAGCGAAGGCCTTCCAGTGGCGCTGCTGGAGTATGGGGCGGCTGGACTGGGGGTTGTGTGCACAGATGTGGGAGATTGCCGGAAGGTGGTGAATGGGTGCGGGCTGCTGGTCCGGCCTGGAGACGATGCGGCCATGGCGGCGGCGGTGCTGGGACTGCTGAGAGAACCGAGCCGAAGGGCGGAGATGGGGCATCAGCTCCGGGTCAGGGTGCGGGAGGAATGGAGCCGGGATGCTGCGATACGGAGGTTGAAGGAAGTCTATGAACAAGCTTTGGCTTAGTCTGTCCCTTTTTACACTTAGTTGTGTTGTAGCCTCCGCCCGGGAGTGGTTTGTGACGCCGGACGGAACGGCGGGAGGGGACGGGTCGAAGGAGAAGCCTTGGAGCCTCGAAGCCGCTCTGAAGCCACATCCGTCGATCCAGCCGATGGACACGATCTGGGTGCGGAAGGGGGTTTACAACGGGGCCTTCGTTTCGCGGCTGAAAGGGGTGCCAGGAAAGCCGGTCGTGTTGCGGGCGTATCCGGGCGAAAGAGTCGTACTCGATGGCAGGGGCTATTCACCGAATGCGGTGCTGACAATCGAGGGAGAGTGGGCGTGGTACTGGGGGCTGGAGGTGACGAACACGGATCCTAATCGTCGCAGCAGCCTGCCCGGATCCAACCACTCTGAAAGCCGCGGCCTAGGGATATCTCAGATGGGGGCGAACACGAAGGTCATCAACTGCGTGATTCATGACGCAGGAGGGGGAGTCTTTCAGGGCAATGGAATACCGAACATGGAAGTGTATGGGGCTGTCATCTACAACAACGGATGGCGGGCGCCTGACCGCACACACGGGCACTCAATCTATGCTCAAAATCGGGACGGCCAGAAACAGATCAGGGAAAGTATCCACTTCAACCCGTTCAGCTTGAATATGAGTTTGTACGGTTCGGCCGCGTCATCACTCAACAACTTCACTCTCGAGGGCAACGTAGCGTTCAACGGGAGATATCTGATTGGCGGGGATGCACCGGTAAAGAATCTGGTTTTTAAAGAGAACCTGCTCTACGGCAACACAGCAGAGTTTCGGTACACAAACCGGAAGAATGAAGATCTCGTGCTTGAGAATAATTACCTGCCAGTCCTTGTGTCGGCCGGGATGGGATGGAACAAGATCACGGCCAGGGGTAACACGTTTTTGCGGCCGCGCAGCACCGGGGTTCTGATGGAGGTAACCATTTCGGAGGGGAATGAGCCGAAATCGTCCGTGTTCGAGGGGAATACCTACATTACAACCAGCATCGGACAGGCGGTGGCGAGCGTGCTCGCTCCGGGGATGACGCGCGCCCAGGCGTATTCGTTTGCTGAATGGCAGGTGCAGGGGTTCGAGAAAGAGGGCCGGCTGGAGGTTGAGACGAACGGGACTCCGGCAGAGGCGAAAGTTTTCGTCAGGCGTAATTTCTACGAGCCCAGCAGAGGCCATGTAGTGATCTACAATTGGCCGAAGCGGGACCACGTGGAAGTTGACATCTCCGCGATGAACCCACAGCCCGGGGACCGGTGGGTGCTGAGGAATGTGCAGAACTATTTCGACGAGTTTATTTCGGGAGTTTACGAAGGGAAACCTTTGCGTGTGCGGATGACTGGCTGGACGGCGGCGTCACCCATTGGCGAGGACAAGCCGCTATATCCGGTTACATTTCCGGAGTTCGGGGTTTTTGTGCTGACGCTGGAGAAGGGAGGGGGGCAGAAGACCGCGCTGGCGGCGGATCCTGCCAGGGCGGGCGTGGGAGCACCGGGAGCGCTGTTGAGAACTGAGCTGCCGGAGGGTTTTTTTCAGGGAGCGCCGGTGGCGGGGGCGGCGCCGTTTGGCGAGGAGCTTGCGGGAATCCGGGTCCATGTGACGGATGGTGAAGGGGGGGTGTGGTGGGCGCGGGTAGCGATGATCGACCGGGAGAAAGTGGTCTGGGAGGCGCCGACTGAGTGCGGGCTGGGGCTCGCACGGGTGCGGCTGATCCGGGAGGGGGCGCCCGAGGAAGATGCGGGGGTGGTGCTGATCGAACCGGCGTCACCAGGACTGTTCACTGCGGATGGGAGTGGGAAGGGGGCGGTGCTTGGCTGGGTTCGTTACCGGGATGGGACTGTGGAGGGGCTGGCGCAATGCGGCCCGGCGGGGTGTCAAGCGCGGGTTGTGGATGCGGGACAGGCAGAAGAGGTGGGGCTGATGGGTAGCGGGTTTGGTTCTCTGGGGGAGGTCTGGGTGGGGTTCGGGGAGGTCGCAGCAACGGTGATCAATGTCGAAAGAGCGGAATATCCCGGAGTGGAGTGGATCAGAGTGCGGTGGCCGCGAGAGCTGAAAGCGGGCTCCCATCAGATTCACGCTGGCATGTCTCTCGCGAAGGCGAATTCTCCCGTCCTTACGGTGCGATGACCGCGCTATCCTATCATTCCTGAACGGCGGTTCGCATCGCTTATCCGATTTGAGGTGGGGGAATCGATTCGAAATTTCCCCTGTCTCAGAAAGTCCCATGGAGTTGTCGTGGGAGAGAGAACAACAAGAAGAGGGTCAGGGTAAAGGTTGAGGGGTCCCGTGAACTTTGTGGACAAAAGTGCGACTATCGGCGAGCAGGGCGTTTTCTACGACGACGGGCCGCAACACTGGCTTCCAAAGAGGTGGAAACAACTAAGGGAGTGTTTCGCAAGATATCGAAGAGAAATCGGGCTTCTGGAAGAAGCTGTCAACTTTCAGAAGCACTGGCTAGGGGACTTATCCTCAAAGCGGGTTCTGGATCTTGGGGCGGGAGACGGAAACGTCCTGAGCATGTACATCGCCAGGAGCTGCAAGCAATATGTCGCCGTAGACCTCAGCGCACGACGGATCGGGATTTTGCAGGAGAAGCTGCGCCAGGCCGGCCTTGCGGAGGCGATCGCAGAGGTTCGCGATGCCATGGCAGAGGACTGGCCTCATGGCGAATTCGATGTAATTTACTCCAGCAGCGTTCTCAATGCATTCCGCGATACGGAAAGCGCGATTCAAATGCTCAAGAAGCGGTTAAACACAGGCGGGATTGTCGTGGCGTGGGAACCACTCAAAACGAGCTGGCTCAATATCTTTCTCAGGAGTGTTTATCGGCCGTTTCAACCAGACCGGTCCTGGCACTGGCCTTTAACGCGAGAGGCAGTGCGGACATACGCACGAGAATTTCATCTCAAAGCTGTGTGTGGACTTCTCGGATGGTCGAAATGGGGCTTCCCGCTCTATTTATGCCCGTGGCTCCGCAGAGTGGGGATCGCAATCGGGCGAAGGCTCGCCCGGCTCGATCGCAAGAGAGCGGTTCGTCTAGGCGGTGGTCTCTGGGGTTGCCACCAAGCCGTATTTGTACTCGAGAAAGCGAGCCGGCCTGATTGAGAAGGAATTCCGGGCAGAAGACACAGAGCTGTGGATACTGCACGAGTTAGTACTACTGGATCATAAACGTCTTGCGCCGCAAAAAGGGCAGCCGGGA
>FWPV01014814.1_pt1 | contig 11345 bp, 9 predicted proteins | sample 2228371 | NCBI WGS metagenome assembly FWPV01 (sample SAMEA103939776, study PRJEB20133) | metagenome | reverse complement strand
TTCAAGCCTCTTTTTGATCCAGAAATATCTATTTAATTAAGAAAAAATCAGTTTCCTTCCTCGGGGGCCGCTAAAAAAATTTACTGCCAAAGGTCAAAGCGATCAAGATTCATAACTTTTGACCAGGCGGCCACAAAGTCACGGATAAATTTTTCCTGGGCATCGTCACTTCCATATACCTCGGCAATTGATCTTAGTTGTGCGTTGTGTCCAAAGATAAGGTCAACCCGGGTGGCAGTCCAGCGCAGCTCACCTGTTTTCCTGTCCCGAGCCTCAAAATACATGCCATCCCCAGATATTCTCTTCCACTCGTTGGACATATCAAGCAGGTTCACAAAAAAGTCATTGGTAAGAGTCTCAGGTCTATGAGTGAATACTCCGTAGGGAGTTTTACCAAAGTTAGCGTTGAGAACCCTCATTCCACCTACTAAAACTGTCATCTCGGGTGCTGTTAGATTGAGAAGATGGGCTTTGTCAACAAGTAAATCTTCAGGACTGAAGGGTAAACCAGGCTTGGCGTAGTTTCTAAATCCGTCGGCATAGGGTTCAAGCCAGGCAAAATTCTCAATATCTGTCATCTCCTGCGTGGCATCAACCCGTCCGGGAGTAAAAGGAACCTCAATTTCAAACCCTGCTCTTCGTGCTGCCTCTTCTACCGCAACACAACCTCCAAGAACTATTAGGTCAGCCATCGAGACTTTTTTACCCCCGGTGGCTTTTTCATTAAAATCTATCTGAATATTTTCCAGAACGGAAAGCACTTTGGAGAGTTGCTCTGGCATGTTTACTTCCCAGTCCTTCTGGGGTGAAAGCCTGAGACGAGCTCCATTTGCGCCTCCACGAAAATCGGAACCTCTGAAGGTGGAAGCTGAGCTCCAGGCTGTGTAGACAAGCTCTGAAATGGAGAGCCCGGATTCGAGTATTTTTTTCTTTAATTTCTTTATATCCTCAGCATCAATAAGTTCGAAATCTCTTGGTGGCAGGGGATCTTGCCAGAGGAATTCCACCTCCGGAACTTCTGGTCCAATGTAGCGACTCTTCGGTCCCATATCACGATGAGTAAGTTTGAACCATGCTTTTGCAAAAGCATCGGCAAACTCATCGGGATTCTCAAGGAAACGCCGACAAATTTTTTCATATACTGGATCCATCCTTAAGGCAAGGTCTGTGGTAAGCATCATAGGAGCATGACGCCTTTTTGGGTCGTGGGCATCGGGAACAGTTCCCTCGCCGGCACCTCCTTTAGGCTTCCATTGATAGGCACCAGCAGGAGACTTTGTTAGCTCCCACTCATACTTAAAGAGAGTTTCAAGATAAGACATGTCCCATTTGGTTGGAGTCGGCGTCCATGCTCCCTCAAGACCGCTGGTGTAAGTATCCGGACCTTTTCCTGTGCCGTAGGTATTTCTCCAACCAAGACCCTGTTCCTCAATAGGGGCAGCTTCAGGTTCTGGCCCCACGAAGGAGGCTGGACATGCACCGTGACATTTACCGAAGGTATGTCCACCAGCGATGAGGGCAACAGTCTCATAGTCATTCATGCCCATTCTTCTGAATATTTCACGAATATCCCTGGCAGAGGCAACAGGATCAGGATTTCCTTTAGGTCCTTCAGGATTAACATAAATCAATCCCATCTGGACAGCGGCCAGAGGGTGTTCAAGCTCTCCCTCTTCGTATCTTTCCTCTATGCCAAGCATTATCTCTTCACGACCCCAATACACATCCTCAGGAGGCTCCCATATATCTTGCCTTCCTCCACTAAAACCAAAGGTCTTAAATCCCATTGATTCCATTGCCACATTACCTGCCAGGATTATTAGATCAGCCCATGAAATCTTTTTCCCATACTTCTTTTTTATGGGCCAGAGAAGCCTTCTGGCTTTATCAAGACTTACATTATCTGGCCAGCTACTACGGGGAGGAAGACGGATAGCTCCGGTATTGGCACCACCTCTACCATCAAGAGAGCGGTAACTACCCGCGCTATGCCAGGCAAGCCGTATAAAAAGGCCACCATAATGACCGTAATCAGCAGGCCACCAGTCTTGTGATTTGGTCATGAGCTCCCTAAGGTCCTGTTTTAAGGCCCAGTAGTCAAGTTTCTTAAACTCTTCCCTGTAATTAAAGTCAGAATCCATCGGGTTTGTTTTTGAGGAATGCTGACTCAAAATATTCAGTCTAAGTAAGTTTGGCCACCACTCATAAATTGATTTGCCTTTTTTAAAATCCTTCATTGACGGCCCTCCTTATTTTTTTGCATTACCTAACATTTTACGCCTCCTATTAATTAAATCAATGGACCCCTTAATTAAGTCAAGAGACCCTTTGTAGTATGGACCGACTCCCAAAAAGTCCAGGCATTCTTTTGGAAAAAATTGGTGGAGGTAGATTCGAAAAAGACAACTATGCCGTTTGCCAGGAAAGCGATGCTCCCGATGTGAGCCATTTCTCAGACTCCCTCTGCCAAACTCGCCGGCTGGGATTAAATCTATATTGGCCACCTCATCTGTCCTCAATGCGGCGGCAAGAGGCGCATCATCGCCTTCCTCACCCACTATGTCGTGGGAGATAGAATCATCAATCACTTGAAGCTGAGTTTCTTCGCCAAAAGATCCCTCCAGTCCACCTCGCTTATCAGGAAATCCTGATGGCCGCTAAGACTTCTCCTGAATATTTTTTGTGATTTTATTTTCCCCGGGGAACAATTCTTCCCAGGGAGCATTAGTCCGGCTAATTTTAGGGGCTTAAAAGCCTCTCGCCGCTTTTTGACCCACCAGGCACGACCTCTTGCTGGATTTGACATCTCAGGAGCCGCGATTTATACTCCCTGAGGGTCATCAGGAGCTGAGGGCGATGAGGAGGGAGAAATTGACCCAGAAAGACTTACTCAGCCGGCGCAGCCAAAAAAGAAATTATTATCCTTTTGGCGCAAAAATCTTAAGGTTGCCTCTCAGGCATCTGGGTCGATGATATAATTCTCTCTCATCAGCAGCTGGACTTCTTCGCGGGCCTTCTTGATGATGGCTTCAGCAGTCTTGAATCGTTCTTCAGGCGAGGCAACCTTCCGGGCGACACCCTGCTCAATCCCTTTGCTCCCGACGGCAACCGCCTCGCGGGGAAAGACCTCCCACTGGTCCATGTTAGGGATAATATATTCTTCGCTGAGCCCATGGTCTTCGGCGACCTTGGCCAGCTCGTAAGCGGCGGCGATGCACATCTCGTCGGTGATTGTCTTAGCCCGGATATCCAGCGCTCCCCTGAAAATCCCGGGAAAGCCAAGGGAATTGTTAATCTGATTGGGAAAATCCGACCGGCCAGTGGCAACAATCCGGGCGCCAGCTTCCTTGGCCTCCCATGGCCATATTTCGGGGATGGGGTTGGCTTCAGCAAAAACAATCGCGTCCTTAGCCATTGTCTTAACCCAATCTTTGCGAATGGTTCCTGGGCCCGGGGTGGAGGCTGAAATCAGCACATCAGCACCGCGGATGGCATCAGGGATATCACCCTTGATTTGCTTCTCGTTCGTCTTCAGGCAAATGTCCCATTTCTCCTTGAATTTCGTCTGGAGGATATCCCGGTCGCTCCGGTCGCGATGGAGGATTCCCTTTGAATCTACGGATAGAATATTGCCCGGAGTGACGCCTGCAGCCATAAGCAGGCGGACTATTGCCACCCCCGAGGCTCCTGCCCCCACCATCGTCACCCTGACTTCGTTGATTTTCTTGCCGACAATCTTAAGGGCGTTAATCAGCCCGGCCACGGTCACGCAGGCTGTCCCTTGCTGGTCGTCATGCCAGACGGGGATTTCGCACTCCTGACGAAGGGTGTCGAGGATTTTGAAGCATTTCGGATGCGAAATGTCCTCGAGGTTGACGCCGCCAAAGGTCGGCTGGAGGGCCTTGACAATGGCAATGAACTTATCAGGGTCTTTTTCGTTAAGACAGATGGGAAAAGCATCCACTCCACCCAAATATTTATATAAAAGACCCTTCCCCTCCATTACCGGAAGGCCAGCTTCAGGCCCAATATCACCGAGGCCGAGGACGCGCGATCCGTCAGAAATCACGGCCACGAAATTCCATTTATTCGTGTAATCGTAAGCTTTTTCGCGGTCCTGGTGGATTTCCTTGCACACAGCCGCAACTCCTGGCGTATACCAGATGGCAAAATCGTCAAAGCTGCGGATCCGGCACTTCAGAGTGACGCCAATTTTTCCTCGGTAATAAGCATGCAGACGGATAGCTTCCTTCGAGGGTTTTTCGGCCTTGGCCAGCAATTCCTCGATGGTAACTTCTTTTTTCATGGATGATGACCTCCTTGGTATGAGCGAAGGGGTATTATATTCTTTCAGCTTATAAAGTCAAACATGAGGTTGAGTTGAGAACGCTCATGGTTCGAGCGGCATGAATTCGTACTTTCCCTCCTTCTTGCGAACCCGGCCGAAATAATGCTCGGGGTCGTGAACAAAGGCCAGAATCCAGTTCTCCGCTATCGCTTGTTCGTAGAGTTTCTTGCGCGTCTCCAGCGTATCAACGGGATAAAGGTCATAGCTCATGATATAAGGAAGACCCAGATGGGCCGAGGTTGGAACCAGGTCTCCGAGGTAGAAAAGTGTCTCTCCCCTGGATTGGATTTTCACTCCCTGGTGCCGGGCTGTATGACCGGGCGTCAAGAAAACCTCCACACCCGCGACTATTTCCTTGGTCCCCTCGACCAGCTCCAGGCAGCCGAATTCCTCGAGGGGAAGGAAGTTTTCAGGCAGATAGCTTGGCCTGTCTCTTTCGTTTGGATGGGTCGCCGCTTCCCATTCTCCTCTCTGGATTACATACCTGGCCCGAGGAAAGGTTGGCACCACTCTCCCTTTCTCGTCTCGGTAAGTATTGCCTCCACAGTGGTCAAAATGAAGGTGGGTGTTGATGACAAAATTGACCTCCTCTGGCTTGACTCCCCACCTCTCGAGCGAGGCTAAAAGACCGGGTTTACGCTCGATACCATAGATATCAGAAAATTTCTGGTCCGTTTTGGGCCCGATTCCAGTCTCGACGAGGACCACGGCCTCTGGCGTCCGGACGAGGATTGAATTCAGGGCCAGCCTGATCCTGTTTTTTCCATCGGGAGGGCATTTTTTCTCCCACAGCGTTCTCGGAACCACGCCGAACATCGCTCCGCCGTCGAGATAAAAATAACCGTCCCTTAATCCGTAGATATCAAAATCCCCCAGTCGCAGCCTCTCAGGAGTCATTGGAGGAGCTTATCGAGGCCGTAAACGAGGTTATCGCGGGAGTAATCTGCCAGCTCAATCTTGCCCGTATCCATGCGAATCGCATCCTCTGGACAAGCCTCGACGCAGAAACCGCAAAAGCAGCAGCGGCTCAAGTCGATGATAAATTTGACCGGCACTTTCTGGATTTCAGGGTCAGGGTCTTCAGTCGCCTCCACATAAATGCATTCCGAGGGGCAGACAGTCACACAAAGCATGCAGGAGACGCAACGTGGTTTTCCATCCTCCCGCCGCATCAGCCGATGGAGGCTCCGGTGCCGCCGGGCGATTTCCTTCCTCTCCTCTGGATACTGGATTGTCACCGCACCGCGCCTTTTGACCTTGAACCCGAGGACTTTGAGGATATGGAAGACCATGTTGACCACAAAATGGCGGCAGGTAATCACCGCTCCCCGGATGATTTCAATAAAATAACCCAGTACCTTGATCATTTGAGAATCCCCATGATCATCCCGGTGCCCACGATGTTGACTAGGCTGAGCGGGATAAGAAGCTTCCAGCCAAGGTCCATCAATTGGTCATATCGAAAGCGCGGATAAGTCCAGCGGATGAGGATTTGAAGCCAGCAGAAAAAGAAGACTTTCAGGTTGAAGGCAAGGAGCTGGAAAAGAACCACCACTCCGTGAGGAAGAAGCCAGGTCGCACCCCATGGAAAATGGAAGCCATCAGCGGCCAGATAAGGAACCTGCCAGCCACCGAAGAAGAGTGTCGTTACCAGGCAGGAAACGACAATAATCTCCATAAAGTCGGTCATCATGAAAAGACCCCACTTCAACCCTCCGTACTCGGTGAAAAAGCCGATAATTTCTGACTCACCTTCGGGAAGGTCAAAGGGAACACGCTTGGTCTCCGCCAAGGCGGCAAAAAAGAAGACAAGAAAGCCGAGCGGCTGGAGGAGGATTCCCCACTTGGGAATCCAGCCCCACAGGTTTTCTCCCTGGAAAGCAACGATACTCTGGAGGCGGAGAGAAGGATAGACCATGATTACGCCGATGAGGGAAAGCCCGAGGGCGACTTCGTAAGAAATGAGCTGGGCTGCGCCCCGCATGCTGCCCAGGAGAGTGAACCGGTTATTGGATGCCCAGCCGCTGATGATGATTCCATAAATGCCGAGGGAAAGCATGGCCAGGATGAAGAGCAAGCCAGCGTTGAGGTCGAGAACCTGGAGGTTGATTCTCCTACCGCCGATGAGGAGAGCGTCCCCAAAAGGAACAGCGGCGATGGTAACGGCGACAAAGAAAAAAGAAAGAAAAGGAGCGATGGTGTGGAGAAAGCGGTTGGCGAAGGGAGGAACGAAATCTTCCTTAAAAATCATCTTGATTGCATCAGCAAAAGGTTGAAAAAGACCAATCAGCCGGAGACCAAGAATATTGGCCCGGTTGGCCCCGATGCGGTCCTGGATCACTGCGCTCTCTTTCCTTTCCAGCCAGGTAAGGTAGAGCGTCAGCGTCAAAAACCAGACGAGTGCGCCGACAATCTTGATGAAAACAATGAGAGTGTCCATCGCCTTCTACTTAAAAAAAGGAATCTCCTTGCCCATCTCCCGAAGCACATCTTCAGGAGAGCTGAGTTGCCAGAAATATTTATAATTGACCCTTAATTCCTTGGCCAGCTCGAGGAGGATCCTCCACTCGGGCAAGCCTCGGCCGTCATCGAGTGCCGGAGCGAAGGTTTGAACTTTTCCGTCGACATTGGTTAAACTTCCGCTTTTTTCGGCGACCAGATTCGTCGGCACGATAAGGTCAACGAGTTCATCCAGGCCACTCCGCTGGGGAGTGAAAAGAACTTTCGTCCGGATGTTGGCGAATGCTTTCTGGACCTCGCCCAGCCCAAACCTTCTCTCTAAGAAAGAGCCAAAAATGAGGAGAAGGTCGGTTGTCGCGGCCAGGGCTTCAAGGTCAAGCGAAGTGTCCGCCAAACCGATTTCTCTGGCGCCGCGGGTGTTCGGAGTGCGTTCCGGGGTGAGAAGAAAGCCGTCGCCATTCTCGGGCGCGGGGTCGACAAAATAGATTCTTTCCAAGCCAAGCCCTTCTCGGAAGATTTTTCGGGCCAGAAAGAGCTCCTCGTTCGTCAGCCATGTATTAAGGACGACAGCGATCCTGGAACTCTTTTTGAGAAAAATAAGACCCTTGATTTTTTCGACCAGCATGAGACGGGCCTTGTCCCAGCTGAGTTCTGTATCCTTTCCCTTTTTTTTCAAGAGTATTTTTTCCTGGCGGTTTTCGTCGAGATAACGGTAATGATACCGGCCAAAATCACAAATCCAGAACTGGTTGATTGCCTGGTTTTCGCGGGCTCGGATGCGATAAACTCTCTGGACCCGGGGCACGCGGGGAAACCCGGGGAGCCAATCAATAAAAATATTGCAGCCCCGGCTGCAGAGCGGGCAGATGGACTCTCTTTTTTCCAGGAACCAGGTTCGGGTTTTGAACCGAAAATCGGTATCAGTGATGGCTCCAACCGGGCAAAGCTCGGCCAAATTGCCGGCGTAATTGTTATCGATGAACTCGGATTCATAGATGCCGATTTCCGAATGGATGCCGCGTTGCAGGACTCCCGCATCGCAGGTGGCTGTGATCTGGTCGAGGAAGCGGACGCAGCGAGTACAAAGGATGCATCTCTCCCGGTCAAGGATGAGGTTTTTGCTGATTCGGACTTTCTTATCCCTTTTTTCCTTGGCTTCTTTGAATTGACTCTCGAAAAAGCCGTAGGCCTCGAAATAATCCTGGAGCTTGCATTCCCCCGCTTTATCACAAATGGGACAATCCAGAGGATGTTCTGCCAGGAGGAATTCGAGGACCGCCTGCCTCGCCTCGACGACGCGAGGACTCTGCGTCTGGACCTTCATCCCCTCTCGAACGACTGTCGAGCAAGCCAGCTCCAGCTTGGGTAAACCCTCGATCTCGACCAGACACATGCGGCAACTCCCCTCGGGCGCGAAAGCAGGATGATAGCAGAAGTGAGGGATAGGAATGCCCGCTCCCTCCGCCGCCCGGAGGATGGTCGTCCCCTCCTCGACCTCGACTGTCCGACCGTCTATGAAGAATTTAATCATCGCCTTCTCTATCCATTGTCCTCAGCGAGGAAGACAGCTCTCTAGCTCTTCCTTGAATTTCCGACAAATTGACAGAATCGGCAGCGCCGCGGCATCACCCAAGGGACAGAGTGTTTTCCCCTTGATGCTTTCAGCCAGCCGAATGATGGTATCGATGTCGTCTTTCTCCCCTTCTCCCCGTGCCATCCGCTGGACAATCTTGTTGATCCAGGAAGTGCCGATGCGGCAGGGCGTGCACTGCCCGCACGATTCATGGGCATAAAACTTGGCGACGGCTTTGAGAACCTCGAGGATTGCTGTTCCCTCGTCAATGACGATAATGGCCGCTGAACCGAGCATGGAGCCGGCCTGGGCCAGGGAATCGAAATCCATCGGGATATCAATTTCATCGGCTTTGAGGATAGGAGCGGACATTCCGCCAGGGATGACAGCTTTGAGCGCTTTCCCATCTTTCATCCCTCCGGCCAGCTCAAAAATGATTTTTCTCAAATTTGTGCCGAGTGGCAACTCATAAATCCCCGGTTTCTTGACCATCCCGCTGACGCCAAAAATCCTCGTCCCGCCGTCCTTGGGAAGCCCCTTGCTCAAGAACCACTCAGCACCGTGGAGAATGATAAACGGGACGTTCGCCAGCGTCTCGACGTTGTTGATAACCGTCGGACACTGGAAAAGCCCGATCGTGGCCGGAAAGGGTGGCTTCAACCGGGGGTGTCCCCTTTTCCCTTCCAGGGATTCGAGCAGAGCGGTTTCTTCACCGCAGATATAGGCTCCCGCACCTCGATGAACAACGACCTCAAGGTCAAACCCGCTGCCAAGGATGTTTTGGCCCAGATATCCCCTGGACCTGGCTTCTTCAACGGCTTTCTCGAGCCTCTGGGCAATCGCCTCGTATTCGCCCCGAATATAAATAAAAGCCTGATGAATTCCCACGCAATAAGAAGTGATGATGATTCCTTCCAAGAGGAGATGGGGATTATGGCTCATGATGTATCGGTCTTTGAACGTGCCGGGCTCTCCCTCATCAGCATTGACACAGAGATACTTGGGCTTATCTACGTTCTGCGGGACAAAACCCCACTTGACACCTGCCGGGAACCCAGCCCCTCCCCTTCCCCGAAGGTTGGCTTTTTTCACTTCCTCCAGGATTTCCGGCGACTTCATCCGGGTCAATGCTTTCTCCACCGCCTTGTACCCACCCTGCTTCAAGTAAACTTCGACCTGGAACAGGTTTTTCAGGCCAAAATCTCGAGTCAGGATTTTCTCTTCCATTTTTTATTCTAAACTCGCCAGGATCTCATCCAGTTTTTCTTTATTCAAATTGCCGTAGTAATCGAAATTGACCATAAGACAGGGAGCCTGCTCGCAAGCTCCCAGGCACTCGACAGTGCTCAGGGTGAATTTCCCGTCGGGCGTGGTTTCGCCTGGACCAATGCCCAGCTTCTCTTTCAAATATTCAATCAAAGTACCCGCTCCAAGAAGGGAGCATGTCAGGTTCGAGCAAACCTGAAGATGATACCTGCCCAGGGGCTTGAGGAGGATCATCGTGTAGAAAGTGACGACTTCCCGCACCTTCATCGGCTTGATGCCCAGCAGGTTGGCGACGAACCTCTCTTCTGCCGGCGAAATCCATCCTTTCTCCCGTTGGATCAAATGGAGAACGGGCAGGAGGGCTGCCTCTTTTTTCGGATAGCGGACCACGACTGCCTCAATCTTTTTCTTCAAAGCATCGGAATACTCGGGGCTCATCGGTCCAGCTCTCCTCCAATCATGTTCATCGAGCCGAAGGTCGGAATGACATCGGCCACGTAGCGACCCTTGATGAGAAACTCAAGCGCCGACACGATGTGGAAACATGGCGCCCTGAGGTGCAAGCGGTAAGGCTTATCCGAGCCGTCAGAGACGATATAGAACCCGAGCTCGCCGTTTCCTCCTTCGACCGAAAAATAGACTTCGCCCTTGGGCGGTCGGATGCCATGGCCTCGCATGAAAAACTTAAAATGGCGGATGAGGCCCTCGATCGTCGTGTAGGTATCTTCCTTGGGAGGCACGCTACACCCTGGTCTTTCCGTCAGGATTCCTTTAACGATTTCTTTCTCTGAACCTTCCAGGTTAGGCGAAAGCTTGATGCTCTCCCTGACTCTTTTTGTTCGCGAAGCGCGGATGGCTTCAGCTGGCTCAATCCCGTCCGCCATCACCGCCCTGGGCGTGCGCGGAATCCGGACGGCCGCTTGCTCCACAATCCGCAGACTCTGCTCCATTTCCCTCATCCGCACCATGTAACGGTCGAAATTGTCTCCCCTCTCACCGAGGGGAACGTCAAAATTGAGCCGGTCATAAACAAGATAGGGATGGGCTTTGCGGACATCGTAGTAGACCCCGGCGGAGCGGAGACAGGGACCTGTCCAGCCAAAATTGATTGCGTCCGCTGCCGAAATCGAAGCGATGTCCCTGGTCCGGTTGAGAAAAATTTTGTTTTTATCGAGAAGGCCGTGCACATCTTTGAGAACCTGGCGCGTTTCCTCGACAGCTTTTTTCAGTACGGTATCGAAACGGGAATCGAGGTCAGCGCGCACCCCGCCAATCCGGATATAGGAGGTTGTCATCCGGGCCCCGGTTGTCTGCTCGATGACATCCCAGATGAACTCACGGGCCTTCATCTTGTAAAGGAAAACAGTAAAGGCACCGCATTCCATGGCCATGGCAGCAAGGCAAGTCAGATGGTCAGAAATGCGGCTCAGTTCACTCATGATGACCCGGATGTATTGGGCCCGCTCGGGAACCTCGATGCCGAGGAGCTTTTCCATTGTCATCACGTAGCCGAGGTTATTGATTAACGGAGAGACATAATTCAACCGGTCAGTATAGGGAAGCAGGTTGAAGTACGTGCGATACTCGCAGGTTTTTTCGAAGCCACGATGAAGGTAACCAACCTCTACTTCAGAATTGACAATCCTCTCTCCATCGAGTTCGAGCATAATCCGAATGGTCCCGTGCATGGCCGGATGA
>FWPV01014813.1_pt1 | contig 11345 bp, 6 predicted proteins | sample 2228371 | NCBI WGS metagenome assembly FWPV01 (sample SAMEA103939776, study PRJEB20133) | metagenome | reverse complement strand
GGAAATGCAGCGTCGGCAGACCCGCCGATCAACCGGGGTTGTGCGACGCCATCGAGGGGCTCGAACTGATCGATAACATGATTCTGGTCGACCAGCAGCCGGTGGGGCGAACCCCGCGAGCCAATCTTTTGACCTACACCAAAGCGTTGGACCCCCTCAGGAAGATGCTGGCTCAGACTCCCGAAGCGCAAGCCCGGGGATACTCGGCCGGGCATTTTTCGTTCAATGTTCCCGGCGGCCGCTGCGAATTGTGCAAAGGCGAAGGATTCGAACACGTCGAGATGCAGTTTCTGGCCGATGTGTACATCCGCTGCCCGCAATGCGGCGGCAGGCGCTTCAAGGAAGAAATTCTGGAAATCCGCTCGCACGGTCTTTCCATTGGTGACATGCTGGAGTGCACCGCGCAGGAGCTGCTGGCGGTTTTTCCCGACCTGGAGCCCCTGGCGAAGGCGCTCCATCCCGTATTGGCCATCGGCCTGGACTATCTGCGTCTGGGGCAACCCCTCAGCAGCCTTTCCGGCGGCGAGGCGCAAAGGCTTAAACTGGTCCGTTATCTCGCCCGGCCAAAGGGGCAGAACAATGCCCGCAGCGTTGGACGGCGCACACTGCTGCTGCTGGACGAACCGACCACCGGATTGCACCCGCACGATTTGCAAAAGCTTTTGGGGGTGCTGCAGCAAATTGTCGACAACGGCCACACCGTGCTGGTCATCGAACACAACCTGGACCTGTTGCAAGCCTGCGATTGGCTCATCGATCTCGGTCCTGAAGGAGGTGAACAGGGGGGCGGCCTGGTGGTGGAAGGTCCGCCGGAAGTGGTGAGCTCTCATGCCCAGAGCCACACCGGGCACTGCCTGAAGGAAAGAATGGCGGGGGTCGGCAAAATGCCCTGCGAAGCAGAGCATTCCATACCTGCCACGGCGAGGCAGGAATGGGCGAACCAGGCCGCTTCGCCAGGACCATCGCAGGATGACTCGAGCATCGTGGTGCGCGGTGCCCGGGAACACAATCTGCAATTGGATGAAATCCGTTTGAATCGCAATGAAATGATGGTCTTGACCGGGCTCAGCGGTTCCGGCAAATCCACCCTCGCCTTTGACGTGCTGTTTGCCGAAGGACAGCGCCGCTACCTCGAGTGTTTGTCGACCTATGTGCGCCAGTATTTCAAAATTTTGGAAAAACCCGAGGTCAACCAGATACTCGGTCTGCCTCCGACGGTGGCCATCGAACAGCGCACCAGTCAGCTCACGCGCAGGTCCACCGTGGGCACCATAACGGAAATTTATCATTTCTTGCGGCTGCTTTTTGCCAAACTGGGGCGGCAGCACTGCCCCCACTGCGGCCAAGCGTTGGAAGCCCTGAACTTCGACCGCATCCTTTCGATCCTGCAGCAAAAGCTTTCCAACGGCGGGGTGCAGGTGCTTGCGCCGCTCATTCGAGGTCGCAAGGGAATCTATCGCGACCTCTTTACGCGACTTTTCAAAATGGGATACCAGACGGTGCGTGTGGACGGCCGATGGATGCCGCTCGATCCCATACCCAGGCTGGACCGCTATCGCGAGCACGACATCGAGGTGCTGATTCCCGAGCTGGATCAAGCGTCCCTGTGGTCCAACGCATTCAGGGAAAGACTCAGACAGGCCCTGGCCATGGGGGGCGGTTCGTTGCACCTGGAAGGGCAGGGGGGGGCGGTTTTAAGCCAGCACCTGTATTGCTCTCACTGTCAGCAGGGGCTCGCGCCGCTCGATCCCAGGCTGTTTTCCTTCAACAGTCGGCAGGGGGCTTGCCCCCAATGCAGCGGAGTCGGCACAACGCAGCGCTTCAACCTGGAACGGCTGCTGGGTGCACCCGACGTTCCGCTGAAAGATGGCCTGCTGCCCTTCCTGGAGGCAAAAAAGCTGGCCGCCGCCTTCATGATCCGCCCGCGGGGGCGCGTCAAAAAACGCCTGGAGCGGTTTTGGCTGGAAGACCTGGGGATTGACCCGGAAAAGTCTTTTTACCAGCTGCCGGAGGACGTCCGCCAGGCCATGTTGCATGGCAACAGGGGCAAATTCCCGGGTTTGCTCGATCTGGTGGCGGATGTGAAGGAAGGGGACGGAGCCTGGTACGCGCTCGAGCCGTTCCATGATCAGGTGCCGTGCCCCGCATGCGCAGGGCAGCGCTTGAATCCTCAGGCACGCTCGGTTCTGGTAAAGGGGAAATCCATCGGAGATCTGGTCGCTTTGAGCGTCTCAGAGTTTCGCAAGATCTATGGGCGGCTGCGTTTCAACGATGGCGAACGCTCCATTGCCGCGCCAATTTCCAAAGAGATCCACGAGCGGCTGGTGTTTTTAAAGGAGGTGGGACTCGATTATCTTGCCCTGAATCGATCCGGCGATACTCTGTCGGGCGGCGAGACGCAGCGCATCAGGCTGGCGGCTCAGCTCGGTTCAAACCTCCGAGGGGTCTGCTACATCCTGGATGAGCCGACCATCGGTTTGCACCCGGCCGACAACGAGCGGCTGCTGCGCAGCCTGCGGCGACTCAAAACAAAGGGAAACACCATTGTCGTGGTGGAACACGATGCGGAAACCATGAAACGGGCCGATTCCCTGATCGAACTGGGGCCCGGGGCCGGCCGCGAAGGGGGGCACGTGGTGGCCCAGGGGCGCTTCAGGGACCTGTGCAGGCAGCCGGATACCCTGACCGGGCGGTGGTTTGGCAAACCGCTGGAAGCGGTCATGTGCCATGCCGCCGGCAAACCGTCGGTAGACAATGACAGCGAGGTTCAATGGTTGCACGTGGAGGGAGCCAGGGCGCGCAATTTGCGCGATATCGAGGTGCGCATCCCGCTGGGGACGCTGACTTGCGTGACCGGGGTTTCAGGGGCCGGCAAGAGCACCCTGCTGCACCAAGTGATCTACCGGGGGCTGCTGGAGCACCTGGGCAGGATCTACGGCGCCGGCGATTCGAGCTTCCACCGCATGCGCGGCCAGGAAAGCGTATGCCGAGTGTTGCAGGTGGATCACAATCCCATCGGACGCACGCCACGTTCCATCCCGGCGACTTACGTGGGAGTGTGGGATGACGTGCGCAAACTGTTTGCGGCGCTGCCTGAAGCCAAAATGCGCGGGTTTCTGCCGGGACGATTTTCCTTCAATGTGGCCGGCGGTCGCTGTGAAGAGTGCAAAGGGCAGGGGCAGGTCAAGGTGAAGATGAACTTTTTGCCCGATGTCTACGTACCCTGCGAAACGTGCGGCGGCAGCCGTTTCAACAGGGAAACTCTGGTCATCCGCTACCGGGAAAGGAGCATTGCCGATGTGCTCGCCATGACCATCGAAGAAGCGGCACAGCTGTTCGATGCGGTGCCCGGGATCGCCCGACCGCTTCGTGTTCTGGTGGGTCTGGGATTGGGCTATTTGACTCTCGGGCAACCCAGTCCCACCCTTTCGGGGGGGGAGGCGCAGCGTATTAAACTGGCAAGCGAACTGGGGAACCATCACGGGCACACCGTGTACCTGCTGGACGAACCGACCACGGGACTGCATCGCGCGGACGTGAAGCGGCTGATTGACGTGCTGCGCCATTTAATTGAACATGGGCATACGGCCCTGGTGATCGAACATAATCTGGATTTTATCCGGGCGAGCGACTACGTGATTGATCTGGGGCCGGGCGGCGGTGACCAGGGCGGTCGCGTGGTGGCAGCCGGAACGCCCTTCGAATTGCTCAATCAGACGGAAAATTCGGCAACGGCTCGCGCATTGTCTCAGCAGTTGCACAGCGAAACCGGCATATGTGCATGACTGGACCCGCCATGAAGCAGCTTTCTGACCATGACTCTTTGTACCTCGAACCCCGGCAGCCGGTTGGCGATTTTCAGTTCGACGCCGATGTGGCCCGGGTCTTTCCCGACATGATTCGTCGATCGGTTCCGGGCTATCCCGTGATCGTCGCTCTCCTCGGGATTCTGGCTGCAAGGCATGTGCAGCCGCACACCCTGTGCTACGATCTGGGCTGCTCCCTGGGAGCGGCCAGTCTGTCCATGGCCCGGCATATCCAGCAGCCCGGCTGCCGGATTGTCGGTGTAGACAATTCCTCAGCCATGCTGCAACGCTGTCGGGAGATTCTTGGGCAATCCCGCCCCAGGGCCCCGGTGGATCTGATGTGCGCCGATGTGCTGCAGGTGAACATCGAGCGGGCGTCGGTGGTGGTGCTCAATTTTACCCTGCAGTTCATTGATTGCACGCGTCGCATCGAGTTGCTCGCAAACATCCACCAGGGACTTGTTCCCGGCGGGGCGCTCATCTTATCGGAAAAGATCAGCTTTGCCGATCCCCGTCAGACGGAGCGCTTCACTCACCTGCATCACGCCTTCAAGGGGGCCGAGGGCTACAGTGACCTGGAGATAAGCCAGAAACGCACGGCCCTGGAGAGAGTGCTCTATCCGGAAACCATCGAAACGCATCTCGAGCGCCTTCGGGCGGTGGGATTTTCCAGCTGCGATGTATGGTTTCAATGTCTCAACTTCATGTCCATACTGGCGCTGAAATGATCGATTTCAGCCCATTATTCAACGATCTGTCAGGGACTGTTCCGGAACCATTGTCGGAATTGCTGGCGGCACGGCTGGATGAGGCTTGCCGTGCGGAGCGCCACGGGGACATGGAAAAGTGGCGGGCGCTGCTGGAAGAGCTGCCTGCAGTGCGGCCTTCCTCGGTGGATTTACGTTCGGCGGCGGTGCGTGTGGGCGCACCGCAGGATTGCCATGGCACGGTGCGGCGCAGGCTGGAAGAACTGCTGCGCCGCTTTCATCCCTGGCGCAAGGGGCCGTACTCCGTCTACGGCATTACCATTGATGCGGAATGGCGCTCGGATTGGAAATGGGACCGCCTGTGCAACCACATCCAATCCCTTGAAGGGCGACTGGTGCTCGATGTGGGCTGCGGCAACGGCTACCATTGCTGGCGCATGCTGGGGGCAGGGGCGCGGCTGGTGATCGGGATCGATCCCTACCTGCTGTATGTCTGGCAGTTCCGGGCGATCAAGCATTACCTGCCCACCTTTCCGGTGCATGTGCTGCCCTTGAGCATTCAGGTGATGCCCCCTAATCTGCAGGCCTTCGACACGGTTTTTTCCATGGGGGTCCTGCATCATCAGCGTTCTCCCTTTGATCATCTGCTGCAGCTGCGCTCCTGCCTGCGCAGCGGTGGTGAACTCATCCTGGAGACCCTGGTGATCGACGGGGATGCCGGGCAGGTGCTGGTGCCGCAAGGCCGCTACGCAAAAATGCGCAACGTGTGGTTTATCCCGTCCTGTGCGGCTTTGCAGGCCTGGCTGGAACGCTGCAGCTGGCGCAACGTGCGGCTCATCGATGTGAGCGCAACCACCCCCGAGGAACAGCGCCGCACCGACTGGATGACCTTCGAGTCGCTGGCGGACTATCTGGACCCGCACAATTCGCTGCTCACCGTCGAAGGTCTGCCGGCTCCCCGGCGCGCCATCTTCCTGGCAAACGCTCCATGAAAGCATGGTGCTTCGTGCGCAAATCTTGTGTTTCCCCACCGGACGATTCAGACCAACTCGGTTTTTAAGGACCGAGTTGGTCTTGACGACGTCGGTCTTGTCCAATTAGACCACCATGCCGTAAGTCAAGCCTTCAAAAACGTTCTGAACGTTCATTCTGAATCTGTTTTAACAGGTTACGCCACTGGTCCTCCCCGGCAGGCCGCAAGTCAAATTCCTCGCCCGCTTGCAGGATGGCGTGCGCCATGTCCTGACCGTATCCGCGTGAACAGGCAAGCAGCAAGGTTCCATCCAGGTCGCGGCGCTGGGCGATGACCAGTTGACAGGCGACATGGCAAAACGGTCCCTGCAGCAGAAAAGGGGGCTTCGGCCCGGGATCGGTGAGATCCAGGTTGGTCAGTTTTTCCGTGATGGCAAAGACCTTGCCTCCGGCCAGAGCCATCAAAGCGGTGGCATCGGTTGTTTCGGTGCAGACGGGATCGGCGGGCGGTTGCGGTGTATCGCCGAGAAGATGCCAGATGGAGCACTGCGTCCGGTTCATGCGGTTCACCAGAAGGCCCCGGTCCAGTGTGCATGTTCCCGGATCAACCGGCACGTTCACGGGGAAAGGTTTACACCTTCTGATATCAGCGTCTTGTAGATCCCACCTGGGGTGGTGGCTGAGGTCGATGAGCCAGGGGCCTTCGCCCTCGTTTGTGTATTGCTGCACCACGGTCCAATGGCCGATCTTTGTGCTGCGCACCGCCCGCACCGGAAAAGCAACAGGAGATCGGCGTTCGATGGTGGCCATAAAGATCTCCTCTCACATCCTCATGCGTTTGCCTGTCGGGTCGTAAAACGGCATTGGAACTACTTTTGCCTTCATCAGTTCACCTTTACAGTCGTCTTCAAAAATCGTCAGCCGTGTTGCGTTTTTCGCCAGATAGCCTTCCACCAGTGCCATTCCCACGGGTTCCTTGAGAGCATAGCTGTAGCGGGCGGTACAGACGTATCCGCGAATTCTCTCGGCAACAATGGGTGAACCGTCTCGAGGAGCGCGCGCAGCCGGCTCTTCCATCTTGAAACCGACCAGCTTGAGGCGGCTGGTATCGTTTTCCGTCTGTTTGAGGGCGACTGCGCCGACGGTTTGCGCTTCGAGTTTGTCGCGGTGCCAGAGAAACCCCAATCCGATATCGTGCAGGGTGGTGCGCTGTTCGGATTCCGATCCAAGGATCACATGGCCTTTTTCCAGGCGCAGGGTATTTTGGGCTTCCAGCCCGAAATTCCAAATAGCGAACTCCTCCCCGGCTTCTTCCAGAATGTCCCACAGGGACTGCATGTAGGAAGAGGGCACGTGGAGCTCGAACGAGAGCTCTCCCACAAAACCGAGGCGCATGGCTCGGACTGGAATCGCACCGTGCACCATGAACTCGCGGAATCCCAGAAAGGGAAAGGCCTCGTTGGAAACAGCGCCATCGACCACTTTCTCCAGGACTTTTCTGGCATTGGGGCCGGCCAGGTTGATGACTCCATAGGCGTCGGTCAGGTTGATGATATGGAAATCCCAACGGTCGTAGCGGGTGTGGTAGCGAATCCATTCGCTGGTTTCTCCCGCACGCCCGGTCGAGGTGGTGAAATAATAGTCGTTTTCGGCGATTTGTGTCGCCACGCCGTCGTCAATCACACAGCCGTCTTCATTGCACATGGCCGAATAGTACATTCGACCAGTGCTCACCCGGGCCATGTCGCTTACGTAAACCCGCTGCAGCGCTTTCAAGGCATCCGGGCCGAAGATCCTGAATTTACCCAGGGTGGAAGCATCCAGCATGCCGACGTTGGTGCGCACATTTTCGATTTCCGCGCGTGCCGTTGTGTCGGCGCAGAATCGGCGGGCGCGCTGCCACGGTTCGAGGCGCTCCATCACGCCGCCCGCCGCCACCTGCGAAGCATGCACGGGGGTACGTTTGCTCATGGGATGGTTGGTCCCTGCGTAGGTCGCCAGGAGGGTGGGCACCAACGGAGGGCGCACGGTGGTGGGGCGCGGATGAAGATCAGGAGAGCGATGGGTCAGCGCTACATAGAGTGGCAGGTTATGCCCCGCAATGCCGCCCTGTCCGGGGCCGGTGCCGGCTGAGGTGAAACGCTTGATCAGTTCAGTGACATCGAAGCCCAGCCGCATGGCTTGATCGATGTTCTGGATGGTGACGTCCTCATCGAAGCACACAAATGTCTTTTTGCCCTCGACCGGCGCGACGACAAACTTGGAACCGCGGGCCGGTCCGGGAAGCTTTGCCAGCTCTTCTTCCACACCGCTGATCGTTGCTCCGACGGCCATCCCGCAATCGGCGACGGCGCGCAGTCCGGCGAGCCGTCCGCTCAGTTCGATGGCCGTCGGATCTTCCAGGCCGAGCATCCTGCCTGCGGCGTGCATCTTTTGCGGTATGCCGGTCGGTAGAAAATAGCCCGTGTGCGCATCGTATTCAAGCCTTGCGCCGGCCAGAGCAAGCGGCCCGGTAACAGGAGTCAGGCCGGCAGAAGCGACCAGCGTATCGCAGTCAAATTGCTGTTTACAGACGCCGGAAAGGTTGGTCAAGGTGACCTTCTTCAATACCTTCCTGCCGTGGGCTTTTGCGGCGACCCAGCCGGGGTAGAAGGGAATGTTGCGTGCCTCGAGCTGGGGCGGCAGGGCGGGATCGCACCCGTCCTCCCGAACATCCGCGACGCACGCAATGGACAAACCCAAATCGTGGAGATCGATGGCCGCCTCGATTCCCAGATCATGACCGATACTGAACACCGCTTGTTCGCCCGCAAGCACACCCCAGGTGCGCGCCAGCCTGTGAGCGCAGCCGATTTGCATGATGCCCGGACGGTCGTTGTTTTCAAACAGCAGCGGCCGCTCGATGCAGCCCGTGGCCACAACCACGCTTTCTGCCCGAATCTGCACATAGCGCTCAGCGAAGCAGTCTGCTTCCGAGCCTCTTTGGAATGCCGTGATCAGATTGTTGCTGTAGCAGCCGATGACTGCAGTGTGTTTGAAAATGCGAATGTTGGGTGCCTGTTCCAGTTGATCGGCCAATTGCCTGCCCCTCAGATAGAGCGGCATGCCCGGTTTGTGGTTGCGCGTCCGGTAATCGAAATATCCTCCCAGCCACGGCCGGGATTCCAGCAGGATGACGCGCAGCTTCTGTGCCGCCGCTGCGAGCGCCGCACTCATGCCGGCGGGGCCTGCGCCGATGATGCATACGTCGGCCGCTGGATAGATTTGATCAAATCGGCCGCGCAACTCCACATCCGGTGACAGTGATCCCAAACCCGCCGTCTTGCGAATGTGCCTGACGGCGATGGGCCACAACCGGGCGGGCTTGTGAAAGATGGTATAGTAAAAGCCGGCCGGCATGGCCCAACTGAGTTTGTCCATGAACGCCATCCAGTCGTGTTCCGGAGTCCCCAGCACATTTTGGGGCTCCACCCGCATGCCGTTCCCGACGAAAGTATTCTCGGCGCACACGTTGGGAATGTCGTCGACATCCACGTAGGTGTTGCTCGATTGTCCGTCCAGGCTGTAAAGCCCGCGCGGCCGGTGGTACTTCAAACTGCGCGAAAAGATCCGGGTGCCGTTGGCATAGAGCAACGTGGCGACCGTATCTCCCTCCACTCCATGGAACCGTTTGCCGTCATATTCAATGCTCACTGCCCTGGCAGGATTGACCCGCAGCGTGGGCAAACCCGCTAGCCGTTTCATTCAAACATCCTCCGATTGAGGTCCCGCCACTTCAAGGTTTTTGGTGGTATCGCGGTAGATGCTGAACCATGTGCCGCATCCCTGCCGGTGACACCACCATTCCTTCTGTACCCCGGCCACGCAGTTGTTCCTGTGGACGTAATCGCACCACGCCGCAGGCGTCAAGCCCGCTGCCTGCGGCGGGGGACCCTTGTCTTCACCGCCGAAGCGAAATTCATAGCCGCTTCTCTTGCCACAGATGGGGCATGTGATGGTGAGTGCCATGCCGTCTCCTTCGCTGAATTCAGCGCTGCCAAATTGTTCGCAGAGCGCGCAGAGGACACGGAGTCCTAAGTTTGTGTCAATTCTCAGTCGTCTCTGCGCTCTCTGGGTGCGCTGTGAGAAAAGTCAGCTCAATTGTCCGGGCTGTAGTGCACCAGAGCCGGTGTTTCCCCCATCAGCCGGTGCTGCTCGAAGCGCCGCCCGGTGAACGGCCGCAGGATCTGCGGACAGACGCCCGAAGCCATGAAATCGGCCAGGTACTTGCCGGTGACCACGCACGACTTGAATCCGAAGTAGCCCCAGCCGCAATCCAGGTAGTAACCGCGGACGGGATCGTTGCCGTCGATGATGGGTGCCATGTCGGGGGTCATGTCGGCCAGTCCGGCCCACGCCCGCATGAATTTGACGCCTTTCAGGCACGGCAGCAGTTGCGTCAGCGCTTCGGCCTGGTGCTTGATGTAGTGGGCCGTGCACTGGGTGGTGTAGTTGGGCCACGGGTCCATGTGCGCGCCGGTGGCGACTTCGCCCTTGAGGGTCTGATTGGCGTAACAGTGGTACGTGCCGGAAGAAATCACATGATGCAGGATCGGTTTGAGCGGCTGCGTCACCATGGCCTGAATGGTCAGCACACTGATGGGCAGGCGCATGCCGAGCATTTCACAGGATATGGCGGCGGCATAGGCACCGGCGGCATTGAGCACGCGCGGTGTGGTGATTGTGCCGTGGTCCGTTTCGACACTTGTGATTCTCCCGCCCTGCACCCCGATGCCGGTGACCGCGACCCCCTGAATGATGTCGACGCCCTTTTGCGACGCCCCGCTTGCCAGACCCCATACCACCGCGTCGTGCCGCACGATGCCGCCGGGCGGGTGATACATGCCGCCGTATATGGGGTAGCGGAGTCGATCCGAAACGTCCAGAGCCGGCACCAGTTCCTTGCATTCTTTGGGGTCGATCAGGCGACTGTCGATTCCGTGGAACTGAGCCGACGCCACCTGCAGGCGCATGGCCTTGAGGGCCGCTTCGCTGTGAGCCAGGTTCAAGTTGCCGCAATTGTAAAACATCAAGTTGAAATCGAGCTCTTGGGTTAAAACCGGCCATAACTCCAGGGCTTCTTTGTACAGGGGCAGGTTCTCCTGAGTCCGCTGGTTGGCTCGCACAATTGCTGTGTTGCGGCCGGCACCGCCAAAGCCGATGTAGCGCTTCTCGACAACGGCAACGTGGTTCATGCCGTGGCGGGTGGCGAGAAAGTAGGCGGTTGCAAGCCCGTGCAGGCCGCCGCCGATGATGACCGCATCGTAGCTGGACTTGAGCCGTTTCGACCTGCTCCAGAGTCGCTTCCCTCTACCAAGCATAAATTCTCCCCGTCATACGCTTGCTTTCTACCTTACCCGGATGAACCGTCGCCCCTCGGGCATCTCAAACAGGCTCCTATCAACCGTCTTCAAAGTCAAGAGGAGAGCATGTAAATTTTCGAGGCGGAATCATCACGGCTGCCGGGCCTTTCCCGTCCCGCCTTGCCTAATATCTGATCAGGTATTCCCGTGCTCAACGCAAAGAGTACTTTTCCTTCAGGGAAGAACGGCCCCTGAATGAAGAACTGAAGGGAGAGGTGAAACGGCGCCGGTGTGTGGAAGCGGAGCAGCGTGAGTTGATCGAAGACCTGCGGCGGGATCCTGCCGCACCGCGTCTTGCGGGCGGCAGGCGACCTGCCGGTGCGGAAACAGGCTAAGCGATCCCCACTTCCTTTCCCAAGGCTTTATGGGCCTTGGGAAAATCGGGTTGAAAATTCAGATAGGGCGTAACCGGGTAGCGAACCCCCATGGCTTTGCCGACTTCTTGCAGCCCCTGAATC
>FWPV01010856.1_pt1 | contig 11345 bp, 12 predicted proteins | sample 2228371 | NCBI WGS metagenome assembly FWPV01 (sample SAMEA103939776, study PRJEB20133) | metagenome | reverse complement strand
GGCCATAGTTTTCAGCCGCAGCCAGCAACTGAATGCGTGGTGTGATGAGCAACTGTTCAATTGTTTCCATGGTTTTGTTCCAAACGACTATGAAATTGTATTGGCCCTGTTCCTGCTATCCAAAACGCGCGTCAGCCTGCGCCGTGTTGTTCCTGCTCCGAACCGATCATACCATCGGCGGCATCGCCGCAGTTCGCGTTGTTCCGGTAACCGGTCGTTGTGTCGATCGCGGTGGTTGCGTCACGGTTATGGCGCGCGCTGCGCGCAATGATCCACAATGACGCGCCTTGTAAAAACCAGAGTCACGATACCATGGCGCAGCAACGCGCCTAACAGCCGATGCGCCGCGCCGGGCAGTGGCGTTGTGGCAAGAGATACCCAACCAAGATGATGAGAACGGGAAGCTATTCTTACAGTGCGCCTTTTCAGCGACCCTGTAGCGCAGTCAATAGCGGTATAATACCAGCGGCTGCGCGTCTTCTTCATCGTACTAATGCGAGTTACACTCTGCATTAGTCGCTGACTCGTTATACTATACCACAAATCAGCCAACGCAGATCAGGTTTGTATGCGATAAACGGTGGTTTGACCGGAATATGATTCAGATGCCTCCTGTGTCTGGCGCACAACGTGTTGGAACGTTGCCTGACCATATTGCTACAGGCGCGCGATACTGACTGGTGGGCGTCAGCATAGGCGCCCAAAGGAGCGGTTGTGATCGTTGAGCGTTGGCCACGCTGGGGCATGATAGCAGTGCTGGTAGCCGGTGTGGCATGGATTATCATCACTCGCCCGCCATCTGATCTGCCGGTTGCTGTTTATGCGCGGGCAGGCTTTGCGGCGCCCGATCTGGCTTTGCCGGCCTGGTCGCAGACTGAAGTGCGGCTCACCGAATTGCGCGGTCAGGTGGTGATTGTCAATTTCTGGGCGAGCTGGTGCGGGCCATGCCGGGCTGAGTTGCCCACCCTCGAACGGATGTATCAGGCTGATCAAGCGCGCGGGTTGACCATTCTGGCTGTGAACAGCACGGCGCAAGACGATGAGACGGCAGTGCTGGCATTATGGCGTGATCTCGATCTAAGTATGCCACTCTTGTTCGATCGCGAAGGTGACACTACGAGTCGCTACGGTGTGCGCATGTTGCCCACTACCTTCATCATCGATCGGCACGGAGTCATCCGGCAGGTCTTTTTTGGCGGGCCATTGAGCGAGGCGACGCTGCGGAGTGTGGTCAATCCGCTATTGGATGAGTAGTCGTATTGCAATGAATTGGCACAGTGAGGAGCCATGCTTCCGGTTCTCAATATTGGCCCGCTGGCGCTTTACGCGCCGGGGGTGATTGCGCTGGCCGGCGCATGGTTGAGCTTACAGGCCATCCAACGCGCTGCGCTTGCCCAGTCTCGCGACGGTGAACAGCTCGCATGGATTGGCCTGATCGCGCTGGTTGCCGGTCTAATCGGGGCGCGGATCGGGTATGCAGCGGCGTCATGGCGAACCTATCTGACCGATCCGTGGGCGCTGCTGGCCCGTGACTGGCAGGCATTTTCGCTTCCTGTCGGGATCGTGGTGACGATCGCAACCGCAGGTTGGTTGCTCTGGCGCCGCCGCTGGCCGCTCTGGCCCACACTCGATGCGCTGGCGCCGGGGATGGCAATTCTGGCGTTGACGCATGCGCTGGCTCAATTGGCCAGCGGTGACGGTTATGGTTTGCCGACCGGGCTGCCCTGGGCAATTGATTTGTGGGGTGAGCGTCGCCATCCCACTCAGCTCTACGCTGCGTTGACGGCGCTGATAGCGTTGATTGTCTGGCGGCTCAGATACCGACCCGCCGGCGTGCCGGGTCGCCTCTTCCTTACCGTTAGCGCGATTCTGGCGACTGGCACGCTGATCGGTGAGGGCTTTGCCGCAACGGGATGGCTGCTGCCCGGTCGGGTGCGTTTCTCGCAGGCGCTGGCATTGGCAGCGCTTGTGTTTATCCTGTATGTCAGCGTACAGAGATCTTCACACCACAGGATCGCATGACGCGGTATACTGGCAGCAACACTGTTATGCCTGCCGCGTTCTTTCACGAGAAAATCTATGCGGGTGCTGATCGTCGAAGACGAATTGATTATTGCGCAGGATTTAAGCCAGACGTTGCGGCGGATCGGTCATTCGGTCACTGATGTGGTAACGAGTGGCGAAGCGGCGTTGAGTACGGTGGCGCGCCAGCCTCCTGATCTGGTTTTGATGGATATTCGGCTGAGCGGTTCGATGGATGGCATCGAAGCGGCGCGCCAGATTTATAGTCGCTGGGGGGTGCCGGTTGTCTTTTTAACCGCGCATGCCGATGATCAGACGGTGCGCGAAGCATTATTGGCCGAACCGTGGGCGTATCTGTTGAAGCCATTTGATGAACGTGAACTCGAAGTCGCCATTGCCGTTGCGGCGTATAAGCATCGGCTCGAACGTCGTTTGCAGGCGAGCGAGCGTCATCTGCGCACGACGCTGACCAGTATCGGCGATGGCGTGATTGTCACCGATCCGCAGAGCCGCATCACGTTCGTCAATCCGGTGGCGGCGCGTTTGCTCGGCATTTCCCCTGAAGACGCCATTGGCTGGCCGCTGGCGCGCGTCTACACGCTGGTGGCAACCCATACCGGCCTGCCGGCTGACAGTTCAACCGCCAATGTCGCTTCGCTCAATGGGCTGCCGGCGCCGGTGACGCTGCTTACCCGCAATGGTGATCGCTTGCTGGTTGAGCATACAGTGGCCCCAATCACCAATGACGAGGGTGTCAATGAAGGCGTGGTGATTATTTTTCGTGATGTGAGTGAACGGCAGCAGGCCATCAATCAATTGCAAGAGTCGCGCCGGCATCTGCACGTCATAAAGGCGCAGCTCGAACAGCGTGAGCAGGCTATCGTTGCCCTTGGCAAGCTGGCGCGCGCTTTGACCGATGCCCGATCTGCACAAGAAGCCTACGCAGCGATTATTACGGCGGGCGCAACGATGTTGCCCGCATATCGCGGCACGTTGCTCATCTACAATCCTGATACCGATCTGGTGCATCCGGTGGGTCACTGGGGTGAGGCGCTCGTCCATCGTCCTGTGCCTCGTTGCACCTGTTGGGGCGAGCGGCGCTGGGCACTGAGTCTGGCCGGTGATAGCCACGTCTGTAATTTTATTCCGAAAGGTTTGCTGGGTGAGCGAATGTGTTTGCCCATCAGGCGTCGGGGGACGGTTGTGGGTGTGCTGAGCCTGTACCATCCCGATCCTGCGGCTGGCGGCGGGTATCAGTTGGCGGTGGTGATTGCGGAACAGGCCAGTCTGGGTTTGACGGCCCTGAATGAATTGGTGGCGACCGAGATTGCGCCTCAGCCCGGTGAACAGTCGGAGTGACCCTGGTCTTTCGCGTTGCGCCGGACACGGCTCACGGCAAACCTGCTCTTGCTGGCGTCGCTGCGCGGTTGCGGAGAAAAGAGACGTTGTGGTGAATCCTCATTCTGCAGTGATCAGCTTGCCTAAAGCGCCAACCGGCATCCGTGGCCTGGATCAGATTACAGGCGGCGGTCTCCCGCGCGGGCGTCCAACGCTGATTTGTGGCGGCCCCGGTTGCGGCAAGACTCTGCTCGCGATGGAGACGCTGGTCAATGGCGCTCGTCGTTACGGTGAACCCGGCCTGTTCATCTCATTTGAAGAAAGCCCTGATGATTTGCGCCTGAATATGGCCGGATTGCCCTTTGATCTGGCCGATCTGGAACAGCGTGGTTTGCTGGCGATTGAGCAGATTGCGCTCGATCAGGGGGAAGTGGCCGAGGTTGGCGAGTACGATCTGGAAGGACTGTTCATTCGGCTGGGTCTGCTGATCAATCGGATCGGCGCGCAACGGATTGTGCTCGATACAATAGAGGCATTGTTTGGCGCGTTCGGCAATCAGGCAATCCTGCGGGGCGAGTTGCAACGTCTCTTTCGCTGGCTCAAACAACGCGGCCTGACCGCAATCATCACCGCCGAGCGGAGCGGTCAACAGCTCAGCCGGTTTGGCATCGAGGAGTTTGTCGCCGATTGTGTCATCTTGCTCGATTATCGAATTACCGATCATGTTCTGACGCGCTATGCGCGGGTGGTAAAGTACCGAGGCTCAAGCCACGGCATCAACGAGTATCCCTTCTCGATTGAGCCGAGCGGCATTCGCATGCTGCCCATCTCTTCGCTCACGCTTCACTACCCGGTTTCGTCTGAGCGGGTATCAAGCGGTGTTCCTGATCTCGATCAATTGCTGGATGGATCCGGATATTACCGCGGTTCCACCATTCTGGTCAGCGGCCCCACCGGATCGGGCAAGACCAGTCTCGGCGCCCTGTTTCTGGCGGCTGCCTGCGCGCGGGGTGAGCCAGCCGCGCTGTTTGCATTTGAAGAGTCAGCCGAGCAGATCATCCGCAATATGCGCTCGATTGGGATCGATCTGGCGCCGTGGCGCGATCGAGGTCTGCTCCAGATCGTCAGCAACCGACCACCATTGCACGGTCTGGAGACGCACCTGATGTCAATCCTCGCCACGATTGAGCAGTATGGCATTCAAGTAGCGATGATCGATCCAATCACCGGTTTTCACACGATCGGACAGACCACCGATATTACTGCCATGTTATTCCGACTGTTCGACGGCCTCAAAGCATTGGGAGTTACCACCCTGGCGACCAGTCTGATCAACCCAGGTGTTGAGTCTGTTCAGCGCAGCGTTCAGGTCTCGTCGCTGGTGGATACGTGGATTGTGTTAGACCATGCGGTGTCACAGCGAGAACGCACACGCAGTGTATTGGTGCTGAAATCGCGCGGCATGCGACATTCACAGCAGATCCACGAGCTGGTCATTGATGACAACGGCTTGCATCTAGCGCATCCGTCAACTGAAGAACGCCGTCGAAACGCACAAATGTCGGCGCGATCAATGCCAGCAACGCCCGATCAGGCGCTGCCTCCTGACCCCGATTCGCGAACGTCGGCGTGACATAATCGGAGAAGACCATGAATGACGATGCGCCGGTGTATGATCTCTGGCTGTATATTGCCGGTCAGACACCGAAGAGTCTGTTAGCGCTGGCTAATCTGCGGCGAATTTGCGAACAGCATCTCGGAGGGCGCTATCGGGTTCAGGTGATTGATCTGCACGTTGAGCCAGAACGCGCGATCAGTGACAATATTCTGGCCATTCCAACGCTGGTGCGCAAATTGCCGCCACCGATCCGCAAGATCGTCGGTGATCTGTCGAATACCGAGCGTGTGTTGCTTGGTCTTGATCTGACACCGCAGCGACCATCAGGGAGCTGAGCCGATGGATAGTACCGATCAGCCAGTGATTCCGCTGCTTCGCCTGTATGTGGCCGGCGCGACCAGTCGTTCGACCAGAGCGATCACGACCGTCCGTCGGCTCTGTGAACGCTACCTCCCCGGGCGATACCGGCTGGAGGTGATCGATGTCTATCAGCAACCTGATCGGGCCCGCGAAGATCATATCATTGCCACGCCGACCTTGCTCGTGGTCGAGCCTGGCCCGCCAACCGCGTTTATTGGCGAGTTACGATCGTCGGATTGGTCGCGGGTGGCGGCAGCGCTCAATATTTTGACCGATGACGATTGACCAATGTGATGGTGATCAGATGGGCCATGGCATGGAGAATGGGCGACTGGAACAGACATCGCATCCCGATGCGCAGGCGGACAGGCAGGGAAATGAAGCTATGGGAAACGAGTCGATGATGAGTCCGGCTGAGATTGCCCGCATGCAGGCACGCTTAACCGAGCTGGAAGAACTGGTGCATGCATTGCAGATGGGTGAGGCTGATGCGCTGGTCATCGATGGGCCGCGTGGGCCGCTGATCTATACTCTGCGTGGCGCCGAACATCCCTACCGGGTGCTGGTAGAGACGATGAACGAGGGCGCGTTAACCCTGCTTACCGATGGCACCATCCTCTACTGTAACAGCAAGTTTGCCGAGATGGTGAGCCTGGCCCAAGATCAACTGACCGGTCGTTCGCTGCTCGATCTGGTCGCTCCTGCCGATCGCATGCTGTGCGCCGAACTGCTGACGGCAGGCGCGGCTGGTTCAAGCAAAGGCCCGATTACCCTGCAAGCGGTGGATGGCACGCAGCGCCCGGCCCAGATTTCGCTGCGCGCGTTGCGCGATGAGACCGAAGCGAATATGTGCGCCGTTGTGACCGATCTGTCCGGCCCGCAGGCGGTGGCGGCTCAACTGCGCGCCGCGCTGGCCGAGAAGGAATTGCTCTTGCGCGAAGTGCATCATCGCGTGAAGAATAATCTGCAAATCGTTTCCAGTTTGTTGCGGTTGCAGGCCGAAAATATCAGTGATGAGCGGGTGAGCGCTGCCGTCCACGATAGCCAGAACCGGATTCGCGCTCTGGCTCTGGTGCATGAGCAGTTGTACCGTTCCGAGAGTCTGGCGCACATCGATATTGGCGAATATTTGCAGAGCATTGCCACCAGTGTCTGGCGTTCGCTCAGCCTGCGCGGCAGCCCCATTCGGCTGATCAGCGATGTGTGTCACGGCGTTGGCATCAACATCGATCAGGCAATTGCGCTCGGTCTGATCGTGACTGAGCTGGTCTCGAACAGCGTGAAACATGCCTTCCCTGATGGCAAGGGCGGCACGATCAGTCTTCGGGTGCATCGCGACAATACCATGCTCCGAATTGAAGTTGCTGATGATGGCATCGGAATGCCGGCGCCGGTCAACGCAGGCGGCGGCAGCCTGGGCATGCAACTGGTGCATGGCCTGTGTCGTCAGATCGGCGCAACCCTCAGTTTTGGCCCCAGGCCGGGCACAACCGTCGTGATTCAGGCGCCGGCGAGCCGCATCGAACAATCATAGCTGGTGAGCTTCATGATCTGAGGCTGACGACTGTCGCAATGCGCGCACTGCATCCTCTTGCTGCTCGAAGAGATGCGGCGCGATGCCGCTGGCGGCCAGCGCATCGCCGATCTTCATGCGCAAGAAGGCGCTGGTCGTGTAGCGGGTGACCTTCGTGTAGTAGCGTTCCATCAGGTGGGCAACCATCGCGCTGTATTCAGGCAGCAGTTCTGGGGCAATGCTAAAGTTGTCGTAATTCACCACCGCGTTCATGCGGGCGCCGGCGCGCGCAGCGAGCCGGGCAACCTGATCGGCAATCGCAGTAATCTGTTCGGAGCGCGTGATCCGCAGTCCTTCAAAGTTGATGAAAAGAATGCCGTTCTGTTCATCGAAACTGAACCGTCGTTCGAGCGGGATGCCAACCAGCTCGTCACGGAGGCCCATCGGTTCAGCGCGGAAGATTCGCGCATCCATGAGCCGCAGATCGGGGGCGATTGCCGGGCGAAACTCCATCTGCGCCAGCACGTCACGCTCAAGATCGATGCCGGGCGCAATCTCACAGAGTTCCATTCCGCTGGGCGTGAGCCGAAAGATGGCGCGTTCGGTGATGTAGAGAGCAGGTTGCCCGCGTTGCGCCGCGTAGCGCCCGCTAAAGGTGATCTGCTCGACGCGCTCGACAAACTTGCGCTGACGGCCTTCCTGGGCGATTCGGAGCTGACCATGCTCGACGGCAACGCTGAGTCCGCCGGCGGTAAAGGTACCCACAAAGACTACGCGCCGCGCGTTCTGGCTGATGTTGATAAATCCGCCGGCGCCGGCGAGACGGGGGCCAAATTTGCTGACATTGAGGTTGCCGTCGGCATCAGCCTGCGCCAGGCCGAGAAAGGCGATGTCCAGACCGCCGCCGTCATACAGATCGAACTGGGCTGGCTGATCGATAATTGCATCGGTATTGACTCCGGCGCCAAAATTAAGCCCGCTGCTCGGAATGCCTCCGATCACGCCCGGTTCGGTCGTCAGGGTGAGCAGATCATCGATCCGTTCTTCGGCAGCAATATCAGCAATGCCTTCAGGCATCCCGATGCCCAGATTGACGACTGCGTTGGCCTGCAACTCAAACGCAGCCCGTCGCGCGATCAGCTTGCGTTCATGAAGCGGCAGCGGCGCTAACAGCTCGGCTGGCACGCGAATCTCGCCGCTGAGCGCCGGATCGTAGGAGACGGCAAAGGTTTGCCAGTGATGTTCAGGCGGCGCCACCACAATACAATCGACCAGAATGCCCGGTATCTTGACATGGCGCGGTGAGAGGGTGCCGCGTTGGGCCAGTCGCTCGACCTGCACGATCACCATCCCGCCCGAATTGTGTGCGGCCATTGCCAGCGCCTGCGCTTCCAGTGTCAGCGCCTCGCGTTCCATCGTCACATTGCCTTCGGTGTCGGCAGTGGTGCCGCGCAGAATCGCAACGTGGATGGGAAACGTCTTGTAGGCGAGGTATTCTTCGCCATCAAAGGTGATCAGCTCGACCAGATCGGCGGTGGTGCGTTGATTGAGTTTTCCGCCGCTGATGCGTGGATCAACGAATGTGCCCAGACCGACGCGGGTGATCGTGCGCGGTTTGCGGGCGGTAATGTCGCGGTAAAGGTGCGTGATGACCCCTTGGGCAGGTTGTAGGCTTCGATCTCGTTGGCTACGGCCAGTCGTTGCAGCGCTGGAACCAGGCCCCAGTGACCGCCAATCACGCGGCGCACCAGACCGGGCATGCCGAGGTGATTCAATCCTTTCGTCTTGCCATCGCCTTGCCCGGCAGCGTAGACCAGCGTGAGATCGCGCGGCTCGCCAGTGGCGCGGAACCGTTCGGCCAGCGCGATGGCGATTGCTTCGGCAAAGCCGGTGCCAACGAAACCGCCGGTCGCTATCGTATCGCTATTCCGGATCACGCGCGCGGCATCGGCTGCGCTCACCACTTTGTTCCGTTGTCCCTGTCGCTCAGGTTCAAATTGCATCGCCAGCCTGTTTCCTCATCACTCAGTTTGCCACTACCACGAGATTACTCTGGCACGGATGGGTCGCCTCTATGTCGGTTATGCGTCAATGGAGCGACGTCAGGCGACGCGCAACCATCTGCCCTCCGCTGCTGCATGTATCGTAGGAGCTGCCCACGCGCCTTCTACCAAGGACATGCATTTGCGACCGTGCAATAGGATCGCAAATGCGCGATCCATTCACCTTTGTGGAGGTTTGCCGTTGGTGACGCGATCATTACGCAATGTCGCGCTGTCGCACTAAGTGCGCTTCCAGGGCGCGCATGGCGGCGGTCAACTGCTCTTGACGGATAGCCGCAGTCACATCACCGCGAGTGCGCTCGAGCACAGCGCGTAGCGCGTCAGTCGAACGGCGCAGACCACCGGTAATCGCTTCGGGGTAATCGACCGTGATCAGCGCGCTGTAGACATCGTCGATGATGTTCAACAGCGCTTCCCCGCGCTGCACCTCACCGCGGCGCAGCCCATCGAGGATCGCCCGCCGCAGCTCGCTGGCTGCCTCAGCCAGACCATTCAGGTATGCAGCCGGCGTGACACCGATCGCCTCGGCAGTTGGCGGCGACTCGCCGGCCAGAAAGGCAAACACGAGATGCGCTTCAGCGTACTCTTTCAGCGCATCCTGGGTATAGCCAGCGTAATAAACTTCGGGGGCGCCTGCTGTTGCGTCGCTCAGTTCCGCAGCGACTTCCTCAGCTATTGCGAGCAGATGACGGGCGGTGGCAAAATCGCCCCGATGCGCGGCGCGAATGCTATTGGCGCTCTGGCGCACCAGCACGCGAGCGGCGGCCAGCGCCCGTTCGCGCGCAGTATGGATGCTCTCGATTTGCACGACACATCCAGCGACAATCTGCTCAATACTCATAAGGTTCCCTCTCTCTTGCGCACTGTAGCCGCCATTATAGCAGGTTTGCGCGTGGATGTTCAGCGCGATATGACTTTTACCGACCGTCCATTCTTGTGCTCATCGATTGTATGGGGGCTTCGGCGATGCAAACCCGGTTGCGGCCAGCAGCCTTGGCTGCGTACAATGCCTGATCGGCGCGTCTCAGCAGACTGTCTGGCGTCTCGGCGGCGTGATACTCGGCCAGGCCGAAGCTGGCAGTCACGGGATATTCCTGGATCATGCGCTCATTCATCACCCTTTGTCGCAAACGCTCGGCCAGCGCTGCTGCTTCAGCCAGCGTGGTTCGGGGCAGCAGCAGACAGAACTCTTCGCCGCCCCATCGTCCCAGCAGGTCGGTGGCGCGGATCGTCTGTTGCCCGAGCCGGGCAAGCGCGCGCAACACCTGATCGCCTTGTTCGTGGCCAAAGGTGTCGTTGATCTGCTTGAAATGATCGACGTCCCACAGGCACACCGTTAACGGTTCGCCGTAGCGATGGTGGCGCGCGATCAATCCTTGCAGCGCCTGCTCACAGCGACGCCGGTTGGGCAGGTCGGTGAGCATGTCCACGAAGGCCAGTTCTTCCAGCAGTGTAAACTCGGTATGCAGGCGCTCAGCCTGACTTCGATAACGACTGGCGATATAAATGAAACAGAGCAAGACCGCCCCCATGCCATAGATATATAACGCCTGGAGACCATCATCGATCGGCTGTCGCTGCCAGCCCGCGACCAGCGTTTGCCCGGCGACAATCAGCGTGGAAAGCAGGTACAGGGCGCCGACAATGATCACGCTGTGGCGGTTGCGAAAGATGTGGAACCCTAATGTGCCGATGATGATCAAAAACCAGATGTCGTCGTTGATGGTCTCGCGGAGACGCTGGGTGAGCGTTTGCCCCAACCATGTCGGCACGATGCCGTTGAACAACAATGACTCGGCGCTAAAGAGCCAAAAGATTGATCGTTCGATGACGGTCAGACTCCCTCGGTGGGTGGAGATCAGCCAGACGATGAGGAGCGAAAAGGCGATCAGGAAGAGATCGTTAACGAGGTACATCGCCCGCGCGAAAAACGAAAACTCAGTGCTGAGCGCTACCACAGCAATGTCGATTGCCACCAGCCCTGACCCAAGCAAACCGGCAATCTGATACGTTCGTCGCCGCTGCCGATCGAACCGCTCACGTTCTTGTGCGATCAGTGTTTGCATAGCGTTGCGTTGTAGTGGATGGCAGCGGGCTGCATTGGTGAGAGTCTCCTGAGCGGTGTTGCAATGTAAGGTAATGCTCTCTGCTCATTGTAGCACGGCCAGCGCTGGGATGGGAGTTTGGGTTGCAAATGGCGTTCTGTAGCCGGTCGCGGCCAGTCGAGAGGCGGCAGCATACGCCGGCCTGTCGTCACTCCGCTTCGTCACAAACCAGGGAGAAGCGAACGGGCGCGTCGCCACCTGGCCCATCGAGGGCGCGTATTCGGTCTGCTTTTGCGCCTCATACCAACTTTAGGTGCCCAATCATCTTCAGATCAGCGCGCGGCGCTTCCCGCGCGCCCGTGCCATCCTGCTGTCTGGTCAGGAGC
>FWPV01014812.1_pt1 | contig 11347 bp, 7 predicted proteins | sample 2228371 | NCBI WGS metagenome assembly FWPV01 (sample SAMEA103939776, study PRJEB20133) | metagenome | reverse complement strand
TGGGGGGGGGGGTTTGGTGGGGGGGGTTCGGCGGGTGGGGGGGGTGAGGTGGGTTGTTCAGCCTGCGTTGGCTGCGGTGGGGTAGTCGGCTGGGGCGGCGGGGTGGTTGCCGCCGGGGTTGCGCAGGCAGCCAGGCTGAGGGCCAAAACAACCACGAACAACACATTCAACAGTTTTTGGTAGGTTTTCATCCTCTTCTCCTTTTGATCGGTTGATTTTACGGATCCAGTTCAGTGGAAGGGGAAATTGTGTGATTTCGTTTCTGCCGGGTGCCTCCTTTCCTGTTCGGATATTCAGCCCATCACTGCTTCGACAGAATGGGTACGCCCATCCCCGAAAACGGGGATCCGATTGGTGTGAAAAGGTTGCCCATCCACGCGGAGCGAGACAATGCCTCTGCTAACATGCTGGGGGTTGTGAACGATGATTTCGTAAATGGCATTGCGGAACGGACGCCGCACGCGGTAACCATCCCACTCGGCCGGGATGCACGGATCCAGCCGCAAACCGTCTTCTTCGGGGATGATTCCCAGCAGCCAGTGGGTGGCCGCCCGCTGTAACCACTGCGCCGAGCCGGTGTACCACGTCCACCCGCCGCGCCCGTAGTACGCGGAGAGCGGCCCGTCTATGTTGCCGGGGGTGACATACGGCTCGGCCTTATAGGTCTCGATGTCGGCGCTGCGATTCGGGGGGCAGATTTTGCGGTAAGCCTCATACGCCCGCCGGGGCTGGCCAGCCAAGCGGTATGCCCACACCGCCCAGACCGCCGCATGGGTGTAGACCCCGCCGTTTTCGCGCAAACCGGGTGCATAACGGGTGACATAGCCGATGTCGCTTCGCGGGCAGGTAAATGCCGGAGAGTGGAGCAGGGTGCCGTAATTTTTCATCAGGTAGTCGCTGACAGCCTGCATGGCCTGGGCGGCGCGTTCACCTTCGGCCACACCGCTGATCACAGCCCATATGTTGGGCATGAGGAAGATGCGCCCCTCCTCGTTGCTGTGCGAACCGAGCGGCTGACCCTCGTCGGTGGTGGCTTGCAGGTACCACGCCCCATCCCAGCCATGGCGGTTGACCGCCTCTTTCAGCTCACGGCGCACCTGCGTACAGCGCCGTGCAAAGGCTTCATCCCCTTTTCTTCGCGCCAGCGGGATGAAATCCCCCAAAATCAGGTAGAGGAACTCCCCCACCCAAAAACTTTCCCCTTTCAGGCGAGTGCCGACGGCATTCAAGCCGTCGTTCCAGTCGTGGTCACCCATCAGCGGCACACCGCGCGGTGAAAAGCGCTCAAAGGCGCGTTCAATGGCACGCCGGCAATGGGCGTAAAGCGGTTCAGGCGGGGCGTTGAGGTAAGCCACCGGTTCATCCAGAATAGCGTAGTCACCGGTTTCTTTGAGATATTCCCCCAAAATGAAGGGCAGCCACAACAGGTCATCCGAGCAATTGGTGCGCGGACCACCCCCGCGGATAGAAAACCACCAGTGCAGGACATCCCCTTCGATGAATTGCTGGGAAGCATGCAGCAAAATCTGCCGGCGGGTATAGTCGGGTTGGCTGGAAAGGAAAATCAGGCTGTCTTGCAGCTGATCGCGAAAGCCATAGCCGGCTGAAACCTGATACGGCCCGGCTTTGCCCCACAAACGGCAGGAAATGGCCTGGTATTTGAGCCAGAAATTGGTCATGAAGTTGAGGGCATCATCGGGGGTTTGCACCTGCTCGGGTTCGATGAAAGCAGCCCAAAACCGATGCACAGCTTCCAGGGTTTGGTGCGCGGCTTCGGGATGGGTGTAACGGCTGATCAGGGTGTAGGCGTCCTCTTTGCCATCCTCCGCGGCGCCGAGGGTGAACACCAGCGTCTGGCTTTCGGCGGGCTGCAGGGTCACCTCCACCTGCAAAGCGGCAATGGCATCCCCAAAGCGGCCGGTGCGCCCGGCTAACCGGCTTTCCTGCATGGCCTGGGGTCGGTCATCGTTGCGGTACAGGCCAAGGAAGGATTCTTTGTCGCAATCGCAGGATTTGAGCGGTCGGCTGACGGCGTGGAAGGCGGTAAACGGCCAGGAAAGATTATTGTGGCGGCCGAGTTCATCGGGGAAGCCCCACAGGTGTTTGTGAGCAAAAACCGCGCTGAGGGTGGGTTCGGCGCGGGTTTCGATGAATAATTTATGAAATTCGCGGTGCTCGTCCGGGGCAAAGCCGAGCAGCCATTCCAGGTAAGAAGTCACATCCAGAGTGCGCACCCGCTCGTAGCGGTTGGTCAGGTTCAGTTCCCAAATCTCCAGCGGGTCGTGCGGGGCTACAAACACGGTCAGCACGCTGTGAATGCCGTGGATTTGCTGGGTGAAACGGGAATAGCCAATTCCGTGCGCCACCTGGTAAAAATCGGCCTGCACCATGACCGGGCGGTAAGTTGCCGACCAGAACTGTCCGCTTTCCAGATCGCGGATATACAGGTACTTCCCCCAGTTATCGCGGATCAGGTCCTGAAAGGAACGGGTGATGCGGTTTTGACCGGCGTTGCCGCGCCAGCTATAACCAGAGCCGGTCTGGGAGACGATGAGGCTGTAGTCACCGTTGCTGATGACATTGCTCCACGGGCGGGGGGTCAGTGGATTGTGGATAAGGTACTCGCGTCCGTCATCGGAAAATGAGCCGTAAGGATTGAGGAATTTGGGGGACATGGGCAGACAGAGTTTATGGGGAGAGTGGACAATATCAAAATATGAAACGTTTCATATTTTAACAAAAGAAAAAACACATGAGACAAAATAAATATACAATACGCCTGCACCTCTGTCAAGGATGAAATTTTCCCCGTGGGGTTTCGGTTTGGTTGGGTGTGGGCAATGACGACACCCTGCCGTCCACCCCTTCTACCCGGCTTCTTCGACCGCTTCGAATGCCAGCGAAACGGTCGTGCCTTTGCCCACCGCCGATTCAGCCCACACTCTGCCCCCCTGGGCCTCCACCAGCGCCTTGACAATTGCCAGCCCCAGCCCGCTGCCGCCGCTTTCGCTGTGACGGGAGGCATCCAGCCGGTGAAAGCGCTCAAAAATGTGCGGGATTTCTTCCGGTGGTATGCCGCTGCCGGTATCCGCCACCTGTAAGATCACCTGCCGCCCCTCCCGCACGGCGCGCAGGGTTACCTGACCGCCCGCCGGTGTGTAGCGCAGGGCATTGCTGATCAGGTTGTCCATCACCTGCATCATGCGGTCTTCATCCACGCGAATCTGCCCGGTTTCCCCACCCTCTTCCACCCGCAAGGTGATTCCGGCCTGTTCGGCGTGGTGCTGGAACAGGGATGCAGCCCGCCCCAGCAGAGCAAGCGGCTGTATTGGGCGCGGATACAGATTCAGTTCACCCGCATCCGCCTGCGAAAGCATGCGCAAATCACTGACCATCTTTTGCAGGCGTTCAATTTCCTGATAAATCAGGTCCAGCCGCTGGGGGGTGGGTTGAAGCACACCATCCCGCATGGATTCGATGTAACCGGCAATCACCGTCAGGGGGGTGCGCAAATCGTGGGCAATGTCGGCGGTCATCTGGCGGCGCAGCTGATTGGCACGGGCAATCTGCTGACTCATCCGGTTGAAAGCCTGCGCCAGTTCGCCGATCTCATCCTGCGAACGCACCACAACCTGCTGTTCCAACTCGCCTTCGGCCATACGTCGGGCAGCCGAAGTCAGATCCTTGATCGGACGGGTCAGCATGCGCGCCAGGGCAATACCAATCACCAGCGCAATCATCAACGCTCCGCCCCCGCCGATCACCAACGCCTGATTGACTCGCCGCAGAAAGCGGTCTTCCTCCGGTCGAAATCCGGTCAGACGGCTCGGAGATAGCAAATAACCAACGGTTTTCCCATCCACAATAATGGGACTTCCGCCTTTCAGCACATCCTCATCCACCAGCGAACCCGGCGGCAAAGCAGGCATCCCCGAAACCAACACCCTGCCCTCCCCGTCCGCCAGCGAAAACAAACCACGCCTTTCCAGAGCCTGAGGCGGGAACGGTTCGCCGCCCTCGCCCTCACCGGGTGGACGCTGCCACTCGTCCGGCAGGGTTTGCTGTTCAATCTCGCGCCAGCGCTGGTCAATCCCCTGCCAGTTTCCCTGTGCCTGATAGTACTCCGCCAAGACCTGGGTCAGTTTGGTGCGCTGCTGATCAATGACAAACTGCATCAACCGGTCTGCGCTGGTGATGCGGATAAAAATGGCAAATAAACCGGCGGTGGTAAAAGCCGCCAGCAGGATCGCCAGAGAGAGTTTCCAGTATAGCGAGCGAATCGCCATGGTTCAGTCCTGGGGTTTGCGGAATCGGTAGCCAACCCCAAAAACGGTCTCGATGTAACGCGGGCTTTTGGGATCGGGTTCAAGTTTCAGGCGCAGGTTGCGCACATGCACATTGAGAGTCACTTCCAAACCGGCAAACCCGCTTTCACTCAGCCGCTCCACCAGTTCGGTGCGGCTGTATACCCGCCCGGGCGAACGCATCAGTATCGCCAGCAAATCAAACTCAATGGGCGTGAGCGCCACCGGCTGCTGGTTGACCGTGACCGTGTGGGTACTTTCATCCAGTGTAATCTCCCCGGCACGGAGAACTTCCTGCCGGTTCGCCAGGTTTTCCCCCCGGCGCAGCACGGCGCGAATGCGAGCGGCCAGTTCGCGCATCCGAAAGGGCTTGATCACGTAATCATCCGCGCCCAAATCCAGCCCCAGCACCGCGTCGGTCTCCTCTTCGCGGGCGGTGATGACGATCACCGGCGTTTGGCGTTCCTGCCGGAACTGGCGGAGGAACTGGTAGCCATCCATGCGGGGCATCATGATATCCAGCAGAATCAGGTCCGGGTTTTCGTGGCGGGCGGCGTAGAGGGCGCTCTGCCCATCCGCCGCCGTGACCACCCGGTAGCCCTGTTCGCTCAAATACTCTTGCAGCAATTGCCGCACACTGGATTGGTCATCCACAATCAAAATGGTTTTCGTCATATTCACCATCTCATCCGCTCGTTTGGTTTTTCATTGAAGATACCACAGCGTTCCTTAATTCCGATTCAGAAGGAATTTAAATTCGATAAAGAATTCCCGCTCAACTTATATCACAAATTTATTTTTTCTAAATCATTTCTGAACACGCGCTTGCTATGATGAGGACAAAATTTCACCCAGTTGGAGAAGGAACTTCCATGAAAACGAGAAACACCGATCAAAAGAAAAAGCGCTTTTCAACCTGGTTGTGGACGGCACTGGGAGTCGTGCTGCTTGGCGCCGGCGCTTGGGCATACTTCAACCTGTGGCTGCCGCGCACCCAAACCGCCAGCGCCGAAACCACCACCCAAACCCAAACAGCAACGGTACGGCAGGGGAATCTGGTGGTCTCCGCTTCTGGCAGCGGCACGCTGACCGCCGGGAGAACCGCCGAACTGGCTTTTCCGGTTAGCGGGACGGTTGGGGCAGTTTATGTCACCGTCGGTCAGCAGGTGAGTGAGGGTGAGGTGCTGGCGGAACTGGCCGATCTCACCGCGCTGGAAGCGGCAATGAAGTCCGCCGAGGTCAGCCTGCTACTGGCACAGCAGGAACTGGAAACGCTCAAAAACAGCGGCGAAGAGAATCTGGCAAATGCCCGCCTGGCGGTTGCTGAAGCCGAAAAAGCGCTGCAAACCGCTCAGGCCTCGCTCAAACAAAGCGGGCAGAGCCGCTGCTCGGCAGAGACCACCACCGCCTACTACGACAGTTACCTGAAAGCCAAAGAGCGCTACGAGGATCTGAAAGCCAAAGGGGCTGATTACCTGACTCAGGTGCTGCCCGCCAAGCAAAGCATGGACCAGGCTTACGCCAATTACAAGTACTGCTCCGGTTATTACGATTACGAGATTACCGCCTCACAGGCGGAGTACATCGTCGCGCAGGCGAATTACGAAAACGCCAAAGCCACGCTGGCCACGCTGGAAGCCAACAACGGGGTTGACCCGGTCACACTGGCGCAGGCGGAAAGCAAAGTCCTCAATGCTCAGGCAGCCTATGAACAGGCTAAAACGAACTACGAAGGGGCGACCCTGCGTGCCCCCTTTGACGGCACGGTGCTTTCAGTTGCCGGTGAAGCCGGCGACACGGTGAACAGCGGGACGTTCATCACCCTGATTGACCTGCTGCACCCCTTGATTGATTTTGCCGTGGACGAAACCGACGTGGACAAAGTGGCGGTCGGATACCCTGCCGAGGTGGTTTTTGATGCCCTGCCCGACCTGACCTTCAAAGGGACGGTGAAGCAGGTTTCTCCCAGCCTGCTCAGCGAAGGCGGCTACAAGGTGGTAAGCGGGGTGATTGCCCTTGACCTGAGCAACACCACCCTCGAAAGACCCCTGATGGCCGGGCTGAATGCGGCGGTGGACATCATCGCCGCCCGTGCCGAAAACGCCGTGCTGGTGCCAGTTGAAGCCCTCCGCGACCTCGGTGACGGCACCTTCGGCGTTTTCGTGGTGGATAGCGACGGCAAACCCCGCCTGCGGGTGGTGCAGGTGGGCATTCAGGATTCAACCTATGCTCAGATCCTCGATGGATTGAGCGTGGGCGAAGTCGTCACAACCGGCGTAGTGGAGACAAAATGATGAACGAAGCATCCCCCCTGATTCAAACGGAGCAGCTGGTGAAGGTGTACGGGTCGGGGGAAAACCAGGTGGTAGCACTGGCCGGCATTAACCTGATCATCCAACCGGGCGAATTTGTCGCCATCATGGGCCCCAGCGGTTCGGGCAAAAGCACCCTGCTGAACATCCTCGCCTGTCTCGACCGCCCCAGCGAGGGCAGGTACATTCTGGCCGGCGAAGACGTGAGCGATTACAACCGCGCTCAACTGGCCGAAATCCGCAGCCAGCAACTGGGCTTCATCTTTCAATCCTACAACCTGCTGCCGCGCCTGACCGCACTGGAAAATGTGCTGCTGCCCCTGCTCTATCGGCGGGACGGACGCCTGAGTCACACCGAGCGGCAGGAAAAAGCAATGGCTGCGCTGGCAAGCGTCGGGCTGGCCGACCGCTCCCATCACTACCCCAACCAGTTATCCGGAGGGCAGCAGCAGCGGGTGGCCATCGCGCGCGCCCTGATCAACGACCCGATCCTGATTCTGGCGGACGAACCAACCGGCAATCTCGACAGCCGGTCCAGCGAAGAGATCATGGAACTGCTGCTGGAACTGAATCAGCAGGGGCGCACCATTGCAATGGTGACCCACGAAGCGGATATGGCCCGCCACGCCGGGCGGATATTGATGATTCGCGACGGCAAACTGGCTTTCGATCAAAGAAACGGTTACCACGCCGAGGCCGAAACCGTCTCGGCGGTGGAAAGGAGGCAGGCATGATTCTGGGTGAAGTGCTCAAAATCGCCTGGCAGAGCATTCTGGCAAACAAGCTGCGCTCGTTTTTAACCATGCTGGGGGTCATCATCGGAGTGGCGGCGGTGATCATCATGGTCGCCATCAGCGCCGGCACCGAAGCGACCATCTCTGAAGCGATTAACGGCCTGGGCAGCAATCTGGTGTTCATTTCATCAGCGTTCAGCCGCGGCGGACCGGCCGGCGGTCCTCAGCCTTCCAGCGGCGGGCTGGTTTACGATGACATGCTCGCCATCCGTGAGCGCATTTCCGGTGTGGCCGGCGTTACCGTCGAGCAGCAGACTTCGGTGACGATAAAATACAACAACTCCACGCTTGAAGATGTGATGATGGTCGGCGCCACACCTGATTTCACGGTGGTACGCGATGTGCAGGTGGCCGAGGGCCGGTTCTACAACGACACCGAACTGGAACGCGCCTCCAAGGTGGTGGTACTGGGTAAGACCATTGCCGAAGAGTTGTTCGGCGAAAGTGACCCCATCGGCCAGACCGTAACGGTCAATTCGATCAAGTTGACCGTCATCGGTGTGATGGCCGAAAAAGGGCTGGTGGCCGGGGTGGATTTTGACCAGCAGATTTACGTGCCCATCAATCTGGTGTTCAAAAAATTCATGCCCTCACAGTTTGCGCGCTTCATGGGTGACCGCGTGCGGCAGATCATTGTTTCGGTTGACCCCAAAGCCGATATGAACAAGGTCATCGAGCAAATCACCATCCTGCTGGCCAACCGGCATGGCGTCTCACTGGATTCACTCGACTTCACCACCCGCACTCAGGCGGACATCATCGCCACACAGGCCTCCACCACGGCGTCCTTCCGCACCCTGCTGGCGTGGGTGGCCGGTGTTTCGCTGATCGTCGGCGGAATCGGCATCATGAACATCATGCTGGTCAGCGTGACCGAACGCACCAGAGAAATCGGTTTGCGTCAGGCCGTTGGGGCTGCACCGGGCGATATTCAGGTGCAGTTTCTCATGGAGGCTATGCTGCTCAGTCTGGTAGGCGGCCTGTTGGGAATTGTGACCGGTGTGGGGGGAGCCTACCTGTTTGAACAATTCGGCGGAATGCGCACGGTAGTACTGCCCTATTCCATTGGGATTTCGTTCCTTTCCGCGGCGCTGGTGGGCGTGTTCTTCGGTTTTTTGCCCGCCAAACAGGCCGCCGATTTAGACCCCATCGTGGCCCTGCGCCACGAGTAACCCCAATCAAATGGAGGATGTATGTTGAAGAGAACCATCTGGAAAATGATTCTGGCAATCACTTTACTGGCCGTACTGAGCGCGTGTTCGGCCGCAGCTGCCAGCAGCCCGGCAGGCAGCACTGCCCGGCAAACCCCTCAACCGGCAGGAGTCAACCCGGATACCGGTCAACTGCCGCTGGAAACCCGCCTGGCGGTGGGGATCCTGGCACTGGAAAACGGCGATCTGGCGGTTACACCCGAACAGGCTCAAACCCTGCTGCCGTTATGGAAGGCAGTCAAAACCTTGAGCAGCAGCGATACCGCATCCGGCGAGGAAATTCAAGCTCTCTACGAGCAGATTCAGGAAGCCCTGTCTGCCGACCAACTCCAGCAAATTCAAAGCCTGAACCTGACTCAGGACGACCTGCGCGCCTTGATGGAACAATACGGCATTCAGCCCAACCTGCCGGCGGGCGTGGAAGGCAACCTTTCACAGGAACAGATCGCCACCCGCGTGGCACAGCGCGCTGAAGGCGGTTTTCCGGGCGGCGGGCCGGGAGGCGGCTTCCCTCCCGATGGCGGCATGGGAGGGGGAGGGGGTATGCCGCCCTCTTTCGACGGACAGAACGGGCAGCAGGTTACGCCCGATCCAACCCGCATCGCTCAACGGCGCGGGCTGGGGATGAACCGCCTGTTCCTAGACCCCCTGATTCAATTGCTGGAAAGCCGCGCGGCAGAGGAACAGGGCAGTTCGGAATAAAAGGCTGAGAAGACCCAATTGGCAGCCAAAAATGTTAAGAACATTCACAATTGGATTTCTTGACATGATCAACTTTACAGGTGTAGAATGTTTGAAAATCTGAAAACCAGGTGATGAAGCTCGCTTGGTAGTGAAAGAAACCGTCCCTTTGGGGCTGATAGCTTCTATCCCATCACAGGTGTGATAAAGGATAGAGGCTTTTTCATTAATGGGTAAGGGTGTCAAGGTGAGGTTATGATTAACACAATGGATCTGGCAGGGATCGAAAACTCCAATCGGGAAGCCGGCCTGTCTGACGCTGAAGTTCAGGCCAGGCGGCTTCAATACGGTTATAACGAAATCCCCAAGAAGGAAGTTGGGCCGCTTCTCGGCATATTAAAGCGCATGTGGGGACCAATTCCATGGCTGCTGGAAGCGGCCATGCTCTTTGAATTGTTTTTGGGCAAGGGGGTGCAGGCGGCGGTCGTATTCCTGCTGCTGGTTTTTTCGGCAGTAATCGGGCAAATTCAGGAAAGCCGCGCCAAAAAAGCGATTGGCTACCTGTATCAACAATTGCAGATCAGCGTGCGCGCGCTGAGGAATGGGCGGTGGCAGACCATCCTCTCCCGCGAGTTGGTGCCCGGCGATATTGTGCATCTGCGGGTGGGGGATATTGTGCCGGCCGATGTGGAAATTCTCAACGGAACGGTCAGTGTGGACCAATCCGCCTTGACCGGCGAATCGATCGAGGTCACCAAACAGGCAGGTGAAACCGTCTACTCTGCCTCCACCATCAATCACGGCGAGATGGTCGGACGGGTAACGGCCACAGGCACGCGGAGTTCGTATGGTAAAACCGCCGAGTTGATTCGCACCGCCGAAGCGCCGGGACGGCTGCAAACCCTGTTGTTCACCATTGTCCGCTATCTGGCATATCTGGATATCATGCTGGCGGTCATTCTGGTGATCGCAGCAATTATCAGAGGAACCCCATGGCAGGAACTGCTGCCCTTCCTCGTGATCCTATTCATTGCCACCATTCCAATCTCCATGCCGTCCAGTTTTGTGGTGGCCAATTCCCTGGAGGCAAAAAATCTGGCCACCCAAAATGTGCTGGTTACCGGCCTGAGCGGGATTCAGGAAGCAGCCACAATGAACGTCCTGCTGGTGGATAAAACGGGCACTTTAACCAACAACCGCCCGGAAATTGCCGGTTTGCTGCCGTTTGGGGAAACCGCTGAGGCCGAATTGCTGCAACTGGCCGCTGCCGCCAGCGATGATACCTCAAAAGATACCATCAGTACCGCCATCCTCACGGCAGTGAAGGAACGAAAATTAACCGTACCTGCCAGAACATCTTTTACCGCCTTCGACCCGGTCAACAAGGTTTCCAGTGCCCAAGTCAGCCAGAACGGCAAGGTGATTAACGTGGTGCTCGGTTCCCCGGCTGTCATGGCGGAGAAGGCGCAGGTTCCGCCTGATTTTATGGAGCAGGTGAATCGGATGAGCGCCGATGGCGCGCGGGTTCTGGCAGTCGCTTCCGGCGATGGGAAGCAACTGGTTTGCCGCGGTTTGATTGCGCTGGCAGATTCCGCTCGGGATGACGCGCGCGAATCGGTGGCTCAGATCCAGGCGCGGGGTATCCGCCTGATCATGCTGACCGGCGATACGGCCGGCACCGCCAGAGCCATTGCCGAACAGGTCGGTATTGGCAACCGGATTGGAACATTAAACGATGCGCTGTCCAACCCGCTGGATTTCGATGGTTTTGCCAATGTCTACCCCGAAGACAAATATCAAGTCGTCAAAGCCCTGCAAGACGCGGGCATGGTCGTGGGAATGACCGGCGACGGCATCAACGACGCGCCGGCACTGAAACAGGCCGATGTGGGCATCGCCGTCAGCACCGCCACGGATGTGGCAAAAACAGCCGCCCGGATTGTATTAACCGAGGACAGATTAGCCGATATTACCAGAGTGATTGACGCCGGACACCGCGTTTACCGGCGGATGTTGACATGGACGATCACCAAACTTGCCCGCAC
>FWPV01014811.1_pt1 | contig 11348 bp, 11 predicted proteins | sample 2228371 | NCBI WGS metagenome assembly FWPV01 (sample SAMEA103939776, study PRJEB20133) | metagenome | reverse complement strand
GTGTTCGGATCCGCCGCCCGCGGGCGTGAGCACGCCTCGAGCGACGTGGACGTCGGGGTGCTCTTCGACGGCGGGGAGGGGGAGGTCCAGGGCCGGTACGCGGCCAGGCTCGAGGCGGTCGCTCCGGCCGTGGAGGCCGATCGCCCCGTGGACCTCGTCCTCCTCGACGAGGCCGACCCGCTGCTCCTGCGCGAAGTCGCCCTCGACGGCCGACCGATCTTCGAGGCGGAGCCGGGGACCTTCGAGGAGTTCCGGATCCGCGCGATCAAGCGCTACCTGGACACGGCCTGGCTGCGGGAGATCGAGGCCCGCGTCCTCCGGGAGCGGTACGGCTGATGGTCCGCACCGAGGTCGTCCGCCGCAAGCTCGCCCACCTCGACCGCTACCTCGAGGAGCTCGAGGCCCAGCGCGGGATCACCCTCGACCGGTACCTCGCGGACGCCGGCCCGCGTCGGGCCGTTGAGCGGCTGATCCAGCTGATCGTGGAGACGGCGGTCGACATCAACGTCCACGTCGCCACCGAGCTCGAGGGGCGACCGCCCGCCGACTACCGCCGCTCCTTCTCAGCCGCCGCGAGGGTCGGACTCCTGCCCGCGGATCTCGCCGACGAGCTCGCTCCCTCCGCCGGCCTCCGGAACGCCCTCGTCCACGACTATGCGGACATCGACGATGCACGGGTCCACGCGGCGATCCCCCTCGTCCTGGACGGCTACCGCAGATACGCCCGCGCGGTGCAGGCCTGGTTGGATCGGCAACCCTGAACCCGACCGCGTCCTGGTCCGGGCTTGACGAGGAGGCAGAGAGAGAGAGAGAGAGAGAGAATGTTGACGGAACATGAACCGGCCCATGATCGGAGCGGTCGCTCTTTGCGTCCTCCTCGTAGGCCAAGGGGCGCGCGCCTACTCACGAGGCGGTGTGGCGCCGGAGAGCGGCTCCGTCATCGCGAACTGCGGCAGGACGGTGACGTGGAAGTTCACGAACCCCTTCGGCTTCCCCTGGAGTTCAGCTCAGAAGGAGCGGGTCCGAGCGGCGTTTGCCGCTTGGGAAGAGCTAGATGACCTCGACGGGGGTCGCATGGTCGATTGGCAAGAACAAAGTGGGAGCGTCGAGGTGCACGTCCAGCGGTACGACTTCCCCACCGGCGTCGTGGGAGAGGCGGATTGTGAGGCCGGGTACCTTCGGGTGGACGAGTCCCTCGATGGGGACGCCCTGCAGGGCGTGGCCACACATGAGGCCGGCCACATCATGGGCCTAGCGCACGTCAGCAACGAGGAGAACCTGACCACCACGAGGCACCCGACGATGTCCTCCGGTGAGTGCAGCAACGCCTACTCGGCGTGGCAGACCCTCGAGCATGACGACTATGGGGCGCTCACCCAGCGGAACGGGCTGAACCCAGACGTAGGCCGACGCATGCACGCGGACCCCAGCTTCGAGGAGTCGTTCAGCTGGACCGACTACTGGGACACCGCGAACGTGGACTCCGTCGAGCAGGTCGCTGGCGCCAACAGCCCGATGGGTGGGTACCATCTTCGGTTCAAGGGCGCCGAGCCATTGAGCGGACCGGACCCGATCCTGCGCCAGGACATCCTTGTCCTGCGACCGGCCACGTACGACCTCGCCGCCTGGATCCGGGGGGGCTGACGCCACGGGAACCGTCACCTTGCGGCTCGCGCAGCGTCCTTGGACGGCGTTCACCGGAAGCCCGGAAAGTTGCGGCATCGCGCCGTCGGGCGATTGGCTCTCAACCATCTCGGCTTCCATCACCCCGAGCGCATCGTGGAGCTTCCACCAGACTGGCGACTACAGTGCAACCGGCGGGCCTCACCTGGAGATCCGCGTCAGCGTCGTCAACGAGCTGCGGAACGGGAGCGACCGGGCGTACGCTCGAGTGGACGTCGTCGCGGCGAGGGGGCTGTGACATGCGGGGTCGGTTCGTGGCGCTCGTGATCGCGGGAGCGGTCGCCGTGGGAGGCGTCGGGGTTCCGCTCTGGTCCCTCGCCGGCCTCGGTGGAACGGCCCCGGCGGGCGCCGGCACCGACCTACCATGGCCGTACTGCGCGCCCGATGCCGAACGCCCCGCCCCCTCCCCCACGCCGTGGCCGGAGCTCCCGGCCGATCCACACGTCCTCGTGGACCCCGCACCAGCGCCGCTCGCCGACCTCATCCTGGTGACGGACAGGGTCGAGCCCGCGCCAAGCGGAGCCTACGAGCTCGCGCCCGGGCTCCGGGGTGTGGCCATCCAGGCCCCGGAGATCCTCTGGCAAGCGCCCGGGACGTCGCCGCCGCGGGAGGAGATCTCCGCGGCGGCTCCCGACGCGCTGCTCTCCGCGAGCGGGGCCGAGATCCTCGTCGGCCTGGGCGAGCGGCGGGAGGACGGTATGTGGAGCACGCGGTTCGCCATCGTCCTCGCCGGAGCGGGCGCCACCGTGCTGGGGGCGTCCCCGTTCGCCGAGCGGCAGACCGCGATCCTCGAGACGTTCCGCACGTGGGATGGCAACCCCAGGTCGGGGGCGAGCGCGCGGGACCTCATCGTCTCCTGGAACGAGGAGGCCGCGCGGGGCGGTGGGCCCATCCAGGAGGCGTGGGAGCGGTTCGTGGAGCGGATCGTCCTCCAGCGGGGAGCGTACCCCCGTCCGGGCACGCCCGAGTGGTGGGCGGCGGCGCCACCCATGTGCCGGAGCATCCTCGACGCACCCGAGGCCGTCCGCCGCGACCTCACGTTCGGCACCGTGTGGGTGCGGGTCCCCGCCGCTTGGAGCGAGGTCCGCGACGCCGCTCTCTGCCTGCAGACCTCCGTCGGCTCGGGGGGCTGCCAGACGTTCCCCCGCAGCGGGACCCCGCCGTACGTGCGGTTCCAGGAGGCCGCCGCGGTGCCGGGTGAGCCCGTGGACGTGCGGGTCGCCCGCCTGGTCGAGGAGGGCGCGGTGAGCTGGGTCGAGCGGCGCACCGTGGCGCGGATCCCGTACCGGGTCCTCACCGAGACCGCCATCGTCCTGGTGGACCTCGCCGCGACGGGCGCCACCATGTCGAGCTACGAGGACCTGGCCCTCGCGACCGACCCGGATGCGGCCCCGGTCCGGGCGCTCCGCCCACGGGAGGAGGAAGGGCTCCTCAGCCCGGAGCCCTCGCCCGACGAAGGCTGCCTGCCATCGTGCGAGCCAGCCGCCTGATCCGGGATCCGCGCTCCCTCGCGGTGGGCGGGCACCTGGCGGCCGGCGGGCTCCTCTGCGTCGGCTCGACCCTCGTCTGGGGGTACAACGTCGGAGGCCCCATCGGCGTCATCGTCCCGTGGGAGGTCCGGGGCTACGAGACCTGGTCGGGACGCCTCACGCTCCTCGCCGGCCTGGTCCTGCTCGCGCTGCCCGCGTACGGACTCCGAACGAGGCGGGCGCTCCGCTCCCTCTGGCCGTGGCTCACGGCTGCCTCCGGCCTGGCCGTCGCCGGCGTCCTTGCCTGGACCGTGGAGATCCCCGACCCCGTACCGAGGGTCGTGACCTACCGATCCGGCACCGGCTACTGGGTCTCGGTCGTCGGCGCGGCACTCGCCCTCGCGTCCTCGCTGCTCGGCCTGGCGACGGGACGGCGTTCCTCACCCTGAGGGGGGTAGGCTTGCCCTCGTGGGCGCGAGCGTGCGGGCGCCGTTCCGCGAGGTCCGCCGGCGCGACGGGACGCTGGCTCCGTTCGACGCCGAGCGCATCGTCGAGGCCGTCCTCGGCGCCCTGCGGGAGACCGGCCGGCCCGAGCGGGCCCTCGCCGAGCGGGTGACGCGCGCCGCGATCGAGGGGCTCGCCGCGCGGGGGACGGACCGCGCCCCCGAGCTCGAGGAGATCCAGGACGAGGTCGAGCGGGCCCTCATGGGCCTCGGCCTCGCCGACGCCGCCCGGGCCTACGTGCTGTACCGGCGCCGGCGGGCGGAGCTGCGCGAGGCCAAACGCCTGCTCGGCGTCCGCGACGAGCTCAAGCTCCCCCTGAACGCCGTCACGGTGCTCAAGGAGCGGTACCTCCTGCGGGACGAGGAGGGGCGGGTCGTGGAGTCCACCGGCGAGATGATGGACCGGGTGGCCCGCCACGTCGCCGCCGCCGAGGACGCGTTCGAGCCGGGTTCCTCGGAGCGGTGGGCGGAGGCCTTCTCGCGGGCCCTGCGCGCCCTGGAGTTCCTGCCGAACTCGCCGACCCTCATGAACGCCGGGACCCGGCTCGGCCTGCTCTCGGCCTGCTTCGTGCTCCCGGTCGAGGACTCCCTGGAGTCCATCTTCACGACGCTGCGCGACATGGCCCTCATCCACCAAGCCGGCGGGGGCACCGGCTTCTCCTTCTCCAAGCTCCGCCCGGCGGGGGACCTCGTCGGGAGCACGCACGGGGTGGCCTCCGGGCCGGTCTCGTTCATGCGCGTGTTCGACGTCACCACGGAGGTCGTGAAGCAGGGCGGCCGACGGCGTGGTGCGAACATGGGCGTCCTTTCGGCCACCCACCCCGACGTGGAGGCCTTCGTCACGGCCAAGCGGCGTCCCGGGATGCTCGAGAACTTCAACCTCTCCGTCGCGGTGGAGGACCGGTTCCTGCGGGCCGTGGAGCGCGACGGCTCCCACCGCCTCGTCAACCCCCGCACCGGCCGGGTGGTCAAGGAGATCCCCGCCCGGCGCCTGTTCGACCTCGTCTGCGAGGAGGCGCACCGGGGCGGCGACCCCGGCCTGCTGTTCCTCGACCGCATCGCGCGCGACAACCCCGTCCCCGCCCTCGGGCGGATCGAGGCGACGAACCCCTGCGGCGAGGTGCCCCTGCTCCCCAACGAGTCCTGCAACCTGGGCTCGGTGAACCTGGCGCGGATGGTGCGGGGCGGGCGGCTGGACCTGGAGCGGCTCCGGGCCACGGTGCGCCTGCTCGTGCGGTTCCTCGACGACGTGCTCGAGGTGAACCGCTACCCGACCCCCGCGGTGGAGGCCGCCACCCTGGCCACCCGGAAGATCGGCGTCGGGGTGATGGGCCTGGCCGAGCTCCTCGCCTCCCTCGGGATCCCCTACGACAGCGAGGAGGCGATCCGGCTCGGCTCGCGCATCGCCCGCGAGCTCCGCGACGAGGCCCGGCGCGCCTCGGCCGAGCTCGCTCGGGAGCGCGGCCCCTTCCCCCGCTTCCCCGAGAGCCGCCTCGCCGCCCGGGGCGCGCCGCCCCTGCGCAACGCGCAGCTGCTCTCCATCGCCCCGACGGGCACGATCTCGGTGATCGCCGGCACGACCTCCGGGATCGAGCCGATGTTCGCGGTCTCCTACGTCCGCAACGTGCTCGGCACACGCCTGGTCGAGACGAACCCGCTGTTCGAGCGCATCGCCCGCGACCGCGGCTTCTACTCCGAGGAGCTCATGGCCGAGATCGCCCGCACCGGGGGCCTGCGCGGCATCCGCCACGTGCCCGAGGACGTCCGGCGGGCCTTCGTGACCGCCCTCGAGATCGACCCGATGTGGCACCTGCGCATGCAGGCCGCGTTCCAGCGGTACGTGGACGCCGCCGTCTCCAAGACCGTGAACCTGCCGGCCACCGCCACGGTGGAGGACGTCCGCGAGATCTACCTCGCGGCCTGGCGCATGCGCGTCAAGGGCATCACCGTCTACCGCTACGGGAGCCGCCCGGGCCAGGTGCTCACGTTCCTCTCGGAGGGCGCCGAGCCCGCCCCGCCGGTCGAGGTGGACGCCGAGTACGCGGGCGGCTGCGTCGGCTACGTCTGCGAGCTCTGAGCCTCGGCGCGGAGCAGCCGCTCCCGCAGCGCCGCGTCCCGCTCGGGCTCGAGGGCGCCCGGCACGAGCAGGAAGACGAGGGTGATCGCGGCGCCGAGCACGCCAGCCCCGATGAGCGTCTCGTCCACCCCGAAGACCGAGGCCGCGGGGCCGACGAGCGCGAAGGACAGCGGCACCCCCGCGGTGGCGAGGAGCCAGTCGAGGCTCGAGACCCGTCCGAGCACCTCCTGCGGGACGAGCCGCTGGATCATCGTGGTCCAGATCACCATGAGCAGGGTGAGGCTCCCCTCGGCGACGAGCGCCACGGCCATCGCCTGCGGGAGCGAGACGACGAGCCCGAACCCGGCGAGGAGCAGCATCCCGAGGGCCCAGGACAGGTAGAGGACGGTGATCGGCCTCCGCGGCAGGCGCCCGCGCTGGCCCATGGCCAGGGCCACGAGCACCGACCCGAGCCCGCCCGCCCCGAAGACGACCCCGAGGTCCGCCGCCGACCCGCCGAGGTCGTTCTTCACGACGTAGGGCAGGAGCACGTCCCAGGGCCCCCAGGTGAAGAGCAGGCTCACGGTGCCCGCCACCATCGCCGCCCACAGCCAGGTGCGCCCGCGCACGAACCGCAGGCCCTCGACGAGGTCCCGCCAGGCGCTCGGGCGCTCCACCTCCTCCCGGGCGACCGCCCGCGTCCGCATCCACCAGATCATGAGCGCGGAGAACGCGAAGGTCGCGGCGTCGGCCACGAAGGCCCATCCCAGGCCGAGCCACTGGATGAGGAACCCGCCCGCCACGGGGCCCACGAGGGCGAGCGTGAAGGGGCGCACGAACTGCGCCAGCGAGTTGGCCTGCACGCGCAGGTCGTCGGGGACGATGGTCGGCACGATCGAGGAGAAGGCGGGACCGAAGACCGCCTGCCCCGCCCCGTACACCACCACGAGCCCGACGAGCCGCCCGAGCGTGAGCTCCCCGAGGAGCGACAGCGCCCCGATCGCCCCGATCGCGACGAGCCGGACGAGGTCCCCCGCGATCATGAGGTGGCGCCGGTCGAGCCGGTCCGAGAGCACGCCGGCGGCGAGCAGCAGCGCCACCTGGGGGACGCTCCAGGCCACCCCCACCGCCGCCAGGGCCGAGGGCCGGTTCCAGATCTCGTAGGCCTGCCAGGCCACGGCCACGGCGTAGATCCCGTCGCCGACCATGGACACGGTCATCCCCGTCCACAGCAGCCGGAAGTCCCGGATGCGCAGCGGACGCAGGATGCCGATGCGGTCGACGAGCTCGGTCTCGCGGCGCACGTGCCCCCCTCGGTCGGGCCGCCGCGCCGAGCATACGGGCCCGCGAGGTGCGAGCGACTGGCCGCCGGTCAGCCCCTGGATCCGCGCGCCGGGAGGGACTCGAACCCCCAACCTTCTGATCCGTAGTCAGATGCTCTATCCATTGAGCTACCGGCGCTCGGCGAACATGGTACCGCGCGCGATGGACCCGCCGGTCGGGGCCTCAGGCGGGGAGCCTGCCCGTGGCCACCGCCACCGAGGTGAGCGCGGCGACCACCGCGGCGAGCGCGAGACCGGCCACCGCCGCGCGACCGAGGCCGGTCGCGAGCAGCCTCCGCGCGGCCACCGTCCGCCACCCCGGGAGCCGGCGAGCGACGGTCTCCGGCAGCGGGTCCGCTCCATAGATCCGGAGCAGCCGCTCCTGCACCACGCGCGCGGGGAGCACGTCCCGGCGCGGCCTGCGCACGTGGCGTCGGCACGCCACGACCAGGCTCCGCCGTCCCCCGCGGCCCGGACCCACCACCATCCGCGCGATGTCCCGCGCGCGCCCGCACCGGGAGCACACGAGGCGGAGGCTCGCGGGATAGGCCCACTCGGCGCGGTAGCCGGCCTCGTGCTCGATCACCCGTCCCCACGCGCTCACCGTGCCGACGACCGACACGTCCCCGTCCCGCGCCGTGGGCAGCAGTCCGGGTTCGGAGGCGGCGTGCAGTCCGCACGAGCAGGAGGGATCCGGCGCCCGGTGGGCCCTGGACCGCCGACACGACGCGAGTGCCGGCGCCATCGGGGGCCAGGGATCCCCTCCGCCGAACACGGGGCCGAGGAGGAACCGCCCGTCGGGTCCGAGCCACAAGGACCAGGCGCGCCAGCCGGTCGCGACCGCGCCGAGCGCGAGGACGTCCACCGAGCCGCCGGCGACGGGCGCCACCGCCGCCCCCCTCACGGGCGCGGGGACGCCGATCCGATGGGGACCGTGACCGTCGGGGCGGGGTCGACCTGCTCGGCCCCCGCGTCGAGCGGCCCGGGGACCGGGAGGGACTCCGGAACGACCTCGAGGATCCGGATCGGTCTCCCGATGTCCATGCCCGCACACCCCCACCGAGGACGGCGGACGCCTCGTCCTCCGACCCCTTGCTTCACCATCGGCATCTCGCAGCTCCGAACGAGTCCCGCCCCCGCCGTCGCGGGGTTTCCCGCAGCGGATCGAGGGGGGCCACACATGCCGATCAACTCGGTCTCCCCCACCGCGCCGGCCAGGGCGACGGTCAGGCGCTGAGCAGCTCGGAGAGGCTCGAGATCGTGGGGTGGGGACCCGGATCGCGGTGGCCCTCCCAGGGCTCGCGGGTCCGCCGGATGTACAGGGTGCGGATCCCCAGGGCCGCCGCCCCGTCCAGGTACGGGGGCTGGTCGTCCACGAACACCGCGCGCTCCGGCGCGACGCCGAGCGCCTCGAGGGCGGCGCGGTAGATCCCGGGCTCGGGTTTGTGCGAGCCCACCTCGAAGGAGAGCACGAGGGCGTCCACCTCCTCGGCCAGCCGGAGGTCCCGCACGAGGGGCTCGGCGAAGTGGTCGCAGTTGCTCACCACGGCGGTGCGCACCCCCCGGGCCCGCAGTGCGCGCAGGGTGGGCAGGGCGTCCTCGTACAGGTGCACCCGCCCTTCGAGGTGGGAGGCGATGAGGTCGGTGATGCGGCGCACGAACCCCGGCTCCGGGTCGAGGCCGCAGGCCTCCACGAGCGCGGCGACGTCCCCCTCGGGACCGCCGAAGGCACCGCGCTGCCGGGGCCCGTAGGTGACCTCGTAGGCTCGGATCAGCACGGGCTCGGGCACCCCGAGGGCCTCGGCGAGGCCCGAGCGGAGGTCGCGCCACTCGCTCCAGACGAGCGTGTCGAACAGGTCGATGAGGGCGGCCTCCACGGGACCCAGGATACGGGCCCGGTCCGCGGAGACGGCGCGATTCGAACGCGCGAGGGAGCTCGACGCCCCCTAACCGCTTAGCAGGCGGCTGCTTTCGGCCACTCAGCCACGTCTCCGCGCCAGATGGTAGCCAACCCGGGCGCCCGAGGCACCCCCGGTCAGGGGTCCGGCGGGAGCTTCGGGGCGCCGGGGTGGACCACGGCCGGCGGTCGCAGGGCCGCCGCGACGGCCCGGAGGACGTCGTCCCGGGCCAGGATCCCCACGGGCCGGCCCCGCTCGTCCACCACGGGGAGCCGGTTCACCCCGGCCTCGTCCATCACCTGGATCGCCCGGGTGAGCGGCCAGTCCGCCTCCGCGGTCACGACGTTGCGCGTCATGACCTCGGCCACGGTGAGCTTGGCGAGGTGCCGCTCGGCCCGCAGGAACGGGCCGGTGGTCTGGGTCCCGGTGTGCCCCTCGCGCTCGAGGAGGTCCCGCAGCGTGAGGATCCCGATCACGGCCCCCCCGTCCACGACCGGCGCGCCCGCGACCCCCTCGGCGGCCAGGCGCATCGCGGCGTCGCTCGCGCGCATGTCGGGCTCCAGGGTGATGACCTTCCGGGTCATCGCCTGCCCGACGGTGCCGAACCGCTCCTCGGCCTCCCGGCAGAAGTCGTCGTGCTCCACGGGCGCCACCTCCACCATCATCGTGCATCGGCGGGGGCCACGCCGCCACCAGCCGATGCGCCCGCGGGCGGAGGGCCCTCCGCGGCTACCGGGCGAGCCGCCCGTACCGCTCGAGCACCTCGAGGGCCCGCTCGACGGGGAGCGCATGGAGGACGTGCCCGTCCCGACCCACGACGGTCGTCGCGGCGAACAGCGCGTTCACCACGGCCTCCTCGGTCGCCTCGACCACGGCGCGGAACAGCGCCGAGAGCGTCCCGCCCTCCGGCCCGTCGGCCACCGCCCGGAGCTCCACGACGCGACCCCCCTCGGCCGGCAGGTGGTTGGCGGTCGAGAACGCGAGCATCTGCTCGCCCGAGCCGTTCGAGGCGCTCGAGCCCCCACGGGCGAGGCCCAGCCCCGCGCGCACGGCCATCCGGCGCAGCTGGTGGGGCAGGAGCGGCGCGTCGGTGGCCACGACCGCGACGCACGAGCCCTCCTGGTGCCCCTCGGGCATGAGGTCGGCGATCTCGCGCCCCACCGGCGCACCGGCGATGGCGAGCTCCGGGCGCGAGCCGTGGTTCGTGAGGACGAGCACCCCCACGGTGAACCCCTCGACGACGCGCGAGGACGTCCCGATGCCCCCCTTGAAGTCGAAGCACTGCATCCCCACCCCGGCGCCGACCGAGCCCTCCGCGACGGGGCCGGGGCGCGCGCCCTCGAGGGCCGCGGCGACGTGCTCGTCGGCGAGGGGGAAGGAGAGGACGTCGTTCAGGAACGAGTCGTCGCACTCAGAGACGACCGGCATGATCTCCAGGGCCGCCCGGGGGTCCACCCCGGCGACCCACCGCAGCGCGGCGTCGTAGGCCCTGCCGATCTGGGCGGTGGAGGTGAGCAGGATGGGGCTCATGAGGATCCCCCACTCCCGGAGGTGGTTGACGCCGATCGTCTCCCCGTACCCGTTCAGGATGTGGACGCCGGCGTAGACGGGCTCCTCCCAGGGCCACCCCTCGTGGGGGAGGATCGCGGTGACGCCGGTTCGCACCGCGTGGGGGTCGCCGTCGGGGCCCTCGATCACGCTCGCGTGCCCCACCCGGACCCCCGGCACGTCGGTGATGGCGTTGCCCGGGCCCGTCGGTAGCTCGCCGATCACCACCCCCAGGTCCCGCGCCCGCCGTCCGCTCACGCCGCGGGATGCTACCGCGGCGCGCCGTGCGGCCGACGGGCGGTAGCATGGGCGGGAGTCCCATGGCCATCCTCGCTCTCGGCGTCACCCACCGCGGCGCGAGCGTCGACCTGCTCGAGCGCCTCGCCTTCACCGACGACGACCTCACGAAGGCCTACCGCCGGATCGCCGAGGACCCCGCGATCGAGGAGGGCGTCGTGCTCTCGACCTGCAACCGGGTCGAGATCTACGCGGCGGTCCCCGCCTACCACGCCGGCTTCCAGGCCCTCAAGCGCCTGCTCTGCGAGACCCGTGGGGTTGAGCCCGACGAGATCGCCGCGCCCCTCGTGTCGCACTACGAGGAGCAGGCGGTCGAGCACCTGCTCGCGGTGGCCGCCGGCCTGGACTCCATGGTCCTCGGCGAGCCCCAGATCCTCTCCCAGGTCCGCGAGGCCCTGCGCCTCGCCGAGGCCGAGGGGGTCGCGGGGCGGACGCTGACCGGCCTGTTCCACGCCGCCGCCCGGGCCGGCCGTCGGGTCCGCACCGAGACGGGGGTCGGCTCCGCGCCCGACGCCTTCGTGGACGCGGGGGCGGAGCTCGCGGCCGAGACCCTCGGCGGGCTCGCGGGCCGG
>FWPV01014810.1_pt1 | contig 11349 bp, 5 predicted proteins | sample 2228371 | NCBI WGS metagenome assembly FWPV01 (sample SAMEA103939776, study PRJEB20133) | metagenome | reverse complement strand
GAACCAGCGAGTGCCCGCGCAGGCGAGATTTGGACTGCACTCCGCAAAGATCGAGAAGCGTTGCAATCAGATCCACGTGCGACACGGGAGAATCGATCGTCTTCCCGCGCGGCAAGCCTGGACCGGCGATCAGCAGCGGCACGCGCGCCGAGTATTCCAGTAACTGGTTCTTCGTCCAAAGACCGTGTTCACCGAGCATCTCGCCATGATCGCTCGTGTAGATGAACACCGTGTTGGCGAGCTCGCCCGACCGCTCGAGGTGGTCGAGGAGGCGTCCCACCTGGGCGTCCAGTTCGGTCACCATCCCGTAGTAAGCCGACCGCACGCGCCGGATGCGCTCCGGAGGGATCGGAACTGCGCAGTTGCGGTAATTGGCGTAAGCCCGGAAGAAAGGATGCTGCCGCTCGAAGTAGCCTTGCGGAACCCATGGCAACGGCATGCGATCCGGCGGATAGATCTCCAGATACTTCCGCTTGGCGCGCCATTTCGGATGGGGAGCGTGGGCGCCAATCCAGATCGCCCACGGTTTGCCAAGGCGCGGCGCCCGGTCCCGCAGGAATCCCAAAGCTCGGTCCACCAGTTGGGTATCGGGATGCTCTTCGTCCGTGAAGGTGGCGTCGACGCGCTCACGCGCCGCCGGAACGAAGGCGACAGGCGTCCGCAGCAGGCATGCGATATCCGGCTTCTCTGAATGACCGTGCGAGGTTTTCACCTCTTCGAATCCATAGTCGACGCCATGGCACGTATCCAGCTTGCCGGTGGCCCAGCAGCGCCAGCCCGCATCGCGCAGCAAATTGCTCCAGCTCGGGACGCGGCCATCGAACGGCGTAGCGTTGCAGTAGCTGCCCACGTCGGAAGGGAAAAGCCCGCAAGACAGTCCGGCGCGCGCCGGAGCGCACAGCGGACTCGTTGTATAGGCGTTGCGGAAGTTAACGCCCATCGCGGCTAAGCGGTCCAAATTAGGCGTCTTGACGACAGGGTGTCCGTTAGCGCCCAATACCGGACCGATGTGCTGGTCGGAACAAAAAAAGACCACGTTCGGACGCCGCCGCGATGGCGCTGGCAAGCCTCCTGCTACGATTGCTTGGCCGAACGTGCGGCGCGTTATTGGCTTCGAAGTCACTGCAAGCTCCCTCCCATGCCTCTTTCGTTCTCAAAGTACGTCCGCCCGAGGCGGGTCCTTTCGCCGGTCCTATCGCCAGCGCCAGTTTACCGCCTCGTGAGGGGCGACGGTCAAGAACCTCACGCCGCGCTCGTGGATCACCACACCAGCCGCAACGCCATCTGGATCCGCCGCGGTTCATTGGCTTGCGTTCGTATCTGTCCAAACGTCGTACTCGTCGGCGATACGTCAGGCGCCCCGAAAAGGGGATGGTTCGGGGCATTGAAAAACTCGCAGCGGTATTGCAAACGTATGCGCTCACGCAGCGTGAAATTCTTGATGGCGGACATATCCAGCGTATTCACGCCGTCCGCGCGCAGATTGCTGAAGGCGGAACTGAACGTGCGCAGGTTCCGGGAGGGCTGCAATTCCGGGCTGCGAATGAACCGCGAGGTGTCAAATGCGCGTTCGATGTTGCGCGGGTCCATTTGCAAGTCGCCTCCGACGTACACTACGTTGCCCCACGAGAGCGGCGGCCCGGACTGGAGGGTGTAAAGGCCGCTCAAAACCCACCCGCCGATGGCCAGGTTCAGAATCCTGTTCGCGCCACTCGCGAACCGCTTCCCCTTACCGAACGGCAGCTCATAAATGCCATTGATTACAGCGCGCCGCGTCGCATCCTGCGGCGAGATTCGCTTTTCTAAGGCCACATCGCCGTCATTCAGCAAGCTCAGCCGCTGGAGGGTCTTGGATAACTGAAAGGCGCCCTGAAACTGGAGCCCGTTGGAGAAACGCTTTTCCACCTTCAAGATCCCCATGTGCGCGATGGAGCTTCCCTCATTCGTGGCGTTGGCAGTGACGCCCGTATACACCGGGAATGCAGCCAGCAACTGCGCTCTCGACGTCACACTGCCATTGAGAGTGGTTCCTGGAAGCAAGTTTGCGAACGGGTTCGGAACATTGGCGCTCAGGAAATTGATCACCGCTTGATCCCGGATGGGCGACCGGCTGAGATACTGATTCGGAACGAAATTCACCGGGCGGTCAACGGTCAGGTGTACCGCGTGGTTAGCCAAATAAGTGGCCTCAATCAGAAGGTTGGTGGCCAACTGATGCTGCACGCTGACGTTCCACCGGACTGAGTACGGATTCTGCACATCGCGGTTGAAATAGCTGATGCCCCGGCCCAAATATGTGTCGTAGCCGAGCGAGGCGCCGGTCGGCTTCTGAATGCCGTCCGGGAAGGGATTGCTGAGAGTTGCGTAAGGAGTCAGGTAGCCATCCAGGGTCGCCACCAGCGCCGTGGACTGGCTGAAGCCGGTCTGGTTGAAGTTGGCGAGTCCAAGGTCAAAGTAAAACATTCCCGCGCCCCCGCGGACCACCGTGCGCCGGGCGCCCGGGAGCCGCCAGGAGAAACCGGCCCGGGGACTGAAGTTCTTCGAGCGGGTATTGTATGGCGACCGGTTTCCGGGCGTGGCGAACAGGAGTCCGCCGCGGGCATTGAACTGTGCAGGCGGCACTTCCGGTATGGGCCTGGCTGCGTACGCCTCGGTGGCCGGTTTCGTCACGCTGTTGATCGCAGTGGGGTCAAAGCCGATCACCAACCGGTTGAAGCGCTCCGTAACCGGGAGTTCCTTCTCATAACGCACGCCCAAATTGACCGTGAGGTTCCGCGACACCCGGACATCGTCTTGCAGGAAAAGCGCCCAGTAGCCGGCTTGAACCGTACGGTAGGACTGAAGATCCCAAGATCCGCCTGTTGGAAGACCGAGCAGGTAGGAAGCCATCTCCTGACCGAGCGGCGCTGAAGACGAATTGCTGTATGGTCCGCGAGTCCAGTTGGTGCTGAACTGATAACGGCCCGAGGAATACCTGGGTTGCCAGTTGCTCTCACGATATAAACGGAGGTCAGCGCCGGTCTTGATGCTGTGCCGGTTGATAACCTTCGAAAGACTGTTGAGGATCTGAAATGAGTCATAAGGCGTGATGTTGTGATTGCTGTCGCCCAGCGGGACGAATCCGCCTATTTCAACAACAGGTATCACGGCGAGCGGACTTTGTGCGGCGAGCGATGGAGGAAAGCCCGCAGCCACCAGATCGAATCCAGTGCTGTTAAGCCTCCGCTGCTCCAAAAAACGCGTCCAACTGGCGCGCGAGTTCAGATAGGTTGTCGGTGAGAGCGTATGGACGTTGTCGAGGATCACATTCCAGTTATCCCGAATGAAATTCCGCCCTCGAGCGATGTTCTTGTAAAAAGCCTGCTCGAAACTGTTCCGGTAGTTGTAGCGGGTGCTTAGGAAGAACTTGTTGGTGGCCGAAAGGTTCCAGTCTAACCTGCCCAGGTAATTGTCCCAGTTGTCTTTCTGCGCGGCGGCGCCGAAAAAGTTGTTGCGGCCGTCGGGTCCGCCCGGCGCATTGGGGGCCGGGAAATACTGTAGTAAGTTCCGGGCGACCGGATTGATGCGGGCAGCAGGAATTACGTTGTTTGCGAGAGGCAGCCTCCGCACGCGCGTACCGTCCACAACCCCGGTCAGCGGATCATAGATCTGATAGCTCGAACCGAGGGCCAGCAGGCTCGAAAAATCGCCGTTCTTCATCGCCGGCGTGGGCGTCGTGCCTGCCAGGTAGTTGGGGTTCGGCTGGCGGATGCCCTCGTAAGAGAAGAAAAAGAACAGCTTGTCGCGCCCATTCAGAATCAACGGGAGGATAACCGGCCCGCCTCCGGTAACGCCAAACTGGTTCCACAAGGCGAAGGGTTTCTTCTGTCCCGAGCGGTTCGTGAAGAAAGGCGTTGCGGCCAAGCGCGACACTTGGTTGTAGTGGTACAGCGCGCCGTGGTACTCATTCGTGCCCGCTTTGGTCACCACATTAACGGTTCCCGCGCCGGTGTTGCCGAAGGCGGCGTCGGTCTGAAACCCCTCCACCTTCACTTCCATTACCGCGTCCATGGGCGGGTTGATAGCCGCTCTTCCGTCCCGCGTTGTGTTCGGCGCGCCGTCGAGCAACAGCTCGTTAGTCCGGTTGGGCGCTCCGGCGATGGAGATGTCCGAGGTGTGCGCGGTGTCGAAGGGACGCGTCAAGACCGTGCCTCCCTGCGGCGTAACCAGAGTATAAAGATGCGCCATCACGAGCGGATTGCGGCCGTTGATCGGGATGTTTTCCACTTGTCTGGAAGTCATCACCTGCCCCACGGAACCGGTGGCGGTCTCAAGCATTGGCGCGTCCGCTGTAACGGTAACCGCTTCGCTTAGCGTGCCGAGCTCGAGCACGATGTCGATGGCCTTGCGTTCGTTGGCGCTAATGACGATGCCCTGCTGCACATAACGTTTAAAGCCCTCGCACTGAACCGAAACTTCGTAGGTGCCCGGCAACAGGTACGGCAACGTGAACGTGCCATCCTCGCCGCTCGTGGTTGTGGTGGCCGAATGCGTCTCCATCTGGACGGCGGTGATTCTGGCCCCGGGAACAACTGCTTGCTGCTGGTCCATAACACGGCCAGAAAGCGTCGATCGAAATTCCTGGCCCGAGACCAGGCCGGCAGCAGCGAATCCGAGCAAAGCGATAAGAGATATGGTTCTCTGCACGGCAAACAGCATATAACCGCACCTGGGTGGGGTCAAGCGGCTGGTATTGCCAGCCTTTCCAGACGAGGGACATCGTGACTAACCTCGGATGAGAGCGCTGAGTCCAAGAATGTGACCAGAGTTTCAGAAAAAGATCCACCCCTGTGGCGGGCTGGGGGGCCACAGCTTGCACCTGAACGCTTCCCACCGCGAAGGCGGCGCCGCTTACCGTTTATAGGAAACCGCATTGCTCAGGATTTGTGCGTAAGGGTCGATCGTGAAGTCTTCCACGCGATGGCCGGCCATGAAATAGAACACGGAACCTTTTCCGAGCCGCATGTGCCATCCGGCGGTGTCCTGCATATAGGTCCTTCCCGAGCGCGGGTCGGTCCATTTCACGCCGAGCAGCGTTGTGCGCGGCCCTTCCAGCCGGTGATTCAAGAAGATCTCGGTTTCGGGGGCTGTGAACGCATCGCAGTCCCTTTGCGGACCCGAAGCCCCGGTCGCATACTGCACCTTCTTTTCGTACTTCACGCCCCGAGTCGTCACCGGGTGGCGCGGCGCCAAGTTGACCACCTCGAACGTCGCCGGCGCGTAATAGCCGTAGCCGCCTGCTTCGAGCTTCCCGGTGGGAAGCGTAATACGGAACGCCGGCAGCCACTGCTTGTTCTTTCGCTTCCCGGAGCTGATCGAGTGGTGGATCAGGATCAGCTTGCCTCCGCCGCGGGCATACTCGAGCAGCGCCCGCTCCGTACCTTCGAACAGTTCCCGATGAATGTAAACCACCACTGCCTGATAGGGCTTGAGCGAGGGCGGCATCTCTGCCTGGGTGACGATCTTCGATTCGACGCGCGCCCTGGATTGGAACTGCTTCGCCAGCACCTCCATCGCCGGGATCTCGTCGGCCACGATCAACACGCGACCGGCGCCCGGCAAGCTGGCGCCACACGCTAACAACATCACCAGCAGTTTCTTCATGCTATTCATGCCATCTCCATCCGGTCTTCACACCGTCCTGCTGAGACTCGCATCGCAGCGAGCTTCGTTTCAACCCGAAGCCGCCGGCGTCGATCCAATCGACCTTTGTGCCGCGAATCTGCTTCGCCGCAAGATCGCCGGTTGCTAAACAGGTGCTTACCCCGAAGCCGCCGAGACCCGAGACGTGAAACAATCCCGAAATTTCGGCGTCCCAGCCGATGACCGGCAGCCGGTCGGGAGCGAAAGTCCGGAGGCAGGCCCAACACCGGCGCAGCTCCAGGTCCGCCAGATCGGGAGCGTGCCGCAAAAGCTTGTCGACGAGCAGATCTTGGGCTTGCGGATCGACCGCCGGCTCACAGGGCGGGTGCTCCGTTTCATCGCATGGGCACAATAGCAGGCCGGGACCATCCGGCCTAAAGTAGTAGCCGGCGTCCAAGTCCCAAATGACCGGAGCTACCGGCGGCACACGCTCCGTGGGTCCGCTTACAAACAAATGCCTGCGGAGAGCCTTCAATGGTAGAGGACGGGAATCCCGGCCAAGGCGGCCAGCCCAGGCGCCTGAGGCGTCGACGACGATCTCAGCCCGGATTTCGCCCCGGCTCGTTTGCACGCCGCGCACGGCTTCGCCTTCCAGAATCACGGATTCCACGCCGCAGCCGGTCAGGAGCTCAAAGCCGCCGCTTTTGGCCTCAGCCAGCAGACCCATCAATAGGGCGTGGATGTCGACTACGCCGTCGGTTGGGCAGAAGACCGCCACGTCGAAGTTGAAACCTGCCAGAAATGGGAGCCGCCGGCGTGCATAACCGGCCGACAGAAGCTCCACCGGCACGTGTTCGTCGCGAAGGGAGTCGACCGGCCCAGGGATCCACGAGCTCTCGTCATGCAACAGGTACAACGCCCCGGTGTGTGTAAAAATGGGACGCCCATCAACCTCCTTTTGCCTCAATAGGCTTACTCCCTCCACCGCCAGCCTCGTGAGTTCCGGACAGGACTCGATTTGCCGCGCGATCGCCGCGTTGCGGCCGGAAGCGTGCGCGCCAGGCAGCGGCTCGCGCTCGAGGATGACCCCGCGGTCGACCCCGGATCGGGCCAAAGCCGCAGCCGTGGAGACGCCGGCGAACCCCGCGCCGATGACGGCCACTTCGACATGAGAAGGAACGGGATTTCGTGCGCTCACAAATCAATTTTGGCACGCCGCAGTTCGATGGCAGGAGCCCAATGACCGGGCGGTCCACACGGATGATAGACTTACCACCTGAGATGCGCGTACTATTCGTGATGGCCGGAGCCTGCTGGGCCGCGGCTCAGACCCTGCCTCGCCCTGTGGCGGTCAACGGCGCCGCGCCCGGCTTCGCTTTCGACGCCGCCTTCGACGTGCACCCCGGCGGGAGCGTCACTTTCGTTTGGGATGCATACGAGCACAGCCGCGAACAGGTGTTTTTCGCCTTCTTGCGGAAAGGCCGGCTGGCCCGTCCGCGCCTGTTGTCGCCCGGTCCGGCGGTTTACTATCAGTCGGTATTCGCCGCCACGGGAGCGCGCGCCGGGTGGGCCGTTTGGATGCGTCAAGCCGGACGCGCGTGGCAGATCGTGGGACGCGAGCTGCGCGATGGCGAATGGGCGCCGGTGACGGTCCTGGCGGAGAATGCGCTAGCGCCCTCGATCTGCGGCGCCGGAGGCCGCGCCTGGCTTGCCTGGGAGGATCACTCCGTCAAGCCGCAGCGCATCCGCATGGCGGTGTGGGACGGCCGCTCTTGGAGCGTATCCGAACCCTTTTCCGACGCGGCGATGCCCGCTTACCGTCCGGCAGTGGCAGCCGGCGGGTGGCTGGCATGGGATGCCTATGATGGCCGCGAGTACGCGGTTCTGGCCATGGCGCCCGGCGAGCGGCCCGAGCGCGTCTCCCGGCCGGGCAAGGACGGTCTGAAGCCCGCCATCGTTCCCGGTGCGGTCGCCTGGGTCGCCACGGAACAGGTCCGGGGCGGCGCGGGCGTGCTCGATCACGCCGATTCGCTGCACATCGCCTTTTATCGGGATGGCAAATGGCAGCCCGCACAGGAAGCCGCCGACCTGCGCTGGGGCTTGTTGCCGCAGATCGAACCGAAGCCCAGCTCGATGTCCGGCTATGCCGGCCGCCGGCGTCAACCGATGCTGGCGCGGGACGGCGATGCGTTATGGCTTCTATGGGAACGCAAGGCGATTCACGACGGCCCTTCCGACACCACCGGGCAGCTTTGCGGCCGCCGCTTTGTACAAGGCCGGGCGGGCGAGTCCCTTTTGCTCCACGAAGGTTTGGTGGACTACCGTGTGGACAAGGAGTTTCGCGCGGGCCGCCTGCTGGCCTTGGGCCGGGGGATCCACCACAACTGGCTGGCGTTCGAAGTCGATCCGGCAGCCGCCCGGGGTCTGCCTTCTCTCGCCTTTAGCGGATGGAAGCCGGTGCGCCTGCCTTTGCGGCGCGGACCGCCGAGGCCCTCGATCGAAATCGGCGGGGCTCGCTACTTCTTGTACTGGGGCGACCTCCACGTTCACAGCGTCCTCACGCCTGACGCCGAGGGCGAACCCGACGAGATCATGCATTTCGCCCGCGACCGCGCGCTCTTGGACGTCATCGTCATGCAAGAGAACGACGCCAATTCGTGGATGAACAGGAACCCGGAGGGCGCCTTCCGCAATCACTTGCTGCCGCAGGCCGAATACGAGCTTTCTGTGTATTACAGCCGCCGCTACACCGAGCCGGGCCGCTTTGTGGCGTTGCCTGGATGGGAATGGTCGCAACGCACAGACGACAATAAACCCAATCACCGCACGGTCATCTTCGCCGGGGACGAGACGCCCATCGTGCGGCACCCCGAGAACGGCTCGGACTTTGATGCGCTTTGCGACATTGTGGAAGCCGCCGGCGGCCTGATGAACACGCAGCACGAGAGCTTCCGGCTTGTGAACCGCCCCTGCGACGCCAACATTGAACTGGCCACCGGTTGGGGCAACTACATACGCCAGCCGGAGAAGATTCACGCCGACCTTTCGGCCGGTTTCAAGGTAGGCTTTATCGCTACCAGCGACGGGCACCGCCGCAACCCCGGGACCGGCGGCGGGCTGACCGGCATTTGGGCCGCTGAACTGACGCCGCGCGCCATCTTCGAAGCGCTCCGCGAGCGCCGGGTTTTCGCCACCACCGGGGCGCGTGTGAGCATCGACGCCCGCGCCAACGGCGTCTTTATGGGGCAGGATGTCGAATCCAAAGGCGAAGTGGTCTTGTCGCTGGAAGCGGCTTCGGAGCGGCGCATTGTCCGCGCCGTTCTGGTGCGCGACGGTCGGGAAATCTACACCGCTTCCTCAGGGTCGGCGCGCTTCACCGACCGCCCCGGCAGAGGCTTCCACTGGTACTACTGGCGGATCGAACTCGAAGGCGAAGCCCCCGATTACCCCGGCAACATGAAGGTGGCCGAAGGAAATCTCGCCTGGTCCAGCCCGCACCGCGTGCACGTGCGATAGGGTTTGGTCTTCGAAGGGGTCTCGAAGGTCGCTCGAAGGGGTCAGCCTGATATGGCTCTTTCGAGGATTTGACGAAGGTGGCAGACGGCTCTGACATTTTCGTGAAGTCTGAAACTGCTTGTTAATCCAATTCGATCTGGCTTAAGTCCCCTCTCGAGGACAGATGTGGCGATGTTGATTGAGACGCCGGCACGCATCGTCCTTGCCGCCAGTGTCGCCGGAATAGGCTCGTGACAGCCTTTCGGACGCCATGGCTGAGAATTCGCGAAACTGTCAGAGCCGTCTGACACCTTGGCGAAATTTGCGAAAGTGCCAGGTCAGGCTGACCCAGCGCGCCCCAGCCCGGCACCCACTCGCCCGGCCAGCGCGTCATCATATCCATCGCGTTGTTGGCGGCTTTCTTCTCAAGAAACGCGTGGTCGATCAGCAGCGCCACCGGGTCCTCCAGCACCGCCCGCGCCCACGCCGCCGGCGTCCGCGACCGCAGCGGCAACCCATCGAGCAATCCCTGCAAATCCCCGCTCACCCTCCCAAGTTAGCGCGGGGGATGGTTTTGGCGGCATAGATTCCGGCTTGCACGGAACTCCGCGCCTGCGGCCCTCGTCCATTCATTCCGTGAGTCCTTCTTCGAACCCAGCCCGCGAATACGGCCTCGACTGGCTCCGCGTCATCGCCTTCGCCATCCTCATCGGCTATCACACCGGAATGTTTTTTGTCCCCTGGGACTGGCATATCAAGAACCCGGAACGCAGCGAATCTCTCACTTTGGTCATGCTGTTCTTCAACCGCTGGCGGCTGCCGTTGCTGTTCCTCATCTCCGGCGCGGGCGTGGCCTTTTCTCTGCGCCGCCGCGGTTACGCTCAGTTCGCCGGCGAACGGTTGCACCGGCTGCTGCTGCCGCTGGTATTTGGGATGCTTGTCATCGTCCCACCGCAAATCTACTTCGAGCGTCTGGACCGCGGCGTCTCCTACTCTTCCTATCTGGAATTCTGGAAAACCGTCTTCGCCTTCCAGTCCTATCCGCAAGGGAATTTGAGCTGGCATCACCTGTGGTTTGTGGCCTATATTCTCGTGTTTTCGCTCGTGTGCATTCCCATTTTCGCGGCGTTGAAGAGCGCGCGCGGGCAGCAGCTGGTGGAAGCGCTGGCGCGGTTGTGCGAAAAGCCCGGAGCGATCTATCTCATCGGCCTACCCAACCTGGCGCTTGCCGCCTGGCTCGGCCCGAAGTGGCCCACGACGCACAACCTGACGTCCGACTGGGCCAATCTCACCGGCTCGCTGCTCACGTTCCTTTGGGGGTTCGTCATTTGCGGCAATCCGCGTTTCCTCGACGTCATCGTGCGCAAGCGCCGGGAGCTTCTGCTGTTCGCCCTCGTGATGACCGTCCTGTTCTACGGATACCGGCTCACGCCCCTGCGCGAGTCCTGGACGCCCCTCCAACGCATGTCCGCCAGCATGCTGATCGATTCCTACATGGGCTTCGGCTGGGTGCTCGCGCTGCTCGGCTGGAGCCGCGTGAAATTGAATCGCGACAGCCGGCTGTTGCGCTACGCCACGGAAGCCGTTTACCCCTTCTACATCGTCCACCAGACCATCATCATCGCCATCGCCTACCACATGATCGGTTGGAACGCCCCCATCGCCGTGAAATTCCCGCTGGTCGCGGCTGGCACATTTTTCGGCAGTTGGGCCGTCTTCGAAATCACTCGCCGCCATGCGGCAACCCGAATTCTATTCGGCATGAAACCGGCGCGGGAGCCGGCCATCGTCAATCGGTCAATCGGGGACACGCTGGCACTGAAGTGAGCGAGGATGCCGGCAGGCTGAGAAAATTCGGGAATTTTGCAGTTCGGCCCCTGGACTGCTGGACAGTACCAGCCAAGGCAAGGCGCTTTCAATGGTCGGGGCACTACGGCAGGGACCATTCTCCGAGTTTCCGAGACGAAGTGGCGCGTACAAAGCGGACCCGACAGCATTGGGCGGCTTTGGGATAACCGCGACCCATCCCATCCCGTCGACCTAGGCCTGTATCGATTTTCGTACCATCTTGAGTTTGATCGCAATTAACCACTACTCGTGATTCACCCGGCCCACGACTTCCATTTGATCAAGCCGAAGGGCCGAAGGGCCGAAGGGGTCACTCTCGAAAGTCCTCCCCAGGGGCGGGCTGGCACAGCCTGATCTGGCACTCTCGCAAATTTCACGTGGCGT
>FWPV01014809.1_pt1 | contig 11350 bp, 6 predicted proteins | sample 2228371 | NCBI WGS metagenome assembly FWPV01 (sample SAMEA103939776, study PRJEB20133) | metagenome | reverse complement strand
CGGAACGGTATCGGGCAGGCCGGCGAGCAGCAGCCCGATGCGGGCGACGTTCATGCCCTGCTCGCCCTCGGGCATCGCACAGCCGGCGATGACATCGCCTATCTCGCGCGGATCCAGCCCCGGGCACTGCGCGACCGCGCTGCGGATGACATGCGCCAGCAGATCGTCGGGCCGGGTATTTTTGTACATGCCGCGGGGCGCCTTGCCGACGGCAGTGCGTGTGGCGGCGACGATAAAAGCGTCCTGGATTGCTTTGGTCATATTGCGCTCCTGGTGAGGGGAGTGAGGCGTCAGGAGTAAGGCGTCAGGAGAGTCCGCAGGTCTCGGCTGCTCCAGGTTTTTCACTCCTGACTCCTTTCTCCTCACTCAAACTCAGTTTCTCAACGGCTTGCCGGTCTTCAGCATGTGCTCTATCCGCGCCTGGGTCTTCTCGGTCGCGATCAGTTCCATGAAGTACTGGCGTTCGAGGTCGAGCAGCCACTGCTCGTCGACCAGGCTGCCGACCTCGATGTCACCGCCGCACATCACCGTCGCCACCTTGGTCGCGATCAGGCGGTCGTGGTCGGAAATGTGGCCGCCGGCATGCATGTTCTCGACGAAGGCACGGATGGTCGAGATGCCGCTGCGGCCAAGCACCGGGATCGCCTTGGCGCGCAGCGGCGGACGGTAACCGGCGGCGGCCAGCGCCCTTGCTTCGGCCTTGGCGATCTCCAGCAGCTCGAAACGGTTCATCACCACGCGGTCGGTCGCACGCAGGTAACCGAGCTCGCGCGCATGTTCAGCGCTGCGGCCGACCTCGGCCATCGCCACCGCCTTGAAGTATTTCTGCAGGAAGGGCGAAATGTCGCCGCCCTTCGCTTCGGCAGCTGCACGCATCGCGAATTCCTTGCAGCCGCCGCCCGCCGGCAGCAGACCGACGCCGACCTCGACCAGGCCGATGTAACTCTCCAGGGTCGCCACCGCGCGATCGCAGTGCATGATGAATTCGCAGCCGCCACCCAGTGCCAGCCCGTCGACCGCCGCCACCGTCGGCACCATCGAATACTTGAGCATCTGCGTGGTCGCCTGGAACTGCTCGACCAGGTGTTCGACCTCGGCCAGCCTGCCGGCCATCAGCTGGTCGGCAACGCCCAGCTGGCGCGCCGCCTTCAGCGCCAGCGATTCGGCCTCGCGCCTGAAATTCTTGAACAGCCTGCCCAGTGCCGAGGGCGGCGCCGGCGGCGCCTTGGCGCCGCTGCCGCTGGTTTTTTTCAGGTTGGCGCCCACCGAGAACGGCGGCTCGGTCTGCCAGATCACCAGTCCGGCATAGTTGCGCTCGGCCTCGTCGATCGCCTGTTGCACGCCCTGCAGAACGTCGTCGCCGATGGCATGCATCCGGCTCTTGAAGCTGACAATCGCGATGTCGTCGCCCATGTGCCAGCAGCGCACACCGTCGGTTTCGAATATGGTTTTACCGTAGGTCCGTTCTTCGCCGAGCAAGCGGTCCGGAAAGGGCTGCCGCCGGTACACCGGGAGCGCCGAACGCGGCTGATAGTCCTGCGTCGCCGGCGCCCAGGAACCCGAGGGACCATGCACGCCGCTGCGCGAGGCTTCGTTCACCCAGGCTGGCAGCGGAGCATCGACCATGGCCTTGCCGGCAGCGATGTCGGCGGCGATCCATCCGGCGACCTGCCGCCAGCCGGCGGATTGCCAGATCTCGAAGGGGCCGCTGTCCCAGCCGAAGCCCCAGCGTATCGCGAAGTCGAGATCGCGCGCGTTGTGGGCGATGGACTCCAGGTGCAGCGCGCAGTAATGGAAAGTGTCGCGAAAAATCGACCAGATGAACTGCGCCTGGGGATGGTTCGAGGCATGCAGTTGTGCGAAACGCTCCGCGGCGTTCCTGTTTTTCAGGATTTCGACGATGGCCTCGTCGGCCCTGCCGTCGGACACGCGGTAAGCGCCGGTCTTGAGGTCGAGCACCTGGATGTCGCGGCCGACCTTCTGGTAGACGCCCTTGCGCGTCTTCTGACCAAGCGCACCGGCATCGATCAGCTTCTGCATCCACTCCGGGATGCCGTAATACCTGTGCCAGGGGTCTTCGGGCAGCGTATCGCGCATGGTGTGCACGACATGGGCAAAGGTATCAAGGCCGACGACATCGGCGGTGCGGAAAGTGGCGCTCTTCGGGCGCCCGACCAGCGGTCCGGTCAGGGCATCGACGGTGTCGAAGCCGATGCCGAGGCGCTCGGCATGGTGCAGCGTCGCCAGCATCGAGAATACGCCGACACGGTTGGCGATGAAATTCGGCGTGTCCTTCGCGCGCACCACACCCTTGCCCAGCGTGGTCACCAGGAAGCGCTCCAGCTCGTCGAGGATGCCGGCATCGGTGCCGCTGCAGGCGATCAGTTCGACCAGGTGCATATAGCGCGGCGGATTGAAAAAATGCACACCGCAGAAGCGGTGGCGCTGCGCTTCCGGAAACACCGCGGCCAGCTTGTTGATCGACAGGCCCGAGGTGTTGCTGGCGAAGATCGTGTGCTCGCCGAGGTGGGGAGCAACTTTGCGGTAGAGGTCGGCCTTCCAGTCCATGCGTTCGGAAATCGCCTCGATCACGATGTCGCATCCGGCGAGCAGGCCGAGGTGCTGGTCGTAGTTGGCGGGCTCGATCAGGTCGGCGCGGTCTTTCACCGCCAGCGGACTCGGCTCCAGCTTCTTCAGGTTGGCCACCGCCTTCAGCACATTGCCGTTGGGATCACCCTCCTTCGCCGCCAGTTCGAACAGCACGACGGGCACGTTGGCGTTGATCAGGTGTGCTGCGATCTGGGCGCCCATCACGCCGGCGCCGAGGACGGCGACCTTGCGCACCAGCAGCGGGGATTTTGCAGACATGGCAACCTCTGATGAAAACGATGTGAATAAGGCCGCCCCCATTTTACGCGGCCCGGACCCGCAAAAGAAAACCGGGTGGCGCAGGCCACCCGGTTCGCATGTGATTACCGCTCAGAACGCGTGCGAGTACTGGACCGAGAGAATGTCGGCCCGGCTGTTGAAGCTGCCGGTCAGCGTGCCGGCCCCGGTGACGGTCGTCCTGATGCCCGCATCCTTGATGAACTCGTGGGCATAGCCGATATCGAGGATGCCCTGCTTCGTGGGCTTGTACTGCACACCGAAGGCGAGCCAGGTGCGGTCCTGGTCGGGCAGGCGCGGCGTGCGGTCGATGTCATTGGTGGGGGTCGGATCGAGAGCGACACCGAAGCGCAGCTTGGTCTGCTCGTTGAGCCGGTAATTGGCGCCTACGCCGAAACGGATGGTGTCCTTCCAGTTGAACAGCAGCGAGGACACCGTGCTGCCGACGGCGCCGCCGGCCGAGGCCGAGGTGCGGATGATGTCCAACCGCTTGACCGTGCTCCAGCCGGTCCAGGTGATATCGGCCATCAGCTCCCATTTCGGACTGACGGTGCTGAACAGGCTGACCGAGGCCGAATCCGGCACCTTGAGGTCTGCCTTGATGTTGCCGTTGGCGGCCCCCAGCCCCGACACCGTCACCGTGCCTTCAAGGGTGTGGTCGATCGCCGAGCGGTAGGTCGCGCCCAGCCGGGTCGTCGGCGAGAGCTGCGCTATCAGGCCGATGTTGTAGCCGAAGCCGATGTCATCACCCTTGTTGGTGACGAGGCCGGCAGCGCCCACGCCGGAGAGCGTGGCCTTGATGTGCTGCACGCTGATGCCGCCGCCGATCGAAAAATTGTCGTTGATCCTGTAACCCAGCGAGGGGTTGATGTTGAGCGCCTGGATCGCCGACTCCACCGCGCTGAAGCGGCCGCGCCAGCCCGGGTCATACTCGGTGGCGAGGCCGAAAGGCACGTTCACCGCGAGCCCGAACTTCAGCTGCGGGTTGACCGTCATCGTATAAAAACCGTTGGGAATCGCCGCCCAGTCGCCGCCGTCACCGCCATTGCCGGTGCCCGGCAATGCGAATGCACCGGTCGAGCCGGCATTGGTGAACTTGAACGAGGGCTTGACCAGATGCAGTGCCGCAGCGGCCTCACGGTTCGATGACAGCAGCGTCATCGCTGCGGGGTTGTACCAGGCCACGCTGGAGTCATCAGCTGCTGCTGCGCCGCCGGCGAAGGCATTGCCGGTACCGCTGCCGCTCTGGGTGCCGATGCCGAAACCGCCGGCGCCAGCCGGCGCCGCCATCGCCGCAAGCGCAAAAGATACTGATAAGTATATGATTTTATTGATATTTTTCATGGCCTCTCTCCCGGGTTGTCCCTGTCGTTGCGTGAATTCGCGCGATGTCTCCCGCGCTGTTCGCCTGCCGCCCATATTACTCAGGGCATGTTCAATTTCAACCGCAATGCGTGCTTCATCAATCCTGCTGTGGTTGCGGCACCACACGCGGACGGCGCTGGTTGTCGACCGCGACATAGGTGAGGATGGCCTCGGTCACCTTGACGCATTCTTCGCGCTCCGGACGGCGCTGGGCGTAGACCTGCACGTCGACGGTGATCGAGGTGCGCCCGACTTTCACCACATCGGCATAGAAGCTGACCAGATCGCCAACGAACACCGGCTGGCGGAAGACGAAGGAATTGACCGCCACCGTGGCGATCCGCCCCTGCGCCAGGCGCGTCGCCGGCACGCTGCCGGCGAGATCGACCTGCGCCATGATCCAGCCGCCGAAGATGTCGCCGGTATGATTGGCGTCCGCAGGCATCGGTATCACCCGCAAAGCCGGTTGCCTGCCCTCCGGCAAAATCGTCTTGTCCCCGCGCTCGTCACTGTTCACCGTTCACTCCTCACTCCTCACTCCTCACTCCTCACTCCAGAATCAGTGTCCCGCATACATGCGGTCGATCTCGGCATTGAACTTCTCCATCACCTTGGCCCGTTTCAGTTTCATCGTCGGCGTCAGCAGGCCGCTCTCGATGGTCCAGGGCTCCAGCGTGGCCATCGCCCGTCGAACCTGCGCATAACCCGGAAACTCGGTGATCTGCGTTGCGATGCGCTCGAGCAGCACCCGCTCGGCCTCGTCCGATGCCCAGGCATCGGGGTTGATGTTCGCCGCCTTCGCCAGCTTCTGCCAGTGGTCGGCATTGAGCACCACCATCACGCTGAGGAAGGGTTTGCCTTCGCCGAGCAGCATCACCTGCTCGAACAGCGGATCGCGGGCAATCGCCGCCTCCATGTCGCCGGGCGGCACCTTCTCGCCATTGGACAGCACGATGACGTCCTTCAGCCGGCCGGTGATGAACAGGTGGCCCTGATCGCCGATATGGCCGGTGTCTCCGGAGTTGAGCCAGCCGTCGGACTGGATCATGGCACGGGTCGCCTCCTCGTTGTTCCAGTAGCCGAGCATCACGTTGGGCCCGCGGATCAGCACTGCGCCCTTGTCGCCGATTTTCACTTCGACGCCGGGTATCGCCGGCCCGACACTGGCCGGAATGTTGTTCTCCGGGCGGTTGGCGGTGGCGATGGGGCTGGTTTCGGTCAACCCGTAGCCCTGCAGGATCGGCAGGCCGAGGCCGATGAAGATTTTCGAGATGTCCGGCGGCAGGGCGGCACCGCCCGACAGCGCGTAACGCAGCCGTCCGCCCAGACGCGCCAGCACCTTGGAGGCCACCAGCCTGTTGAGCAGCGGCCACAGCAGGAAGGACGGCTTCCACGGTCCGCGGCCCTGGGCATGCTCGAAACGCGCATAACCGACGCTGGCGGCGAGCAGGAACAGCTTCTTGCGCAAGGCCGGACCCTCGTCGAGCCTGGCGCGGATGCTGCCCCAGATGCGCTCGTAGATGCGCGGTACCGAGATCAGCATCGTCGGCCGTACGGCCTGCAGGTCCTCGGCAAGCTGCGGGATCGAGCGCGCGTAGGCGGTAGTCGATCCGGCCATCACCGTCAGGTAGTAGCCGCAGGTGCGCTCGAAAGTGTGCGACAGCGGCAGGAAGGACATGAAAATGTCGTCGTGCCCGGTGGCGAGCACCTTCAGCGCGGCCTCGGTGTTCGACAGGATGTTGTTGTGCGACAGCATCACGCCCTTGGGCCGGCCGGTGGTGCCCGAGGTATAGACGATGGTGGCGAGGTCATTGCCATCCCGTACCAGGTGCCGTGTTTCACCGCCGTCCTCCGGCAACCAGTCGCCTATCCATTTCAGGCGCGGATCGCTACCGGCCGCGGGCAGCGCGTTGACAGCGAGAAAGCGCACGACCTGCCGCAGTTCGCCGAGCACGCCCTGCAGTTCCTGCCACTGCTCCTGGCCCTCCAGCAGCAGCACCCGGCAGCCGGCATTGTTGAGGATGTAGGCAACGTTGTCGGCGCGATCCTGGGTGTAGAGCGGCACCGTCACCAGCCCCAGGCCCAGTGCGGCCTGGTCGAACATCACCCACTCCGGCGAGTTGCGCAGCATCACCGCGACGCGATCGCCCGGCTTCAGGCCGTCCTGCTCCAGCGCCGCCTGCCAGCGTGCGATCTGGCGGTCCGTCTGCGCCCAGGTGTAATCGCGCCACTCGCCATGCTGCTCGTTGTATGCCTTGTAGGCCGCGAGATCCGGGGTACGCTTCACGCGTTCGCGAAACAGGCCGTCGAGCGTGCCCGCCGCGGACATCGGAATGACATGGGGTGCATTGCCGTTGCTCATGTTTTCTCCTCCTGACCGTTGCTGAACCCTTCAAGAAACAGGTCGGTGTACGGTTCTGTTCCGGGAGTCACCGCGTAAGCCTCGAAGTCGGTCACCCCTTCCTCGCGCAGCACGTCCTCGTCGATATGGAAATGACCGGTCGCGCTGCGGCTGTCGCGCCTGAATATCGCATGCGCCGCGTCGGCCATGATATCCGGTTTGCGGCTCGCCCTGAGGATCTCCGGCGGAAAGTTCACCGCGATCGCCGCGGTGGCAATGGTGGTTCGCGGCCACAGGGAATTCACGGCCACGCCACGGTCACGGAACTCCTCCGCCATGCCCAGCGTGCACATGCTCATGCCGTACTTGGCCATGGTGTAGGCCAGGTGGTCGCGGAACCATTTCGCATCCAGCGCCAGCGGCGGCGCGAGATTGAGGATGTGCGGGTTGTCCGCCTTCAGCAAGTGCGGCAGGCAGGCCTGCGAGCAGAGAAAGGTGCCGCGCACATTGACCCCGAACATCAGGTCGAAGCGGCGCGGATGGGTATCCAGCGTGCCGCTGAGCTGGATCGCGCTCGCGTTGTTGACCAGGATGTCGATGCCGCCGAAATGTCCGGCCGCCTGCGCCACTGCCGCCGCGATCGCGGTCTCGTCGCGCACATCAAGCGCGATCGCCAGTGCCCGGCCGCCCGCCTGTTCGACCTCGCGCGCCACCTCGTGGATTGTGCCCGGCAGCTTCGGGTGCGGCGCCATCGTCTTCGCGGTGACCACGACCTTGGCGCCGTCGCGGGCGCAGCGCAGCGCGATGGCACGACCGATGCCGCGGCTCGCACCGGTGATGAAGACGGTTTTTCCCTCAAGCCCGGCCATGCAGGACTCCGCGGCGGCGCATCAGTTCGCCGCCCCAGGGCGCCGCGCCAGTGCCTCGAAAGTCACCGGCTGCGTGGTCTGGTGCAACTCCGATTTGCCGAAATCCTTCGGAAAATCATCGACCATGATCACCCGCCGCCGCAGTCTCGCCGCACGCTGCAGCAGATCGAATTCGTCCCGCGTGATCACGCCATGCCTGAGCCCTTCGGTGGCGACCTGGTCCGCGTAACGCCGCGCGATGCGGCCGTCCTGCTGGGCGCGGCGCAGCTTCGCCTCCACCGGTTCCGCCTCGATCGCAGCGACCAGCGCGTCCTCCAGCGTGCGCACCGGATCGTTCTCGTCGGCGGAAACGAATACGCCGCGGGTGAGACGCTCACGCGTCGGCCCCGGGGTCATCATCAGGCCGACCACGTCATGGCCCAGCGGATCGCGCGGTGGCGCGAATTCGCGTCCATAGGGCATCAGCAGCGGAAATATCAGGCCGCGCAGCACCCAGGCCGCGACGGGCCAGGGCAGGTTTTCGAAAATCGAGTAGAAGGATTCCTCGATGCGGCTCAGGCAATCGAGCAGTCCCCAGCGCACCAGCGGCAGGTCGGCCTGAGGACGGCCGTCATCCTCGTAGCGCTTGAGCACGGCCGAAGCAAGGTACAACTGGGACAGCACGTCGCCCAGCCGCCCCGACAGCCGCTCGCGCCGCTTCAGCGTGCCGCCGCAAAGAAACATCGCAGCATCCGCGGTCAGCGCAAAGGCGCTGGAGAGCCGCGTCAGCTGCTGGTAATAGCGGCGCAGTTCCGGTGCGCCCGGCACCGGGGTCAGCCTTGCGCCGGTGATGCCCATCCACAGCACCCGCGCGACATTCGACAGCGTGAAGGCGACATGCCCGAAGAACGCGCGGTCGAAGTCACGCAGCGCCTTGCCGGGATCCTGCTCGCGTGTTGCCTCGATTTCCTTCAGCACCCAGGGGTGCCCGCGGATCGCGCCCTGGCCAAAGATGATCATCGTCCGCGTCAGGATGTTGGCGCCCTCGACGGTGATCGCGATCGGCGTCTGCATATAGGCGCTGGCGAGATAATTGCTCGGCCCGAGGCAGATGCCCTTGCCGCCATGTACGTCCATCGCGTCATTGATGACCTGGCGGCCGCGCTCGGTAAGGTGGTACTTGACGATGGCGGAGATCACCGAGGGCTTCTCGCCGAGGTCGATCGCGCCGGCGGTCATCACCCGCGCCGCATCCATCACGTAGACATTGCCGGCAATGCGCGCCATCGCCTCCTCGACGCCCTCGAAGCGGCCGATCGACAGCTTGAACTGCTGGCGCACGCGGCCGTAGGCACCGGTGGTCAGGGTCGCGAGTTTCGAGATGCCCACGCCGTTGGCGGGCAGCGAGATCGAGCGCCCGGCGGCGAGGCAGTTCATCAGCATTTTCCAGCCCTCGCCCGCCTGCGCCGCGCCGCCGATCACGTAATCCATCGGGATGAACACATCCCTGCCCCAGTTCGGGCCGTTCATGAAAGTCGCAGTCATCGCGCGATGGCGTCGCCCGATGTGCACGCCCGGCGTGTCGGTGGGCACCAGCGCCAGCGTGATGCCGACGTCGTCCTGTTCGCCGATCAGGTGTTCGGGATCGTAGAGCCGGAAAGCGAGCCCGAGCAGCGTCGCGATCGGGCCCAGCGTGATGTAGCGCTTCTCCCAGGTCAGGCGGATGCCGAGTACGCCTGACTTGCCCTGCCATTCACCGCGGCAGACGATGCCGAAGTCGGGGATGCCGCCGGCGTCGGAACCGGCCTCGGGACTGGTCAGTGCGAAACAGGGCATCTCCAGCCCCTTCGCCAGCCGCGGCAGGTAATGGTCCTTCTGCTGTTTGGTACCGTAATGCAGCAGCAGTTCGGCCGGTCCCAGCGAATTGGGCACCATCACCGACACCGCCGCGGTGCCGCTGCGCGTGGTCAATTGCATCACCACCTGCGAATGCGCCAGCGCCGAGAAACCGAGCCCGCCGTATTCCTTGGGGATGATCATGCCGAGGAAACCGCGGTCCTTGATGAACTGCCAGACCTGCGGCGGCAGATCGGTCATTTCATGCGTGACCTCCCAGTCGCTGAGCATCTCGCAGAGCTCGCGCAGCGGTCCGTCGATGAAGGCCTGCTCCTCGGCGGTAAGCCGCGGCGCAGGATGAGACAGCAGCTTTTTCCAGTTCGGGCGGCCGCTGAACAGCTCGCCGTCCCACCACACGCTGCCGGCCTCCAGAGCCTCGCGCTCGGTCTGCGACACCACGGGCAGGATGCGGCGGAACAGTTTCAGCAGCGGCGCGCCGGCAAGCGCACGCCGCAGCGGCGACGGGATCGTCAGCAGCGAAACGCCGGCCAGCAGCAGCCAGGCCAGGGGCAGCAAAGGCGATGGCCATACATCCTGCGTTCCGGTCACCACAAGCAGGATGGCGAAGGCTCCGACCCACACCACAGCGGGCATCGCGTGATAGGCGAGAAACCAGGCCAGCGCGAGCGCACCGAACACGGTAAACAACAAGCTCATTGGAAATTCCTTTGCTGCAATGTTCAGGTCAGCGCAATCAGGTAACTGCTGTTGCAGAATACACGGCGCATTGCGGGGCCACAACGCGACCGCCCCCATAACTGCAAGAAAAAAATGATTATAAATAATTGATTTTAATCATATTTTTACATCACCGCATTTACCAACTCGCATGCCATGCAGCTGTCCTGCAAGCGCATCTGAAAAAGCCCGTCAAGACACCGGCAACAGCGATCTCCTCGCAGCCACCGATGACTGCCGTCGCGATACCATCGGACTGTTGATTCACAGCCTTTCCCGCAGAAAACTCCATGACTGCAACACCCACGCTGGTCACAGCGATATTCGAGCTGGGACGCGCATCGCTTGCGCCCCCTTTCCACCGCGATCCGGATCATTACCGCAGACACCTGCCGGCAGTGCTCGCCATCGATCTGCCGATGGTCGTTTACACCGACACCGCTCACGAAGCACTGGTACGCAAGCTGCGCGGCGACAAACCGACGCGGGTGCTGGTGCTGGATCCCGCCCGGCTTGCCGAACATGACCTGTACCAGCCGGTGCAGCGCATCCTGCAGGATCCGTCCTGGCGGTCCCAGGCCGAGTGGCTGCCGGACAGCCCGCAGGCAGCCCTGACCGCCTACAACCCGGTGGTCATGACCAAGCCCCTGTGGCTGTACGAACAGGCACAGCAAAACCCGTTTTCGAGCACCCACCTGTACTGGATCGACGCCGGCCTCGGCCACACGGTACCCGCGGAACTGCTGCAAGCGGCCAGCTTCATCCGCTTGGCGCAGCAGCACCAGCGCTTCCTGTTGCTGTGTTATCCGCATGATCCGCAACGCGAAGTGCACGGATTCGACGCCACAGCACTGGCCCGGCTCGCCGGGGTGGAACGCACGCGCTGGGTAGCCCGCGGCGGATTCTTCGGCGGTGCCGCGGCGTACATCGGCCAGATGGCCGGGCGCTACAGCCACCACCTCGAACAGACCCTTGAGCAGGGCCTGATGGGCACCGAGGAATCGATCCTCACCCTGCAAAGTTATGCCGAGGATGACCTCTTCGACCTGCAGTTCATCGGGGCCGACGGTCTTGTTCACCCCTTCTTCGACCAACTCGCCCGGCAGCGGCCCGGCGACAGCGGTACGGCACGCGCGCTGCTGCCCGGACTGTGCGAAACCTGGTTCGTGTCCTACAACACGCCGCTGCAATTCGAACGCCTGCTTGACTCGATCGCGGCCGCCGACCCAGCGCTGCTGCGCACCGCGCGCCGGGTGCTGATCAATAACTCCACCGACGCTGCCACCTTCGAACACTACGATACGCTGTGTAAACGACACGGCATCGAGCAGATCCG
>FWPV01014032.1_pt1 | contig 11350 bp, 10 predicted proteins | sample 2228371 | NCBI WGS metagenome assembly FWPV01 (sample SAMEA103939776, study PRJEB20133) | metagenome | reverse complement strand
GAACCTCCGACCCCCACAGTGTGAATGTGGTGCTCTACCCCTGAGCTAACGACCCAAATTCGCTTACATCAACAAAACAATTTGTTTTGTCATCTTGCGAGCCTCAAATTATAGCGTGATTTTCAGCCAAATTGAAAGGCTGGCAAAAAATCATGCCGCCAGCTGCGGTTCGTGCCGACGCCACAGCGTCTTGCCTTTGGTGGACTTGTCCAGGTCGGCCAACAACGCCTCGTGCGCCGCCAGCTCGGCGTCGTTGGCGCGTGGCACGGGCAGGTCGAAGCCACGCAGGTCAATTTGCTGCACCTCGTCGCCACCAACGGCCTGCTCGTTGCCGTCCAACTCCATCACCAAGGTGTTCTGCCCTCGGGTCATGTTGATGTAGACGTCGGCCAGCAGCTCCGCGTCCAGCAAGGCGCCGTGCAGGGTGCGGCCCGAGTTGTCCACCTCCAGCCGATCGCACAAGGCATCCAGGCTGTTGCGCTTGCCCGGGAACATCTCCTTGGCCATCACCAGCGTGTCGGTCACACCGCCCACCAGGGTGGTGATGGGCGGGCGGCCCAGCAGCTCCATTTCCTTGTTCAGGAAACCGATGTCGAACGGTGCGTTGTGGATGATGAGTTCGGCGTCCTGCAAATAGGCCACCAGTTCGTCGGCGATGGCCGCGAACTTGGGTTTGTCGCGCAGGAACTCGTTGCTGATGCCATGCACCCGCAGCGCGTCTTCGTGGCTGTCGCGCTCGGGGTTGATGTAGAAGTGAAGGTTGCGGCCGGTCAGCTTGCGGTGAAGCAACTCCACACAACCAATTTCAATGATGCGGTCGCCGTTCTGAGCCGACAGACCGGTGGTTTCCGTGTCCAGAACAATCTGACGTGACATGCGACGGCCTTCGCTCAATGGTTTTCGCGGGCGTGGTTGATGGAGTACTTGGGAATCTCCACCACCAGGTCTTGTTGCGCAAGGATGGCCTGGCAGCTCAGGCGCGAGTTGGGCTCCAGGCCCCACGCGCGGTCCAGCAGGTCTTCTTCGCCCTCTTCCATCTCGTTGAGGCTGTTGAAACCCTCGCGCACGATGACATGGCAAGTGGTGCACGCACAGCTCATGTCGCAAGCGTGTTCGATGGCGATGTCGTGGTCCAACAACGCCTCGCAAATGCTGGTGCCAGCGGGAGCCGACACAGATGCGCCTTGCGGGCAAAACTCGGGATGGGGCAGGATTTTGATGGTCGGCATCAGAGGCTTTCGACGTTTTTGCCCGCGAGGGCCTGGGCAATGCCCCGGTTCATGCGTTGCGCGGCAAAGGCTTCCGTGCCTTTGGCCAGCGCCTGGGTGGCGGCCTCGATGGCGGCAGCGTCGTGCGTGGACTCGGTGGCCAACACATCGGCCATCAGTCCGTGGATGACACCGCGCTCATCGTCGCTCAACAGATCGCCATCGGCGTCCAGCGCGCTCTGGGTGGCCATGCGCATGCGCTCGGCGTCCACACGGGCCTCCACCAGCGCGCGGGCCTGCATGTCTTGCTGGGCGGTGGCAAAACCGTCTTGCAGCATGGCCGCAATCTGTTCGTCGCTCAAACCGTAGGAGGGCTTCACGTCCACCCGTGCTTCGACGCCGGTGCCCTGCTCTTTGGCCGCGACGCTCAACAGCCCATCGGCATCGATGGTGAAGGTCACCCGTATACGCGCCGCGCCGGCCGACATGGGCGGAATGCCTCGAAGTTCAAAACGCGCCAGGCTGCGGCAATCGGCCACCAGATCGCGTTCACCCTGCACCACGTGGATGGCCAGGGCCGTTTGACCATCTTTGAATGTGGTGAAGTCTTGCGCCAGGGCGGTGGGAATGGGGCTGTTGCGTGGCACGATGCGCTCCACCAGCCCGCCCATGGTCTCAATGCCCAATGACAGCGGGATCACATCGAGCAACAACAAGTCGCCTTGCGGGTTGTTGCCCGCCAGTTGGTTGGCCTGGATGGCCGCGCCCAGCGCGACCACCTCGTCGGGGTTGAGGTTGACGAGCGGCTCGGTGCCAAAAAATTCGGCCACCGCGCGGCGCACCACCGGCATGCGCGTGGAGCCCCCCACCATAACCACACCCTTCACTTCGTCTTTGTCCACCTGCGCATCGCGCAGCACCTTGCGGGCGGCGGCGATCGTGCGTGCGGTGAGCGCACGGGTGGCCTGCTCAAAATCGGCCGGCGTCACCGCTTGCGTGAGCCGCAGATTGGGCAGTGCCACGTCAAACACCACGGTGCCGCCCTCGTCCACTGCCGAGACCGCCTCCTTGCAGCGGCGGGCCTCGCGCATCAGCAGGGCCCGCTCGGTGGCGCTGAAGTCGGTGGCGCGTGTGGTGTGGCCGGTGGCGGCCAGCACCCAGTCGGCCAGCGCACGGTCGTAGTCGTCGCCGCCCAGGGCGGAATCTCCACCTGTGGCCATGACCTCGAACACGCCCTGCGTGAGCCGCAGGAGGGAAACGTCGAAGGTGCCGCCACCCAGATCGTAGATGGCGTAGACGCCTTCGCTGGCGTTGTCCAGACCGTAGGCGATGGCTGCGGCCGTGGGCTCGTTGATCAGGCGCAGCACCTTGAGGCCGGCCATTTGTGCCGCATCCTTGGTGGCCTGGCGCTGTGCGTCGTCGAAGTACGCCGGCACGGTGATGACGGCACCAAACAGCTCGTCGTCGAAGCTGTCTTCGGCGCGAAAACGCAGCGTCGCCAGTATTTCGGCACTCACCTCGACCGGGCTTTTTTCGCCCGCCACCGTGGCCACAGCGGCCATGCCAGGGCGGTCCACCACCGTGTAGGGCAAGCGTGCAGCGTCATGCACGTCGACCAAGCGACGGCCCATCAGGCGTTTGACCGAGCTGATGGTGTTGGCCGGGTCGTCCACCTGCGCGGCCAGCGCATCAAAACCGATTTGGCGGCCACTGCCTTGACCGGTGGCCAGGTAACGCACCACGCTCGGCAGGATGACGCGGCCCTGTTCATCAGGCAGGCATTCGGCCACGCCGTGGCGCACGGCCGCCACCAACGAATGGGTGGTGCCCAGGTCAATGCCCACTGCCACGCGCCGCTGGTGCGGGTCGGGCGATTGGCCGGGTTCGGAAATCTGCAGCAATGCCATGTGAGCTGAAGCCGGGGAAAAACGGCCCCGTTGGTGATCGCAAAAGGGTTATTGTCCCAGTTGATCGAGCCGGTCCTCGACCTCTGAGGCAAATCGCTCGACAAACATGAGGGCTCTCACGCTTTGTGCAGCCCGGGTGGCGTCACCGTCGGTGTCCAGGGCCTGGGCCAGCTGCGCCGTCAGCTCGCGGGCCGACGACTGGGTCTGCGCCTTCAGCGCCTGCAAGTCGGCAGCGGAGGTCGCCTCATCCAGCGCCTCCCGCCATTCCATCTGCTGCATCAAGAAGGTCGCAGGCATGGCGGTGTTGTTTTCGGCCTGTATGGGCGCACCACGCAGCTCGCACAAATAGGCGGCGCGCTTGAGCGGATTTTTGAGCCTCTGGTAGGCCTCGTTGATGCGCACCGACCACTGCATGGCCACACGCTGAGCGGTGGCCGCGTCGGCAGCGAAACGGTCGGGGTGCACCTGGCGCTGCAGGTCTTTCCAGCGCTGGTCCAGCGTGGCGCGGTCCTGCTCGAAGCGCTCCGGCAGGCCGAACAGAACGAAATCGTTGGACTGCAGGTTCAGCGCCAACGCCGCCTGTGGCTCAGACACGGAAGGACTCACCACAACCGCACTTGTCGCGCTCGTTGGGGTTGTGGAACTTGAAGCCTTCGTTCAGCCCTTCGCGCACAAAGTCGAGCTCGGTGCCGTCGATGTAGGCCAGGCTTTTCGGGTCCACCAGCACCTTGACGCCATTGCCCTCGAACACCACGTCCTCGGGGGCAATCTCGTCGGCGTATTCGAGCTTGTAGGCCAGGCCCGAGCAGCCGGTGGTCTTGACGCCCAGACGCACACCCACACCTTTGCCCCGGCGGTTGATGTATTTGGTGACGTGCCGCGCAGCGGCCTCAGTGATGGTGACCGACATGGCGCCTTCAGTGAGCGTGTTTTTTGCGGTAATCGTCCACGGCCGCCTTGATGGCATCTTCGGCCAGGATGGAGCAATGGATCTTGACCGGCGGCAGCGCCAGTTCTTCGGCGATCTCGCTGTTCTTGAGCGCCGCGGCTTCGTCCAGCGTCTTGCCCTTGACCCACTCGGTCACCAGCGAGCTCGACGCGATGGCCGAGCCGCAGCCGTAAGTCTTGAAGCGCGCGTCCTCGATGACGCCGGTTTGCGGGTTCACCTTGATCTGCAGCTTCATCACGTCGCCGCAGGCGGGTGCGCCCACCATGCCGGTGCCCACGGTGTCATCACCCTTTTCAAAGGAGCCGACGTTGCGGGGGTTTTCGTAGTGGTCAACCACTTTTTCAGAGTAAGCCATGGTGTTTCTCCTTCAGTGAGCTGCCCATTGGATCGTGGACAGGTCGATACCATCCTTGAACATTTCCCACAGCGGCGACAACTCGCGCAGCTTGGCCACGTTCTCCTTGATGGTTTGGATCGCGTAATCGATTTCTTCCTCGGTCGTCCAGCGGCCGATGGTCATGCGCAGGCTGCTGTGCGCCAGTTCGTCGCTGCGGCCCAGGGCACGCAGCACATAGCTGGGCTCCAGGCTGGCCGACGTGCAGGCCGAACCCGACGACACCGCCAAACCTTTGATACCCATGATGAGCGACTCGCCCTCGACGTAGTTGAAGCTCATATTCAGGTTGTGCGGCACACGCTGTGTTTCGTGGCCGTTGATGAACACCTCTTCCACGTCCTTGAGGCCCGCGACCATGCGGTCGTGCAAGGCGCGGATGCGCGCGTTCTCGGCGTGCATCTCAGCCTTGGCGATGCGGTAGGCCTCGCCCATGCCCACGATCTGGTGCGTGGGCAAGGTGCCTGAACGCATGCCACGCTCGTGACCACCACCGTGCATCTGCGCCTCGATGCGGATGCGCGGTTTGCGGCGCACGTACAAAGCACCAATGCCCTTGGGGCCATAGGTCTTGTGCGAGGTCAGGCTCATCAGATCGACCGGCAGGTTTTGCAGGTCAATGTCCACGCGGCCGGTCGCCTGGGCGGCGTCCACATGGAAGATCACGTTTTTCTCGCGGCAGATCTTGCCAATGGCCGCGATGTCTTGGATGACGCCGATCTCGTTGTTCACGAACATGACGGACGCCAGGATGGTGTCGGGCCGGATGGCGGCCTTGAACACCTCCAGGTCCAGCAGGCCATCGGCCTGCACATCGAGGTAGGTGACTTCAAAGCCCTGGCGCTCCAGCTCGCGCATGGTGTCGAGCACGGCCTTGTGTTCGGTCTTGACGGTGATCAGGTGCTTGCCACGCGTCTTGTAGAAATGCGCCGCGCCTTTGAGGGCCAGGTTGTTGGACTCGGTGGCGCCACTGGTCCAGACGATTTCGCGCGGGTCCGCGTTGATAAGTGCTGCCACCTGCTCACGCGCGGTTTCGACGGCCTTTTCGGCCTCCCAGCCCCACGCATGGCTGCGCGAAGCCGGGTTGCCGAAGTGCTCGCGCAGCCAGGGGATCATGGCGTCCACCACCCGCGGGTCGCAGGGGTTGGTGGCGCTGTAGTCCATGTAGATGGGAAAGTGCGGCGTGCTCATGGTTGGGGAGGTAGAGGCAAAAGGAGCATGCGGCAGCGCCCCACGTAGGGCACCACCACACAACAACAAATCACTTGGACATGGCCGCGCCGAGCGCGAACACCGAGTTGGGCGCGTTCACGCGGATGGGTTTGACCACCGGCGCGCTGGAAATGGCGCGCTTGACGGAAGGCGCATTTTCCACCACCACACCTTTGGCGAGCTGCTCGTCCACCAGCTTTTGCAGGCTGATGGAGTCGAGAAAATCGACCATCTTGGCGTTGAGCGCGGCCCACAACTCGTGGGTCATGCAGCGGTTGCCTTCGCCGTGGCAGTTTTCCTTGCCACCACACTGGGTGGCGTCGATGGGCTCATCCACCGAGACAATGATGTCGGCCACGGTGATGTCGGCCGCTTTGCGTCCGAGGGTGTAACCACCGCCGGGGCCACGGGTGGACTCCACCAATTCGTGGCGACGCAGCTTGCCAAACAGCTGCTCCAGATAAGACAGCGAAATGTGCTGGCGCTGACTGATGGCCGCGAGCGTGACGGGCCCGTTGCTCTGGCGCAAGGCCAGATCGATCATGGCAGTGACCGCAAAGCGGCCTTTGGTCGTGAGGCGCATATCAAGCTCCTGTGTTTGGCTTGAGTTCGTTGAATCCCTGCGTGCGCCATCGCACCTCAAGGCCCTGTTCTCCATCCGCCCCGGTTGTTCACCTGTTTGCTGTTGTGCGGCGAGCGTTGACCGCCAACATGCCAGACTTTTGTCTGACTGTTTTGGTCGATTATAGCACAAGACCCACTGTTTTACTCGGCATTGCGACTGATCGGTCGCGGATCGCACTATAGCGTCACATTGTCGTGCGTGGCGGCGCCAAATGCCAGCCGCTTGAGTTCGGCCAACTCGTCGCGCACGCGCGCCGCCTTTTCGAATTCGAGGTCGCGCGCGTGTTCCATCATGAGTTTTTCCAGTCGCTTGATTTCGCGCGCGATGTCCTTCTCCGACATGTCCTCCACACGCGCCTGTTGCGCGGCGGCCTGCTCCAGGCGCTCGGCCTCCTGCCCGGCCTTTTCGCTGTAGACGCCGTCGATCAAGTCCTTGATCCGTTTGACCACCCCACGCGGTGTGATGCCGTTGGCGGCGTTGAAGGCCACCTGTTTGGCGCGCCGCCGCTCGGTTTCGCCAATGGCCTTGCGCATGGAGTCGGTGATGCGGTCCGCGTAGAGGATGGCGTGGCCGTTGAGGTTGCGCGCCGCCCGGCCAATGGTCTGGATCAGGCTGCGTTCCGAGCGCAAAAAGCCTTCTTTGTCGGCATCCAGAATCGCCACCAGGGACACCTCGGGGATGTCCAGGCCCTCGCGCAGCAGGTTGATGCCCACCAGCACATCGAAGGTGCCCAAGCGCAGGTCGCGGATGATTTCCACCCGCTCCACCGTGTCGACGTCGGAGTGCAGGTAACGCACCTTGACGCCGTTTTCCGTCAGGTAGTCGGTCAGCTGCTCGGCCATACGCTTGGTCAGCGTGGTGATCAGAACACGTTCGCTTTTTTCCACCCGGCTGCGGATTTCCTGCAACACGTCGTCCACCTGGTGCACAGCCGGGCGCACCTCCACCAACGGGTCCACCAGGCCGGTGGGCCGCACCAGTTGTTCCACGACCTGCCCCGCGTGGGTCTTTTCGTAGTCGGCCGGCGTGGCAGACACGAACACCACCTGGCGCATCTTGGTTTCGAACTCGTCGAACTTGAGCGGGCGGTTGTCCAGCGCGCTGGGCAATCGGAAGCCGTACTCCACCAGCGTGGTTTTGCGCGCGCGGTCACCGTTGTACATGCCGCCGAACTGGCCGATCAGCACGTGGCTTTCGTCCAGGAACATCAGCGCGTCCGTGGGCAGGTAGTCGGTCAGCGTGCTGGGTGGCTCGCCCGGCGCCGCGCCGCTGAGGTGGCGGCTGTAGTTTTCGATGCCCTTGCAGTGGCCCACCTCGCTGAGCATCTCCAGGTCGAAGCGGGTGCGCTGCTCCAGCCGCTGTGCCTCCACCAACTTGCCCATGCCCACCAGTTCCTTGAGGCGCTGAGCCAGCTCGGCTTTGATGGACTCCACCGCCATCAGCACCTGCTCGCGCGGCGTCACATAGTGGCTGCTGGGGTAGACGGTGAAACGCGGGATCTTCTGCTTCACTCGCCCGGTCAGCGGGTCGAACAGTTGCAAGGTTTCCACCTCGTCGTCGAACAGCTCGATGCGGATGGCCAATTCGGAGTGTTCGGCCGGGAACACGTCGATGGTGTCGCCGCGCACGCGGAACTTGCCGCGCGAAAAGTCCTGTTCGTTGCGTGCGTACTGCATGCGCACCAGTTGCGCAATCAGGTCGCGCTGCCCCAGCTTATCGCCCACCCGCAGCGTCATCACCATCTGGTGGTAGCTCTCGGGCTTGCCAATGCCGTAGATGGCCGACACGGTGGCCACAATCACCACGTCGCGCCGTTCCAGCAGGCTTTTGGTGCAGCTCAGGCGCATCTGCTCGATGTGCTCGTTGATGGCACTGTCCTTCTCGATGAACAGGTCGCGCTGGGGCACGTAGGCCTCGGGCTGGTAATAGTCGTAGTAGCTGACGAAATACTCGACCGCGTTCTTGGGAAAGAACTCGCGGAACTCGCTGTAGAGCTGCGCGGCCAGCGTCTTGTTGGGCGCGAACACGATGGCCGGTCGGCCCAGGCGCGCGATCACGTTGGCCATGGTGAAGGTTTTGCCCGAACCGGTCACCCCCAACAGGGTCTGGAACACCTCGCCGTCGTTCACCCCTTCCACCAACTGGCGGATGGCCTCGGGCTGGTCGCCCGCCGGCGGGTAAGGCATGAAAAGTTCGAAGGGCGAGCCGGGGAAACGGACAAATTCACCCGCCGGCGCGGGTCCGGCGTCGGCAGCGGTGGGCACGGAGGGCTGGGTCATGGGCGCTAAAATTCCGGGTTAACCCGACAGACTAACGCAGTTTCGGCTTTCGGGTTGCCCCCGCCGCCCCACCGCCACCCCCTTATCAGGACACGTCATGTCTTTGTTTTCTGCCGTCGAAATGGCCCCCCGCGACCCCATCCTGGGTCTGAACGAGCAATTTGCTGCCGACACCAACCCCAACAAGGTCAACCTGGGCGTGGGCGTGTATTTCGACGACAACGGCAAGCTGCCGCTGCTGCAATGTGTGCAAGCCGCCGAAAAGGCCATGATGGACAAACCCGCCGCGCGCGGTTATTTGCCCATCGATGGCATCGCTGCCTATGACGCTGCCGTCAAAGGCCTGGTGTTTGGCGCCGACAGCGAACCCGTGAAAAGCGGCCGCGTGGCCACCGTGCAAGCCATTGGCGGCACCGGCGGCCTGAAGATCGGCGCCGACTTCCTGAAAAAAGTCAGCCCCAACGCCCAGGTGCTGATTTCCGACCCGAGCTGGGAAAACCACCGCGCCCTGTTCACCAACGCCGGCTTCGAAGTGGGCACCTACGCCTACTACGATGCCGAGAAGCGCGGCGTCAACTTCGACGGCATGCTGGCCAGCCTGAACGCAGCCGCACCCGGCACCATCGTGGTGCTGCACGCCTGCTGCCACAACCCCACCGGCTACGACATCACCCCCGCCCAGTGGGACCAGGTGATTGCCGCCGTCAAGGCCAAGGTCCTGACGCCTTTCCTTGACATGGCCTACCAGGGCTTTGGTCACGGCATCGCCGAAGACGGCGCCGTGATCGGCAAGTTCGTGGCCGCCGGCCTGAATTTCTTCGTCTCCACCTCCTTCTCCAAGAGCTTCAGCCTCTACGGCGAACGTGTGGGCGGGCTGTCGGTGCTGTGTGCCGACAAGGCCGAGGCCGACCGCGTGCTGAGCCAGCTCAAGATCGTGATCCGCACCAACTACAGCAACCCGCCCACCCACGGTGGTGCCGTGGTGGCGGCGGTGCTGAACAACCCCGAGCTGCGCGCCATGTGGGAAAAAGAACTGGGCGAAATGCGCGTCCGCATCAAGGCGATGCGCCAAAAGCTGGTGGATGGCCTGAAAGCCGCTGGCGTGAAGCAGGACATGTCCTTCATCACCAGCCAGATCGGCATGTTCAGCTACTCCGGCCTGAGCAAGGAACAGATGGTGCGCCTGCGCAACGAGTTCGGCGTGTACGGCACCGACACCGGCCGCATGTGTGTGGCTGCCCTGAACAGCAAGAACATCGACTACGTGTGCAAGGCGATTGCCCAGGTGGTCTGAGCGGCCGAGTCACGCAAGCGACACACCACCACGCCACCTCCGGGTGGCGTTCTTGTTGGCGGATGGAGAAAACGTCAAAAATCGACAGCTGTCGCTTTTTGCAAAGCAGACATCAGTTGAGCCTGCTATATTGTTGCGCTGCAGCATTTCACACGGAGACCCTTCATGCTCTACCAGATGTACGAAACCCACCGCTCCCTGATGGAGCCGTTTTCGGACCTGGCCCAAACGGCCTCCAAGCTTTACAGCAACCCGTTGTCGCCGCTGGGCCAAATGCCGATGGCTCAGCGCATTTCGGCGGGTTTCGACCTCATGCACCGCTTGGGCAAAGACTACGAAAAGCCCGAGTTCGGCCTGCGCACGGTGGATGTGGACGGTGTGGACGTGGCCATCCACGAACGGGTGGAAATCGACAAACCTTTTTGTGAGCTGCGCCGCTTCAAGCGTTTCTCCGACGACCTGCCCACGCTGGACAAGCTCAAAGGCCAGCCGGTGGTCTTGATCGTGGCACCCCTGTCGGGCCATTACGCCACGCTGCTGCGCGACACGGTCAAGACCATGCTCAAAGACCACAAGGTCTACATCACCGACTGGAAGAATGCCCGCCTGGTGCCGCTGTCGGAAGGCGAGTTCCACCTCGACGACTACGTCAACTACGTGCAGGAGTTCATCCGCCACCTGCAGAAGACCTATGGCAACTGCCATGTGATGAGCGTGTGCCAGCCCACGGTGCCGGTGCTGGCGGCTGTCTCGCTGATGGCCTCGCGCGGCGAGACCACGCCACTGTCCATGACCATGATGGGCGGCCCCATTGACGCACGCAAGTCGCCCACCGCAGTGAACAACCTGGCCACCCAGCGCAGCCACGCCTGGTTCGAGCACAACGTGATCTACCGCGTGCCGAGCAACTTCCCCGGCGCCGGCCGCCGCGTCTACCCCGGTTTCCTGCAGCACACAGGTTTTGTGGCCATGAACCCGGACCGCCATGCGTCCAGCCACTACGACTACTTCAAAGACCTCATCAAGGGCGACAACGAAAGCGCCGAGGCCCACCGCAAGTTCTACGACGAGTACAACGCGGTGCTCGACATGGACGCCGACTACTACCTGGAAACCATCCAGACCGTGTTCCAGGACTTCAAGCTCGTCAACGGCACCTGGGATGTGAAAAGCCCCACGGGCAAGTTGGAGCGCGTGCGCCCGCAAGACATCACACAAACCGGTCTGCTGACGGTGGAAGGCGAGCTGGATGACATCTCCGGCTCGGGCCAGACCGCCGCCGCCCACGACCTGTGCACTGGCATCACCAAGGAGCACCAGATGCACCTGGAAGCCAAGGGCGCAGGCCACTACGGCATTTTCAGCGGCCGCCGTTGGCGCGAAATGGTGTACCCGGTGGTCAAGGCTTTCATCCAGGCACACCAGCCCAAAACGACCTCCAGTCAACCCACTGCCGCCACGCCCGCTGTGGTGACGCAGGCC
>FWPV01014806.1_pt1 | contig 11351 bp, 12 predicted proteins | sample 2228371 | NCBI WGS metagenome assembly FWPV01 (sample SAMEA103939776, study PRJEB20133) | metagenome | reverse complement strand
GTTGGAGGGGCAGCCCGTTTCCGCTAACTGGATGGAAGCCGTGCGCTTGCTCTCGCTGCTGCGTCAAAATGGACTGGGCGAAGTAGCCGATCAGGTTCAGCGATTTTTGGATCAGGCGCGCATGAGCGGACTATTGAACCTGCCGCCGCAGCCCATTCCCGGCGAGGGCGTGTGGGCTGAAGCCCGAATGCTGCTGGCTGCACCTTCTGATGGGCGTGAAAGGGCGTTTTTACCGGTGCGCCTGCGTTTGGCACGCCGTGAGAAGGGCGGAGCAGCCGGTATTGATCCATTCCATACCACCCTGAACATCCAGGTGGAAGTGCAGGAGGGTCAGGTCTTTCAGGTGGCGCTTTCGGTGGTCGGCAGGCAGATGCGCGTGATTGTGACCGCACCGGATGCCCACTGGTTGAGCGAAACCCGTAGTGAAATGCCTTCCCTGGAAGAAGCCCTGCGCGGTATGGGTTACCATCTGCAAGACAGCCGGGTAGAAGTGGGGCAAGTGGACTTTCTACCCTCGGCGTTGAATCCTTTGCCGGCTCGTCCTTCATTAGCGATAGTGGATGTGGAGGTTTGAGCGGTGAATCGCCGGGTGCGTTTTTACAGTGGGGAAAAGAAGCCAGCCGCCGGCCGTTTGACGGCGGCAGCGCTGGCGTATGATCCGCAAAAAGATCAGGCTCCGCGGGTGGTCGCCAGCGGTAGGGGAAAAATTGCCGAACAGATTCTGGCGCTGGCAGAGCAGTATCAGGTGCCGGTGTATGAGGATGCGGAACTCAGCGCTGCGTTGGCGGCGCTCAACCTGGATGAAGAAATTCCGCCGGAGTTGTATCTGGTTGTGGCCGAAGTGCTGGCCTACATCTACCGGGTTGTGCAAAAAAAGCGCCCCTGACAACCGATCATTTGTAACACTTTTTGCCCGCTTTCGTCTTATACTACAAGGTATGACCAAAGCCGCGCCGCACTTCATCAGCGACGACGACCTGCTGAAACGAGTTTCCTCTGGTGACAAGGATGCCTATGGCATGTTGTACGAACGCTATCTGGTGCCCATTTACCGGTACTGCTATTTTCGGGTTGGCAGTGAACTGGATGCGGAGGATTTGACAGAAATGATTTTTCTCAAAGCATGGGAAAATCTGCCCAAAAAGCAGGTGCAGTCTTTTCGAGCGTGGCTGTATCGCATTGCCCACAATCAAGTTGTGGATTATCTGCGCACCCGCAAGAACACAACGACGATTGACTTGCTGGAAACCTCGCTCGATGGGCAAAATCAGCCGGAGCAGGCGCTGCTGAACCGGGAGGATGGGCGGTTACTGGCCCAAGCCATTCAACAACTGGACGAACAGGATCAAGAGGTGTTGGTTTGCCGATTTGTTAGCCAACTCAGCCATGCAGAAACTGCTGCCGTGTTGGGGTTGAATGAAAGTCATGTGCGTGTCTTGCAGTATCGGGCCTTGAAGAAACTCCAAGACCTGTTGGGCAAAGGAGGGAAAAGAGATGATGAATGATCGGCTGGATGAAATTCTGGCGGAATGTCTGGAAGCGCTGGAAAGTGGTCAGATGACAATCGCCGAATGCGTGCAGAAATATCCACAAGTCCAGCAGCCTTTGGCCGAGTTGTTGGGATTGGTGGTTGAAGTGCGCTCATCCTCGACGATCGAGCCGCGTTCAGCCTTTCGCCGCTCGGCACGAGTACGGCTGATGGCGCGCTTGTCGGATCTGCCGTCTGTAACGAATCGCAATCCGTTTCGTCTTGTTAAGCAAATTGTTGCTCAACCCCTGCAATGGTCAAGGAGAACCGTTATGAACTGGATAGCGATCGTTGTTTTGCTGGCAAGTCTGTTCGGCGGCGGCGCTGCCGTTCAGGCCTCCAGTCAGGCGCTGCCTGACAGCCCCCTCTATCCGCTGAAAACCGGTATTGAAAGCCTGCGTCTGGCGGTGAGCAGTGAACCTGCTCAAACTCAGCTGGCGCTGGAATTTGCCAACCGCCGGCTGGAAGAAGCGGGGCAGTTGATCGAAAAGCAAGCCTTTGATTATCTACCCGAAGTGCTGACCGGATACTGGCAGCTCACCCGTCAGGCATTGGAAAAGGCTACGGCACCTGGAAAGGGTTCTCAGACTGGCGCCGAAGGCGCCGCTGAGTTGATTGCCCTGCAGGTGGATGCGATGACGGCTTTGCTGGATCAACTGCCGCCGGAACAACTGAGTTTGCTCGAGCAAAACCTTCAGGAAGAAACCACGCCACTTCCACCGATTGAAGGAGAAGATCCACCCGCTAGCGAGCCTCCGCTGCCCTCCTGCTCCCAGCAGACCCACCCCGTGGGTGTCAAACTGGCAGCTGCCTATGGCGTGCCTTATGATGATGTGATGAGCTGGTTCTGTCAGGGCTTTGGATTTGGGGAAATCATGCTGGCGTTGCAGGCCAGTCAACAGAGTGAGTTGACCGCCGAGGAGATTTTATTGCTCAAATTAGAATTAGGCGGTTGGGGTGAGGTGTGGCGGCATTTAGCCATGTTGGAACAGCCCGAAGAGCCCCTGCCTGCGCCAACCGAGGAAACGCCCGCCGAAACGACTGAAACGCCTTCCCCCGAAGAGACGGTTACACCCCTTCCGGATAAGGTCAACACTGGCAACTACTGCACCGACCTGACTCAACAGCACCCGGCAGGCGCAAAACTGGCAATGGAATACGGCGTGACTTATGAGGAGGTGATGGGCTGGTTCTGTCAGGGGTATGGGATGGGTGAAATCATGTTAGTCCTGCAGGCCAGCCAGAAGTCGGGCTTACCCGCCGATCAGTTCTTTGCCATGAAGCAGGAACAGGGTGGATGGGGTAAGGTTTGGCAGGAAATGGGATGGATTGGGAAAGCCCGCCAGACCCAACCTGCCGAAGGTGAAGAGCCGGTTGCAACCCCCGAAGCCACTCCCAGTCCGGACTCGATGAACAAACCCGGCGCACAACCGCCTGCCGGTGGTGGAAAACCAGCGGATGAAAATCCGGGCAAGAAGGTTACTCCGCCCGGCTTGAACAAACCTCCCAAAGACAAACAACCGCCCGTAAATCAGGGCAAGGGGAAGCCCTAATTAAAAGGCGGAGCGCGCAAGAGGCCGGTAGGTATCCTATCGGCCTCGTTCTTTATAAATCAAAGGGGGAGTTTGTAAATGCCAGTCCGTATGCTGTTGGTAGAGGTAAGCCACAGAGAAGAGTTGTTCTTCCTGAAAATGAGCGGCCATGATCTGCATGCCAACCGGCAAACCCTGCCGGTCAAACCCAACCGGAAAGGCCAGACCCGGCACTCCGGCCAGATTGGTTGGCAGGGTAAATACATCTTCCAGATACATTGCCAACGGATCGTCGCGATGTTCACCGATGCGGAAGGCGGTGGTGGGCGTAACCGGCGCGGCAATCACATCTACCTGTCGAAATGCTTCCTCGAAATCCTGTCGGATCATGGTGCGAACTTTTTGAGCCTGCCCGTAGTAAGCGTCATAATATCCGGCTGAAAGGGCGTAGGTGCCCAGCATGATGCGCCGTTTGACTTCAGCGCCAAATCCTTCGGAGCGGGTGCGCTTGAACAAATCGCTGAGGGTTTCTGCTTCGGCGCGATAACCGAAGCGGACGCCATCATAGCGCGCCAGATTAGCTGAGGCTTCGGCAGGGGCGATTAGGTAATAGACCGGCAGGGCATATTCGGTATGCGGCAGGCTGATTTCCTGCACCTGAGCGCCCAGCCCGGCCAGCAATTGAATGGCGGCGCGTACTTTTTCCTCTACTTCGGCTTGCATACCCGGTATGAAATATTCTTTCGGAACGCCGATTCGCAGGTTTTTCAGATTTTCCGGGCGGGGTTCAACCCAGCCAGCAAGCGGGTGATCAACGGTGGTGGCATCCAGAGGATCGAAGCCAGCCATTGGCCAGAACAGGGTGGCTGCATCTTCGGCGCTGCGCGCCAGCACGCCGACGGTATCCAGCGACGAACCGTAAGCCACCAGTCCATAACGAGAAACCCGCCCGTAGGTTGGCTTGATGCCGGTTACGCCGCAAAAGGCGGCCGGCTGGCGGACACTGCCGCCGGTGTCGGTACCCAGAGCGGCCGGAACCATGCGCGCCGCTACGGCGGCGGCGGAGCAGCCGCTGGAACCGCCCGGCACCCGCTCGGTGTCCCACGGATTGAGGGTCACGCCGTAGGCCGAGCTTTCGGTGGACGACCCCATGGCAAATTCGTCGGTGTTGGTTTTGCCGACAACCACCACACCGGCATCGAGCAGCCGCTGGACGGCAGTCGCCGTAAACGGAGGGACGAAGTTTTCCAGAATGCGTGAACCACAGGTGCAGCGCACGCCGGCCAGGGTCAGCAAGTCTTTGACGGCGATCGGTAGTCCCAACAGCGGGGGAACAGTTTCGTCTGGATGATGGCGGACTGCCTGACGGCGGACATCAGCGGCACGCGCATCTTCAAGCGCCTTTTCAGCCGTGAGGGTGATAAAGGCGTGGATTTTCCCTTCAAACTGCTCGATTTGGCTCAAACAGGCGCGGGTCAATTCTTCACTGGAGATCGAACCGCTCTGCAGAGCGTTCAGGGCTTGCCGGACGGTAAGGTTTTGCAATGCTCCCATCCAATCTACTCCAACACCGGCGGGACGCGGAAGTACCCCTTATGGGGGTGAGGGGCATTGGACAGAATCATCTCGCGCGAAAGGGGGGAGCGGGAACCATCCTCCCTTAAGATACTGCGCGGTGGCAATACGCTGGATGTGGGCGGGATGTCATGGGTATCCACCTGCTGCAAGCGGGCGGCATATTCCAGAATTGCGGAAAGCTGTTCCCGAAAGCGGATTTTTTCGTCTTCGCTCAAATCCAAACGCGCCAGTTGGGCAATGTGTTCAACTTCTGCCAGAGTCAGGGTCATGCCGCGTATTATAATAGACAGTATGACTTCACCGCAACCAAAACAGGTACTCTTTGAGGGTCTTTTCAAGGGAGGGAGATGATGAAAGAACCGATTTCGCCGGAATTTGCCGAGCGTTTGCGACAGGTTTTCAAGAAAGGCAATGTCCTGATGGTGTGGCTGTGGCGGCTGGGATTGGGCAAGCATATTAATATTGCTCCCCGTTACGCCGGTCAGATCATGGTTCTGCAGCATAGCGGACGGAAAAGCGGCAAACTCTATCGCACGCCGGTCAATTATGCCATTGTCCACGGCGAAATTTACTGTGTGGCTGGTTTCGGGGCGGTTTCGGACTGGTATCGCAATATCATCGCCAACCCCCAGGTGGAAGTTTGGTTGCCCAACGGGTGGTGGGCAGGGATTGCGGAAGAGGTGCTGGATGCCGACTTGCGCCTGCCGATTTTACGGCAGGTGCTGGTTGCCAGCGGTTTCGCGGCGCGTTTGTTTGGGGTGGATGCGCTCAAACTGAGTGATGAAGAACTCGATCGCCTGACGCGCGATTACCGGCTGATTCGTATCCGCCGCACGGTGGCACGCACGGGTGAAGGCGGGCCGGGAGATTTGGCATGGATCTGGCCGCTGGCAACTTTTTTCCTGTTATTCCGGTTGCTCAAACGCCGACCGCGCAGGCGATGAGGTAAACCGTGTCAGATAGCCCGTCAGCCAATCCGTTCTGGAAACGCAAAACACTGGAGGAGATGACCCCGGCCGAGTGGGAATCGTTGTGCGATGGCTGCGGGTGGTGCTGTCTGTATCGCCTGGAGGATGAGGAAAGTGGGGCGGTGTGGACGACGGCAGTTGCCTGCCGGCTGCTGGATTTGAAAACCTGCCGCTGCAAGGATTACCCCCGCCGCTTCGAAAAGGTCAGCACTTGTGTGCGAATCACCTCCGAAACGGCGAGAAGCAATACCTGGCTGCCGGAAACCTGCGCGTATCGCCGTTTGGCAATGGGCATGGATCTACCTGAATGGCATCCGCTGATTACCGCCGATCCACGCAGTGTGCATCTTGCCGGCGCATCTGCTTTGGGGCGGGCAATTTCTGAATTAGGGGTGGATTTGGACGACCTGGAAAATTATCTTTTAGAAGAGGAGTGATATGGGTTCGCAGTTGGTTCCTTTCCTGATCGAAGCCAAACGCAACACTTACGCTGCCGACATGACTGCCAAAGTGCAGCCGCTCCTGCCGGGCAGCGTTCAACTGGAATACCGCCTGGGTGATTGGCTGTACCGGGATGTGTACTTTGGGGAAGAGTTCTTTGCCGGACAGGAGATGGTTTATTACCGCAACCGACCGTGGTGGTCCATGGTTTATGCGGGAGGCGTGAAACTGGAAGAGCCGCCACCGGCACAGATCTATTCGTTTTTACGGCAAGCCTTACAAAAAGTGGATGCGCAAGCGCCTTTTCGCGGGCCGGATACCTTCGAAGAGGGTGATTTCCGTTATTCCTGTGCGTGGCGCGGTACGCTGGAATGGTTTGAAGGTATGGAGGTGATTTTCCACCGCGAGCGGATTGCCTATCAGTTGACTTTCAGCGGAGGGATGATCAACTGATTCGAAGGGCAGTTTGGCGCAGCCTGGCGTTGGCAGGTTTGACGATCGGCCTGGCAGGCATGTTCATGGCGCTGGCGGGTTTTCCGCTGGTGCGCTCGCTGATGGACAGCCTCACAGCGGACGGCGCTATGGAAGCCTTCACCCCTCAACGGCATCTGGTACTGAGGCCGGCGTTGTTTTTGCTCGCGTGGATAACGTTGACCCTGCTGTGGATTGCCACTCGTAGATCACACTGGTTGAGGGAAGGCGTTCGGATTCTTTCCGAAGGATGGCAAGACCTACGGGCTGATTTTCGTCCGCGGCTGTCGGAACGGGGGGAATGGCTGCGAGTGGGGATGTTGTTGGCAGCTGCCATTATCCTGAGGATTCCTTTTTTGGATCAGCCGCTTGGGCATGACGAAGCCTATACCTACATTGGCTTTGCACGCCGCTCCTTGTGGGCTGTGGTCAGCGATTATCATTTGCCCAATAATCACGTTTTTCACACCATTCTGGTTCACCTTGTGACCCGCCTGCTGGGAGATGCGCCTGCAGTCATGCGCTTGCCGGCATTTTTTGGCGGAGTGCTGAGCGTGACAGCCGCCTATGCCTTAGGGAGGATCTGGTACAACCGGCGGGCTGGGTGGCTGGCTGGTGGACTGCTGGCGGTAACGCCGCTGCTGGTGGGCGGTTCAGCCGATGGACGGGGCTATACCCTTCTCGCACTATTCAGCCTGTTGACTTGGACAATTGCCACTTACCTTAAGACTCATCCAAACTGGAGCGGCTGGTTGATTTTTTCGGTAATCGGCGCGCTGGGGTTTTACACCGTTCCCATCATGCTTTATCCGCTGGGGGCGGTGTATGCATGGCTGTTCTTTTCGCTGTGGGTGGAGCCGCAGATGGCTCAGGCTTATGGCAATCGTCGGCGTTATTTTTCGGCGCTGGTCATCAGCGGTTTGGCAACCGGCATCTGGGTTTATTTTCTCTACCTGCCGGTGCTGCTGATCAGCGGGCCGCAGAGTCTGTTTTCCAATCCCTTCGTTCAGCCACTGGGATGGGATGATTTCTGGCCAACCCTGTGGACGCGCCTGAGTGAAACCTGGCGGGAGTGGCAGATGGATGTGCCGGTTTTTCTCACGGTATGGGCCGGTTTGGGGGTTACCCTCGAAATCGTCTTCCACTGGCGTGCCAGCCGTCAGCGTGTGCCGGTGTTATTGCCGGTCATCCTGTGGGTGAGTTTTGTGCTGGCGCTTCAACGGCCAAATGCCTGGCGAAAGATCTGGATCTGGTTGTTGGCGCTGTTGCTGGTTTTGGCAGCCGCTGGCTGGGTTGCGTTTTTGGATTGGTTACGCCGGCGCAAAAATTGGCCAAAACTTTCAACCGGTGGGGTGGTGCAAGGCTGGTTGATGATCCTGTTCCTGCTGGCATTACCATGGGCAATTCAGAAAGGGATGCGGCTGGCACAGCCAGCCGCCCCTGAGCGAACGGCGGTTTGGATTGCTGAACATTTGGAGGTTGAAGGCGTAGTGATTGCTGACGGAATGAATGGGCCACCGATCTGGTATTATCTGTTGAGGGCGGGGGGTAAATCTGAATGGTTTGACAAACTCAACCAGCGAGAATCCATCCCTCAGGCTGTGGTTGTGGTCAATACCAATGACCCCAATCAAAGCCTTGAAGCGCTCCTCCGCCAGACCGAGGATTGGCGCAACCCCATTTCCGCTGAGGGCTGCCACCCCGTGGTGAGGATTGAACCGTATCAGCTTTACCGCTGTACCCCGCCTTAGAAGTATAAATCCGCGGCAGTTTGCGGCTCCATTTCCTGGTTGATCAACTCATCCAGTTCGTTCAAAATCTCCAGTTTGCGGCGTACGATGTAATTTTCCAACCAGCGGGTTTGCTCTTCACTGGGAAAGATGCGCACACCCAGAACCATCATGGTCGAACCTACCCGGCGGCGGCAAACCACCTTTGCGTGAAGATCCAGCGAGGTAGTGGGGGTGAGGTCGAAGCGCAGATCAACCGGTGTATTGACCAGCACATCGAAATTGGGCTGATCGCCCGTGTAGAGCAATAAACCGGCGCCGTGCAGTGAAATATCCCGCAGGGTTGCTGAGTAGATGCGGTTATGCAGTTTCAACATGACCTCGATGGGGCGGTCGGGTTGAACGCGTTGCTCCATGCGGTCGAACCACAAATTGCCGTTGAAGGAAAAATCGCTCAGCCGCAATTCCTGCGGAGAAGTATTGAGGAGTTGAGGTTTGGCGCGTACCGTCTCGGGCAGCACCCGCGAATACAGGTACACGGGGTCTCGGAGGGTCACACACACCTGCAGGCGGGGAGCGCGGAACGTGATGGAATCCACCCCAATTTTGATCGGTTGGATGCGTTCGATGAAATGCACCCCTTTATAGGTGCTGACCAGATTGAGCGGTACGCGTTGAAAAGCCAGCGACTTGACCGCTTGTAAGGCATCATTCAGAAACGGGTATGACATCACAAACCACCTCCCTGAAATTCTGGTAAAAAAATGACCCTTGCGGTTGGCAGGGTCACCTGAAATGGATTGGCAGTGATAAGCAAAATCAGGCGACCCGATGACGAGCGCGGCGAATAAGCACGAATAAAGCGCGGCAACGAATTGGTATGGACAACTTTTGCTCCACGATTAAAGTATAGCAAAAATTTCTCTCATTTTCTATCTCGTTCTCCATTTTTTAAGATTGAGAAATCATTTTGAACCTTCGTCTTGTCCTCTTTCGTCTCCTTAACCTTCTGTTAGCCTGTTTATAACGCTCCTTTAGTCAAAAGTTGAACGGCTCTTAAGGCTGGCGGGGATACTTAATAATGAGACATTTAGCAGGAAACTCTCAGCGGAGGATGTGGGCAGATGCCACAGAGGGTTTTGTTGATTTGCGGATCACTCAATCAGACGATGATGATGCACAAAATTGCCCGAGCGTTGCCGGAACATGAATGCGTTTTCACACCCTTCTACGCCGAAGGTTTAATGGGGTGGGCAGCCCAGCGTGGGCTGCTGGATTTTACGATTCTGGGCGGCCGGCATCGCCGTGAAACAGAAGCATACCTGCAAAAACATAACCTCCCTGTTGATTTTGGCGGGCGACAGGGTGGATATGATCTGGTTGTGACCTGTACCGATCTGATTATTCAACAAAATATCCGCAACAAGCCGATTGTGCTGGTGCAGGAAGGAATGACCGAGCCAGAGGGGCTGCGATATCAACTGGTGAAGACCCTGCATTTACCGCGCTGGCTGGCAAACACTGCCGCAACCGGTCTATCCAATCAATATGAGGCTTTTTGTGTGGCCTCTGCCGGTTACCGCGATTTGTTCATTCGTAAGGGAATCAGCCCTGAAAAGATTTTCGTAACCGGTATTCCAAATTACGATCACATCCAACAGTATCTGGATAATGATTTTCCCTACCGGGGGTATGTGCTGGCAGCTACATCCGCCAGCCGAGAGAGCGGCAAATGGCACAATCGTGTGGCTTTTTTGCAGCGTGCGCTGCAAATTGCTAACGGAAAACCCCTGTTCATCAAGCTGCATCCGAATGAGAATATCGAGCTGGCTCTGTTCGAGATCAAGATGATCGCCCCCCACGCCAAAGTGTTTACGGAGGGCAATGTTCATCACATGATTGCCAACTGCGATGCGCTGGTGGCTGAAAATTCAACGGTTATTTACACGGCTTTGGTATTGGGTAAACCGGTGTACGCCGAGGTAGATGTGGAGCAACTCCGCCGTCTCCAACCGCTGCAAAATGGCGGCAGCTCGGCAGAAAAAATTGCCAATGTCTGCCGTTACATCCTAGCGTTGCCGGAACGCAAACGCCGCCGCGTGATGCGCCGCTACCGCTTACAACTTTCCCGTCAGGCGTTGCGTAGTTCGTCATGACCACCCGTGAGATGCCCATGCCTTCCTGCCCGGCTCAGCCCAGCATTGCCAACTTGTATACCGCGTTGGAATACGAGGTTTTTCGCGTGGCCGGTTGGACGAGTCGAGACTGGCGTAGGAGAATTTTGGGGAAATTGTTGAAGCGTCCGCTGTACCGCATGGCGCATTGCCTGGCTGCATTGGACGAAGACATTTACCGCTTTGGTTTGGTGGTAGGGCTGACACGGTTTTTGGAGCAGTTTTGCTGTAATATCGAATGGGCTGCCGAACAACCCCTCCCTCAACGCGGGCCTTTGATCGTTGCCTGTAATCATCCGGGCACGTTCGATGGGTTTGTCTTAGCCAAGTTATTGCAGCGCGAGGATGTGAAGGTGATTGCCCGCGAAATGCCGCTGCTGCGAAACTTGCCGTATGTCGGTCGTCATCTCATCTTTTCAACCCGGGATATGAACCAACGTGCCAACGTCCTGCGGGAGGTGATCCAGCATTTGAAGGATGGCGGTGTGTTGCTGACGTTTCCGCGCGGCACGATTGAACCCGATCCGGGAACAATGAGCGGAGCAGTGGGCGAAGTGCGTTATTGGTTGCCCAGCCTTGAATTCTGGCTGCGCAAAGTGCCTGAAACGCGTTTGGTGATTGGGGTCATCAGTCAGGTAACCGCGCCGCTGGCGTTGAAAATTGGGCGATGGTTGTTCCGCAAAGCGTGGAACGCTCAGGTGGCGGCTGAGGTGATGCAGGTGGCTTTTCAGGTGATTTCGCCTAATCGTTGGAAAATCCAACCGAGAGTGACCTTCTCTGCGCCACTCAGCGTACAAAAATTAGAAAGTGAGCTGCACGGCGAACGAAAATTATTTCCGTTGATTCAGGCCTATGTTTTGCGTGCCATGGCCGAACATCAGCGTTTATTTTACGGGACGAAATTGCCCCATTGAATTATCCCATTGTAA
>FWPV01014801.1_pt1 | contig 11353 bp, 10 predicted proteins | sample 2228371 | NCBI WGS metagenome assembly FWPV01 (sample SAMEA103939776, study PRJEB20133) | metagenome | reverse complement strand
AGCCAGGTGAACAGGTCGGCCAGGATCTGGCAGGGGTGGAACTCGTTGGTCAGCCCGTTGATCACGGGCACGCGCGAGTGCGCCGCGAAGCGCTCGATCTTGCTCTGCTCGAAAGTGCGGATCATCACCAGATCCACCATGCGGCTGATGACGCGCGCGGTGTCCTCGATGGGTTCGCTGCGGCCGAGCTGGCTGTCGCCGGTGGTCAGATGGACCACCGAGCCACCCATCTGGTACATGCCGGCTTCGAAGCTGACGCGCGTGCGGGTGCTGGCCTTCTCGAAGATCATGGCCAGCGTGCGATCCACCAGTGGCTGGTAGCGTTCGTAGGTTTTGAACTTGTGCTTGATGAGCGCTGCGCGGTCGAACAGGTAGGCGTATTCGTCAGCGCTGAAGTCCTTGAATTGCAGGTAGTGTTTCATGCAGAGGTCTCGTTCAGGAAGGCGCGCACTTGCGGCACGAGCTTGGCGACGATTTCGTCGGCTTCGGCGGCGCTGAGGATGAGCGGCGGCACCAGGCGAATGACACGGTCGGCGGTGACCGACAGCAGCAACCCGGCGTCGGCGCAGCGCTGCACCAGCGCACCGCACGGCCGGTCGAGTTCGATGCCGATCATCAGCCCTTTGCCGCGCACCTCACGCACGCCCGGCAACCCGTGCAGCGCCGCCCACAGCTGGGTGTGCAGGTGTGTGCCCACGCGCGCCGCATTGTCCAGCAGGCCTTCATCTTCCATGATGCGGATGGTCTCCAGCCCGGCGCGCATCGCCAGCGGGTTGCCGCCGAAGGTGGTGCCGTGGTTGCCAGGCTGAAAAATGTGAGCCGCGCGCGGGCCCACCACCACCGCACCCACCGGTACGCCCGAGCCCAGACCCTTGGCCAGCGGCATCACGTCGGGGCGGATGCCCGCCCACTGGTGCGCGAACCACTTGCCGGTGCGGCCCATACCGCACTGCACCTCATCGATCATCAGCAGCCAGTCGTGCTCGTCGCACAGGGCGCGCACACCCGCAATGTAGTCGGCATCCAGCGGGTACACGCCCCCTTCGCCCTGAATGGCCTCGAAGAAGACAGCCACCACGTTCGGATTGCCCGCGGTGGCGGCGCGCAGCGCTTCCAGGTCGTTGATGGGCACACGGATAAAGCCTTCGATCAGCGGCTCGAATCCGGCTTGCACCTTGGGGTTGCCAGTGGCTGATAGGGTGGCCAGCGACCGCCCGTGGAAAGCGCGCTCGTAAACGACGATCTGGGGCCGCTCGATGCCCTTGTCGCGCCCGAACTTGCGCGCCAGCTTCAGCGCGGCCTCGTTGGCTTCCAGCCCGCTCGAGCAGAAAAAGACTTTGTCCAACCCGGAGCGCTCGCACAACGCCGCAGCCAGCGGCTCCGTCCACGGGTGGTGGTAGTAGTTGCTGATGTGAATGAGCTGCGACACCTGCTCTTGCAGCGCACGCACGAAGCGCGGGTGCGCGTGACCGAGCGTGTTGACGGCGATGCCAGCCAGCGCATCCAGATACTCCCGCCCAGCGCTGTCCCAGACGCGGCAGCCGCGTCCGTGCGTCAGCGTGATCGGCAGGCGCGCGTAGGTGGACATCACGTGCGGTTCGAGGGATGTGGCGGTGTTCATCGGGGTGCAGCGCAGACGAGGTGGGAAGCGAGGGGTCGCCGAAAAAAGATCAATTCTAGGGCTCCCTGTACCGGCGACGGTGGAGCGGCCGACCCGATAGCCGCTGGTCACGGTGGGAGTAGGGCGGGCGGATCTGGCCCAGGAGGCTGCGGCCCAAGTCTTATATAAGATAGAATACTTGCGTCTCGGGTGATCCCCGAGGCCCCACGGACCGCGGCCCCCCCGGGGGGTCGCCACTCGCTCCACTTCTTTGTCGTCGTGCGCCCACCGGTGCGCGGCCCTCTGCGCGATGGTCACACCCAACGCCCAACAGATCTTCATTCTGGGGGTCACACACAGTGGCCGCACGTTTCGTCCCAGTGATTGGGCTGAGCGCCTGGCGGGGGTCATGAGTCCGTTTCACCCCCAGGCGGTGCAGGGGCCGGGGGGGCATTTGCGGTATTCCCCGTGGGTCATTCCGACCGTGGTCAACGGCCTCAAGTGCGTGGTCGTCAACCGTGCGTTGTGTGACTACGACGAACGGGCGTGGGACTTCGTGCTGGGCTTTGCGCGCGACAACGACCTGGTCGTCACCGAGGCCTGTCTGTTGCCCGAAACCCCGTCAGCGCCGGATCGCCCCGAAAAGGCCTGACGTGCCGGTGCCGGGGGCAGGTGGGCGCGCACCGCACGAGAGTGTGCCGGAGACTTTGCGCGGGCCGATCAGCACCGGGCCCGCCTGGCCGCCGTCGCGCGCTTGCCGTCTCCTCAATGCAAAACGCCGCCCAGAGGGCGGCGTGTGCGGGTTTGCTGGCAGCGCACCCGGTCCAAACGCGGCGGAGTGGAACTCCGCCGGGCGGGGCGTCTTCAGGCCGACGCAGTGGCCAGGGCCTTGACCTTGGCCGACAGGCGGCTCTTGTCACGCGCCGCCTTGTTTTTGTGGAAAATGCCCTTGTCGGCGATCGAATCGACGATCGACTGCATCTGGGCGAAGAGGGTGGTGGCCAGGGCCTTGTCGCCAGCGGCAACGGCCTTTTCGACCTTCTTGACGGCGGTGCGGTAGCGCGACCGCAGCGAGCTGTTGTGGGCGTTGAGTTTGACGTCCTGGCGGGCGCGCTTGCGGCCCGACGCCAGACGCGGCGATTTCTTCGACTTGGTAGCCATACGATGATCCTGGGTTGGGGGATGATGCCAGCAAATCCTGTCATTATACTGCGGTCGTCCCGATGAGGGGTGCGATTCGCTGGGCGGCGCGCTGGGCGGCGGCGAGTTGACCGTGCCCCGACGAGCGCGTCTGCCCTCGATGCGTGCCGGTCGGTGTCTCCGGCTTCGGATCCCTGCCCTCCGCACGCCGAGGACTCCCGTGGCGGTTGGTGCGTGTCGCGGTGTGTGCGCTCGCCCATCGATGAGGCGGCCCGGGGCGAGGCGGCCCGGGGCGGCAAAAACACCGAATTGACGGGTGAGGCGGGCGCTTTTCCCGCTCATGCCCGGGCAAGGTGGGCTCTACGATGCCAGCGTGGCGCGATGTGCCGGGCGCGCATCACACGGAACTGGGCCCGATTGACCTGTGTCAAGCGTGTGCAAGCCGTCTCGGGCATACTCGCGCCCGCAGGTCCGCCGTGGTGGGTGTGTCCTGCGTTGTCGTCGACCGTCCGTTATCCCTTCGCCATGTCCGTTCAAGAAGTCGCCGTTTCCGTTCCGCCCGTGACCGAGCAGCCGATACCTCCCGGTGCACCGCTGCCTCATCGCAAGGTGATTCGCAGCTGGATCACGCCGCTGGCTGAGCGTCGCACGGCCATCGCCATCGCGCTGCTGGTGGCCGACTGGGTCATCTTTGCGGCCCTGCTGGCGGGCACTATCGTCTTCGAAGCCTGGTGGGCGAAGCTGCTGTGTGGGTTGGCCGCGGGCTTCACCATCGGGCGCCTGTTCATCATCGGCCACGACGCCTGCCACCAGAGCTACACCCCGCACCGTGGGTTGAACAAACTGCTCGGGCGCATTGCGATGATCCCGTCGCTGACGCCCTACAGCCTGTGGGAAGTCGGACACAACGTGGTGCATCACGGCTACACCAACCTCAAGGGTGTGGACTTCGTCTGGGCGCCGCTGACCAAGGAGGAGTTCGACGCGCTGTCGCCCGGGCGGCGGCTGCTCGAGCGCATCTACCGCAGCGGCTGGGGACCAGCGCTGTACTACCTGATCGAAATGTGGTGGTTGCGCATGTTCTTCCCGCGCAAGACCTACATGGGCTCACGTCGACCCGAGTTCATCTGGGACGGCGTGTTCGTGTTGGCGGTTGGCCTGCTGTGGATCGGCGGCATGGTGTGGGCCGCCCTGGCTACCGGGCAGTCGGTGTGGCTGCAGGTGCTGATGGGCTTCGTGGTGCCGTTTTTGTTCTGGAACGCGATGATCGGCTTCGTCGTGTACGTGCACCACACGCATCCGGCGGTGCAGTGGCACAACGACAAGCTGGCGTGGGCCAAGGCCGCACCGTTCGTCTCCACCACCGTCCACCTGGTGTTTCCGCTACGCTTCGGCGCGCTGATGCACCACATCATGGAGCACACCGCGCACCACGTCGACATGAGTGTGCCGCTGTACAAGCTCAAGCAGGCGCAGAAGAAGCTGGAGGACATGCTCCCCGGGCGCATCATCGTGCAGCGCTTCAGCTGGAAGTGGTATTTCGACACCGCGCGCCGCTGCAAGCTGTACGACTTCACGCGTCGCTGCTGGACCGACTTCCGCGGCCGGCCCACGAGCGATCCGGCGCCGTCCTACGCCTGATGGGCCAGCGCCGCGCGTGGGGCGGCGCTCGATGACGCGTTCCGGGGGCCTGCGGGCCCCTTTTGGCGTTCCTGGCTGGCGTATTGCGTGCTGCAGTGCGACAATACGGCCCGATGACACAAGCGTTTTCTGAACTGAATCTGGCCGAGCCGCTGGCCCGCGCCGTGGCCGAGATGGGCTACACCACGATGACGCCCATCCAGGCGCAAGCCATTCCGGTGGTGCTGCAGGGGCGCGACGTGATGGGGGCGGCGCAAACCGGCACCGGCAAGACGGCGGCGTTTTCGCTGCCTTTGCTGCAGCGCTTGTTACGCCATGCCAACACCTCCACTTCGCCGGCGCGCCACCCGGTGCGGGCGCTGGTGCTGCTGCCCACGCGCGAGCTGGCCGACCAGGTGGCGCAGCAGATCAAGCTGTATGCCAAGTACACCCCGCTGCGCAGCGCGGTGGTGTTTGGCGGCATGGACATGAAGCCGCAGATCGAGGAACTGCGCAAAGGCGTGGAGGTGCTGGTGGCCACCCCAGGGCGGCTGCTGGACCACATCGAGGCCAAGACGGCGGTGCTGAATCAGGTCGAGTACGTGGTGCTGGACGAGGCCGACCGCATGCTCGACATCGGCTTTTTGCCCGATTTGCAGCGCATCCTGTCCTACCTGCCCAAGCAACGCACCACGCTGCTGTTTTCCGCCACCTTTTCGCCCGAGATCAAGCGCTTGGCGGCCAGCTATCTGCAGGATCCGGTGGTCATCGAAGTGGCGCGCGCCAATACCACTGCCGCCACCGTGGAACAGCGCTTCTTCCGGGTGGAAGAGGAGGATAAGCGCGCCGCGCTGCGGCAACTGGTGCGCGAGCTGCAAGTCAAGCAGGCGTTCGTGTTCGTCAACAGCAAGCTGGGCTGCGCGCGCCTGGCGCGGGCGCTGGAACGCGACGGCCTGCGGGTGGCGGCACTGCACGGCGACAAGAGCCAGGACGAGCGGCTCAAGGCGCTGGACGCCTTCAAGCAGCAGCAGGTGGACCTGCTGGTCTGCACCGACGTGGCCGCGCGCGGTCTGGACATCAAGGACGTGCCGGCCGTGTTCAACGTGGACATCCCGTTCAACGCCGAGGACTACGTGCACCGCATCGGGCGCACGGGGCGTGCGGGGGCGTCGGGGTTGGCCATCTCCTTTGTCACGGCCCGCGACGCCAAGCTGCTGGCCGATATCGAAAAGCTGATCGGCCGCCGGGCCGAGGTCGAGCCGCTGTTGCTGGACGACGATCGCCGCGTCCGCTCGAGTCGGCGTGAGCGGCCAGCGGAAGACGAGCCGGGTGAGCGGCGCCCTGCGCGAGTCCCCGCGCCGGAAGGGGGATCGGCCCGACGCGAGCGTGCGGGCGTGTCCACGGCGCCGGCCAGGCGCTCGTCGGTCCCAGCCGATCCGCTCTACGACCGGCCCTACGAACCAAGTCTGCCGCCCGACGCCAAGCCGCAGTGGGAGGCGCAGGCCAAGGCCCCCGTGCCGCGCGGTCTGTCGGCTTACATCCGGCCCAAACGCAAGGTGCCCGCCCTGCTGCGTGTGCCGCAGACACCTACGCCTGTCCCGGTGCCTGCGCCTGCCGACACGGCACCCGTATGACTTCCGCTCGCCGGGCGTCGTGGCGGGCCTCGGCACTCAGGCGTGCGGCGCTGAGCTGGCCGCCCCACACGCAGCCGCTGTCCAGCGCCAGCAAGTCGGGCCGCTGCAGCGGCCCCAGCGTGGACCAGTGACCGAAGGCGATGGGGGTGCCCGCGCTGCGCCGTCCGGGCACATCGAACCAGGGCATGAAGCCGGGCGGGGCGGCGCTGGCGCTGTCCTTGGTGGCGAACTCCATCACGCCGTCGGCGCTGCAAAAGCGCAGCCGGGTCAGGGCGTTGACGATCACGCGCCAGCGTGCGCTGCCTTGCCAGCTGTCGTCCCAGTGCGCGGGTTCATTGCCGTACATCTCACGCAGCCAGTTGGTGTAGTCGGGCGCGCGCAGCCGCGCCTGCACTTCGTCGGCCAGGTGCAGCGTCTGCTCGGGGGTCCAGGCGGGCAGGACGCCCGCATGCACCAGCAGCCAGCCCTCGACCATCAGCGCCAGCGGCCGCTGGCGCAGCCAGTCGAGCAAAATGTCGCGGTCGGGGGCGGTCAGCACGTCGTGCAGCGTGTCGTTGCGATGCGCCGGGCGCACACCTGCGGCCACCGCCAGCAGGTGCAGGTCGTGGTTGCCGAGCAAGGCTTCGGCCGCGCCCTCCAGCGCCCGCAGCCGCCGCAGCACCGCCAGCGAGGCCGGCCCCCGGTTGACCAGGTCGCCCAATGCGATCAGACGGTCGCGGCTGGGGCTGAAGGCCAGCTCGGCCAGCAGGCGTTGCAGCGCGTCGTCACACCCTTGAATGTCGCCAATCAGGTACAGTGCCATCGGCACGCATTATGGATATTCTGCTGATCGCTTTTCTGACGCTGCTCAGCGGCGTCTTTTCGATGACCGAAATCGCGGTGGTGTCGAGCCGCCGTGCCCGCATCGAGGCCTTGGCGACTGACGGCGACCGTGCGGCGCAAGCGGTGCTGCGCCTGCAGGACAACCCGACGCTGTTTTTTTCCACCATCCAGATGGGCAACACGACGATTGCCCTGCTCAATGGCATCGTGGGCGAGGGAGCATTCGGCGACGGTCTGTCGGCGCACTTTTTGGCTCTGGGGGTGCCCGAGACGGTGGCGCACGGCCTGGGAACGGCGGTGGTGGTGGTGGGGGTGACGTATGTCACCATCGTCTTTGGCGAGCTGGTGGCCAAGCGTATCGGCCAGACGGCACCCGAGGCGATTGCGCGCTGGATGGCACCGGCGTTGTTGCTGCTGGCCACGGCGGCGCGTCCGTTCGTGGCGCTGCTGGCGGCTTCCACCAACCTGACCTTGCGGCTGTTGCGCATTCCGCTGGAGCCGCCGCGCAGCGTCACCGAGGAAGAAATCCACGCCAGCCTGCGCGATGGGGCGGCCTCCGGCGTGATCGAGCGCGAGGAGCACCGTCTGGTGCGTAACGTGTTGGCGTTGGACGACCGGCAACTGGCCAGCCTGATGGTGCCGCGTGCCGACATCGATTGGCTAGACGTCGAACAGTCGCTGACCGAGGCGCTGGTTCAGGCGCGGCAGCGCGGGCACTCGTGGTACCCGGTGTGCCGGGGGGCGCTGGATCGGGTGGAGGGCATCATCAGCCTGCGCCAGCTGATGGCGATGGATGAGGCGGGCGGGCGCGAACGCGATTGGGCGCGCGACGCGTGGCCCGCCACGTTCGTGCCCGAGACGCTGTCCGGGCTGGAGCTGCTGGAGCAGTTTCGCGCCCGTGCGATGCGCATGGTGCTGGTGGTGGACGAGTACGGTGAGGTGCACGGCCTGCTGACGCCGTTGGACCTGCTGGAGGCGATCACCGGCGAGCTGTCGGCCGAGGTGCCGGAGGACGCCTGGGCCACGCCGCTGCCCGATGGCGGCTGGCGGGTGGATGGCGCGATGCCAGCCCACGAGCTGAAAGCCGAGCTGCCCGACGAGGACAAGGAACGCTATCACACGGTGGCAGGCCTACTGCTGCTGGCGGCAGGCCGCCTGCTGGCGGTTGGCGACCGTGTCACGATTGGGCGCTGGTTGTTCGAGGTCAGTCGCACCGATGGGCATCGGATTGATGAGGTGCTCATCCGCCCGCTGCCGCCGGGTGCTGCGGACGATGGCTCTGCAACCACTGCTTGAAGGCCAGCGCCGCCGGTGACAGGCGCTTGCCCGCCGGATGCAGCAGCTGCCAGCGGCGCAGCAGCGGAAAGCCGCGCACATCCAGCGCCACCAATTCGCCCAGGGCCAGTTCCGCGGCCACTGCGTGCGCCGACAATACCGCCACGCCCAAGCCGCCCGCGACGGTCTGCTTGACGGCCTCGTTGCTGCCCACTTCCAGCCGCACGCGCAGGCGCACGCCCTGTTCGGCAAAGAAGCGCTCCGCCGTGCTGCGCGTACCCGAGCCCGGTTCGCGCAGCACGAACGGCTCGTCGGCCAGCCGCTGTGGGTCGATGGCGCGCTGATGCGCCAGTGCATGACCCGGCGGTGCGATCAGCACCAGCGGGTTGTCGGCGAACGGTTCGGCGACCACGTCCAGGTGTTCCGGGGCGGCACCCAGCACGTAGAGGTCGTCCTGATTGGACGCCAGCCGCTGCAGCAGGTCCTCGCGGTTGCCGACGTGCATCGCGACGTCGATGCCGGGGTGGGCGGCGCAGAACGCGCCCAGCAGCTTGGGCACCACGTACTGGGCGGTGGTGAGCACCGCCACGCGCACGCGTCCGCGCTCCACGCCGCGCAGCGCCGCCACATCGTCGGCCAGTTGCAGCAGGCGCTCCTCCACTTCGCGTGCCGCCTGGGACAGCAGTTCGCCGGCCGGTGTCAGGTAGATGCGCTTGCCGATTTGCTCGAACAGGGGCAGCCCCACCGTCTCGCCCAGTTGCTTGACCTGCAGCGACAGGGTGGGTGGTGCCAGATGCAGCGCCTGGGCGGCGCGAGCGAAGCTGCCGTGGCGCGCCACGGCAGCGAAGATGCGCAGTTGGTGTAGGGTGAGGTGGCGTGGGTTCATATCGATAAAACGTAAGCGTTGTGATATTTTGCTTTACTAAAACGGTGCTTGTCAACACAATGCGCTCAACCCGCTAAGCGGGGTTCCGTCCCACCGCAAGACCATTGAGGAGCGCGCATGTCTGCCAAGACCTACAACGCTGGCGTCAAGGAGTACCGCCAGACCTACTGGATGCCGGATTACACGCCGCTGGACACCGATTTGCTGGCGGTGTTCAAGATCGTGCCACAGCCCGGCGTCGATCGCGAGGAGGCCGCCGCTGCGGTGGCGGCGGAGTCGTCCACTGGCACCTGGACCACGGTGTGGACCGACTTGCTGACCGATTTGGATTACTACAAGGGGTGCGCCTATCGCATCGAGGACGTGCCGGGCGACGACACGGCCTTTTATGCGTTCATTGCTTACCCGATCGATCTGTTCGAAGAGGGGTCGGTCGTCAATGTTTTCACGTCGCTGGTCGGCAACGTGTTCGGGTTCAAGGCGGTGCGTTCGCTGCGTCTGGAGGACGTGCGCTTCCCCATCGCCTATGTCAAGACCTGCGGTGGCCCGCCGCACGGCATTCAGGTTGAGCGCGACCTGATGAACAAGTATGGCCGTCCGCTGCTGGGCTGCACCATCAAGCCCAAGCTGGGGCTGTCGGCCAAGAACTATGGTCGTGCGGTGTACGAGGCGCTGCGCGGCGGCCTGGACTTCACGAAAGACGACGAAAACGTCAACAGCCAGCCGTTCATGCGTTGGAAGCAGCGCTTCGATTTCGTGATGGAAGCGGTGCTCAAGGCTGAGCAAGAGACGGGTGAGCGCAAGGGCCACTATCTGAACGTGACCGCGCCGACGCCGGAGGAAATGTACAAGCGGGCCGAATACGCCAAGTCGATTGGCGCGCCCATCATCATGCACGACTACCTGACCGGTGGTTTTTGTGCCCACACCGGTCTGGCCAATTGGTGCCGCGAAAACGGTGTGCTGTTGCATGTGCACCGGGCGATGCATGCGGTCATCGACCGCAACCCCTACCACGGTATTCACTTCCGAGTGTTGACCAAGGTGCTGCGCTTGATGGGCGGTGACCACCTGCATACCGGAACGGTGGTGGGCAAGCTCGAGGGTGACCGGCAGGCCACGCTGGGCTGGGTGGACCTGCTGCGCGAGTCGTTCGTGCCCGAAGATCGTTCGCGTGGGATTTTCTTCGACCAGGACTGGGGGTCGATGCCGGGGGCGTTTGCGGTGGCGTCGGGCGGCATCCACGTCTGGCACATGCCGGCGCTGGTGACGATTTTCGGCGACGACGCGGTGTTGCAGTTTGGTGGCGGCACGCTGGGGCACCCGTGGGGCAATGCGGCGGGTGCACACGCCAACCGCGTGGCACTGGAGGCGTGCGTGCAGGCACGCAACGAAGGGCGTCAGCTGGAGAAGGAAGGTAAGGAGATTCTGACGGCGGCGGCCCAACACTCACCCGAACTCAAGATTGCCATGGAGACCTGGAAAGAGATCAAGTTCGAGTTCGACGTGGTGGACAAGCTCGACGTGCAGCACAAATGAGGTCTGTGCCCCTCGGTCATCGCTCAGGAGTTCGATCATGCAAGCCTACCAACAGTCCCCCAAGTACGAGACCTTTTCCTATCTGCCGCAAATGACGCCCGATCAGGTTCGGCGCCAGGTGGCCTACGCCTTGGCGCAAGGCTGGAACCCGGCGGTGGAGCACACCGAGCGCGGCACCCCAGCGCGTGAGAGCTATTGGTACATGTGGAAACTGCCGATGTTTGGCGAACAGTCGGTGGACGCCGTGCTGGCCGAAATCGAGGCCTGCCATCGTGAGTTTCCCAATCATATGGTGCGCTTCGTGGCCTACGACAACTATGCCCAGAGCCAGGGCCTGACGTTCGTGGTGTACCGCTGACGCGGGGGCGCTGCCGGGTCGGCCTGGCGGGCCGACCGTTTGAATCGACGATTGCACGAGGAAGGAGTCCCCCTATGGACGGGACCGTGGTCAAGGCCGCTCTTTCTGGGCGGGAGCTGGCGCGCCAGCGGCGCCAGGCGCTGGCGCAACAAGGTCGTATGGCGCTGGCCCAGCGCGCTGCGGTGCTCAGGCCGACGGCGGCCGTGACGATGCCGGCGGCCGAGCCGTCGGGCCCGTTGGCAGGCTGTGGTTGCGGGTGTGGCGCGGCAAACACCTGCTCGTGCCGCGCATCTGCCCGGACGCAGGCCACAACGCTGACGGACGGCGTGGCGCGCATGTTGTCTGCGGTGGGCACGAGTGGCTCTGGTACCGGTATGGCGAGCACCGCGGCGCGTGCCGTCGTCGGCGTTGACGAACGTCTGCTCGTAGAGAACATACTCCGCGTAGAACTTCTCCATACGCCCCTCGACTATCTTGGG
>FWPV01014798.1_pt1 | contig 11355 bp, 9 predicted proteins | sample 2228371 | NCBI WGS metagenome assembly FWPV01 (sample SAMEA103939776, study PRJEB20133) | metagenome | reverse complement strand
TATTCGTTTTTAATTCGTCTAATTCGTGATTTTTTATTCGTGTAATTCGTGATTTATTTTTCTCCGTGCCTCAGTGTCTCTGTATTTTTTCCTAAAGATGTGGATAAAAAGTTTATGCCTGTATTTCTATTTTCTCTTGTTTTCCATCATAATTTTTTACTATAATCTTTATTGTAATTTCTTAAGCTATCCATATATTTCTTTCCTTTTATATGGAATATATTACTCAGATGAATTTTTGTTAACCGATATTTTGAATTTTAAACGACTTCTTGACAATGTTAATACATTTAGATATAATTGATTCTGTATTGTGTGGCAACTAATCATAAACATCTAAAGAAAGTGACATAAATGTCTTCTGATTTAGTTCAACAAATTTCTAATCCTATTTCTAATGAAAATCCTTCTGGAAACCAACTGGATGAAGATCCAGATTTCGATAGAATTAACACAGAAATTCAGAAATTGGAGTCACTTCACCTTGGCACAGAAAATGTAAATCCTGTGGATTGGGAAAGTGTAGTAAAAATTGGGACATCTTTATTAATTCAGAAATCAAAGGATATAAGAGTAGCAAACTGGTTATGTATGGGACTTTTCCAGCAACAGGGTTATAATGGTCTAAGTCTAGGTTTAGACATAAGTTTGAGCATAATAGAAAACTTCTGGGAAACATTTTATCCCCCACTAAGGCGATTACGCGGACGTGCTTCACCATTTATATGGTTATCATCTAAGCTGACCCCTTTAATAACAGGCAAAGAACCATCAGCATCTGAATCAGAGGCAGTAATAAAATCTGCACAATTGATAGAAAAGTTAATTCAGGTTATAGACGAAAAATTTGGCGATCAATCTCCGACAAGAGCTGATTCACCAAATCTTTCTGACCTGAGAAAAGCTCTACAAGCTTATGCAGTAAAACTAAAAGTTGAAGAACCAGCTCCCAGGGTTGAAGAGAAACCTGTTACAGAACAACGTCAACCAACTACTACTGCTCCAGCAGAATTTACCTCGATATCTAATGCACAACAGATAATTTTGAGAGCTTGTGCTTATATGCGTGAAAATCAGCCTGATGATCCTATACCTTATAGATTAAGCAGAATAATTAAATGGCACTCAGTTATAAAATTACCACCATCAAATAATGGTAGAACGGAATTGCCGGGTATACTGCCTCAACTGGTTCAGGGATTCCAAAATCTTATGAATAGTGGGGATTGGGATAAGTTACTAAGGCAATCCGAAAACAACTTTTCAAATTCACCCTTTTGGTTTGATCTTCAAAGGTTTATCGATAAATCTCTTTCAGAACTTGGTGAGTCTTTCCAAAGAGTTCAACAGGTTATACGTGAAGAGATGGCTTTTCTTGTGAAAAGGCTTCCACAAATACTTGACCTGCAATTTAAAAACGGGATTGCATTTGCTGATGCTCAGACAAAGATGTGGATAGAAACAGAAGTATTGCCTTCAGTTGCTGTATCCGGAACGGAAGATAGAAAAGTAATTGGGTCAGAAAGCAAAGTTATAATATCGGAAGCTGAAGATATTGAAAAGACATTAACAGAAGCAAGAAAATTAACCGCAAATGGGGAATTTCAGAAAGCTATTTCTTTGTTAATAGAGAAAACTGAAGATGCTAGATCATATCGTGAGCAGTTTATCTGGAAAATAAATACAGCAGAGCTTTGTCTTGAATCAGGACATCCAAGGGTGGCGTTGCAGTTATTGGAAGCTATGGATGCAGATGTTAAACGCTTTTCGCTGGAACAATGGGAGCCTGATTTAAGCATAAGAGTAATTAGAGCTTTATTACAGTGCAAGCGTAGAATAATTGCTGATGTAAAACAACCATCTGTTGAAATTACAGAACAGATAAACGATTTATTTTCTCGATTATGTCAGTTAGATATAATCTCTGCAATAGCATTAGAAAAATAGTTTCGTTAAGACATATCTTCTTTTTAACTTAAACCAAGGGTGTAGCAATGAATTAAATAAATTTAAACAGGTATATTTTATTTATACTAAGAAAGGAGTGATCGAGATGGGAGGCGGACAATCAATTGCCCCAAAGGAGCGAGTAAACATAACATATAAGCCTGCAACAGGTGGTGCGCAAGAACAGATTGAATTACCTTTAAAGCTTCTCATGATGGGAGATTACACACTTCGTCCAGATGATCGAATGGTCGAAGACCGAAAACCAATAAATATCGATAAAGATAACTTTAATGATGTTATGCGCAGTCAAAATTTATCACTAAAATTAAATGTTGATAATCGTCTTTCTGATGAACCTGGCTCGCAGATGACAGTTGATCTGAAATTTGAAAAGCTTGAGGATTTTGGTCCTGAATCGGTAGTAAGGCAGATACCAGAATTAAATAAACTTATGGAATTGCGCACAGCTCTACAAGCATTAAAAGGACCTCTTGGCAATATTCCAGAATTCAGAAAGAAACTACAGTCAATATTGGATGATGCATCTGCCCGGGAAAAGCTTCTTAGCGAATTGGGCATAAATGATGAAGAAAAGAAAGAAAGCTGATTTTATGATTATCAGGAGGGGTAAAAATGGGTGGTGCTAATTTATCTGAACAAGAAGAACCTAAGCAGGAAACTACTACTGAAGAAGAATTATCACTTCTGGATGCTATTTTAGCAGAGACCAGGATCAAGCCTACAGATGAAGGTTATTCTGTAGCACGGCGAGGTGTCTCTGCTTTTATAAGTGAGTTATTGAAGCCCACGCGTGAAGGAGCTAGAGTCCAGCAAGCAATAGTTAATGAAATGATCGCAGAAATCGATAAAAAGCTTAGCGCTCAAGTGGATGCAATTATCCATGATAAGAAGTATCAAGCTCTTGAATCCGCATGGCGAGGGCTAAAATTAGTAGTAGATCGGACTGATTTTCGTCAGAACATTAAGATAGAAGTCATGAATGTTTCAAAAGAGGATCTTCTAAATGATTTTGAAGATTCACCGGAAGTTGTGAAATCGGGGCTTTATAAAATTGTTTATTCAGAACAATATGGCACTTTTGGAGGTCAACCTTATGGTGCTATGATAGCTAATTATGAGTTTGGACCAGGTCCGCAGGATGTAAAGTTGTTACAATATGTGGCAAGTGTTGCTGCTATGTCTCATTGTCCTTTCATTGCATCCGCAGGACCGCAGTTCTTCGGTCTGGATAGTTTTGCCAAGCTTCCAAATCTCAAAGACTTAAGCTCAATCTTTGAAGGTCCACAGTATATAAAATGGAATTCATTTAGAGAATCAGAAGATTCGCGATATGTTGGGCTTACTTTACCCAGATTTTTGCTAAGACTTCCGTATGATCCAGAGGCAAATCCAGTTAAAGCCTTCGAATATAAAGAGACTGTTAGCGATAGTCATGATAGCTATTTGTGGGGAAATACTGCTTATGCATTTGCAACCCGGTTAACTGAAAGCTTTGCTGATTATAGATGGTGTCCAAACATTATCGGTCCGCAGGGTGGTGGTGCAGTTAAAGATTTGCCGATGCATCTTTTTGAATCTATGGGCGAGATTGATACCAAAATCCCGACAGAGATAGCAATAACAGATAGGCGCGAAATGGAACTAGCTGAACAGGGATTTATTAGCCTGGTTTATCGCAAAGGTAGTGACAATGCAGCTTTCTTTTCTGCTAATTCTGTGCAGAAGCCTAAGTATTTTGGTGAAACTGCTGAAGGAAAAACTGCCGAAACTAACTATAGGCTTGGAACTCAGTTGCCTTATATGTTTGTCATTACACGTCTGGCGCATTATATCAAAGTTATTCAACGCGAAAATTTAGGCACATTTAAGGAAAGAACAGAACTACAACGTGAGTTAGAAAACTGGATCAGACAATATGTATCTGATCAGGATAATCCAGCTCCGGGTGTTCGCCAGAGACGTCCTTTAAGACAAGCTAGAATAACTGTTGAAGATGTTGAAGGTGAAGCTGGTTGGTATAGGGTCAATATGAAAGTTGTTCCGCATATTAAATATATGGGAGCTTTCTTTGAACTATCACTGGTTGGTAAACTCGATAAATAAAAAATCTTAACGTAATGTTAAAAGGAGGATTTAGCTATGCCGATGCCATTTCATATGTCAATAACTGGTCAAACCCAGGGAAATATTTCTGAAGGTGCTTGCGATATGCAGGGACGTGAGAACACAATACTGTGTCAGGCGCTCGATCATGAAGTTAGTATACCACGAGACCGTCAAAGTGGGCTCCCAACAGGAAAACGCGTTCATGGTGCTTTGACTGTTACTAAAGTATTCGATAAGTCTTCTCCGAAGATATATCAAGCTCTGGTTACAGGAGAACGATTAAATGAAGTAAAATTGGATTTTTACCGTATAAATCCGACTGGAACTGAGGAACATTATTTTACAATAAAATTAACTAATGCTATCATAGTTAGTGTAAAACCATGGGTTCCTAACTGTCTTGATCCGGCAAAGGAAAGCTTCACACACATGGAAGATGTTTCATTCACTTACCAGGATATTGTCTGGACATGGGAAATTGACGGTATTGAGGCGCAGGATAGCTGGTTGGTTCCAAGATAAACTTCCAGATACTTCGTAGTTTATGGAGCGAACAGCCGTTCGCTCCTATTAATTTGTAAATGTATGGATTTATGGTATAGATTTAAATGAGCTTTTGCTATGTATAAAGCACGAACTTTATTAGAACGACTTGATAATCCACAGTTAGATAGATATCAAAATTCATCCCAGAATTTAGAAGCTTTAGCTGAATCAATCCTTAATCATCTGAAGAAAATGCTTAATACACGATTAGGTAATTCTTTAACTCAACCACACGATTATGGTATGATCGATCTAAACGAGATCCGCACAAATATGCCTGATTCCATAGCCGATGTGCAAAATAATATTAAAAGTATGATTGAGAAGTATGAACCGCGATTGAAAAATGTCAGGATAGAACATATAAATTCTGGTGATGATTTGATGATCTTAAAATTCAAAGTTATTGCAGATATTGCGGCAGAAAGAAGAACATCAATTTCTTTCGAAACTATTGTTGAACCATCAGGGCAAATACAACTAAGTGGATGATAAGGAAACTATATTTTCAATATGAGAAGAAGCTACAATCAATATTACCAGGATGAGCTAACATTTTTGAGGGAAATGGGCAAGGAATTTGCCGAAAAGCATCCAGCAGTCGCACATTTTATCGCAGAAGCAGGTAGTGATCCGGATGTAGAAAGGCTCTTAGAAGGTTTTGCATTTCTCACTGGTAGAATACGTCAAAAGCTAGATGATGAATTGCCTGAGTTAACACATGCTATGATGGGTTTGCTCTGGCCTCATTATCTTCGCCCGATACCATCGATGGCAATACTGGAGTTTGAGCCTCAAAAAACGTTAAGAGGTGCTTATCTTATTCCACGAATTAAAACTGAAGTTGAATCTGGTCCTATAAGTAACACAAAATGTCGCTTTCGCACCTGTTATGATGTTGAACTCCTTCCAATTTCCATTGATGATGCTGTGCTTGAAGGGAATCAAATCAGAGTAAAATTTAGACTCCTCAATGGCGTTCAGTTTCAGGCATTAAATATAAATAAAATCCGTTTAAGAATACATGGTGACCCATTAGTTCAATATGCGTTGTATATAAAATTATGCAGGCATATTCAAAAGATAGCTATACGTGCAGAAAATGGAAATAGTATAACACTTGATCAATCAAATATCAAACCAGTCGGATTCAGTGATGATGACGCATTATTGCCTTATCCAGCCAATTCTTTTATTGGATACCGCGTATTACAAGAATACTTTGCCTTCCCGGAAAAATTTATGTTCATAGATCTAACAGGAATCGAACATGCCTATGGATTGGGAATACAGGAAACTTTTGAAGTTGTTTTCTATTTTTCAAAGAAACCTGATGATTCGCTACGCATAACAAAAGATAACTTTCATATAAATTGCACTCCTATTATAAATCTATTCCCCAGGGAATCAGAACCCATAAGAGTTGAGCATGACAGAACCGAATACAGACTTCGCCCTGAAGGACCAAACTCCCAGAATTATGAGATATATTCTGTCGATAGAGTCAGTGGTCTGATTCAAGGAGCTTTTCAACAATACGAATACGAACCTTTTTACTCATTTAAGCATAGCACTCCTGGCAAAAACAGCGTTTATTATTATACACACCTGAAAAGTTCTGTTACCAGTGAAACATCCACAGAAACTTATATCTCATTTGTGAATTCAGAACAATCGGTAGTTTTACCCCCCACAGAAACTGTAGTAGCAAATCTTACATGTATAAATCGCCAGATAACTGAGCAAATAAGACTTGGAGAAATAAGGAATCCAACGGGTAATTCACCAGAAGTTGCCAGGTTCCGTAATATTACTAATGTTACACCGACGATATATCCCTCTCTTGGAGGCAGACTTCACTGGAAAATGATCTCGCATTTAGCGCTCAACCGATTGTCTATTACCAGTAAAGAAGCTTTGTTAGGTATCCTTTCATTATACAATTTTCAGTCCTCTTCAGATCGCAAGACCGCAAGTGAAAATGAACGCCGTCTGGATGGGATCGTGAGTGTTTCTGGTGAACCAAAGGATAGATTATATCAGGGACTACCCATCCGCGGAATGGAAATACTTATTGAATTACGTGAAAATCACTTTTCTGGTGAAGGCGATCTATATCTCTTTGCAAGTATATTGAATGAGTTTTTATCGCTTTATACGGACATTAATTCGTTCGTGCATTTAACAGTTAAAGGTGCAGAATTTGGGGAGACTTATGCATGGCCATTGAAAGTAGGAAAACAGAGCCTTACTTAATACAGAGATTGTTGAAAGAACCCTACTTATTTTCTTTCTTTCAAGCGGTCTACCTGATAGAGAAATATTCTTCATCAATTAGTGATATTAGATATATAGGAAACACCGGACCTGCTGAATTAGAATCTATAAGATTTAAACCTTCTGCTTCACTAGCATTTCCTGTCTCTGATATTGTATCTATAGAAAAAACAAGGGATTTACCACCAAGATTTGAAATAACTACATCATTTCTTGGTCTATATGGTTCTGATTCACCATTACCAGATTTTTATACAGAAGACATTATTAGATCAGACCCTGAAGAATCTCATGTCAAAGATTTTTTAGATATTTTCCATCATCGCATTTTATCTCTATTTTATAGGTGTTGGCTAAAATATAGATATTATATTCAATTTATTAGCGAAGGCAAGGATGAGAATTCACAACGCATTTTTGACCTGATAGGGATAGGAACTCAAGGAATTATAGAAAATTTCAAAATACGTCCTGTCCGACTTATTCGTTATGTTGGTTTATTATCTCAAAAAAGTAGGTCAGCATCTGCTCTAGAAAGTGTTTTATCTGATTATTTTGATGGTATTTCAGTTCGTATTTATCAATACATAGGTCGCTGGGTATCTATCGGGGAGGAGGATCGGATAGTCTTAGGATCACAAAATAAACAGCTTGGAGTTAATACAACATTAGGTGACAGAGTTTTTGATTTCTCTGGAAAGTTTAGAATCTCTATCAGTATATCAAAATATGCTGATTATATTAAATTCCTTCCGGAAGGAGAGAATTTTCAGGAGTTAGTCGAAATAACACGATTGTTTTTAAATGCTCCTCTGGATTTTGACGAAGAGCTAACGATTCCAGCTAATGAAGTTCCAATGCTTTGCCTTTCATCGTCTGGAGAAGCCGCAATACTTGGTCGGACAAGCTGGCTTACTTCCTGTAAACATGAGGGCAATTTTTCTGTAATATTTTAAAAACCTATTAATGGGTCAACAACTCATTAAAATTTCATGGATGGTGTAAATATGGTAATTGTAGATATAAAACGTTTGACCAGATTGTTAAACAAATTTTGTATAGATTCACTTAATAAAGCTGCGGGTATATGTTTAAGTAGAAGGGATTACGAAATTACTATTGAACATGCCTTGCTATCTATGACGGAAAGTTCAAATGCTGATATACAATTAATTCTGCGACATTTTGAGATCGATCCGGCAAGAATACTTCGTCTGCTTCAACGCGATATCGAGTCGCTAAAGACAGGTAATCCGGGAACTCCGGTTCTTTCACCAATGCTTATGGAGTGGATACAGGATGCATGGTTGATAGCTTCTGTTGAATATCAAATGACCAACATTCGCTCGGGAATACTGCTAATTGCTTTTATGGCAAATCCTGCAAGATATGGTGGAGGAAGCTATGCTGATGAACTGGAAAAGATAAACAAAGATACATTACGGCGTGAGCTATTGGATATTGTTTCCAAATCATTAGAGGAGCCACCAGCAACAGGTGAAAAGCCAACCACGGCTCCCGGAGAAAGAAGGCTTCCAGAAGGTGATTCTGCACTTGCAAAGTTCACAATTAATTTCACCGAGCGCGCACGTAAAGGCGAGTTAGACCCAGTTTTAGGAAGAGACCGTGAAATGCGCCAGATGATCAATATACTCGGCAGAAGGCAGAAAAATAATCCTATAATCGTAAGTGAACCCGGTGTTGGAAAAACTGCTATGGTTGGGGAACTTGCACGGCGAATTGTGGGTGGAGATGTTCCTGATATACTCAAAAACGTAGAGATACTCTCACTTGATATGGGACTTCTGCAAGCAGGTGCAGGAGTGAGAGGAGAATTTGAGAATCGCCTTAAAGCTGTTATTAGTGAAGTTAAGGCTTCTCCAACTCCGATAATTATTTTCATTGATGAAGCTCACACTATGATCGGAGCTGGGGGTCCAGCAGGTGGAAGTGATGCAGCAAACTTGCTAAAACCTGCTCTTGCGCGTGGTGAGATGCGCACAATAGCAGCTACTACATGGTCAGAATATAAAAAATATTTTGAAAAAGACCCGGCTCTGGCAAGACGCTTCCAATTAGTAAAGCTTGAAAATCCCACTGATGAAGAAGCCATAGTTATGCTGAGAGGTATCCGTGAAAAATATGAATCTGCCCATAGTATTACTATTCTTGATGAAGCTGTCGTCTCTGCAGGAAAATTGGGAAGCAGGTATATATCAGGTAGACACCATCCCGATAAAGGCGTTGATTTAATTGATACTGCTGCTTCCCGAGCAAAGCTCAGCCTTACAAGTAAACCTGATGTAATTGATGATCTGGAGCGAAGGATACAGGTCCTGGAAAGAGAACTGGATTCACTCCGCAGGGATAAAGAATCAGGAAATGAAGTTGAAGAAATCAGAATTGCTGAATTAGAAAATTTAATCAATGAAAACAAAAATAAGTTATCAGAACTTACAGATAAATGGCAAAAGGAAAAAACTGCTGCTGAAAAAGTGATTGCTTTAAGAAAGGAAATAGATTCCGCAATTAAAGCAGAAAAATCAGAAAGTGAAATTGAACAATTAAAATCTGACCTTGATAAAGCACTTCAAGAACTACGTGATGCTCAGGGCAAGGACCCGATGATATATCTTCAGGTAGATAAAGATGTTATTGCTAAGGTTGTTTCTGACATTACCGGTATACCTATCGGTAAGATGATCAAAGATGAAGCTGAGACAATACTAAACCTTGAAGAGGAGATGGGGAAACGGCTTAAAGGTCAGCCACAGGCGATAGAGGCTGTTTGTCGCGGGATCAAATCTGCAAAAGCAGGTGTTAAACCCCCAAATACACCTATTGGGGTCTTTCTATTTGTCGGACCAAGCGGGGTCGGGAAAACGGAGTGTGCAACTATTGTCGCAGACCTGCTTTTTGGCGGAGAGCAATTTATGACTGTTATAAATATGTCTGAATTTCAAGAAAAACATACTGTCTCGCGACTTATAGGTTCTCCACCTGGTTATGTTGGATATGGTGAAGGAGGCGTATTAACAGAAGCGGTAAGGCAAAGACCTTATTCTGTTGTATTACTCGATGAGGTTGAAAAGGCTGATCTGGAAGTTATGAACCTTTTCTATCAGGTATTTGACAAAGGAATGTTATCTGATGGTGAAGGAAGGGTCGTTGACTTTAAAAATACAGTTATCTTCTTGACGAGTAACCTCGCTACCGATATAATTACCAATATGTGTTCTGCACCTGTTCTTCCAACTGTGGAGGAAGTGATGACAGCTATAAGACCAACTCTTAGCCAGCATTTCAAGCCAGCCTTATTAGCAAGGATGAACATTGTCCCATTCTTCACATTACCACCAGATATATTAAAGGAAATAACGGTGCTTAAACTGAACCAGCTTGGTCGCAGGCTCTGGGATAATCACAGGATCACATTTGAATACGATCCGAGTGTTGTTGATCAAATAGCTGCTCGTTGCACTGAGGTAGAAACAGGCGCAAGGAACATAGATCATATAATGCAGGGAACGCTTCTACCACAAATATCCACGGAAATACTTCAACAGATGACCATCGGTCCTCTACCAGCAAAGTTAGTCGTTGGAATAGGTGATGATGGTGGTTTTACATTCACTTTCTCGGAAAAATAAATTTAGGGAGGTAAAAAAATGGAATATATTCAGGAGGCACTACCAAATGCAATAATTCTTTTCAATGGAAAGGATTTAAGCAATTGGCAAACACGTAGTGGAGGTCCAGCAGGTTGGGATGTTGCTGATGGTGTTATGATCGTTAAGCCAGGGACAGGCGACATTATGACAAAGGAAAGGTTTACAGATTTCATGCTTCATCTTGAATGGATGGAGCCAGATATGCCCGATGCTAAGGGACAGGCAAAAGGTAATAGTGGCGTTTATCTTCAGGGACGGTATGAGATCCAGGTGCTGGACTCCTACGGAATTGAAGTCCCTGGAAAAGGTGACTGTGGAGCTATTTACAATCAATATGCTCCATTGGTTAATGCATGCAAGCCTGCACTTCAATGGCAATCTTATGATATGATCTTCCGTTCTGCTCGTGCTGATGCATCAGGCAAAATAGAGAATGCAAGGGTAACGGTGCTTCAAAACGGGATGGTTATTCATAATAATGTTATCGTAGACGGTATTACCGGTGGAGCCATTGATGATAAAGTTTTAGAACCCGGTCCACTATTACTTCAAGATCATGGTAATCTAATTAAATATCGGAATATCTGGATCGTTCCACTTCCATTAAAGGGATCGGATAAATACTAAAATAGTAAGGTGGGCATTTGCCCACCCTACATCTAACACAACTTTTTACCTTGCCTAGAATGTGATTCAAATTTTAGTAACTGCAAATAATACTATTTTAAAAAATAATTATTCATTATGATTATCCATTATATAAAATCCCTCTAAATCTCCCTTT